>Ga0326721_10000004_pt1 | contig 320570 bp, 303 predicted proteins | sample SGPome_FD_203951 | JGI IMG/M metagenome (GOLD analysis project Ga0326721, IMG submission 203951) | Soil microbial communities from Southern Great Plains, Lamont, Oklahoma, United States - SGP_1_2016 | ecosystem: Engineered > Artificial ecosystem > Soil microcosm > Unclassified | place: USA... | reverse complement strand
ACCGAAACATCTGCGCCAAGAAGCAGAAGGCCAAGGTGCGGATGGTCGCCCACAACGGCAGGCCGTTCGTCAGAACGCAGGTGGTGAAGACGTCCTGCAAGGGGAAGGGGAAGGGCAAGCCCGGCAAGGGCGGGGGCGGCAAGGGGCGGTAGGGCTGGACTGGTCGCTCGGGCGGCGGTCACCATCGAGAGCGGTGACGGCGGGGTGCCCTGACCCAGCGCCGCGACGACGACCACTTCTTCGCCGAGCTCCCTTTCGACGACCTCCCGCATCGTCGTGTTCCCGGTCATCGATTCGCGCAGCGATCCCATCTCTCTCCTTTGTGCTCGCGGTCGGGCGTATCTTTTCCTGATCTTGACGCGACGGATTTCAGGACTGCTGATCGTGGCCGCGGCGATGGCGGCGTTCCTCCTGCCGGGCGGCGCCTCGGCCTGCGCCTGCGGTGAGTTCAAGGGCGTCGTCGTCGCCCACGGGAAGAGCCTCCACGGGGTGCCGTGGCGGATCAAGGCGGCGCCGATGCCGCCGAGGACGAAGACCAGCCCGCCCGGCATTCGGGTGCACTTCTCGATCGGCGATAAGGACAGCGGCATCGGCTACTTCAGCAGCCTGCCGAGGCGCCTTCCTCCCGAGCTCGTCTTCACCGCCAACAAGGGCAGCGGAATCACCGACTACCCCGAGAGCGACATCAGCGGAGTCACTCAGCCGAAGGCGGTGGAACTGGTGGTGAAGATGTCCGACGGCCAGTTCCTCACCGTCCGCCCGGTCCTCGCTCCTCCGGAGGCCCGCAAGCGCTTCCCCTGGCTCCGCGGGCTCCGCTTCTACGACGCCTTCTTCCCCTCGAGTCAGGAGCCGTTGAAGGTCACCGCCTTCGACGGCGACGGGCGGGTGCTGGCACGGGAACCGGTATAGGCGACGGTGCTCCGCTACCCGCGTCGCGCGACGGAATAGGCCGAGAGGTCCCTTGGCGCGCCCTTGGCGCTGAAGCGCCGCTTCCTCGACTCGACCACGACAGGGTCCAGCGTTTCCAGGGCCCGGTCGGAGACGAGGATCTCGTCCGGCTTGGCCGCCTCGGCGAGGCGGGCGGCGATGTTGACGTCGACGCCGAAGTAGTCGCCGCCTAGCTTGCGGGGGCGGCCGAGGTGGATGCCGGTGCGCAGGCGCGGCCGGTGGCCCTCGACCTCGATCGCGTCGACCCGCTCGCGGGCTTCGAACGCCGCCGCGGTGGCGCTCGGCGCGTCCCAGAAGGCCGCCATCAGCCCGTCGCCGAGCCGCTTCACCACCTCCCCCTGCCGCGCGGCGATCGGCGGCTCGATCGCCGCGGCGACTTCGCGCAGCAGCCGAATCGCGGCTCGGTCGCCGACCTCCAGCGCCCAGCTCGAGAACCCGACCAGGTCGGTGAAGAGGATCGCGACCTCGACCTTGCCGCGTCCCCGGTCCTGCGACTCGGCGAGCCGCTGCCAGGCCTGCAGGGCGGTCAGGCCGAGCTCCCCGACGACCCCATGCTCCTCGCCCCTGAAGGCGACCAGCTGCCGGGCGGCGAGGTCGGCCGGCCGGCCGCGGGCGGTGGAGAGGTGGTCGATCAGATCCTCGTCCCCGAGCGCCCGCTCGCGCGTCCGCCTCACCCGCTCGAGCAGCCTTGGGTTGCGGTTGAACCGGCGCGCGGCGGCGAGCAGCCGTTGCCCCGGTTTCTCGCTCGACTTTCCGCTCACCTACGGGGTGCCGGCCCGCTCGCGCCGCTGCAGCCACCAGTCGACGACGTAGCCGCCGAAGGGGAGGACGGCGCCGACCAGGATCCAGAAGGTCTGCTTGCCGGTCCAGCCGGCCTCCTTGTGCAGCTGCCAGACCATCAGCACGTAGACGACGAAGAGCAGCCCGTGGATCGGGCCGAGGATTTTGACGCCGAGCTCGCTGCCACCGGTGTTTTTGACGTAGGAGGCGACGAGGAGGGCGAGGAAGCTGGTCGCCTCGGCGAGGGCGACGTAGCGGAAATTGCGGAGGATCACCGGCCGGAGCCTATGGGGACGGCGCCGCGGGCGTCAGTTGCCGCCGGCCGAGAAGTGCTGGTAGTCCTTCGGCCAGGACCAGTTGCCGCCCCACTCCCAGCCGTTCCGCGCGAAGGCGGCGACCACCGGGCCCTTGCGGTGGATCAAGCCGGGTGCGCGCTGCGAGCGGTCTACATAAGGGGCTCCCGCCGGCGGCGAGACGTAGCCGTCGCCGGTGACGTAGGGGTTCTCGATCGGGTTGACGTCGATCGCGTGGCCGAAGGCGTGTTCGGACCAGCGGCTGGTGCCGGCGACGAAGCGGCAGTTGAAGGCGGAGGTGTTGTCGGCGGCCATGCTGCGGCGGTCGTCGGCGCCGTAGGCGTCCACCAAACGCATGCGGCGGATCGGGAAGCGGAGGCGGTAGAGCTCACGCATGGTGCGGAGGATCGGCCGGGCGGAGTCGCGGTGGACGACGAGGCGGCCGCGGTGCACCTCGCCATCGAACCCCCAGTGGGTGAGGCGCAGCAGTCGCAGCTTGTTCAGTCCCACGGGGCAACCGCGGTGCCAGGAGACGCCGGTCATCCGCTCCCGCAGCTGAGGGCCGATCGGCTCGGCGGTTCCCTGGAAGGTGGGCGTCGACGCCTGGGACCCCTTCGATTCTGTACCTGCCAGGAGGGGGGTGAGAGCGACGCCCGTCACCATCAGCGCAAGAGCAAAAGGGCGAATCCCCACGGCTACTCTCCGGCTGCTCCGACGTAGAACCGGTAGCCGAACGCCCTGCCGTCGACCAGGTAGGCGGTCGCCACCGCGAGGGTCCCGCTCGCGCCGATCGGGGAGGAGACTTCGACCAGGGTCAGCTCGTCGCCGGAGCGGGTCGCCCCTGGATAAAGCCGCTCCAGGTGCGTCGCGGTCGAGCCTACCCGGGCTCCTTCGGCGGTGTGCCAGCCGCTCTGTTCGGCGGCCGCGCCGGCCAGCTCGAAATACGCGATCCGGCCCGCCGGCCCGCAGGGGTCGCCGCCGCCGAAGTTGGCGAAATCGATCGAGAGCCCCAGATCGCTCCAGCCGAAGGTGCAGGTGGAGTCGGGATAGTTGCTGACCCCGGTGGGCTTTCCGAACAGCGCGGCGGCCCTGCTCGGAGGATCGGTGACGGCCAGCTCGCCGATCGTCACCACCCGGCCATCCTCGAAGCCGATCCGCCTCTCCTCGGGAGGCGCACCGGTGGTGGTCGTTTCGAACCGCCCGTTCCGGTGGGCGACCCGGACCGATTTGTAGCCGGAGGGACAGCAGAGGGGATCGTCCCTGTCATAGATGGGAGCGCGCGCGACCACCGCGTCGCCCTCGATCTCGATCGAGCTGGCGGCGCTGAAATTCCGGTCGAAGGCCAGCGTCCAGCGACCGCGGCTGTCGGGCGTGAAGATCGCCCAATGGAAGACGCGCCCGGCCGCGCCGGCCGAGAGCCCGACGACCATCTCCCCGACCCCGTCCCCCGATAGATCGGCGCACTCGAGGATCCCCACCTGGTAGTCGGTCGCCCTATCGGAGAAGAACGGGACGTCGACCGGTGGGTCGTCGCCTTCCATGCTCGCCTTCGCGGCCCCGCCAGCACGGATCCGGTCGTCGAAGCCGGTGTCGAGGGTGGCGGCTTCGGCCATCGGTTTCGAGCAGACGGCCTCCTCCGCCTTGGCGCTCGCCGGCGCCCGGGTCTCTTCTGGGGAGGGGTCGTCTCCGCTGGACCGGCCGAGTAGGAACGCCAGCACGACCAGAGCGGCGACAAGCGCTGCGGCGGCAGCCCAGACGAACCATTTGGGAACGTGCACGGTCACCCGGGTGGCGACGATACTTGTCGCAATGGAAGTCGAGACGCACTACGCCGACTCCGACGGCGTCAGCATCGCCTATCAGGTCCACGGCGAGGGACCCGTCGACCTCGTCCTCGTCTCGGGCTTCGTCTCCCAGGTCGAGCTGCTCGCGGAGGACCCCGCGATTGCCCGCTTCTTCCGCCGCCTCACCGCCTTCTCGCGGATGCTCGTCTTCGACAAGCGGGGGCAGGGGCTGTCGGATCGGCCGGGCCGCCCGCCGACCCTGGAGGAGTCGATGGACGACCTGCGGGCGGTGATCGAGGCCGCCGGCTTCGAGCGCCCGGCCCTGTTCAGCGTCTCCGAGGGGGGGCCGATGTCGGCCCTCTACGCGGCCACCTACCCTGGCGACGTCTCCGGGCTGGTCCTCTTCGGGACCTTTGCCCGGATGCTCGAGGCGCCGGACTTCTCACCGGGGATCACCGACGAGCAGCTCGACCACTGGGGGGAGATGATCCGCCGCGACTGGGGCGGTCCGGTCGGACTCGAGCTCTGGGCGCCGAGCCGGCTCGGCGACCGCGAGTTCGAACGCTGGTGGGCGCGGCTCTTGCGGCAGGGGACCAGCCCCGCCGGCGCCGTCGCCCTGATGGACCTCTACCGGGAGATGGACGTGCGCGCGATCCTGCCCGCTATCGACGTCCCCACCCTCGTCCTCCACCGCGCCGGCGACCGCATGGTCTCGGTCGAGCAGGGCCGCTACCTGGCCGAGAGCATTCGCGGAGCCCGCCTCGTCGAGCTTCCCGGCGAAGACCACCTCCCCTTCGCCGGCGATCTCGACAGGTTGCTCGACGAGGTCGAGGAGTTCCTCGTCGGCAGCCGCGGGGCGGTCGAAGCAGAACGGGCGCTGGCGACGATCCTCTTCACCGACATCGTCGGCTCGACGGAGATCGCGGCGAAGCTGGGCGACCGCGGCTGGCGGCAGCTGCTCGAGCGCCACGACTCCGCCGTGCGCCGGCAGCTGGCCCTGCACCGGGGGCGCGAGGTGAAGACGATGGGGGACGGCTTTCTCGCCACCTTCGACGGTCCGGCACGGGCGATTCGCTGCGCCTCGGCGGTGCAGGACGAAGTCGCGGATCTCGGGATCGAGGTGCGGGCGGGGATCCACACCGGCGAGGTGGAGCTGATCGGCGACGACGTCGGCGGCATGGCGGTCAACATCGGCGCCCGCATCGGGGCGCTGGCCGACGCGGGCGAGGTGCTCGTCTCCAGCACCGTGCGCGAGCTGGTGGTCGGGTCGGGCCTGGAGTTCGCCGACCGCGGGGTGCAGACGCTGAAGGGCGCGCCGGGCGAGTGGCGCCTCTTCGCGATCGATTCGCCACCAACTTGAGACAGAGCATTGACTTCTTGCGCGCTCCGCGTCACAGACAATGAGTTACACTTGCCACCATGGAGGAGATGGCGAGAGAGGCATGGACCGACGAGCGACTCGACGACCTGAACAACCGGGTCTCGGAGGGCTTTCAGCGCGTCGATGCAGACATTCGCGACCTCCGGCGGATGATGTTTCACGGATTCATTGCGCAGACGACGATCACCGTCTCCTGCTTCGTCGGCCTCGCTGGAATACAGATTTTCTAGCCGTCGCTACGGCGTCCTGGCCGTCCGCTCCCGTCTCTACCTTGGGCGGACGATGAGCGAGCAGACGCAGATCGAGGCGTTCGCCCAGAGCAACGGGTCGGCTCCGACGACTACGGAAGCCGTCATCCGGGTGCCCCTTCGGGACCTCGAGGACGGCCAGCGCGTCAGCGGCGTCTACGCCGTGCGCGAGCGGGAGCTGCGCCGCAAGCGTAACGGCGAGCCCTGGCTGCGGCTCTCGGTCGGCGACGCCACCGGCACCGCCGAGGCGGTCTGCTGGGAGGAGGCGGAGACGCTCTATGCCCTCTGCTGCGGCGGCTCCCCCGTCTTCGTCAGCGGCGTCTTCGAGATCAGCGAGCGCTGGGGGGCGAAGATCAAGATCAGCTCTCTGCGCGAGGCCGAGCCGCACGAGTACGAGACCGAGGACCTCGCGGCCGAGGCGGAGGTCTCGCTGGGACAGATGGAGGGCGAACTGCGCGAACTGCTGGCAACGGTCCAGAACCCCGAGCTGCGGGGGCTGCTCGACGTCTTCTTCGGCGAGGAGTCGGAGACCTGGAAGCGCTTCAGCGTCGCCCCGGCGGCGAAGACCTACCACCAGGCCTACCGCCACGGGCTGCTCGAGCACACGCTCTCGGTCGCCCAGGCCGTCTCCGCCGCCGCCAACTTCTTCCCCGGGATCGACCGCGACGTCGCCGTCACCGGCGCCCTCCTCCACGACATCGGCAAGTGCGTTGCCTACAACGAAGACCCGCTGGCGATCGACCTCACCGACGCCGGCCGCCTGCAGGGGGAGATCCCGCTCGGCTACTACACGGTCCGCCGCGCGATCGAGGACCTGCCGGGCTTCGATCCGGCGCTGGCCCAGTGCGTCCTCCACATCATCCTCAGCCACCACGGTTCCCTCGAGCACGGCTCCCCGGTGGTGCCCGCCACCCGCGAGGCCGTCCTCGTCCACATGATCGACAACCTCGGCGGCCGCCTCGGCAGCTTCGACCGCATCGAGAAGCAGCTCCCCGCCGGCGAGGCCTGGTCGGGCTTCGACCGCGCGCTCTCCGGCAGCGCTTTCTTCGCCCAGCGCGCGGCCTGAAGACAAAGCGTTGCTGTAGACAATCAGTTACGCTATGCTCATGGCAGTGATGATGAGCCCGAGGGAAAGATGGACCGACGAGCGGATCGACGACCTGAACGAGAAGGTCAACCAGGGCTTCGCAGATCTCAAGACGGAGATGAAAGAAGGCTTTGAGCGGGTGGACAAGCGCTTCGCTCAAGTGGACAAGCGCTTCGAGAGGATCGAGAATCGCCTCGATAAGCTCACCGACCGGTTCGAATCCCTGAACCGGACTCTGTGGGGTGGCGCGTTCGTGATTGCCGCCGCCCTGATCGGCAGCAGCGCCTTCTAGGCGTCGCCGCTGTCGCTACTGGAAGCGTTCGCTGCAGCGCTGGATCCGGTTGACATTCTGGTTCGCCCGCCGGATGCAGCGGATCAGCTTGTCGGCGTCGCCCTGCTGTTTCGACGCTCGGAGCGACTTCTTGATTTCGCGCTGAACCTGGCGGTTGACGTCCTCGATCGTCTTGTTGATGTTGCCCATCCCGCTGCTGTTGAAGCCGTTCTGAATGCTCTGGTTCGTTTCCCGGCTGATGTCTCGAGTCGTCTCCAGAGCCGGCTTGACGAGGAAAAAACCGACGGCGGCGATGATTCCGACGGTCACCAAAAGCCGGATAATGCCCGCGGTTACGTTGCCGAAGAGGTTCCGGAGGACGTCCATGCGCTGCGCGCAGACTATCCTGCCGACCAGTGGCGAAGGACACCGAGAAGCTGATTCGCCAGCTCTCGCTGATCTCGTTCCTGATGGCTCAGGGAAGGCCGGTTTCGGCCCTCGAGATCAAGCGCGAGGTGGAGGGCTATAGCGATATGAACGACGACGCTTTCGCGCGCCGTTTCTATGCCGATCGCGCCGAGCTGGAGAGCCTTGGGATCCAGCTCGGGGTTGAGAAGCCGGGCGAGGGCTTCTTCGAGGCCGAGCTCTACTCGCTGCCGCCGGAGAATTTCTACCTCGACCCGATCAAGTTCTCCGATGACGAGCTGGCAGCGCTGAGCACGGCGCTGATGCTGCTCACCGACGGCGGTTTCGCCTACGCCGAGCCGCTGCGGCTGGCGCTGCAGCAGGTTGCCTGGGGCCATCCGAATCCGCTCAGCGAGGGCGAGCGCGCCCCGGTCGAGATGGCGATGACCGCCTCCGCCGGTGGCCGCGACCTCTCTCAGCGCCTCTCCAAGATCGAGACGGCTATCTCCCGCCGGAAGACGATCGAGTTCACCTACTTCACGATGGAGCGGGGCGAGACCGAAAAGCGCAAGGTCGACCCCTACCACCTGGTCTTCCGCGGCGGGCAGTTCTACTTGATCGGTTACGCGCACGAGCGCGAGGCGGTGCGCGTCTTCCGCCTCTCGCGGATCCAGGGCAAGGTCGGCTACGCCTCCAAGGCCGAGCACGATTTCTCGCCGCCGGAGGACTTCGACCGCCGCGACTACGGCAGCCGCGCCGACTGGCAGCTGGGCGAGGAGCGGGGCACGGCGAAGATCTGGATCCGCGAGCGGATCGCCTGGCTGGTCGAGCGCGACTTCGGCTCCTACGGCGAGCTGCGCAACGCGGTGAAGTCCGACGGCGCCCCCGGCAAGGGCCGGATCTTCGAGACCGGCTACGCCTCCGAGCGCGAGCTGATCGCCTGGGTCCTGCGCTGGCGGCAAAACGCGCAGGTGCTGGCGCCCGACGATCTTCGCGAGGAGGCGGAGAAGCGCCGCGAGCTGCTGCTGGCGCGCCACGAGAACGGGTTCCGCCCCGCCGACGTCGTCGACCGTCCCTTCGAGGAGCAGCCGAAGCGCAGCCGCTCCAACGGCCGCGGCGAGGCGGCGATTCGGCCCGAGCGCTTCGCCCGTCTCGTCACCCTCGCCGGCCTGCTGATCGAAGCGGCGAAACGCGGAGAGCGGCTGCAGGTGATGGACCTGCGCGAGCGGCTGGAGCTGACCGAGGACGAGCTGCGCGAGGACGTCGAGCTGCTCAACGTCGTCAACTTCGGCGGCGGCACCTACGTCCTCTACGCGGAAATCCTCGGCGACGAGATCGAGGTCGACTCGCAGCCCTACGGTGACAACTTCGCCCGCCCCGCCCGCCTGCTGCCGCTCGAGGCGAAGGCGCTGGTGGCGGCGATCGACCTCTTCGGCGACCACCTGCCGCAGTCGGACCTGCAGACCGCGCGGGGGAAAATCGTCAAGGCGCTCGGCCACGATCCCTCCGAGGAGGGGCTGGAGATCGCCCCCGCTGGCGGGGGGGACGCCGAGGTCGCCCGCCTCGTCAACCAGGCGATCGCCGAGAGCCGGGTCCTCGAGCTCAGCTACTACAAGGAGAACGAGGACCAGTTCACCGAGCGCCGGGTCGAGCCGTACCGACTCGAGAACGGCAAAGAGGGCTGGTACGTCGAGTGCTACGACCTGACCAAAGAAGGGGTCCGCCACTTCAAGCTCGACCGGGTCAAAGAGGCGCGGCTCTCGAAGGAGAAGTTCGAGCCGCGGCCGGAGGTCGAGGAGCTGGCCGGGGTCGAGGGCTGGATGACCCACGGCGAGGTGCCGACCGCCGAGGTCGCCCGGGTCTGGGTCTCGCCGGAGCGGGCGCGCTGGCTGCGCGAGGAGCGCACGGTGGTCGAGGAGCTGGCCGACGGCGCCGTCGTCGTCGAGCTTCCCTACGCCGGCAAGCCCTGGCTGGTGCGGGAGATCCTCCGCGGCGCCGGCGACCTGGTCGTGCTCGAGCCGCCGGACGCGCGCGAGGCGATCGCCAAGGAAGTAACCGACAACTGAACGAGGCACCGGGTCACCCCGAGGTCCTGAAGATCGTCGCCCCCAACCCGGGGCCGATGACGCTGGAAGGGACCAACACCTATCTCTTCGGCTCCGACCCGTGCGTGGTGATCGACCCGGGATCCGACGATCTCGCTCACCTCGACGCGATCCGCGCCGCCGCCGGGGAACGCGGCGGCATCGGCCTCGTCCTCCTCACCCACTCGCACGGCGACCACACTGCGGGAGCCGACCAGCTCGGGGCCGAGGTCGTGCTTCCCTCCGGCGGCGAGGAGTACTTCGCCCTCCGCGCCCTCGCCACCCCCGGCCACGCCGAGGACCACGTCTGCTTCCTCAGCGAGGACGGCGTCTGCTTCAGCGGCGACCTCGTCCTCGGCCTCGGCTCGACGATCGTCCCGCCCGGCGGCAACTCGCTCGCCGCTTTCATGGACTCGCTGGCGCTGCTGCAGGCGCAGGAGATCGAGTTGATCGCCCCCGGCCACGGTCCCTGGATCACCGACCCTGCCGCCAAGCTCGCCGAGTACGTCGAGCACCGCCTGATGCGCGAGCGCCGTCTGCTCGCCGCGCTCGAGGAGGGGGAGCGTTCGCGGGCCCAGCTCCTCGCCGCCGTTTGGGACGACATCCCGATCGAGCTGCTGCCGATGGCGGCGATGGCGATGGAGGCCCACCTCGAAAAGCTCGAGGGCGAGGGGCGGCTGCCCGACGATCTCAGGTCTTAGCGGCAAACTGGCTGAGTAGCCAGTACCCTGACTGGATGAAGCGGGCGACTCGGGCAGGTCTTCTTACGGGTGCCGTGGGGACCGGCTTGCTTGGAGCTGGGGTAGCGGTCCTCTGGCACCGCCTTACCCGCCGGCCGCTGCCGCAGGTCGAGGGGACGATCGAGGTTCCCGAGCTGCGCGGCAAGGTGCGGGTGCAGCGCGACCGCTGGGGCGTTCCCCACGTCGAGGCCGAGGAGCGCGAGGACCTCTTCTTCGCCCAGGGCTACTGCCACGGCCAGGATCGCCTCTGGCAGATGAGCTTCTACCGGCGGGTCGTGGAAGGCCGGATCTCGGAGATGGCCGGCGAGGAGGGGCTGCCGGTCGACAAGCTGATGCGGACGCTGGGGATCCGGCGCGCCGCCGAAGCCGAGGTGGCGACGCTCGACCCGGGGCTGCGCGCCAACCTCGAGCGCTTCTGCGCCGGCGTCAACGCCGCCGCGCGCGACGCCCGGGCGCTCCCCTTCGAGATGCAGATCCTGCGCCACGAGTGGGTGCTGTGGGCCCCGGTCGACATCCTCAGCCTCGGCAAGCTGCTCGCCTTCGGCCTCTCGACCAACTGGGAGCGGGAGCTGCTGCGGGCGGACATGGTCCGCGAGCTCGGCCCCGAGCTGGCGGCCCGGCTCGACCCCGTCTATCCCGCCGACAACCCGGTCGTCGCCGAATCGCTGGAAGCCTGGACCGGGGAAGGGATGCCGCTGGTCGAGCAGATCGATCGCGTGCGGAGCTCACTCGGGCTGGCCGCCGAGGCATCGGGCTCCAACAACTGGGCGGTCAGCGGTGCTCGCTCGAAGACGGGAACGCCCCTGATCGCCGGCGACCCGCACCTCTCGCCGAGCATGCCGGGCATCTGGTACGAGGTCGAGCTGCGCCACGGCGAGCGTTTCGTCCGCGGCGCCTCGCTGCCGGGCATGCCCGGCATCTACATGGGCCAGAACAACGACGTCTGCTGGACGATCACCAACGTCATGGCCGACGTCCAGGACCTCTTCGTCGAGCGGATCGAGGGCGAGGACTACCTGTTCGAAGACGAGTGGAGGCCGTTGGAGATCACTCCCGAGGAGATCGTCGTCAAGGGCCGCTCCGAGCCGGTGGCGCTGGAGGTGCGCTCGACCCACCACGGCCCGATCGTCAACGAGGCGCTTGGTGCCGACCAGGGTGAGCCGCTGGCGCTCGCCTTCCAGACGCTGCGCGAATCGACCGCCTTCGAAGCTGCGTTCGAGCTGCTCGACATCTCCTCCGGCCCCGAGCTGGTGGCGAGACTCGAGGGCCACACCTCGCCCGCCTCGAACATGGTCTGGGCCGACCGCAACGGCTCGATCGGCTACAAGCTGATCGGCCGCCTGCCGAAACGGCGCGGCGGCTGCCCGGACCTGCCGAAGCCGGGCTGGAGCGGCGAGTTCGAGTGGGACGGGACCGTCCCCTACGACGAGCTTCCCGAGGTCGTCGACCCCGAGTGCGGTTACGTGATCACCGCCAACAACCGCATCGTCGGCGACGAGTACCCGCATCACATCACCAGCGACTGGCTCGACGGATTCCGCGCGAAGCGGATCGAGCAAATGCTCGAAGAGACCGAGAAGCACGACCTCGACAGCTTCGAGGCGATCCAGAACGACAACTATTCGATTCCCGGCGTCGAGGCCGCGGCGCGGCTCAGCCGCCTGCACCCGCGCGGCCAGCGCGAGCGCAGCGCCCTCGAGCGGCTGCGCTGTTGGGACGGCAACCTCGACCCGGACTCGATCGCCGGCACGATCTATCAGGCGTTCCTGCTGCGACTGGCGCGCGAGGTGGCGCGATCGGCGATCGGCGATCGCGACCTCTGCGAGCGCTGGCTCGACCGCGCCGACAACGGCTTCCTGCCGCACGTCACCTCGCCCTGGCGCTGGCACTCGCACCTGATGGCCCTCTGGGAGGAAGGCGACGAGGAGCTGATCGGTCGCCCCTGGGACGGGCTCGTGCTGGAAGCGCTGGCCGGGGCCCTCGACGACCTCAGTGACCGTTTCGGTCCCGAGCCGGAGGGGTGGCGCTGGGGCAAGGTCCACGAGCTGAAGTTCCCGCACCCCCTAGGCGACGCCAACCCGCTCTTCGATCGCCTTCTCAACCGCCGCCTCCGCGCCGGCGGCGCCCAGGAGACGGTGAGCCAGATCGCCTACGACCCGAACGACCCCTACAACGCGGTCTGGGCGCCGAGCTGGCGGATCCTCGCCGACCCCACCGACCCCGACCGCTCCCGCTGGCAGATGTTCACCGGCCAGTCGGGACACCCCGCCAGCCCCCACTACGACGACCTCCAGGTCGATTGGCTGGAGGGGCGGACGCAGGCGATGGCCGGAGAAGGGCCGTGGTCGGAGCTGGAGCTGGCACCGGCCTCATAGAAGGAGGTGTTGCACGGTGCTACACTCCGTTTGTGCCAACCACCAGACCCCGCCACATGATCACTGAGACGCCTCCCGTCAAGGCGGTGCTCGACGAGCTGCGCCAAGCCCAGGGGGGAGAGCGGATCGAGTTCCCCGACTTGGTCATACGTGGGGCAAAGCAGAAACTCCAAGAGCTCGAGGCCTCGAGTGAGCCGGCCCGCCAGGCACGAGAGGAGATCTCTGAGTGGATGCGGTCCGGCAACGGACCGCAGGTCGACGTCGCCGCGGCCGATGAGGTCAAGCGCCTCCGCTTGGTGGCCAACTACGACGAGTAGCGTGCTGCTGCTCGACAACTCAGCCTGGTCCCGCCTGCTCGCCGGCGCGTTCTCGATGGAGCAGCGCGAAAAGGTGATCGAGTGGATCGAAGGACGGCAGCTGGGGGTCTGCCTGCCCTTTCTGCTCGAGGCGGGATACTCGGCCCGCTCGGCAGCCGATCGCAGCAAGATGATGAGTCGCCTGCGGCAGCTGCCGCGCCTGCCCGTCGACGACGAAGTCGAGCGTGCGGCTTTCGAGGCGCAGCAGGAACTGGCAGGGGTCGGGCACCACCGTCTTCCTCCGACGGACCTGGTGATAGCCGCCTGCGCGGCACGGGTGGGGGGCGGTGTCCTGCATTACGACCGCGATTACGACCTGATCGCCGAGCACACCCGCCTCAACTTCGAAAGCGTCTGGGTGGCCGAGGCCGGGGCGGTCTGAGCCGCCAGCTGCGCCGCCGCCGCTACTTCGTCGTCGGCGTCGGGTTTTTCCAGGGATGCCACGCGCCAAAGCCCTCCTCCCCCTGCTCCTGACCATCGCCTTCCTGCTCGTGCCCGCCGCCGCCCAGGCGACGCCCCAAGGGTTCTTCGGGATCGTCCCCCAGACCCCGCTGGGGGCCAAGGACCTGGCGCGGATGAGCGCGGGCGGCGTCGAAACCATTCGGCTGCCCGTCTCCTGGGCGGCGACCCAGCGCACCCCGCGCAGCGGCTACGACTGGACCGGCCTCGACCAGGCGATGGAGGACGCGGCGAGAAACCGGATCGAAATCCTTCCCGTCCTCGGCACCTCGCCGGGCTGGGCGACCGGCAACTGGCGGCGGATGCCGGTTGACAACGCCCGCCAGCGGCAAGGGTGGGCTGAATTCGTTCGCGCCGCCGTCGAGCGCTACGGTCGCGGTGGCGAGTTCTGGGCCGAACACGGCCCCGGCAGCAAAGACCCGGTTCCGGCGATGCCGATCCGCGCCTGGCAGATCTGGAACGAGGAGAACTTCTTCTACTTCGTCAAGCCGGTCTCGCCGGGGCGGTTCGCGCGCCTGCTGGCGGTCACCCGCCCGGCGGTGAAGGGGGCCGACCCGCGCGCGGAAATCGTCCTCGGCGGCCTCTTCGGCAACCCGCGGCAGCGGCTGCCGCGGGCGATGGACGCGGTCGACTTCCTCCACGCGCTCTACCGCTCGCGCGGGGTCAAGGCCAACTTCGATGCGGTCGCGTTGCATCCCTACGCGGCCGACGTGACGGAGCTGCGCCGCCAGGTCGAGGAGGTGCGGGCGACGATGGTCCGGCACGGAGACCGCCGCTCGGCCCTCTACATCACCGAGATGGGGTGGGGCTCGGACTTCAACCCGCAGGCGGTCGCCTTCGAGGTGGGCCTGCAGGGCCAGGCACGCGAACTGCGCAGCGCCTACGGCTACCTGCTCGCCAACCGGGGGCGGCTGCGACTGCGCCAGGTCGACTGGTTCACCTGGAAGGACGTGTCCGGTTCCTGCAACTTCTGCGACTCCTCCGGCCTCTTCCGACAGGGGGAGAGATTCAAGCCGAAGCCGGCCTGGCGGGCCTTCGTCCAGGTCACTCGCCGCTGGTAGCGACTGCTCTGACCAGATCGACGGTCTCCCGCGAGGCCTTCTCGGGAGATCCCGAGTCGAACGGTGGGGCGGGGTCGTACTCGATCCCGAGCTGCACCGCCTGCGCAACCTCAGGTCCGACCTCGCGGGCGACCAGGTGGAGCGCCATGTCGATCCCGGCCGACACACCGGCGGCGGTGACGATCTTGCCGTCCTCGACGTAGCGGCCGCCGACCGGATCGGCGCCGTACTCGCGCAGCAGCTCGAGGTAGAGCCAGTGCCCGGTCGCCCGCTTGCCCTGCAGCAGCCCGGCGGCGGCGAGCAGCAGCGAGCCGGTGCAGACAGAGGTGGTCCATTTCGTGGTCCGGTCGACCTCGCGCAGCCACTCGAGCAGCTCCTCGTCCTGCATCAGCGGACGTTTGCCGTCGCCGCCGGGGACGAGGACGACGTCGGCGGCGGTCAAGTCGGCGAGAGCGTGGTCGGCGACCAGGCCCAGGGTGCCGCGCTCGTCGCGGACCTCGCCCTTCTCCTGGGCGACGGTCACCACCTCCCAGCCGGGAACGTTGCGCATCACTTCGTAGGGGCCGATTGCGTCGAGGGGGGCCATCCCGTCGTATAGCAGCAGTGCGATCTTCATGCCCCAATGGTGGCCGCTCGGACTCACCTGCACCAGAGGCAGGAATGACAATGTTCGCTAGATTCCTGCCATGCACCGCATCGCCGTGCTCTGCTTCGACGGCCTCGTCGCCTTCGACCTCACCGCTCCCTCCCAGGCGTTCATGCTCGCTGCCCGCTCGAGCGGCAAGCCGCTCTACGAGGTCGCCACCTGCTCTCCCGACGGCGAGCCCGCTTTGACCACCAGCGGCTTCCAGGTGGTCCCCAGCTCCGGCCCGGCGGCGCTGCGGCGGGCCGACACCGTCGTCCTCCCCGGCTACGCGAACATCCTCGAGCCGCCGCCGGAGGAGGTGCTGGCGGCGATCCGCGCCGCCGCCCGCCGGGGCGCCCGGCTGATGTCGATCTGCACCGGCGCCTTCGCGCTCGCCCACGCCGGCGTTCTCGACGGCCGCCGCGCCGCCACCCACTGGGCTTGGGCGGGGGAGATGGCGAAGCGCTTCCCGGCCGTCGAGGTGGACCCGGAGGCGCTCTTCGTCGACGAAGGGGAGGTCCTGACCTCGGCCGGCCTGAGCGCCGGCATCGACCTCAGCCTGCACGTCATCCGCCGCGACTTCGGCGTCGCCGCCGGCGAGCGGGTGGCCCGCCACATGGTCGCCCCGCCGCACCGGGAGGGAGGCCAGGCGCAGTTCTTTCGTCCCGAGCCGCCGAACGGAGGCGGTTCGCTGGAGCTGACGCGACACTGGGTGCTGGAGCGCCTTGCCGAGCCCCTCGACGTCGCGGCGATGTCACGGCACGCCGGCGTCAGCCCGCGCACCTTCGCCCGCCGCTTCCGCGAGGAGACGGGGACGACGCCGCTGCAGTGGCTGCTCGCGCAGCGGGTGCTGGAGGCGCGGAGACTGCTCGAGGAGTCCGACCTGCCGATCGAGGAGGTCGCCTGGCGCTCCGGGTTCGGCACCGCCGCCTCCCTGCGCGACCACTTCCGGCGGGCGACGGCGACTACCCCCTCGGCCTACCGGCGCTCCTTCCAGCCCGCCGCTGTCGGGTGACGGCTATTTCTGGATTTGTTCCAGGAGTTCTTCGACGCTTTCCTCGACGTCGCCGGCGCCGGGGTTGCCGTTCTTGCCGCCTTCCCCGCTCTTCGGGTCCGTGAGGATTTCTTCGACCGTTTCGGCGACGGAGCTCGTGTCGGAAGACCGCTTTCCTCTCTCGTCGCCCTTCCCCTCGCCGAGCGATTCGAGTATTTCCCGGGCGACGGGGCTGTCGGCCGGAATCGGCTTTCCGGATTCCGCGAGCTTCCTTTCGAGTTCTTCGGCCACGGCCTGGTCCGGTCGTTTCTCGCCCTTCTGACTCTCGGCCCCCTTCTTTGGCCGCTTTGCCTTCTTGGCGGCGTTCTCGGCCTTCTCCGTGGCCGACGGCTTCGGCTCGGCCAGGGCCGCATCGGTGGTGACGCCCGGCCCGTCGCTCGTCGTAGAGGCGTCGTCACTGCCGCCGCAGCCGGCGGCAGTCATGGCGATCACGAAGACGGCCAGGAGAATGGGCTTTGCTTTGGGGTCGAGCATCGTCAGGAGATGAAAAAAACGGCTCCGGGCCGCGAGGACCCGGAGCCATTACAGCATTACTGCGGCGATCAGCTGCCGGCGAAGAAGCTGAGGCCGGTGAGGATCACGTTTTCTTCCGCGCCCTGGGCAATCACGAGGCCGGAGAGGTCCGCTCCCGGGACGACCACGTTGGAGCCGACGATCAGGAGCTGCTGTTCTTCGGGGACTTCCACGACCACGATCGTCCCGCTCGGGGGACGGAAGCCGGGAGGCAGCTGGAACAGCGTGCCGGGAATCGGTCCGCCCGCGCCCTTTTTGACGATGCCTTCGAGGTGGACGATGTTGTCGCGATCCTTGAGGAAGCTGGCACCGGGGGTATTGGCGATTCCGGAGAGGGTGCCGAAGTTGGTGGTGCCGCTCTGGAAGCCGGGCTCACCGGGGGCGCCGACGACGTGCACCGCGCTCGGCGGGATCGAGTTGGCGAGGTCGGCGACCGCGGCGTGGGTGGCGTTCGGCACCGTGCCGATCGTTTTCAGCTTCAGTTTTTTGCCGGTGATGGTGCCGTTCTTGATTTTGGCGTTGGTGACGGCTTTGCCTTTGAGCTGGGCCGTGCCGACGCTCTTCTTCGGCAGGTTGACCGCCGCGTAGCCGGTGCCGACCATCGCCAGCATCAGCGCCACGAGGGCGACGATCATGGCCGGAGAGGGGCGTCCTATTCTGAACCGCTTCAACTTTGTCTCCCTTTCTAGAGGACGAGAATTCCTCAGAACCTATTCGCTGGGGATTTACCGGTGCAATTACAGTGCGGTTCGTGAGCCGGCGTGACCAGATCAAGCTCAGCGAGACCGAGCTGCGAGAGCTGCTGGAGGAGGAGCGGATCGCGATCGTCTCCAGCCTCGGCCCGCGCGGCTGGCCGCACTCGATGCCGCTCTGGTTCGTCCCCCGCGACGGGGTGATCTGGATCTGGACCTACGCGAAGTCGCAGAAGGTCCGCAACCTGGAACGGGATCCGCGGGCGACCGTCCTGGTCGAGGCGGGCCATGAGTACGGCGAGCTGCGGGGAGTGATGGTCGAGTCCGAAGTCGAGATCCACCGCGACTTTGAGACCGTGCTCGGGTTCGCGGAGGAGCTGACCGTGCGTTACGCCGAGGGGATCTCCTCGGTGGAGGGAGATGCCAGGGCAGCGCTGGAAGCGCAGGCGCCGAAGCGTGTGGCGATCAGCTTCCCGGCGCTGCGGATGGCGACCTGGGACCACCGTAAGCTCGGCGGCACTTACTGACCCCGGCCACCGCTACCTTTCCCGACTCGATGAAACGACGCCTTCTCGCACTCCCGCTCCTCGCCTGCCTCCTTCTCGCTCTGACGATCGGCAGCCCGTCCGGCTCCGCCAAGCCGTTGCCGAAACCGCCGAAGGGCTTCTTCGGGATCGTCCCGCAGACCCTGCTCGGCCCCGAAGACTTCCGCTACATGAAGGCGGGGGGGATCGAAAGCATTCGCCTCACCCTGCCCTGGTCCGCGGTGCAACCGACGCGAAAAAGCGCCTTCAACTGGGCCAGTTTCGACTACGTGATGGAACTCGCTACCCGCGCCGGCCTCCGGGTCCTGCCCGCGATCGGCTCGCCCCCCAAATGGGTCACCCGCAAGGAAACGACGCTGCCGGTGGCCAACGCCATGCAGCGCAACGGCTGGGCCGCCTTCCTCAGCGCCGCCGTCGCCCGCTACGGCCCCGGTGGGGACTTCTGGGACGAGCGCGCGCTCGGGACCGGGGGAATCGGACCCGGGCCGAACTACGAAACCGCGCCCGTGATCGCCCGGCCGATCCCGGTCCGCGAGTGGCAGATCTGGAACGAGTCGAACTTCTTCTACTTCGCCTACCCGGTCTCACCCAACCAGTACGCGAAGCTGGTGACGATCTCCAGCAAGGCGATCAAATCGGTCGACCCCGCGGCGAAGGTGGTGCTCGCCGGCCTCTTTGCCGAGCCGACGGCAAAAGGGAAGAAAGGGATGCCGGCGACCACCTACCTGCAGCGGCTCTACGACATCCCAGGCTTCAAAAGCCGCTTCGACGGCTTCGACCTCCACCCCTACGCGATCGATGCCGAAGACCTGGAGCGGATGATCGAGGAATTCACCGAAGTCGCGCGGGAAAACCGCGACCGGCCGGCGCTCTACCTGACCGAGCTCGGCTGGGGGTCGGAGAACAACTTCGAGGAGGTCGCCTTCGAGCAGGGGATCCGGGGACAGGTGAAGCAGCTCAAGGCCTCCTACAAATACCTGATCGAAAACGCACGGCGGCTCAATCTCAAGAGCGCTTACTGGTTCTCCTGGAAGGACCTGCCGGAATCGTGCACCTTCTGCGACTCGGTGGGGCTCTTCCGGGAGGGGCTGAAGTTCAAGCCGAAGCCTGCTTGGTACGCCTTCATCCGGCTCACCGGTGGCCGCGCGAGACCGTGAACGCCTGAGCAGGAACGCTCCACTCGTCCTGCTCGCCGTGGCGATGGTCGCCGCCGCGGCGGTGCTGCTCGACTACGGCTCTGACCTGATCTTCTTCCAGGACTCCTGGGAGCTGCTGATGAACCGGCGGGACTTCACCGTCGCCGCGCTGATGGAGCCGCACGGTGAGCACATCGTCCTCATCCCGGCCCTGCTCCAGCAGCTCTCGCTGCGGCTGTTCAGGATGGACTCGATGACGCCGGACCTGATGGTCCTGATCGCGCTGCTGCTGGGGGTCGCCGCTTGTCTCTTCGTCTACGTCCGGCGTCGCCTCGGCCCATGGCCGGCGCTGCTGGCGGCGACGCTGCTGCTCTTCCTCGGTCCGGCCTGGCAGGACCTGCTCTGGCCCTTCCAGATCACCCTCGTCGGCTCCGCCCTCTGCGGTTTGGCGGCCCTGCTGGTGCTGGAGGGGGGCGATCGCCGCTGGGACCCCGCTGCTTGCGCCTTGCTGATCCTCGCCTTCGGCTTCTCCAGCCTCGGCCTTCCCTTCGCGGTGGCGGCGGGGGTGGAGATCCTCCTGCGCCGGCGCGAGCGTGGCCTCGGCCGCCTCTACGTCGTCGCCGTGCCGTTGCTGCTCTACGCGGGCTGGTACGTGGGCTGGGGTCACGACGCGCCGAGCCAGGTCAGCGCCGACAACGTCCTCGACTCCCCCCGCTACGCCGGCGAAGGTCTGGTTGCCTCGCTCGACGCCCTCTTCGCCCTCGGAACGATCTTCGACGAACCGGTGGCGCGCTCGCAATGGAGCCTGCCGCTGCTGATCGCCCTCCTCGCGCTCGTCGCCTATGGGGGGTTTCGCGGCCGCGGCTTCACCCGCGGCCTTTGGCCGGTGCTCGCCGGTGGAGCCGGCTTCTGGCTGCTCGCCGGTTTCAACGAGATGGCGGGTCGCGAGCCCTACTCCAGCCGCTACCTCTACGTCGGCGTGCTCTTCCTCCTCCTCGTCGCCGCCAACCTGCTCGAGCGGGTGCGGATGAACCGCCTGGGTTTGGTCGCCGCGGGTGCCGTGACCCTGGTGGTGGTCGGCTTCAACCTCGTGCCCCTGCGCGAAGGCCGTGACTTCTTCCAGCAGCAGACCGTCCTCACCCGCTCCGACCTCGGCGCGATCGAGATCGCCGCCGGCACTGTCGAACCCGGCTTCCGGCTGCCGCCGGAGATCTCCGGCACCGTCTTCCTCAACGAAATCGAAGCCGCCGAGTACCTGCGGGCGGTGGACGAGTACGGCTCGCCGGCCTATTCGCCGGCCGAGCTGGCTGCCGCTCCCGAAGAGGGGCGCCGGCAAGCGGACCTGGTCCTCGCGAACGCCTTGCCGCTGGGGATCGAAACCGGCCTCGCGCCCAGCCCAGCCGCAGGGCGATGTGTTCGCATGTCGGCTGGCGATACCAAGCGGGGGCTACCGCTGTCGCCGGGGCTGATGACGATTCACATCCCGGCGAAGGGAGAGGGGGCGGTACGTCTGCGGCGCTTCGCCGCCACGGAGTGGCCATTGCGCGCCGAGGAGTTGCCCGCCGGGTCCACCGCCAGGCTGTTCATCCCCCGCGACCGCTCGCAGCGCCCCTGGCGGTTGCAGGTCGAGCCGCTCAGCGCCCTGCTTTGCGGCGGTGCTTTTGCGGCTTGATCGTCAGCTTGCGCGAGATCGCCGCGACGTAGGTCTCGTCGGCCCTGACGGTGGCGCGGAAGGCGGAGCGGCGGCTGATCCGCGGGCGGAAGCGGGCGGTGCAGACGCGGTCGAGGTGCCGGGTCCCCATCTTGCGGCGGCCTTTCCAGAGGGTGACGGGGTCCCCCTGGCGGCCTTTGCAGGGGGCGACCCAGGCGGTGACGAGCGCCCGTTTGTTGCGCGGCACCTTGCGGCGCAGGGCGCGGATCCCGACGAACGACGCCGCAGGGGGAGAAGAGGGCTGGGCGGACCCGCAGCCGGCTCCCCGGAAGCGGTAGACGGGCCCTTCGCCGGAGACCGCATAGAGGCGCCCGCAGGAGTCCTCGCCGAAGGAGTTCAGAAATTCGACCCGGATGCCCTCGCCGCGATCGGTCGCAAAGGGTGCCGCGGGCAGGAAGGAGCGGAGTTCCCCGATGCAGACGTCGCCGTAGACGTAGCGGCCATAGAGGTCGCCGAGGCCGGGGCCGCGGGCGACGTAGCCGCCGATCACGGCGCAACCGGGCGGGTTCGGATACTCGAACCAGGGACCGACGAAGCTGGTTGCGACCGCGCAGCCGGCCTCCGGGGGAACCGTTCCGGTAAGGGACCCCTCTTTGCAGTTCCAGCCGTAGTTGGCGCCGGCGCCGAGCCCCGGCGCGGGAGCGAAGTCGATCTCCTCCCTGCTGTCCTGGCCGACGTCGCCGATCCAGAGGTCGCCGGCGAGGCGGTCGAAGGAGAAGCGGAAGGGGTTGCGCAGGCCGTAGCTCCAGACGGTCGGGTCGGCACCGGGAGTCGCGGCGAAGGGGTTTCCGGCCGGCACCGTGTAGGGGAGGGAGTCGCTGGGGTTGGGGTTGATGCGGAGGATCTTGCCCAGCGGGCTTTTCAGGTCCTGCGCGTTTTCCTCCGGATCGCCAGTGCCGCCGCCGTCGCCGGTGGAGATGAAGAGGTTTCCTTCCGGTCCGAACTGGAGCTGGCCGCCGTAGTGGTTGTCGTGGTTGGGGTGGGGGATCGTCAGCAGGTCGCGCAGGCTCGCGAGTGGGGCGCCGGAGCCATTGGAGACCAGTTCGGCGACGTGGATGTCCGGATTTTCTTCCTGTTCCCCGGTGTAGAAGACGAAGAGGCGGCCGCTGGCCCGGAAGTCCGGCGCCAGGGCGATCGAGAGCAGGCCGCCCTCTCCCTGGAGCGAGACAGGACCGCCGGCCGAAGGGCTCAGGTCGGCGAACGGCCTCACCTGGCCGTTCTCGAGCAGCTGGATCGTCCCTCGCCGCTCGACGACGAAGAGGCGGTCGGGGTCGGCGGGGTCGGAGGTGACGAAGACCGGTTTTTCGAACCCGCTGGCGATCGGTTCCAGGGAGGCGGCGCTGACGCTGCCGGCGCAGAGCGCCAGCAGCATCGCCCAAAGAAGCGTGAATTTCCCCGCTGCCCGAATCAAGGTGCTCAAGTTAGCTAACCCACTACCCGGCTTCAGGTCGCGCTTGGCCGAAAGTCCAACCTTTCAGCGGCGGCAGCTCGGCGGCGCGAGCGGCAATCGCCGCGGCATATCCCGGGGGGACCTCGATGGATCTCACCGCTACCGGCTCCAGAGGAGACCGCCTGGCTCGCAGGAGCCCGCTCCCCAGGCACTTGACGTGGGCCTCGTGGCGGGCCCAGCGCCGGTAGAAGGCTTCCACCCGCTTCGGCCGCATCCGCTCGACGTCGATGCCGACCTCGTGCTCGCCGCTGACGGCGACGAGCGCCAGCTCGCCCGCGTGGCTGAGGTTGAACTCGAGCCCGGCTTCCCCACCCGCCAAGCGGGGCTTCCCGTGCTCGCCGCGCTCGAGCTGGATCCCCTGCGGCTCCCCTCCCAGGTAGACCGCGAGAACCCGGCGCAGAACCTCCGGGGAGGGGGTCAGCCGCCAGACGTGGAGCTCTCCGATCGGGGTGTCGAGGGGGCCGGTGACCGGGAGGAACTCCAAGCGCGCCGATTCCAGTTGATAGCTTCGCCCACCTTGAACCGGCTGTTGATCACGGGCGGGGCCGGATTCGTTGGCTCGAACTTGGCTGTCTCTCTTGCCACCAGGCATCCCGATTGGGAGATCGTCGCATTCGACAACCTCTACCGGCAGGGTTCCGAACTGAACCTGCCGCGGCTGGAGGAAGCTGGGGTCGAGTTCGTCAAGGGCGACGTCCGCCAGTCCGACGATCTCAAGGCCCTGCCGGAGCTGACGGCGATGATCGAGTGCTCGGCCGAGCCTTCGGTGATGAGCGGCGTCAACGGCGACACCGGCTACCTCGTCCACACCAACCTCACCGGCGCCTACAACTGCCTCGAGCTGGCCCGCCGCGACGGCGCCTTCGTGGTCTTCCTCTCGACCAGCCGCGTCTACCCGGTGGCGCCGCAGGTGGAGCTGAACCTGGAGGAGGCCGAGACGCGGTTCGAGCTGGCCGCCGAGCAGAAGGTGCGCGGGGTCTCGCCGCAGGGGATCTCCGAGGAGTTCCCGCTCGAGGGGGCTCGCACCCTCTACGGAGCGACCAAGCTCGCCGCCGAGATGCTGATCGAGGAGTACCGCGAGGGGCTGGGCGTCCCGGCGGTGATCGATCGCTGCGGAGTGATCGCCGGTCCCTGGCAGATGGGCAAGGTCGACCAGGGCGTCTTCACCCACTGGATGCTCTCCCACCTCTTCCGCAACCCGCTCAGCTACATCGGGTTCGGGGGGCATGGCAAGCAGGTGCGCGACCTCCTCCACGTCGAGGACCTGGTCGACCTGGTCGAGCGACAGCTGCTCGACCCCGGGAGCTGGGACGGCCGCACCGTCAACGTCGGCGGCGGCCGCGAGTGCAGCCTCTCGCTGCGGGAGACGACCGAGATCTGCCAGCGGCTGACCGGCAACGAGGTTTCGATCACCCCGGTCGAGGAGACCAGGCAAGGAGACGTACCGATATACCTGTCCGACTGCACGAGGCTTTTCGGCCTGGACGAGTGGCGGCCGCGGCGCAGCGCCGAGCAGGTGCTGGCCGACGTCCACGAGTGGATCGCCGCCGATCCCGAGCGGATCGCCCAGGCGCTCAACATCGACGCCCCGAGCGGGGAGAAGGAGTAACCAGCGTATGCCGGTCGCGATCATCACGGGGGCCGGGGGCCTGATCGGCTCCGAGGCCGTCGACCACTTCGTCTCGCAGGGTTTCGACGTGGTCGGGATCGAGAACGACATGCGGGCGCGCTTCTTCGGCGCCGAGTCCTCCACCTCGCACGTCACCCAGCGCCTGGTCGAGGCCTACCCGCGGGATTTCCGCTGGGAGAACGCCGACATCCGCGACGCCGAGGCGATCGAGCGGATCTTCCGCGAGCACGCCGGCCAGATCGAGCTGGTCGTCCACACCGCCGCCCAGCCCTCGCACGACTGGGCCGCGAGCGAGCCGCAGACCGACTTCGGCGTCAACGCCAACGGCACCCTGAACCTGCTCGAGGCGGCGCGCGCGCACTGCCCCGACGCGCCCTTCGTCCACTGCTCGACCAACAAGGTCTACGGCGACACGCCAAACCGCCTGCCGCTGCGGAACCTGGAGAAACGGTTCGAGCTGCCGGAGGACCACCAGTACTTCAAGGGGATCGACACGACGATGTCGATCGATCACTCGACGCACTCGCTGTTCGGCGTCTCGAAGGCGGCGGCCGATCTCCTCGTGCAGGAGTACGGGCGCTACTTCGAGATGCCGACCGTCGCCTTCCGCGGCGGCTGCCTGACCGGCCCCCAGCATGCCGGCGCCAAGCTGCACGGCTTCCTCGCCTACCTGATGAAGTGCACCGTCACCGGCACGCCCTACACCGTCTTCGGCTACGAAGGCAAACAGGTCCGCGACAACATCCACTCCGCTGACCTGATCGCCGCCTTCGACGCCTTCCGCAAGGCCCCGCGCTCCGCCGCCGTCTACAACATCGGCGGCGGCCGCTTCAGCAACTGCTCGATGCTGGAGGCGATCGAGGCCTGCGAGCGGATCGCCGGCCGCGAGCTGCAGTGGGAGATGGGCGAGGAGCCGCGGATCGGCGACCACGAATGGTGGATCTCCGATCTGGAGCCGTTTCAGTCCGACTACCCGGACTTCAAGCTCCGCTACAACGTGGACGACATCCTCCGGGAGATGTACGAGCAGAACCTCGAGCGCTGGGTCGGCGCCGCGGCCTGAGCGTCAGAAGGTGTTGCTGCCGATGATGGCGGCGACGATTACGAAGAGGCCGGCGGTCTGGTTTCGCTGTAGGGCGTCGAAGCGGGCATCGATTCGGGCTTCCAGGTTTTCGAAGCGAGCGTTCATTTCGCGCCGCAACTCCTTGATCTCCCCATCGACGCGCGCGAAGCCTTGGCGCATCTCGGCTTTCGTGTCCGCGATCACAGCTTTCGTGTCCGCGAAGCCGTCGTCGACCTTCTTGTTGAGGTCGTCGAGGCGCTCGTCGGTCCAGTTCTCTCTCGGCATCGGCACCATTACCGCCATGAGCATAGCGTAATGTTTTGGCTGCAACGGGATACGCGCAGGACCAAAATTCTGCCGTGCGACTTCGCGGCAATTCTGTGACTTCCGGTAGCGTCGCGGCCTCATGGCAGAGGGGATGAAGCTCTCGGTGGTGATCCCGGCCCAGAACGAGGAGGGCTCGGTCGCGAACACGGTCGAAGGGGTCGTCGCGGCGCTGGAACGCGAAGCGATCGACTACGAGGTGATCGTCGTCAACGACGACTCAGAGGACTCGACCGAAGCCGTCGTCGCCGCGATCGGCGAGCGCAACCCGCGCGTCCGCGTCCACCGCTCCCACCTCGAACGCGGCTTCGGCAACGCGATCCGTGCTGGCCTCGACGTCTTCGGTGGCGACGCGGTGGCGATCGTGATGGCCGACGCCTCCGACAACCCCGACGACCTCGTCCGCTACCACCGGCTGCTGGAAGAGGGCTGGGACTGCGCCTTCGGATCCCGCTTCATGCCGGGGGCGCGGATCCACGACTATCCACGCCTCAAGTACGTCTTCAACCGTCTCGCCAACCAGTTCATCCGCGTCCTCTTCCGCCACCGCTACAACGACACCACCAACGCCTTCAAGGCGTACCGGCGCGAGGTGATCGAGACGATCCAGCCGCTGCTCTCCAAACACTTCAACCTCACCGTCGAGATGCCGCTGAAGGCGATCGTCCGCGGCCACAGCTTCGCCGTCGTCCCCACTTCCTGGACCAACCGCACCAGCGGCGAGGCGAAGCTGGCGATGAAAGAGATGGGCAGCCGCTACCTCTTCATCGTCCTCTACGTCTGGCTCGAGAACGCCCTCAGCCGCGGCGACTACCAGGTGCGCGAGCCGGGGACGAAGCCAGGAGGCGACGCCGCAAAGCGCGAAACAGCCGCCAGCTCGCGCGGTTCGTAGAGGGAGAGTTTTCGGTCACCGCTCCTTAAAGAGGGGTGACGGCGGAATTCGAGAGGCTGGCCTACGAGGCGGCACTGAGGAGCCTCGACAAGCAGGAGGCCTACGTGGAAGAGCTGCGAGCCCGGACCGGCGTTCTCCTGGCCGCCTCCTCGCTGGGAGCTTCGCTTCTAGGACAGCAGGCCCTTCAGAACCCAACCCCGCGGGGGTTGGCAGTCATCGCCCTCCTCGCTTTCGTGATCTCGATCGGCGCAGATGTCTTCATCCTCCTGCCAAAGCGAGGCTTGGTGTTCGCGCAAGAGGGACCTGTCCTGTACGAGGAGTTGTTCGTCCACCGCGAAGATATGCCCGAGGTTTATCGGCGCTTGACCTATGAGCTGGACAGACTCTGGAGGTTGAGCGATGCGAAGGTCGGGTGGTTGATCCGGGCATTTGCCGTCGCGGCGGTCGCACTCGTCATCGAGATCGTCGCACTCGCTGTGCTTCTGGGAAGTAATATTTTGTCTTCATGACTGATACTGCCAAATCTCAGACCGGCAGCGGAAAAACTCCGCCGCCTCCACCTCCACCCATTCCCAATCTCGGAAGAGGCGAGACCGAACTTGGTCTTTTCCGATTCCGACCCAAGCGCCGAGATCGGCGAAAGAAGCCCAGCTAGCCCTTGCGGCCGATCACCAGGAACTGCTTGCCGAGCAGCTTCCAGGCCAGCGGCAGCTTCAGGTAGGTCCGGGTCAGGGCCGGCGAGGGGGGGAGGATGCCGCGGAAGGAGTAGGGCAGGTAGCGGGCGATGATCCGCTCGGGCTCGAAGCCGGCGGCGTAGAGATGCTCCTCGATCGCGACGTGGGTGAGGGCGACGTAGTGGTCGGCGCAGTCCCAGTACTCGTCTGAGCAGTAGCGGTAGTTGGGACCCATGATCGCGATCCGCCCGCCCGCGGCCATCGCCTCGCGCATCTTTTCCAGGAAGGTGGCGATCTGCTCCTGGTCGTAGAGGTGCTCGAGGAAGTTGGAGACGAAGACGCCGTCGAAGTGGTTGACCGGCAGCTCGGCGTCGAGGATCGAGGCGGTGATCACCTTGGTGTCGGGCTTGTAGGCCGCCTCGTCGTAGCTGACCGCGTCGACCGCCCAGGTCTCCTTCGCCGGCACCGAGCCGATGAACTCGCCGCGCCCGGCGGCCGGGTCGAGGACGACCTGGGGGCTGCCCATGATCCCGTGGACGTGAGGAGCGATCTCGCGCCAGACGGCCAGGCGCCCCCCCTGGTCGATGTCGCGGAAGCGGTATTCGTAGAGGCGTTCGAAGTTCAAGGACGCGCAGCCTATCCATCGGCAGGACAGGAGCGGCGCGACGCGGCCACCAGCCGATTAGGCAGACTCTCGCCACTTGCTCTCCGTCGCCCTCAGCGCCGCGATCCTCTGCTTCGTCGTGCTCTTCCTCGGGCAGGCAACGCTGCGCCTGCTCGGCGCGACCGAGTGGAACTGGCTGGCCCCGGCGATCGGGCTCTCGGTCGCGATGCTGCTGGCCACGCCGGCCATGGACGTGCCCGGGCGCACGACGACGATGGCCGTCCTGCTCGCCGTGCTGTCGATCGGCGCCGCGGTCTGGTGCCTGCGCTCGCGTTCCCACCGGCCGCCGCCGCTAGACCTGCTGGCGGTGTTGCCGGTCGCGGCGCTGCTGCTCCTTCCCTTCCTCGCCTCCGGGCGGGGCGGGATCCTCGGCATGAGCGTCAACAACGACACCGCGGCCCACCTGCTCTTCATCGAAGCCTATGGCTCGGCGACGATCGATGCCGCCTCTCCGCTCCCCCCCGACTACCCGCTGGGACCGCACGCGCTGGCGGCGCTGCTCAGCCGCGGGCTCGGGCTCCACGCCGAGATCGCCTTCTCCGGGATGACGATGGCGATGCCGCTGGTCTGCGCCTTCACCGCGCTGGCCGTCACCCGCCGCGCCCCCTGGTACTCGAAGCCGATCGCCGCCACCGTGGTCGGCCTGCCCTTCCTGGTCGCCGCCTACTACGGTCAGGGCGCCTTCAAGGAGGTGGCGCAGACGGCCCTCGTGCTCGCCTTCCTGCTCAGCGTCGCCGGCTATGGGCCGCGCCTGGGGCGTGCCCGCTGGGTGCCGCTGGCCCTGCTGACCGGGGGCATCGTCTCGGTCTACTCGCCGGCCGGGCTCCTCTGGCCGGTCGCGATCGTCGGCCTCTGGCTGGCCGGCCTGCTGGCGATCGCAGCTTGGCGGCGGCAGCTGGCCGCGGTGCCGGGGATCGTCCGGCGCGAGCTGCCGGCGCTGGGCATCGGGGTCGGGGCCCTGGTGCTCGTGCTGCTGCCGCAGGCCGGGCGGATGTGGGAGTTCCTCGCCCTCCGCGACGGCTCGGGGATCGCGGTCGACGACCTCGGCAACCTCGTCGGTCCGCTGTCTGGCTGGCAAGCGCTCGGCACCTGGGGCAATCCGGACTTCCGGCTGCCGGCCGCCGAGGAGTTCACCGGTGGGATCTGGTCACTCTTCGTCCTCGCCTTGGTCCTCTTCGGCGCTGTCTGGGCGTTTCGCCGCGGCCGCTGGCTCTTGCCTTTGGCAGCCGCGGCGGCGATGGCGATTTGGTGGTACTCCGACCAGAGCCAGTCACCGTACGTCGCCGCCAAGGCGCTGGTGATCGCCTCGCCTCTGCTCCTCCTGCTGGCGGTATTCCCCCTCACCGAGCGGGGAACCGGCGGCCGCCCGCGCTGGCCATGGCTGCTGATCCTGCTGCTCTCGCTCCTCTTATTCGTGCGAATCGGGCGCGACGACCTGCGGACCCTGCGATACAGCCCCGTTGGTCCCGCCGACCAGGCTCGCCAGCTGGAAACGTTTCGGCCACTTGTCGACGGGGAGGAAGTCCTCTTCCTCGGTAGCGACGAGTACATCCGCTGGCAGCTGGCGGGATCGCGCGCCGTAGCGGCCGTGCTGGCCAGCACGCCGGTGCTCCCGCTCCGCCCGCGCAAGGGCTGGGAGGACGGAGAGGCGATCGATTTCGATTCAGTGCCGGTTTCGACCCTGAACGAATATGAGTGGATCGTCGCCTACGACGATCCCGGCGCCAGCCAGCCGCCCGATCAGCTGCGACTCGTCCGCAGCACCGAGGACTACCGGCTCTGGAAGCGGACCGCTCCGATTCCCGACCGCCGCATCCTCGCGGAGGGTCAATGGCCGGGGGCGGTGCTCAAGTGCGACACCTCAGAGGGCCGCCAGCTTCTCGCGGACGGCGGCGTCGCCGCCGTCCGGGGCCTTCCTTTCGTCTTTCCACTCGAGCTGACCCCGGTGGGGGGGACCACGTCGACCCGGTTGCGCCTGCCAGCCGGGACCTGGGACCTGCAAATGCCCTACCTCAGCCGCTACCCGATCGAGGTCAAGGCGCCGGGCCTGCGGACGACCTTGCCGGCCAACCTCTTCCGGATCGGTCCCCGCCGGTCGGTCGGCCGCGTCCGCGTCGGCCGGCGGCCGCTGCCGATCTCCTTCCGAGTCGAGGACAGCCGGCTGGCGCCGCCCGGGGTGGTCGCCATCTTCGGCTCGCTGGTTGCGACGCCGGTCGAAGGACGCGAGCGCCTCGTCCCGATCACCCGCGCCTGCGGCCGCTACGTCGACTGGTACCGGCCCGCTTCTTCGCGAAGGTGAACCTATTAGCTTGCTCTTGAGCAGGCTTTTTCTCTCTTCGCAGCGCGTAAGCAAGATCGGGGGCGGCTGGTCGCCCAGCGTTCCGGCCGCCCCTATCAAGAATGCGACCTGCGGGAGTCTTGACCTCTGAGTTGAACCACATCGAATGCGGCGACCATGACCCGAGTTGGGAGACATGCGGCGCGTTGCCCGAATCCTAGGGGCCCTCGATGGAGGTCCTATCGGAGGTGGCGGAGGAGAATGAGCAGCGTGAGTAAGGGGGCCTGAATATTTATGTGGCACCTCGACAGTGTCTCTACACCCTGTCTGTTAAATCCTCATCTTCTGGTTGAGACTCAGCTAACCGTGGGATCCCAGGCCACTTTTAGGCGGCTTAAGTCGAGTGCGGCTTTGTGGACACCCTGTCCTTTTCTTAGACTGAACTTAAATTCAAAAAAATTAAGACAAATTCTCGGTATACCCAAACTCCCGTTGTTCCTGTTGGGTACACGCCAGCCCTTACCCGCTACAAGCTGCCCCCTACTGCATCAAGGAGAGACTCTTGAAGACGAGCTATGCCACCACGTCCTCCACGGCTACGTCTGAGGGGAACCATCAGATCGTGGTATACCCGCACCGCCTGCCTCTGCTTCTCATTTCGCTCGTCGTTATATGCGTAACGTTCACTGTGGCAGTCTCGGCTGCTTCGGCTGAGGGCGATGGGGCTCATCAACTAGATGCCCATGAAGTGTCCAGTTACCAGAGAGATTTTCAAGTAGGCCAGCAGCAGGCAGAAGAAGCGCTGACTCTTCAGGCACAAGGCACTGGTGTTGTCGAATATCTACGCCAAGTCCTGGGGGAGGAGTATGCAGGGGTGTGGTTCGATCATCGAGCTGGTCAGTTCGTTGTACCGATAACTGAGGGCACCGCGAAAGCGGCGCTAGTCGCGAGTTTGAAGGACTTGGGTTTGCAAAGAGGCTTCCGCCTCCAGACCGTCCCATCGACCTGGGGCCAGCTTGCGCATGCTCAGCAGGAGGTAGCGGCGAACATGGCAAACCCGGCTCGAGTAGCCACCGTAATTGATCCGGCAAGGAACGCGGTTGTTGTTCGTACCGCTCCGGGTGCTTCCCGTTCTGCTCGTGAAGCGATCGCAAACTACGCTCGAAAAAGCTTTATTCGAGTCGAGCAAGAAGAGGTTGCTGCTAGTCAGATGAGGGTCGAAACCCATGCCTGCGACACCGAACAATCGCGCGCCTGCGACAAACCGTTGAGAGGAGGTGTGCAGATAGGGCCGCTAATCCAGATCAACGCTATTGAACAAGCGCATATTCATGGCGCATGCACCGCGGGGTTCAAGGCAACCGGTAATGGGTCGAGCTATCGATACATGCTCACGGCCGGCCACTGCTTCCCCGGCTGGATGTCAGAAACGAACAAGTGGGCCAGCAACGCCAGCGACGGCACCATCTATGAGATCGGATCGGTGGAGACTTACCGCTACGGTGCTCAGGGGGATTGGGGAAAAATTCGCGCGGATGGCTCATGGTGGGCCGATACTACGAATTGGCCCTCGCAAGTGGCACATTATTGGGGGAACCAGTCCTACCCGATCACCTACGAAGCTTGGCCCTATACGGGACAGTACCTGTGTTTCTCTGGCAATAAGAGCGGAACGAGCTGTGGAACCGTAACGAACGTTCAGGTCGCTGGGCTCGAAGCCGAAGAGGGTGTTCCGCTCCCCCCGATGATTGAAACCAACGGTATTTGCACCGAAAGGGGGGACAGCGGGGGGCCTCTTTACTCGTATTCATCTAATACGGCGATTGGCATGCTGACCGGGTCACCGGAAGGCGCCCCACCCTGCTCGATCAACTACTTCACTGACATAACCAGAGCAACTACGGATCTAGGTGTGACCGTGGGGTCGCGTATCGGGGGTCCACCCAGTGCCGCCACGGGCCAGCCAACCCTCGTGACGGGTACGCAAGCGACCGTGACCGGTACGGTCAATCCGAATTATGTCGAGACGCAGTACTACTTCGAGTATGGCACTACGACGGGCTACGGCGCTCTAGTCCCGTTTCAAGCAAATGGAGACGCCGGCCATGGGGGTCCCGTAGCCGTCAGTGCGTATCTCACTGGCCTCAAGCCGGGGACGACCTACCACTACCGTTTGGTCGCCAAAAGCCGGGTAGGGACTCATGTAGGGGCTGATGTAAAATTTGTTACCTCCTCTACGGGACCTTCTGAAGAAGACGACTCCTCCCCGGGACCGCGCCTCCTTGTTGACGCTACGAAAACTCTCCACGTCTTCTATCGCGATACGTCTGGAAACCTCCGCCATCGCTGGCTTGCCTCGGGTTCGGAAAGTTGGGGAGAAGAAACCCGACCGGCAGAAATTGCCAGCTCATCCGTGTTGCGTGTCCTGACCGATGCAACGGGCACGCTCCACGTCTTCTACCGCGACGCCTCCGGGAAACTCGGCCACCACTGGCTGCCCTCCGGTTCGGAAAGCTGGAGCTCGGTCCTGCACTCTGCTTCGATCTCTGGCGATCCCCGGGTCCTGACCGATGCAACGGGCACGCTCCACGTCTTCTACCGCGACGCCTCCGGGAAACTCGGCCACCACTGGCTGCCCTCCGGTTCGCAAAGCTGGAGCGCGGTTCTGCACTCGGCTTCTCTCTCTGGCGATCCGCGCCCCCTCGTCGATGCCACCAAAACGCTCCACGTCTTCTACCGCAACGCCTCCGGGAAACTGGGCCACCACTGGTTGCCCTCAGGCTCGGAAAGCTGGAGCTCGGTCCTGCACTCTGCTTCGCTCTCTGGCGACCCGCGCCCCCTCATCGACGCCACGAACACGCTCCACGTCTTCTACCGCGACGCCTCCGGGAAACTGGGCCACCACTGGTTGCCCTCAGGCTCGGAAAGCTGGAGCTCGGTTTTGGAATCGGCTTCTCTCTCTGGCGATCCGCGCCCCCTCGTCGATGCCACCAAAACGCTCCACGTCTTCTACCGCGACGCCTCCGGGAAACTCGGCCACCGCTGGCTCGCCTCGGGCTCGGAAAGCTGGGGTGCGATCCTGCACTCTGCTTCTCTCTCTGGCGATCCGCGCCCCCTCGTCGATGCCACCAAAACGCTCCACGTCTTCTACCGCGACGCCTCCGGGAAACTCGGCCACCACTGGCTGCCCTCCGGTTCGGAAAGCTGGAGCTCGGTCTTGGAATCGGCGTCCATCGCGTCTCGCCCACCAATCGCCACCACGGGCGAAGCAACTCAGGCTGGAGGGACTAGTGCCAACGCCGAAGCCGTCGTCGATCCAGAAGGATCACCGACCAACTACTACATCGAATATGGCCCCACCGTCTCTTACGGCTCCAAAGCTCCTATTTCCCCGAAACGCGTTGGCCACGGAGTCGGGGCGGTAGCCCTCAGCGAAGTTCTAAATGGTCTGGCGCCCGCTACGACGTATCACTACCGCGTCGTCGCCACGAGCCCCGAAGGCACGAGCCAGGGGGCCGACAAAGCATTTACCACCACCGCGAGCACCGCGACCCAGCTTGCCACCATGCCGGTGACCGAGCCGTTCAACGGCAGCGCTGAATCGCAGACGAACTTCAACATGAAATGGTCGGCTCTGGGCTGGGCCTCGGGTACGAGTCCCAAGGGGCAGAGCACGACCTCGGGCTGGGGTCCGTCGAATGCTTTCTCGACCCTCAACGGCATCTATCACCACCCGACCGTTACTGATGGAGGCTCAGGAACTGCTGCGGTAGCCACGATGGCTGTCAACCCCGGCATAGCCGAACGTCATTTCTCCCTCTGGCTGGACATGCAAACGCCTGGGGGCGCGCGCTCGGGATATGAGTTGCGGTTCACGAATACGGCCACCAATGCCTATTCCGTCAGACTTTCCAAGTGGGTGGCTGGCACCGAGACGATCCTCGGCTCCAAATCGGGGTTCTCCTTCGTCAACGGCAATGCATTTGCACTCGTCGACCTAGGGAATACGGTCTCAGCCTGGACGAATACCGGCGCGGGTTTCACGCAACAGTTGAGTGCCGCGGACACCGCCTTCTCGACTGGCAACGCCGGTCTCAGCGGAGCGGGAAACATCACGCGCCTGGCGAATTTCAAGGCTGGTCAGTTGTAAAAGCGAGGACCTGTTCTGGGGATTTGCCCGGAGTAGATAGAGGTAGCCGACAACCGAAGAGACACAGAAGAGGACGCATACTGCACACCCCCAGATAGCCTCGTCGCTCAATGATGCAGCCAGAGCACGCCGGCGAGGACGTCCTCACCTCGAGCGGGGCCGGCGGCAAGGTGATCCGGGGCAGCGCGATGCGCGTCGCCGCCAATCTCGCCGGCCTGGTGCTGGGGCTGGCGACCGCGACGCTGCTGCTGCGCCATCTCGGCGTCGACGACTCCGGTCGCTACGTCACCGTCCTCTCCCTGGTGGGGATCGCGGTCAGCATCGTCGACACCGGCCTCAACGTCGGCGCCAGCAGCGACCTCGCGGTCCGGGCTCTCCCCGAGCGCAGGCTGCTGCTCTCGAACGTCGTCGCCCAGCGGCTGGGGGTCGCCGCCGTCGCCCTCCTGCTGCTGGTCGCCTTCGCGGTGCTCGCCGGTTACCCGGAGGAGATGGTGGCGGGGACGGCCCTGGCCGGGACCGGGGTCCTGCTGGTCGCGATCGCCAACTCCTTCCTGGTGCCGCTGACCGTCGAGCTGCGCAACGCCGGCCTCGCCCTGGTCGAACTGCTGCGCCAGGTCGTCACCCTCGCCGCTGTCGCCCTGCTGGTCGCGCTCGGCGCCCAGCTGACTCCGTTCTTCGCGGTCCAAGTCGCGGTCGGGCTCGCCGTGCTCGCCCTGGTGCCGCTGCTGGTCGGCTGGAGCGGTGTGGTGCGACCGCGCTTCGACCGCGAGGAGCAGCGCGGCCTGATGCGGACCGCGCTGCCGATCGCCGCCGCGCTGGCGCTCGGGCAGATCTACTTCCGGCTGGTGATCGTGCTGATGTCGCTGATCTCCTCCGCCGAGCAGACCGGCTATTTCGGCGGCTCGCTGCGGGCGATGGAAGCGCTGACCGTGCTGCCGGTCCTGGTGGCGGGGGTGGCGCTGCCGCTGATGGCGGCCGCCGCCCGCGACGACCTCCCGCGGCTGCGCTACGCGATCGAAGGGCTGAGCGAGGGGGCTGTGATCGCCGGCGTGCTGGTCGTCGTCGTCACCCTGCGCGCCGCCGAGCCCGTGATGGAACTGATCGGCGGGGCGGAATTCGGCCCCGCCGGCGACGTGCTGCGGATCCAGGTTGCCGCCCTGCTCTTCATCGCGCTCTACCAGATCTGGACCGTGGCGCTGGTCGCACTCGGCGCCCAGCGCCAGCTGATCCTCGCCAACGCCCTCGGCCTGGTCGCGATCGGAATCTTCGCGGCGGCGCTCGTGCCGCCGCTCGGCGCTCGCGGCGGCGCGATCGCCACCGTGCTCGGCGACGCCGTGCTGGCCGGGTTGATCTACTGGCGCCTTCACCGCTCGACCGGAAAGGTCACGGTCCGCCTCGGGTTCCTCGCCCGGGTCGCCCTCGCCGCCCTGCTCGGCTGTGCCGTGCTCCTGGTCCCGGGCCTGCCGGATCTGGTCGCGGCGACGCTCGGCGGGCTCGTCTTCCTCGCCTCCGGCTATCTGCTGGGGATGGTGCCCCCCGAGCTGCGCGACGCGCTCGGCCCGAACGGGTTCCTGCGGGGCCGCGGGGCCGGCGCCGGCCCGCCAGGCTGACTCAGCGCAGCTTCTGCCAGGCGAGCCAGGTGAGGCCGGCCCTGGTCAGCCGGCCGCCCCCCTGGTAGTGGCGGGTGCGGTTGTCGCTGACCAGGAGGTTCTCCTGCTCGCCGCGGCGGAAGGTGCGGGCCTCCCGCCAGCGCTCGGGCGGATAGGCGCCGTCGCGGCCGACGACCAGCGGCTGCAGCCCCCGCGCCTGCACCTGGCGGGTGATGCTGCGGCTGCCGCCCTCCAGGGCCACCGCCTCCAGCTTGCCGAGCCCGGTCGGCCACTCCAGATCGAGGATCAGCTCGCGTTCGAGCGCGAAGGCGTTGGTGCGGAGGTGGGGGTTGGGGAAGGGATCGTGTCCGGGTCGCAACCGCCGCAGGGGGCCTGGCCGCACCGCGTTGGGAGTCTCGTAGGAGCCGGTCGCGCCGACCACGCCGACGCCGGGCTCGGCCAGCGCCCGCGCCATCCGCCCCAGCCAGTCGTCGACGAGGACGACGCTTTCGGTGTTGAGGAAGCAGTAGCGCTCGGCCTCGAAGCGATCGACCGCGGCCCGGTAGTGGTCGAGGTCGATGCCGTCGCCGAAGTCGAGCCGCTCGTGGTCGACCGCGTCGAAGAGCCGGTGCCAGGGACCGCGGTCCTCGATTTCGGCCCCGGCGAAGACGACCAGCAACCGGTGAGGCGCGCCCGCCTCGTGCGCCCGGTAGGACTCGAGGAAGCGCCGCGGCGGCTCGAGCCCGTAGGGCATCCAGCAGAGGTGGACGAGGCAGAGCGGCGGGGTCACGTCAGGCGGGCCGGGTCATCACCGCGTAGCAGGAGTCGCCGCCGCCGAGCCGGTCGCCGAGGAAGACGAACGGCAGCAGCGGCAGGCTCAAGCCGTACGCCAGCCACAGCTTCCAGCCGGGCGTCCAGCGGCCGGCGATCAGGTAGTGGACGCTGTAGGCGGTGGCGATCGCGTTCGAGTTGGTGCCCGCGCTCTGAACCTGCAGGCCGAGCCGCCGCCCGAGTCGGGTCAGCGCCGGCGGTGAGAAGTGCTGCAGGTGGCGGGGCAGGTCGAGCATGCACCAGCGGTCGCGAAAGAGGTGGCGCTGCCAGCTCGCCCAGTTGGGCACGTCGACGAGCAGCGTCCCGCCAGGCTCCAGCAGCTCGGCTGCCATCCGCACCGCCGCCACCGGGTCCGGGATGTGCTCGAGGGAGTGCTGGAAGACGACGAGCTGGAAGCCCCCTTGCTCCCATGGCTGGTCCTCCAGGGTGCCGGTGTGGACGCGCGCGCCGCGCCGCGCCGCCGCGGCGGTGGCCGCGGCGCTGGGGTCGAGGCCGTAGGTCTCCCAGCCCCGGGCGGAGAACTGGGCGAGCAGATCGCCCGCCCCGCAGCCGACCTCGAGCACCCTGCCCGGCTCGACTCCGTCGAGCTGGAACGGGGGTCGCCGCCAGCGACGCTCGGCGCCGCCCCGGCGCAGCAGCTGCCGCAGCCTGTGCAGGGCGCCGCCGCCGCCCGTGTGCTCGTAGAAGTCCTCGTAGTAGGAGTCCGCGTAGTAGGGCGCCAGCTGCTCTCCCGAGAGCTGGGGGACGGTGACCCCGTACCGGCAGGCGGGGCACTCGCTGATGCCGAAAGGGCCCTCGCCGGTGACCAGGCGGTCGTAGGCGCGGACCCGCGTCCGGCGCAGCGGTCCCTCACAGATGGGGCAGACGTCCGGGGCGCTCATCGCCGCGGTGCCAGGCCCTCGCTTGACTCCTCCTCGGCCTTCTCCCCTTGCGCCTTCTCCGTCTGCTCGCGCTCGAGCTGCTGCTGCAGCAGCGCGACCCGCTGGGCGAGGATCTTGTTCTGGTCGGAGAGGCGCGAGATCGCGATCGAGAACTGCAGCAGGATCGCGAGGACGAAGACGAAGCCGGCGGCGAACAGGGCGGCGGGGGGGTAGTAGATCCCGACCCAGCCCGAGACGGTCGTCAGCAGCCCCTGCCAGAGCGCCAGCACCATCAACGCGACCCCGGCCAGCAGCCAGAGCAGCGCGTAGCGCTCCATCAGGTGCCGCCGCCGGACCAGCTCGAAGATCACGACGCAGATCAGGATCGCGGCGACCAGCACCTCGATCCGCTGCAGGGGGATGGCCGCCAGCAGGCTCATAGCGCCTGCCCGGCGGCGGTCGGCGAGACCTCCTGCGCCTCCCGCACCGGCCGGGTCCGCAGGAGGGCGACGAACACCGCCAGCAGCACCTTGACCATGTAGTAGACCGACCGGGTGGAGGAGATCGTCGAGACCCCGGTCAGGCGCGGTTTCATCGCCATCGGTATCTCGCAGCTGCGCAGGTCGAGGGTGTGCATGAGGACGATCGCCTCGACCTCGGGGTAGTCGCGCGGGTAGTCGTGGGCGAACAGCTCGATCCCGCGGCGGTCGGTCATCCGGAACCCCGAGGTGGGGTCGGTGACCGGCTGGCCGGTGATCCTCGAGAGCAGGCGGGAGAAGAAGCGGATCCCGACCCGGCGCGCGGCCGAGGAGCGGAAGCTCCCCTCCCGTGGATCGAGGAACCGCGAGCCGGTCACCATGTTCAGCCCCGGCTCGGCTTCGAGCCGGGCGAGCAGGTCGTGGATGTGGCGCGGATCGTGCTGGCCGTCGCCGTCGACCTGGACGGCGACCTGGTAGCCGTGCTCGCTGGCGTAGATGTAGCCGCTCTGCATCGCCCCGCCGATCCCCAGGTTGAAGGGCAGCCGCAGAACCTCGGCCCCCGCCTCGCGGGCCAGTTCGGCCGTCGCGTCGGTGGAGCCGTCGTCGACCACGAGCACGTCGAAGTCCGGCGCCCAGCGGGCGATCTCGGTGATGGTGCCGGCGATTGCCCCCGCCTCGTTGTGGGCCGGGACGATGGCGAGTTTGGTGCTGGTCACGCTCGCGTAAGGTAGCGGCTGAACCCCGGCGTTGGAGCCCCTCGGGGACCGCTTGGGTAGTCTTGGTCGCAATGGCGCGCCGCGCGTTGATCACCGGCATCACCGGGCAGGACGGCAGCTACCTGGCCGAGAACCTCCTCGACAAGGGGTACGAGGTGCACGGCATGGTGCGCCGCCTCTCGAGCGAGAACCATCACCGCCTGGAGCCGTTCCGCGACCGGATCGAGCTCCACACCGGCGACCTGTTGGACCAGCGCTCGCTCGGCGACGTGATGCGCGCCTGCGAGCCCGACGAGATCTACAACCTCGCCGCGATGTCCTTCGTCGGCGCCTCCTGGAACCAGCCCACGCTGACCGCCGAGTTCACCGGGGTCGGGGTGACGCGGATGCTCGAGGCGATGCGGGAAGTCTGCCCCGAAGCGCGCTTCTACCAGGCCTCCTCGAGCGAGATGTTCGGGAAAGTCCGGGAAACGCCGCAGAGCGAGCTGACCCCGTTCTACCCCCGCAGCCCCTACGGCGTGGCCAAGGTCTACGCGCACTTCATCACCGTCAACTACCGCGAGAGCTACGGCCTCTATGCCTGCTCCGGGATCCTCTTCAACCACGAGAGCCCCCGCCGCAGCCTCGAGTTCGTCACCCGCAAGATCACCCACGCCGCCGCCGCGATCAAACTCGGCCTGGCCAAGGAGCTGGTGCTCGGCAACACCGACGCCCGCCGCGACTGGGGCTACGCGCCCGACTTCGTCGAGGCGATGTGGCGGATGCTGCAGCAGGACGAGCCCGACGACTACGTGGTCGGCACCGGCGTCGACCACTCGGTCCAGGACCTGGTCGACATCGCCTTCGCCCACGTCGGCCTCGACCCCGCCGAGTACGTGCGCCAGGACCCGCGCTTCATGCGCCCGGCCGAGGTCGATCTGCTGATCGCCGACCCGACCAAGGCCCGCAAGGAGCTCGGCTGGGAGCTCAGCGTCGACTTCGAGCAGCTCGTCAAACTGATGGTCGACGCCGACCTCGAGCTGCTGCGCGAAGGCAGCCCCGTCTCGACCGCCTAGGCGTCCTCGCGGTTACTCGGCCGGCGCGGTGGCCACGACCGCGTACTCGCCCGCCGTCGTGCGGTCGCGCTCCCAGTCGCCGCTGCCGAGCGGGGCGAAGGCGTCGCCGTCGGCGAAGCCGGCGAGCGAGCAGAGCGCCAGCATCGTCTCGGGGAAGAGCGGCTGCACGTGGCTGGGGTCGACCCAGAACGCCTTCAGCGCCGCCGGCGAGTGCGGGTTGACGGTCTCGGCGATCAGCAGGCCGCCCGGCTGCAGGCGGGACAGGGCCAGCTGCAGCAGCTCCCGCAACTGATCGAAATCGAGGTGCTCGATCACCTGGGCGCTGAAGATCGCGCCAAGCGAGGCGGGTGGCGTCTCCTCCAGAGCGGCGAGGAGGCTCCCCTGCTCGACCTCGTGACCCTTCTCGCGGCAGCGCTGGACCATCTCCGGGTCGAGGTCGACGCCGCGGCCGGGGATGCCCCGTTCGGCGAGGAGGTCGAGGAACTCGCCGCGGCCGCAGCCGGCGTCGAGCACCGGCTGGCGGTCGCCGAGCAGGTCCAGGTAGACGCTCTGGCGGCTGCGGATCATCTCCTCGGGCCCGCGGAAGATGTCCTCGAAGCTGCGGTAGCCACCGCGCTCGCCGGCCGCGCGGAAGCCGAGCGTGTCGCCGAGCATGGGGTGGGTGCGGGGCGCGAGCCGCTCGCCGGCCATGTAGGGGGTCGCCGCCGCGGCCTCGGCCAGCGCGTCGGCGCGAGAGAGGCGGCCCTCCGTCTCCTCCTGCACCCGCGCCAGCTCGCCGTCGGTCTCATCCTGCATCCGCAGCAGTTCGGTCAGCCCCTTGCGAATTTCGTCCAGCGACTCGGCGACGGCGTCGTTGATCCGCTGCTGGTGGGCCGCGTACGGTCGCAGCAGGCGCATGTAGAGGCGCTTCGCCTCGGCCTGGGCCCTGCCGGCACCCGCCGGCGGGGTCGCCACGTCGACGTGGAGCAGGTGCTCGAGCAGGTCGCGGCCGGCCGGGGCGCCGACCGTCGCGCGGGCGGCGCTCGGCGGCTGGAAGCGGGCCGCGAGGCGAGAGCGCCTGCCATCCTCGATCCGCGCTTTGATCGTCTCGGCGGCGGCCTGCGGCGAGTGGTTGCGGCGGATGTCGGCGGCCGCTCGCCGCCCTTTCGCCGCCGCCTCGTCGGGGTTCTCGTAGACCTCGCGCATCAGCGCCGCGGCGCGCTCCAGGTCCGGGTCGGCCCACTCCTTGTCGGCCGGGTAGGGGTCCGCGTCGGGGCCGATCTCGGTCAGCTCGTAGGGCACGAGGTAGCTGTTCTCCTCGGTCATGAAGTCGAGGTTGCCCGAGTAGCCGGTGGCGATCACCGGCCGGCCGAAGTACATCGCCTCGGCCATCGTCAGGCCCAGGCCCTCGGAGCGGTGCAGCGAGACGTAACAGTCGCAGCTCGCCATCATCGCGTTCTTCTGCCCGACCGGGACCATCTCCTCGACCAGGTGGATTTCGGGCCGCTCCGCGACCGCCGCCGCGAGCTCCTCGCGCTGGGCCGGGAACTCGTCGCCGCCGATCGTCTTGATCACCAGCGAGGGCCCCTCGCCGGGGGCGAACGCGGCGCAGAACGCCGCCACGACCCCGAGCGGGTTCTTGCGGCGGAAGACGCTGCGGTAGTCGAAGGTGAAGAGGAAGCAGAAGCCCTCGGGCATTCCCAGCTCGGCGCGGGTCGCCGGCTCCGCCGGCGCCGGCACGATCGGCATCCGGATCGTGTGCACGGGGATCGGCGCCAGCGTCCGCAGCGCCGCCGCGACGTGCTCGGTGGCGACCCAGACTTCGTCGACGTAGTCGAACGACGCCTCCCACTGCTCGGGAAAGTGCGATACCTCCCAGAACCAGAGGCCGGCGCTGTTGCGGCCTTCGGAGAAGCTCTGGTCGAGGCCGTTTGCGACCAGCGGCAGCATGTCGGCGTTGACGCAGATCAGGTTGAAGTCATAGGGGTGGTCCTTCTCGGGGACGCTGCCGAGAACCTGCGCGATCTGTTCGGGGTCGGTCGGCGTGTCGATCGTCGCCACCGGCACCTCGGCGACGCGCAGCGCCTCGAGGATCTGCCGTCCCGCCTCGCCGACTCCACGCGCGTCGTTCAGGTAGCCGACCAGGTTCACCCCGGGTTCGGTCCTCGGCGGCTTGCGGATCGACGCGGCTCCGTTGGCAGAAGGGCTGGGCAGCAGCTCGGCCGCGATGCCGGTGTCGGGGGCGGTCGCCCGCAGCCAGCCGACGAAGGCGGAGCCCCCTTCGCCCTCGATGCTGGTGAAGGCGAGGCGGAAGTCCGGGCGGGTCTCCCAGAGGGCCTGGGCGTAGCGGTTGACCTCGCGGTTGGTGCGCAGGCCCGGCTTCAGTTCCTCGAGGTAGGCGACGAACCGCTGGGCGCCGGCCTCGGTCCAGACCGGCTCCGGCAGCGCTCCGGTCTCCACGCCTTCGCGGAACACCTTGCGCGCCGCCCGGTCGAGCTGGAGCCCGCCCGGCAGCTCGTTCCAGCCGTAGGGCCACCCGTTCGCCTCCTCGAAACCCTGCTCCAGCAGGTCCGCTGCGTATTCGGCGCAGATCCTGGTCAGCGCCGGGTTGGCGGTGACGTCGATCCGGTTCTGGTGCTTGCTCAGCACGGTCGGATGACGCGGGTCGAAGCCGCTGAAGTGGAAGAAGCGCAGCGGGCGCCCGTCGACCAGGTAGCCGCCCTCGCCGTCGTCGCTGAGCTCGCGGGTGGCGAGGTTCCAGTAGGCGATGTTGAAGGTGGTGTCGCGGATCACGTCGATCCCCGGCCATATGCCCGGCGCCAGGTCGATCCAGCGCTGGTCGACGAAGCGCCCCTCCTCGGGTTCGTTCAGGCAGTGCTTCTCGAGCCGCTCCGCCCACCAGTCGAGCAGCTCGTTCGCCGTCTGGCTGTCCCCCAGGCCGATGAACCCGAGGTTGTAGGAGCCGGCGATGAGGATGTCTTCTTCGCTCGGCTTGCGGCCGTCGCGCGGCAGCGGCGCGGTGAAGTGGGGGGTGAGAACGACGTTGTGCTCGACCGCCCGCTCGACGATCTCGTCGAGCGGCGCGAAGACCTTGATGTCGGGATCGAGGTACATGACCGAGTCGACGCCGGGCCGCGCGAGCAGGGTTTTCAGCAGCCACGGCTTGACCGCGGTCGAGAGCTCCATCACGTCGTAGGAGGCCGCCATCTGCTCCGGGTCGGGCAGGCCGATCTCCTCGATCGTCAGCAGCTCGAACGGCTCCCCGGCCGGGTCGACGTAGCCGCTGGGGTCGTCGATCACGAGCACGGTGCAGGTCCCGTCCGGGTGGACCTGGTTGAACGAGGTGGCGAGGACCCGCGCGAAGGCGAGGTAGTTGCGGGCGATGATCGTGCAGATGTTCATCGGGCGAGCGGGTCAGTCTAGCCCGGCGCGTCGCCGTCCCCTGGTCCGCTGCGGCTCAGTCGAGGACCCGCTCGACGTCGACCGGCCGCTCGTGGCGCAGGGTGTCCTCGGCGAGGGCGCCGATGTCGACGTCCTGGCGCGGGACCCGCCGGACCAGGCGTTCCCCGCTCTGCATGACCGCCACGTCCGCGCCGACCCGGCGCAGGTACTCGCTGTCCCAGCCGAACGGGACCCAGAGGAAGTGGACCTCGCGGAAGACCTGCGCGAGAAACCAGCTCAGCCCCTGGTGGTGGGTCGCGGCGAACGAGTGGGAGCTGCCGAAGACGACGACCACGCGCGGGTCCGGCGCCCCCTCGTTGACGTACACCCTGCGCGTCCCGAGGTGGCCGCCGTAGGCCTGGATCTGGTCGCGGTTGTCCTCGACGACCCGGGCCCCGCCGAGCGAGCAGGCATCCCGGGTCAGGCTGACGATCGGAGGGTTGAACCTGACGCCGAGGTCGCCGGCGACGGGGTAGGTCCGCAGCTCGACGTCGGCGAAGGCGTCCGGGACGTCGAGGCCGAGCTCGCGCAGGACCAGCCCGCTCGCCACTTCCATGCCGCGGAAGTTGATGTGGTGGTCGGTCCGCAGGTACACGTCGTCCTCGACGGCCGCCGCCGCCAGCGCGTCGAACGCGTGGAGGATCGGCGCGTCCCCCCCGGCCAGGAGGCGCTCGATCGGTCGCAGGCCGACCTTCTCCAGGGTTTCCGGGAAGTACTGCTCGTAGATCGCGAGCTTGTCCGGCAGCATCAGCATCACCAGCTCGATCCCGAGGCCGCGGGCGGACTCGACGCGGTAGTCGAGCAGCCGCTGCCAGCGTTCGAGCCAGTCGGGAGGCAGCTCGACCGCGCCACGGTGCTGCGCGGTGTTGGAGTAGTTCCCGCCGGCGAGGAAGATCCAGCCGTCGTGGCCGACGACCGCCGCGCCGTCCGGGGAGCGGGTGCCGGGAGGGGGGCTCCAGGGGGCGAGATCGGGGTGGAAGAAGTTGACGAAGGTCTCGTCCATCGCTCCCCGCATGGCCCGTTCCCGCAGCCGCAGGTCGTACTCCTCGGAGTCGAGGATCAGTCGCAGCAGGGCGTCGAGGGATTCGAGGCCGAGCTGGGCGGCGATCTCCTCCTCCGCCGGGGTGCGGCCGAGCACCTGGCGGTAGACGGAGAGGATCTCCTCACGGGTGAGCATGGGCTCAGCTTATGAATTCGGGGTCCCGGAGTCGACCACGTGCTCGAGGCCGACCGGGCGCTTCCGGCGCAGCGTCTCCTCGCCGAGCCCGATGGCGTCGACCTCGAGGCGCGGGACCCGCGCGACGAAGCGCTCCGCGCCCTGCACGAGCACCGCCTCGGCACCCACGCGGCGGACGTACTCGCTGTCCCACCCGAACGGGATCCAGACGAAGTGGACCTCGCGGAAGGCCTGCGCCAGGAACCACGAGACCCCCTGGTAGTGCCCGGCGCCGAAGCCGTAGGAGTCGCCGAATACGACCGCGGTGCGCTTGTCGGGCGCCCGCCTGTTGCGGAACACGCGGCGGGTGCCGATGTGGCCGTTGACCGCCGCGATCTCGGCGTGGTTGTCCTCCTTGATCTTGGCCTTGCCCAGCGACCCCGCCTCGTCGATGATGCTGACGATCTGCGGGACGAACTTGCTGCCGAGGTCGCCGGCGATCGGGTAGGAGCGCAGCTCGGTGCGGCTGAGGTCGGGCGGCTGCTCGACCCCGAGCGCCGCCAGCGCCGCGGCGGCGAGCAGTTCGTTGCCGCGGAAGGTGAGGTGCGTGTCGGTGCGCAGGTAGACGTCCTCGCCGCGCGCGGCGGCGGCACGGAGCTCCGCCAGCGGGTAGATCAGCGGCAGCTCGGGCTCGCCCAGCAGGCGCTCGATCGGCCGCGGACCGACCTTCTCCAGCGGCTCCGGGTAGTGCTGCTCATAGGCAGGGAGCTTGTCCGGCACGACCAGGAGCGCCGTCGCGACCCCGAGCTCCCGCGCGGCGGCCTCTCGCCGGTGGACCACCCGCTTCCAGTCCTCCAGCCAGGTCGGCTCCATCTCCACTGCGCCGACGTACTGGCCGAGGTTGGCGTTGGTGCCGCCGCAGAGGAACAGCCAGCCGTGGTGCCCGACGATCGCGACCCCGTCGTCGGAGCGGGTGCCCGGGACGGGCCCCCAGGCGGCGAGGTCGGGGTGGTAGACGTTGACCACCGCCTCGGTCTGCGCGGCGATCTGCTGGCGGATGCGGGTCGCGTACTCCTCTGAGTCCAGCCTCGACCGCAGCATCTCCTCGAGCGTGGCCGAGGTCGCGAGCTGGTGGGCGATCTCCTCCTCGCTCGGGTCGCGCCCCAGTACCTGGCGATAGACCGCGACGACCTCTTGACGCTGGACCATCCGCGCAGCCTACGAGCTGGGCGCCCCCGCGGTGCGCAAGGATGCGGTCGTGATCATCCGCGACGGGGCGACGGCCCACCTGGCAGTGCAGGAGGCGCACGAGCGGCTCGAACGCGAACGGCCGGAGCTGCTGGCCGAGTTCTCGCCGGCCGGCCTCCGCGCGGCGGAAGTCGATCCCGTCTCGGTCCTCGACCGCTACCGGTCCCTGGGGCTGCGGGTGCGGGCGGCGGAGGGAGAGCTGCCGGCCGATCCGGGTGAGCTGGTCATGGCGCTGGACGCGGCCGGGATGAGCACGGCACTGCTGCGGCTCGAGTTCGTCGACCCCCCGCCGGGCCCGATCGAGCGCCTGCTGCCGGCCGATCGCCGCCTCGGGCGCAGGTGGGCGCGCCGCTTCCCGCCGACGGAGCCGCGCACGCTCGCCTACGACGCGGCCCACCGGGCGCTGATCTCTTCGCTGCTCGACGACGCGGAATGGCAGTCCCTGTTCGCGCGGGGCGGCCGGCTTCCCCCGGGGCTCGGAGCCGGCTTCGACGAGCGCTGCGTCGAGTACCCCTGGCTGTTCTCGCGCCGTCTCGGCGGTCGCGTCCTCGACGCCGGCTCCGTCCTCAACCACCGGCACCTGATCGAACGACTGCTTCCCGAGGTCGACGACCTGACGATCACCACGCTGGCCCCGGAGGCGGCCGCCTTCACCGAGCTGGGCGTCTCCTACGTCTACGACGACATGCGCCGCCTGCCCTTCCGCGACGACTGGTTCGACGAGGTCGTCTGCCTCTCGACGCTCGAGCACGTCGGCATGGACAACAGCATCTACGGGGCCGCCGACGGTCCCGCCGCGGACCCGGCGGCGGCCGCCGCGGCTGCTCTGGGCGAGCTGCTGCGGGTCGTGCGCCCGGGCGGTCGCGTCCACCTCAGCGTTCCCTACGGTCGCCGCGAAGAGCACGGCTGGGTGCGCCAGCTCGACCGCGCGGGCGTCGACGACCTGCTCGCCGCGGCGGGCGCCGGCGCGCGAGAGGAGGCCATCTTCCGGTACACGCCGAGCGGCTGGCGCCGCGGCGGCGACCGGCGTGTCGCCGGGGTCGCATACAACCCCGCAACCACGCCCGGCGAGGACGGGGCGGTCGCGGCCCGCGCCGTCTACTGCGCGACGATCACCGCCTGAGCCGCGGCTTGCGCACCGCCCAGCCGAGGTGCGCCCGCAGGCGCGGCATCTGCTGGGCGAGGTAGGGATGGGAGACGGGGTCGCGGGCGGTCTCCTGGCGCCAGTTCCGCAGCAGGTACTCCTTCTCCCAGTCCGCGACCTCGGAGGAGCGACTCGAGGACTCGAAGTGGTAGAGGAGGGTGTCGGGGTCGTAGACGACCCGCAGCCCGGCGGCCCCCAGCTTCAGGCAGTAGTCGACGTCGTTGTAGTTGACCGGCAGCTCGGTCGGCAGCCCCCCGACCCGCTGGAAGGCGGCGGCCGAGGTCATCAGGCAGGCGCCGGTCACCGCGAGCAGGTTCTGCGCCAGGTGGGTGTTGTTGGCGTAGCCCTTGAAGCCGCGGGTGAAGCCGCGCATCGGGTGGCCGGGAAGCCCGCCCTCGAACTGCACGCCGGCGTGCTGGACCCGGCCGTCCTCCCAGATCAGCTGGGCGCCGACCGCGCCGATCTCCGGATGCTGCGCGTACATCGCCATCCGCTCCAGCCAGTCCGGGGTGATCACCTCGATGTCGTCGTTGAGGAGGAGCAGCAGCTCGCCCTCGGCGTTGGCGGCGCCGAGGTTGATCTTGGCGGCGAAGTTGAACGCGTCCTCGTAGGGGACGGTCCGCAACCGGTCGCCGGCGATCGCCTCCAGGTTGGCGAGCACGCCCGGCTCGGTCGAGGCGTCGGCGACGCAGACGATCTCGTAGTTGCCGTAGCTCGAGCTCTCGACGATGCTGCGCACGCAGTTCTCGACCAGGGTCACCTGCCGGTAGCGGACTTCGCGCCGCTGGCCGTTGGTCGGGATCAGGATGCTGATCTTCGGCTCCCGGGTCAGCGCCGGGCGCAGGTGGTAGACGCCGGGCCGGCCCTCGTCGCGCTCGACCTCGGCCTGCAGGCCGATCCGCTCGCAGTGGGCCTGGATCGCCCGCCGCCCCGCTTCGAACGCCCACGGCTTCGCTTCGACGCCGCGGCCCGCGGTCGAGGTCTCCAGCGCCCGCCAGTGGTAGAGGACGCGGGGCACGTGGACGACCTTGCGGGCGCGCTCGGTCACCTTCAGCACCAGGTCCCAGTCCTGGGAGCCCTCGAACTCGGCGTCGAAGCCGCCCACCTCCTCGACCAGGGAACGGCGCAGGACGCTGAGGTGGCAGGTGTACATCTGCGTGCGCAGGCGCTCCGGCGACCAGTCCGGCTTGCAGAACGGCCCCGAGTGGACGAGGCCGCGGGCGTCGATCTTGTCCTCGTCGGTGTAGGCGTAGTCGGCTTCCGGCTCCGCCTCGAGCGCCGCGGCGACCAGCTCGAGCGCTTCGGGGTGCAGCTTGTCGTCGTGGTCGAGCAGGGCGACGAACTCGCCGCGGGCCATCGCCAGCGCGTCGTTGGAGGCGGCGACGATGCCGCCGTTGGTCTCGCGCCGCTGCACGCGGATCCGCGGGTCCCGCCGCTCCGCCCGCTCCAGCAGCGCCGCGACGTGCGGCGCCGTCGAGGCGTCGTCGACCAGGCACAGCTCCCAGTCCGCGAACGTCTGGCGGCGGACCGAGCGCAGCATCGCGCGCAGCACCGGAGCCGGCGTCTCGTAGACCGGCGTGACGATCGAGAACCGGGGGGACGACACCGGTTAGGACCTGCGCAAGCCGCCGAGGAGCTTCTTCGCCAGCCCGGTCAGCCGGCCCGAGCGGGCTTCGAGCTCCGCCAGCCGGCCCAGCGCCTCGCCGAGTTCCCTGTCGCGGGCGATCAGCAGCCCGCGCAGCCGCTCGACCTCCTGCTTTTCGCGTGCCAGCTCGCCCTCGGCCATCGGCGCCGAGTGTACTCGTGCCCTGGCGGCGATCAGAGGTCCTCGGCGATGCGCGGCGCCTCGCGGCTGAAGGTCCAGACCGCGAAGACGCAGGCGCCGAGGAAGATGACGGCCGCCGGGATCAGGCCGGCCACCCCGCCCGCCGCCTCGACCGCGGTCGGGGCCTGCGGTTCGTGCAGGACCCAGACCCGCACCTGCTCGAAGATCACGGCCAGCGGGTTCAGCATCAGCAGCTGTTCCTTGGTCGCGTCTTCGAAGGCGGTCACCGGATAGAGGATCGGGGTCATGTAGAAGAGCATCTGGGCGACGACGAGCCAGATGATCGCGACGTCGCGGAAGCGCACGTAGAGCACCGAGAGGGCGGCGCTGACGGCGGCGGTGAAGACGAAGAGGAAGGCGAGGGCGACCGGGAACAGCAGCCAGCTCCAGGTCGGGTCGACGCCGAAGGCGAGCACGAAGCCGAGCACGACGACGAGGTTCAGCCCGAGGTTGAAGGCGCAGGTGAGAACCGTGGCGAGCGGGATCACCAGCCGCGGGAACTGGGTCTTGCGGACGACGCCCTCCTGCGAGACCACCGCGGTGACCGCGTTGGTCGTCGATTCCTGGAAGAAGGTGAAGAGGACGATCCCGAGCAGCAGCAGCACCGGGTAGTGCTCGACCTGTTCGCTGCCGAGCCGGAAGACCTGGGTGAAGACGAAGAGGAGGACGCCGAACAACATCAGCGGCCGGATCAGCGACCACAGGTAGCCGAGCACGGTGCCGAAGTAGACGCGCTTGAACTCGGTGACCGCGAGCAGCCAGAGCAGGTCGAAGAAGCGCTGGCGACCGCCGCCGAGCGCTCCCGGCCCGCTCACCTCGCGCAGCTCGGTGTCGACCGCCGTGTTCACTCGCCCTCGTACGGGGTCGTGACGGTTTCCTGCGGCAGCGCCACCAGCGCGTGGTGGTTGTCGGTGCCGTAGACGACGAAGTCGATCGCGGCGGGGATTTCCAGCGCGATCCCGCCTTCGACCTTGCGGTTGATCCCGCAGTGGACGAGGTAGTGGCCGGGCGCCAACAGGTTGTCGGCGGTGGTTTCGATCTCGAAGCGTTCGCCCGCTTTGATCGGCGGCGGCGGGTCGCCGCCCACCCCGGAGCGCCACTGTGAGACCGCGATCCCGTCGGGGTTGGCGATCAGGTAGCTGAGCTCCAGCCCGGCGAAGTCCCGCAGGGCTTCGATCCGGGTGCGGATCCGCAGCTTGCCGCCGTGTTCGGCCGCGGTGGCGCGATGGCCCTCGGCATCGACCAGGCTGACGTCGAGCATTCGCACCGTGGCGTCGGTGCGGGCGCCGCCGACGTCGGCGCCGGCGCCGGCCACGGGCGACTCGAAGTTGAGGCGGAGGTACTCGCGGCCGACCTCGTCGGGGGCGCCGATCGTCCTGATCCGGCCGCCCTCGATCAGCATCGCGCGGTGGCAGTAGCTCTCGACCGAGCCCATCGCGTGGGTGACGAGGACGATCGTCTTCCCCGCCGCTTTCATCTCGTGGAAGGCGTCGGCGCACTTCTGCTGGAAGGCCGCGTCGCCGACCGCCAGCACCTCGTCGATCAGGAGGATGTCGGCGTCGACCTCGAGCAGCAGCGAGAAGGCGAGCCGGACCAGCATCCCGGACGAGTAGTTCTTCAGCTTCAGGTCGACGAACTCCCCCAGCTCGGCGAACTCGACCACGGCGTCGAGCCGGTTGCGCGCCTCGCGCGGGGTCAGGCCCATCATCACGCCGTTGAGGACGACGTTCTCGCGGGCGCTGAGCTCGGTGTTGAAGCCGACCCCGAGCTCGATGAAGGGGGCCAGGCGCCCGGCCATCCGGATCGTCCCCGAGTCGACCCGGTAGATGCTGGCGAGCAGCTTCAGCAAGGTGCTCTTGCCGGACCCGTTGCGGCCGACGATGCCGAAGAACTCGCCCCGCTCGATCTCGAAGCTGACGCCGTCGAGCGCCTTCAGCTCGCGGTAGTCGCGGGCGGCGAACGGCCTCACCACACGCTCCTTCAACGAGTCGACCCGGTGCGTGGGGATGCGGAAGGACTTGTGCAGGTCCTCCACCTGAATCGCCGGCGCGCTCACGCGGGGAAAGCTAGCGCCCACGTCGCGTGTCTGGCTGCCGTGCCATCTGCGATCCTGCCGCCGGTGCAGGGAGAACTCCTCCTCCTGCTCGTGTTCCACCTGGTGCTGACGGCGCTGCCAGGTGTGGCGACGAGCCTCTCCGGCGCCCGCCTCGGGCTGCGGCAGGTCCCGGTGCTCCTCGGCCTCGGGCTGGCGGCCACCGGCGTGGCGGCGATCGTGGCCTTCTGGGCCTACTACTGGGATCGCACCGCCGGCCAGAGCTTCTCCTTCTTCGTCCTCTTCGGTTCGCTGCTGCTGATCGGCTGGTCTCTCCGCGGGGGGCGCCTCGAGCGGGCGCTGCTGCGCCGGCTCGCCACCCCGCTGCTGCTCTGGGGGCTCGGCTCCGGCTTCCTCCTCTTCCTCGGATTCCTCCACGGCGGCTTCGAGGAACCGGTGGGGACGGCGGCAAGTCGCTTCTCCGCCACGCTTCCGGCCGACAACGTCCTCCCCCTCTTCTTCTCGGAATGGTTCTACCTCTTCGGCCACCGGGGGACGCCGCCGGTGTTCCCGGGCGAATGGCTCTCCAGCGACCGGCCGCCGCTGCAGATCGGCTACGTGCTCGCGCAGCGGCCCCTCGCCCTGAAAGCGGACGCCTTCCACTACCAGGTGCTCTGCGTCACCCTGCAGCAGCTCTGGATCGTCGGGCTCTGGGCCCTGCTGCTGGCCGCCCGCGTGGGGCGGGTGACGAGGGCGCTGGCGATGGTGACGGTGCTGGTCAGCGGGCTGGCGATAGTCAACGGCTTCTTCGTCTGGCCGAAGATGCTGCCGACGGCGATGCTGCTCGCCGCCGCCGCCCTGGTCCTGACGCCGCTCTGGGACGAGCAGCGACGAAGCCCCTGGGGGGCGGCGCTGGTGGCGGCGCTCTGCGCGCTCGCCCTGCTCGCCCACGGCGGCAGCGTCTTCGGCGTCATCGCCCTCGCCCTCGTCGCCGTCTGGCGAGGGTTGCCGAGCCGGCGCTGGCTCGCCGTGGCCGCCCTCGTCGCGATCGCTCTGATGGCCCCCTGGTCGGCCTACCAGAAATACGGCGACCCGCCCGGCAACCGCCTGACCAAGTTGACGCTGGCGGGGGTGACCGAAGTCGACGATCGGGGGGTCGGCGAGGCGATCGTCGACGCCTACGGCGAAGCCGGCCTCGGCGGCAGCCTCCAGAACAAGGGAGAAAACTTCACGATGATGGTCGGCGACGACCTGATGGTGGAGACGGTCGACAACGCCCTCGAGAGCGGCGAGGCACGCGAAATCGTCGCCGCGGCCCGGGCGGTCGTCTTCTTCAACTTCCTGCCTTCGCTGGGGCTGCTGCTGCTGGCGCCGATGGCAATGTTGCTCGCCCGCCGCAGGGCGCCCCCCGCGGCTGAATGGAGCTTCGCCCTCGTCTGCTTCGCGACCGTCGCGGTCGGCGCCGTCGTCTGGGGCCTGCTCGTATTCGGCAGCCCGCCGATGCGCACCGTCCTTCACGTCGGCAGCTACCTGCTGCCGGTCCTGGCGATGGCGGGCGCCGTCGTCGGGCTGCGGGCCTCCTTCCCCCGTTTTGCCCTCTACTGGGTCGGCTGCTGGGCGCTGCTCAGCCTCGCCCTCTACGTGCCGGCGCTGACGCCACCCCCGGGCACCTCTTACTCCTTCCTCGCCGGCCTCCTCGCCGCCCTCTCCCTTGGCGGCTTCCTCGCCGTCTCACTAGACTCGCGCGCTTGATGGCGTGGCAGAGGCGGAACGCCCCGGTGGTGGCCCTCGGCGCTGTCCTCCTGGCAAACGCGATCCTGCTGCTCTACCTCGGCAGGAACCTCACCTTCATCCAGGACACCTGGTACTTCCTGCTCTACCGGGAGGGCACCTCTCCCGACGCCTTCCTCCAGCCACACAACGAGCACATCGTCGCGATCCCGGTGGCGATCGAGAAGCTGCTGGTCGCCCTCTTCGGGATGAGCTCGGCGCTGCCGGAACGGGTGGTCCTCACCTTGATGCTGCTGGTCACGGCGGTGCTCGTCTTCGTCTATGTGCGCAGGCGGATCGGCGCCTGGCCGGGAGTGATCGCGGCGACCCTGCTGCTCTTCCTCGGCCCCTCCTGGTCGGTCCTGATCTGGCCGTTCGAGATCGTCATCGTCGGCTCGGTGATGACCGGCGTGGCGGCGCTCCTCCTGCTCGAGCGCGACGACCGCAGGGGCGACGTCCTCGCCTGCCTGCTGCTGGCCCTCTCGGTCGGCTTCTCCGGGATCGGCATCTCCTTCGCCGCCGGCGCCGCGGTGGACGTGTTGCTGCGGCGCCGGGAGCGCGGCTTGGGCCGCGCCTGGGTCCCGCTGGTGCCGCTGCTCCTCTTCGCCGGCTGGTACCTGGGCTGGGGACACGAGGCGGAAAGCCACTTCGCCCTCGACAACGTCCTCCGCTCGCCGATCTACCTGCTCGAAGGCGTCGCCAACTCGATCGCCTCGCTGCTGGGTCTGAGCACGATCGACGTCAACGACGTCGGCGAGCCCGACTGGGGCCGGCCGCTGCTGGTCGCCGCGATCGCCCTCGTCATCTGGGGCCAGACGAAGAGGCGCGGCTTCTCGCCTCGGCTGTGGCCGGTGGCCGCCGCCGCCGCGAGCTACTGGCTGCTCGCCGGCTTCAACTACATGCCCGGCCGCGACGCCGTCTCGGGCCGCTACGGCTACGCCGGCGCCGTCTTCGTCCTGCTGGTGGCGGCCGAGCTGCTGAGGGGTGTCCGCTTCAGCCGCAACGCGCTGCTCCTCGGCGGCGCCGTCACCGCCGTCGCCGTCGCCTCGAACCTCGTCGCCTTCCACGACGGCCAGCGCTGGATGGAAGACGTCTCGGTGCTGAGCCGGGCCGACACGGCGGCGATCGAGATCGCCGAGCGCACCGTCCCGCCCTCGTTCACGCTGACGCCGGAAGTGGCGGGGACCGCTTCGATCCTGGCGGTGGAAGCGGGGCGGTACCTGGAGGCGGTGCGGGAGCACGGCTCGCCGGCCTACTCGGTAGACGAACTGGCCGCCGCGCCCGAGACCGGCCGCCGCCAGGCCGACGTCGTCCTCGGCCAGGCCCTGCCGCTCAGCACCTCGACTCAACCGGGGAGCTTCCGCGCCGAGGGCGCTCCCGGCTGCCTCGACGCCGTTCCCGGCGAGGAGATCGAGCTGGGGCCGGGGACCGCCAGGATCGAAGTCTCCCCCGGGCCTCACGCCGATTTCTCCCTGCGCCGCTTTGCCCAGGAGAGCCACCCGGTTCAGACCGCGGGGGCGGAGGGCGGAGCGGTGACGCTGCTGACGATCCCGCCGGACAAGGCGCCGCAGCCCTGGTTCCTGCTGGTCGAGGCCGAGCAGCCGGTGCGCGTCTGCCCGTAGCTAGCTAGGAGGGATCAGCGCTCCGAACCAGCCGGCAGCTCGGAGCAGGGCAGCGCCACCTGGAAGCCCGGCGGCGAGGTCGGAATCGCCACCGCCGGCACCCCTTCGCTCGCGCAGCTGGCGGCGGCGGCGTCGATGGCGTCGTCCCAGGCGGGGGTGCCGCGGACCGCGGTATCGCCGGCGGGATAGGAGACGGCGACGGAGAGGAGGACGAGGCCGGCGAGGCCGAGGGAGATCCATTTGCCGGCATCGCCTGCCCGGGGGCGGTGGCGTTCTACCAGGACCATGGCCGTGCTGAGGACGAGAAGGACCGGGACGATCGCGTAACGGCCGCCGCTGCCGTTGGCCATGCCCTCGGTCCAGAGCATGTCCGGCCCCACCGCCCGCTGGTAGACGGAGAGGACGAACATCCCGACCGCCGTCGGCAGGGCGACGAGGGCGAAGGCGCGGGCGCGACCGTCGCCCCGCCGGAGGCCGAAGGCGAAGCCGGCGGCGACGGCGGCCGTCAGCGCGATCAGGAAGGGCCAGCCCAGCACCTCCCAGGCACCGCCGCCGAGCCGCAGGCCGAAGGCGGCGCCGTCGACCACCCGCTGCAGGAACACGGCCCCGATCTCGGCGCTCCAGAGCGGCTCCACCCCTTCGTAGCCGCTGCGGAGCATCGCCGACAGCTGGATCGCCGAGGCGGCGAAGTAGGCGCCGACGATGGTCGCGTCGCGGCGGTCGCGAACGGCGAACGCCCGCAGGATCGCCAGCGGCAGGAAGAACCAGCTGCCCGGGTTGCTGAGGACGGCGAGGGCGATCAGCGCTCCGCCCCAGATCGACCCGGCGAGCGTGCGCGGTCGCCAGAGCAGGATCCAGAAGAGGGCGAAGAGCATGTACCAGGAGGCGTAGGAGGCGGAGTCGATGCTCTCGAGGCCGCCGACCGGGGTCAGCACGGTCGCCAGCACCAGCGCCCCCCGCAGGTAGGGGTCGGCGATATGCCCGGCGGCGGCGTGCCACACGGCAAGGCCGCAGAGGGCCACCAGGACGGCCGAGAGGAGCGCGACCGCCGCCGCCGCGCCCTCCAGCGGCACCAGCGCCGCGACCTCGGCGATCAGGCGCGGGACGACGACCAGGTAGCCGGAGTATTCAGAGCCGAGGGCATCGCCGAAGCCCTGCGTCAGCGCCCCCTGGAGGAAGATCTGGCCGTCCTCCGCCCAGAGCGAGTTCAGCGAGGCGGCCGGGCCGATGCGGGCGAGCTGGAGGACGATCCCGAGCGCCAGCAGCGCCACGGCAAGCCCCGCCTTTTCCCAGGCCGCCGCTGCGGACGTCGGCGGGGCGGGCTCCGGGAACAGGTAGCGGTCGAGCAGCCGGCGGCCTTCCTCGGCCCTGTCGCGGAGCGCCATCGGCGCGCACGATAGCGGCGGCTGTCAGGCTAGGGCGGCCTTGGACCCGGCGCGATCCATCGCGGTTGTGATCCCGAGCTGGAACTCGGCCCGGCTGCTCTCTCGCTGCCTCGACTCGATCGCCGCCCAGGACGTCGAGGTCGAGCTCCTGGTGGTCGACAACGGCTCCTCCGACGGGTCCCTGCAACTGCTCGAGGAGCGCGGGGTGGAGCACATCGCCCTGCCCCGCAACACGGGCTTCGCCGTTGCTGTCAACCTCGGCGTCGCTCGCGTTAGGGCGGCCGCGGTGTTGGTCCTCAACGCCGACACGGTGCTGGAGCCCGGCTGCGTTCGCGCCCTTGCCGAGGGCTTGTTCTCGGACCCCGGGCTGGGCGGCGTCCAGCCCCGCATCCTGCAGCTCGACGAAGGGCGGCGGAGCGACGTCGACGAGGCCCGCGTCTACAGCGCCGGCATGGCGCTGACCGCGGACGGGCGAGCGGTGGAGGAGGGGGCTGGAGGGCCGCAAGGCCCGCTCAGCGCCGCCCCGCGGGAGATCTTCGGCGTCTGCGGCGCCGCCTGCCTGCTGCGGCGGCAGCTGTTCGACGGCCTAGGCGGCTACGACGAGCGTTACTTCGCCTTCTACGAGGACGTCGACCTCAACGTCCGCGCCCGGATCGCCGGCTGGAGCTTCGCCTACGTCCCGGAGGCGGTCGTCTGGCATCTGGGCAACGCTTCCTGGATGGCCGGGGCGCCGCGGCCGAGCGCCTGGAACGCGCGACTCGTCGCCCGCAACCGGATCGCGACGCAGGCCAAGTTCATCCCGGCGCGAACGCTGCCGCGAATCCTCGCCGTCGAGCTCGGGGCGCTTGCCCGGGCCGCTCGGCAACGCCGCTTCCGCGCCACCCTGCGCGGCAAGCTCGAAGGCCTGCACCGGCTGCCCGAGATGCTGCGCGAGCGCCGTCGCCTGGGCCGGGATGGCGACCTCGGCCGCGCCCGCGATTGGCTCAGCCGCGACGGCGGCGGCGCAGCGCCAGCGCCTCGCGGGCGCTGAGGTCGAGGAGGGGGGCGCCGTCCGCGTCGCGCCGCTCCAGCCCGGCGGCGTTGCGCCAGCCGCGCAGGCGTCCTCGGAGACCGGCCGCGGTGCGGTCCTTGAGTAGCTGCCCGGCGCAGAGCGCTCCCTCGCTGGCGAGCGCGCGCAGCGCCAGCCGCGGGTTTTGCATCACCCCGTAGCGGCGCAGCATGTAGCCGCGGCTCCAGCCGGTCCAGCCGTACTTGCGGGCGCTGGCGGCGCCAAGGCTGGCCGAGTAGGCGTGCAGCGCTCGCGCCTCTGGGGCGAGGCGGCAACGCCCCCCGGCGGCGGTGATCCGCAGCGCCAGATCGAGGTCCTCGTAGTAGAGGAAGATCCGCTCGTCGAAGCCGCCGACCCGCTCCAGTGCCTCCCTTCGGTAGAGGGCGGCGCCCCCGGTCGGGCCGAGCGGGTCGGCCGCGCCTTCGGCCGCGGCCACCGGCTCCCCGTGCAGGTAGTCGAACCCCATCAGGGTCGCGTCGGCGACCACCCCGGCGGAGTCGATCAGCTCCGGCGCCCGTTCTTGCAGCAGCACCCCGGCCACCGAGTCGACCCCGGCGCCGAGCCCGTCCAGCAACGCCTCGACGAAGCGCGGCTCGGCCTCGGCGTCGTTGTTGAGCAGGATCACCGGGTCGGCCGGGTGCTCGGCGAGCGCCCGGTTGATCGCCGGTCCGAAGCCGAGGTTTCCCCCCATTTCCAGGACTTTCACCTCCGGCAGCTCGCGCCGGGCCAGCTCGATCGAGTCGTCGCTCGAGCCGTTGTCGACCAGGACCACCTCGATCGGCCGCGTCTGGTTGCCGAGGCTGCGCAGGGTTCGGCCCAGGTGGGCCGCCCCGTTGAAATTTGGGATGTAAACGGCTGGTAGCACGCTCTTTTCGCCGCGCAGTAGGGTTGCAGCCTCGCATGGAGCCCTTGAAGGGACTGATTCTCTCGGGTGGCGCCGGCACGCGCCTGCGCCCCATCACCCACACCTCGGCGAAGCAGCTCGTGCCCGTCGCCAACAAGCCCGTGCTCTTCTACGGGATCGAGGCGCTGGTCGACGCGGGGGTGAAGGAGATCGGGATCATCATCGCCCCGGAGACCGGCGACGAGATCCGCGAGGCGGCCGGCGACGGCTCCCGGTTCGGCGCCGAGATCACCTACATCGTCCAGGACAAGCCCGCCGGCCTCGCCCACGCCGTCCTCACCGCCGAGGACTTCATCGGCTCCTCGCCCTTCGTCATGTACCTCGGCGACAACCTCCTCCGCGACGGTCTCCGCAACCTCGTCTCCACCTTCACCGAGCACGAACCGGACACGCTGATCCTGCTCACCCCGGTCGACGACCCGCAGTCCTACGGCGTGGCCGAGCTTGCCGATGACGGCCACATCGTCCGCCTGATCGAGAAGCCGAAAGACCCGCCCTCGAACCTGGCCCTGGTCGGCGTCTACCTCTTCACCAGCCTGATCTTCGAGGCCGCCCGCTCGCTGCAGCCCTCCTGGCGCGGCGAGCTGGAGATCACCGAGGCGATCGACAAGCTGATCGACGACGGCCGCACGGTCCGCTCCGAGGTCGTCCGCGGCTGGTGGAAGGACACCGGCCAGCTCGCCGACATGCTCGAGGCCAACCGCCTCGTGCTGGAGGAGCTGGTCACCGAGATCGAGGGCGAGGTCGACGAGGCCTCCAAGGTCGAGGGCCGGCTGGTTCTGGGGCCCGGCGCCAAGGTCGAGCGCTCGGTCGTCCGCGGCCCTGCCGTGATCGGCGCCGGCGCCCACGTCGAGGACGCCTACATCGGCCCCTACACCTCGATCGGCGACGGCGTCCACGTCCGCCGCTCCGAAGTCGAGAACTCGATCGTCCTCTCCGGCTCGGTGGTCGAGGACCTCGGCACCCGGATGGAGGCCAGCCTGCTCGGCAAGGAAGTGAAGCTGACCCGCAGCCAGGGGATGCCGAAGACGCTGCAGATGCTGGTCGGCGACAAATCCGAGATCAAACTCGTCTAGTGATGGTGGGCCGGTGAAGCTGCTGGTGACCGGAGCCGCCGGGATGCTCGGGCGCGACGTGCTGCTCGCCGCCGGTAACGCCGGCCATGACGTCGTCGGCTACGGCCGCGCCGAGTTCGACGTCACCAACCCGGGCCAGCTCGACCGCAAGCTCGACTTGGAGCGCCCCGACGTGGTCATCAACTGCGCCGCCTGGACCGACGTCGACGGTGCCGAGTCAGCCGAGGAGGCCGCCTTCGCCGTCAACGGCCAGGGCGCCGGCAACGTCGCCGCCGCCGCCAACAAAGTCGAAGCGCGGATCCTCCACGTCTCCACCGATTACGTCTTCGACGGCGCCAAGGGCGCCCCCTACGTCGAGAGCGATCAGCCGGCGCCCCTCTCCGCCTATGGCCGCACCAAGCTGGCCGGGGAGGAGGCGGTCGCCGCTGCCAACAAGCGCCACTTCATCGTCCGCTCGGCCGGCCTCTTCGGCCTCGGCGGCCGCAACTTCGTCGACACGATGCTGCAGCTGTCCCAGACCCGGAGCGAGGTCACCGTGGTTCGCGACCAGGTCGGCTCGCCCACCTACACCTGGCACCTCGCCTACGGGATCGTCCGCCTGATCGAGGGGATCGAGTACGGCATCCACCACATGGCGGCGGCGGGCCAGTGCTCCTGGTACGAGTTCGCCGGCGAAATCTTCGAGCAGGCCAAGGTCGAGTGCCGGGTGCTCTCGATCACCAGCGAGGAATTCGGCGCCGCGGCGCCGCGGCCGCCCTTCTCGGCCCTGGTCAGCCAGCGCGAACACGCGATCCGGCTCCCCACCTGGCAGGACGGGCTGGCCGGCTATCTCGCCCAACGACAAGCGGAGGCAAGCGAATGAGACTTCTGGTCACCGGAGCTGCCGGCTTCATCGGCTCCACCTACGTACGGCTGGTCGGCGACGAGCACGACGTCGTCGTCCTCGACAAGCTCACCTACGCCGGGCGGCGCGAGAACCTGCCCGAGGGGACGGAGCTGATCGAGGGGGCGATCGAGGATCCGGCGGTGGTGCGCGAAGCGATGCAGGGCGCCGACGCCGTCGTCAACTTCGCCGCCGAGTCCCACGTCGATCGCTCGATCGACGATCAGGACGCCTTCGCCCGCACCCACGTGATCGGCACCGGGACGCTGCTCGACGCGGCCCGCGAGCTCGGGGTCGAGCGCTACGTCCAGGTCTCTACCGACGAGGTCTACGGCTCGATCGACTCCGGCTCCTTCACCGAGACCTCGCCGCTCGATCCCTCCTCGCCCTACTCGGCGACGAAGGCCGCCGGCGACCTGCTCGTCTCCGCCCACTTCCACACCTACGGGATCGACGCCTCGATCGTCCGCGGCTCGAACAACTACGGCCCGCGCCAGTATCCAGAGAAGTTGATTCCCCTCATCGTCCTGAACGCTTTGCATAGCGACTCGCTGCCTGTTTACGGCGATGGGCGACAAGTGCGGAATTGGCTCTACGTCGAGGACTTCTGCCGCGGCATCCACACGGTGCTGGCGAAGGGCAAGGCCGGCGAGGCCTACAACGTCGGCGGCCCCGACGAGTGCGAGAACATCGAGGTCGTCAAGCGGGTGGTCGACCTGGTCGGCGCCGACGAGTCGCTGATCGAGTACGTCAAAGACCGCCCCGGCCACGACCGCCGCTACTCGCTCTCCTCCGCGAAGCTCCAGGAGGACCTCGGCTGGGAGGCCCAGGTCCACTTCGCCGAGGGCCTCGAGCGGACCGTGCAGTGGTACCGCGAGAACGAGGACTGGTGGGGGCCGATCCGCTCCGGCGAGTACCGCGAGTACTACGAAAAGCAGTACGGAAAGGCGCTCGGCTAGTGGCTGAGCGCCTGGAGACGAAGCTCGACGGCGTCGTCCTCGTCGAGCCGCAGGTCTTCGGCGACGAGCGCGGCTTCTTCGTCGAGACCTTCAGCCGCGACGCCTGGCGCGAGATGGGGGTCGAGGTCGAGTTCGTCCAGCACAACCACTCGCGCTCGGTGAAGAACACCCTGCGCGGCATCCACTTCCAGACCGAGCCCGGACAGGCGAAGCTGATCCGCTGCGTCCGCGGCGAGATCATCGACGTCGCCGTCGACCTGCGCCGCGGTTCCCCCACCTACGGCCAGTGGGAGGCGCACGTTCTCGACGACTCCAACCACCGCCAGCTCTTCGTCCCGGTCGGCTTCGGCCACGGCTTCGCCGTCCTCAGCGACGTCGCCGACGTCGCCTACCAGGTCTCCAGCTACTACGACCCGGCCACCGAGGCCGGGATCGCCTGGGACGACCCCGAGGTCGGTGTCGACTGGCAGGTCGCAGAGCCGCTGCTCTCCGAGCGCGACAAGCAGGCGCCGCGGCTGGCGGAGATTGCCGCAGAGCTCCCCTTCTGACGCGACCGTTAAAGAGCTATAGCCATAAAAAAAGGCTGGGCTCGCTGCCGAGAATTAGTAGTTCGTGCGGCTATGTCGCGATTTCCAGCACTTTTCTCGGTAGTGCGCAGTAGCTTCGGGCCATGACCAGGACTTTCATCGTTGCGGTGCTGCTCGCCTTGCTGGCGCTGCCGGCTTCCGCTTCGGCGTATGACAATTTCGCCGACTCCGTCGCCCACCCCGATGGCACCCGCGGCAAAGACTGGGCCGAACCCTTCGCCGCGAAACTGAGCTCGGCGACCAAGGAGGTCGGAGAGCCTGACCATGCCGGATATCCAGGAGGCCACTCCCACTGGATCAGCTGGAGGATGTACGAGGCCGTGGAGGTCCAGGCGAGCGTGTGCGAAGCGAGTGAATCCGACCTCCTGATCGCCGTCTACACCGGCGACGCCGTGGGCGGACTGACCGAAGTCGCCAGCGAGAGCGAAGAGACCGGGAGCGGTTGCGCCGTGGTCGAGTTCAGCGCCAAAGCAGACACCACCTACCGGATCGCGATCGACGCGAAAAGCAGCCCGGGGACCGGATACGCGGTCCTCTGGATGAAGAGCTACGCCCCGAACGACGACTTCGCCGACGCCACCGTCGTCTCTGAAATCCCCTCGACCATGCATGTGGATCCTCAGCTCGCCACCAGCGAGGCGGGTGAGCCGGACCATCCTGGGAACGGGGCGGGCAACTCCGTCTGGTACCGGTGGACTCCGGCGAAAAGCGGCTTCGCCAGGATTTACAACTGCGACTACTGGTCAGGCTCCCGTATCGCCGTCTACACGGGCTCGTCCCTCGGCAGCCTCAACCTGGTGACGTCCGGGAAGGGCGGCGGCCCCTGCAGCGAGGCCATCGAACCGAGGTTCCAGGCGAAACAGGGGACCACCTACTCGATCGTGGTCGAAGGGTACGCGGGCAAAACCTGGAAAATGCCGACCTCCTTCGGATGGGTTCCCCAGCGGTTGCTGACCGTGAGCAAGGGCGGCAGCGGCAGCGGCACCGTCGTCTCCGATCCGGTCGGGATCGAATGCGGCGGCATCTGCGAGGCGGGCTTCTACTGGGGGCCGAACATCTACGACGCGCCCGCCGTCACCCTTACCGCTATTCCAGGCGACGGTTCGGCCTTCGTCGGCTGGTCGGGCGCAGGGTGCAGTGGGGCGGCACCGACCTGCGAGATGACCCTGGAAGGGAGCGAAACCGCGGTCGAAGCCGAGTTCAAAGCCCTGCCGTTGCTGCTCGTGACTCCGCCTGTCTCGACCTCGCCGCCCCACGCCTCGCCCAAGCCGAAACACCCGAAACGCAAGTGCGCGAAGCGGAAGAAGAAGAGCAAGAAAGGCGCAAAGGCGAAAGCCTCCAAGCGCCGCGCTTGCAAGCGGTAGTCGTAAGGCCGAAGCGCGACTTTCTCGCAGAGGGGATGTTGAAGCTGGCGGGATGCGCCAGCAAACGCGGAGCCGGATCGCCGATGGGTTGGACCGGACCAGGTTGCTCCTGCCCGCCGAGAGGCTGCGGGAGGGGTGGCTGTCGCTGCGGGTCCACGAGCAGGAAGCGGCCGGGCCCGACGGGTTGCCGGTCCCGCCGCCCCGCCTGCGCCTGCTGGTCGACGGCCGCACCGGGGACGCCGACGCCTTCCTCCGCCTCGGCGCGCAGATGTGCGACTCGATCCGCGCCGCCGCTGCGGCTGCCGGGGAGCCGGTCGAGCGGATGCGGGCGATTCTCGACTTCGGCTGCGGATGCGGCCGCGTCGCTCGCCACTGGCCCCGGCAGGGACCGGAGGTCTACGGCTGCGATTACAACGCCGACCTCGTCGCCTGGTGCGGTGCGAACCTGCCGAACCTGCGGGCGACCCGCAACCAGTTGGCGCCGCCGACCCCCTACGTGACCGGCAGCTTCGACCTCGTCTACGCCCTCTCCGTCTTCAGCCACCTCGACGAGACCCTCCAGCGCGGCTGGCTGGCCGAGTTCCGGCGCTTGCTGCGCCCGGGCGGGCTGCTGGTCCTCAGCGTCCTCGGCGAGCGGATGCGCCACCGGCTCGACCGCGAGGAGCAGCAGCGCTTCGACTGCGGCGAGATGGTCGTCCAGCGCCCGCGCCTCGCCGGCCGCAACCTCTGCACCGTCTACCACCCGCGGCCCTACGTCGAAGGGGAGCTGCTGGCCGCCTTCTCCGAAGTGCGCCGCTTCGACCTCGGCTCGCCGAGCCAGGTCGTCCTCCAGGACGCCTACCTGGCCCGCTTGTAAGCGGTGATCGCCAGGCTGACCGCCAGCTTGGCGCCGATCCCGGCGTAGACGGCGCCGTTCAGCAGCGGGTTGCTCCCCGGCGCGTCGAAGCGGCGGTAGAAGCGGCCCATGCCGCGATGGAAGGCGATCTCCTGCTTCGGCGCGCGGCGCTTGCCGCTGGAGGCGCCCTTCACGTGCAGGGCCGTCCCGGTGGGCTCGTAGAAGACCTTCCAGCCGGCGTCCCAGAAGCGGTGGCACCAGTCGAGGTCCTCCATGTAGAGCCAGTAGCCCTCGTCGAGCAGGCCGACCTCGCGGATCGCCTCGGCGCGGCAGAGCATGAAGGCGCCGTTGACGGCGTCGACCTCGCCCGGCTCGTCGTCGCCGAGGTGGGTGGCGCGGTACTGACCGAGGGCGCCCCCCGCGCCCTCCTTGCGACCGATCCCGGTGAAGTGGGCCAGCGCGCTGAGGGGGGTGGGGAAGGAGCGCTTGCAGGCGTGGTCGAGCTCGCCGCTCTCGGTCACCAGCTTCACCCCGACCATCCCGATCCGCTCCTCGGAGCGCAGCCGCGCCAGCGCCGCGTCCAGCGTCCCCGCGTAGACCTCGGTGTCGGGGTTGAGCAGCAGCACCGCCGCCGCCTCGCTCTCCCGCAGCACCAGGTTGTTGGCCGCCGAGAAGCCGATGTTGCCGCGCCGCAGCAGCCGCACCCACGGGAACTCGCGCTCGACCATGTCCGGCGTTCCGTCCGGGCTGCCGCTGTCGACGACGGTGACCCGCATCTCGCCATCGGCGATCGGGAATTCCCCCAGCGAGCGCAGGCAGCGGCGCAGCAGCGCTTCGGCGCCGTGGCTGACGATCACCACCTCGAGCTCGAGCTGCGACATCTCGCCGTTGCTAGTAGGCGCCCTCGCCGCGGACCATCGCCCGCGGCGTCCGCAGCAGGATCGCCAGGTCGGTCAGCAGCGAGAGGTTGTCGAGGTAGTCGCGCTCCATCGCCAGCCGCTCTTCGAAGGTGAGGTCGCTGCGGCCGTAGACCTGCATCGGCCCGGTCATCCCGGGCTTGATCGCCAGCCGCCCGCGCTGGTGCTCGTCGTAGAGGGCGACCACGCTCTCCTCCTCGGGCCGCGGCCCGACCAGTGACATGTCGCCCCGCAGGACGTTGATCAGCTGCGGCAGCTCGTCGATGCTGGTCCGGCGCAAGGTGCGGCCGCTGCGGGTCACCCGCGGATCGTCGGGGATCTTGAAGGCGGGCTGCTCGAGGTTCTCGATGTCGACCAGCTCCGGCAGCAGCTGCTCGGCGTCGTTGACCATCGTCCGGAACTTGATCATCGTGAACGGCTCGCCGTCTTTGCCGGCGCGGCGCTGGCGGAAGAAGACCGGGCGCCCGTCGTCGAGCAGGATCCAGAGCGCCACCCAGAGCAGCAGCGGCGAGAGCAGGATCAGCAGCAGGGCGGAGACGGTGACGTCCATCAGCCGCTTCATCGCCATCGTCGAGCGCGGCGGGTCGCTGAAGCGGAAGTCGAGCACCGGCAGCTCGGCCAGCCGGTTGAGCTCGATCCCCGGGCCCAGCAGCCCGTAGTGCTGGGGGAGGAAGGTGAGCGCCAGCCCCTCCGCCTTGCACTCCTCGATCAGCCGCTCGGCGTCGACCTCGCTCATCCGCTGTTCGGTGACGACGACCCGCTCGATCCCCAGCTGCCGGGCCACCTGAGAGATGTCGGCCAGCGTCCCCAGGTACGGCAGCTCCTTCGCCTCGGACTCGGTCTCCGCGGAGAGGTAGCCGACCAGCGTCAGCCGCGTCTCCGGATGGGTCGAGACCCGGCGGGCGACCATGTCGACCGCTTTCGGCGGCCCGATCACCAGGCCGGTCGCCTGCACGGTCAAGTGGTGGAAGCCGAAGCGCAGGACGCCGCGGAGGACGAAGCTGCCGGCGAAGGTGCCGACGCCGATCCCGATCGCGCTGGCGGGGGAGAGGGGCCCGACCGGGCTGATCGCCAGCAGGCCGTCGAGCACCAGCGTCGCCAGCACGCTGGCCGAGACCAGCGTGGGCAGCTCGTCGAGGGTGCTGTGGCGGATCCGGCGGTGGTCGTTGTCGTAGAGGCCGTGGAGCTTGAGGACGATCACCCAGGAGGGGCTGAAGAGGACGGCCCAGAAGAAGACGCCGACGTCGGTGGTGTTGCTGGCGGCGGTGACCAGGCAGAGGGCGGCGAGGAGCGCGCCCCAGTCGCCGAGGGCGAGCAGTCGCCGCAACAGCGCCCCGCGGCGGCGGGACTCGTTTGGCCCGTGGCGCTCGGCTTCGAACGGAACCGGTGCCGCCGAGGGCACCTCGGGCGCTTTGCCGGCCTGGCGCTCGGTGTCGGGAACCTGGCTCATCCGCATCCTTCGAAACCCTCTTGCAGGCATTTCTCTTCGGGGTTGAGCTGCTGCGCCCTCTCGATGTCGGCCCGGGCGGCAGCCTCATCGCCGGCTTTGCTCGCGGCCCGGGCCCGCAGGTAGTACAGCTGCCAGTTGTCTTCCTCGCGCTCGATCGCCTGGCCGAGCCTCTCGCTCGCCGTCGCGTAGTCGCCCTGCACCTCCGCCAGCAGCCCGAGCTGGACGTAGGGGCTGGCCGCCCAGGGCTCGATCGAGCGGGCGTTGTCGGCGTGCTCGACCGCCCCCACGAGGTCGCCGTCGGCAGCGGCGGCGTTGCTGGCGTCGATCTCACGGTCGACCAGCAGCGGCCCGACCAGGGCCAGGGCCGAGATCCAGGCCACCGCGAGCCCGGCGACGGTGAGGCCGAAGCGGCGCCCCTCGTCGCGCCCGTTGCCGGCGGCCTGGGCGCGGGCGAGCTGTCCGCAGCGGGCGGCGACGAGGACGCCGGCGGCGGCGAAGAAGATCGCCCCCACCGCGGCGATCTCCCAGAGCCAGTCGATGCCGGCGACGACCGCGAAGGCGAGGCAGGCGGCGAGCAGGACCGCGTACAGCTCTCGCCGCGGACCGCTGGCGTCCCGCCAGGCGGCGAACCCCGTCCACAACAGGGTCCCGACCAGGCCGAGCACGAGCAGGCCGCCGATCAGGCCGAGCTCGGCGAAGGCCTCGAAGTAGAGCGAGTGGGCGTCGAGGACGGCGGTTTCGATCTCCCGCTCCTGGTACCAGGCGAAGCGGTAGGTGCCGGCGCCCTGCCCGAGCAGGGGGTCTTCGCCGAGGGCGTCGAGGGCGACGCGCCAGAACTCGCTGCGACCGGTTCCGGAGAGGGTCTCGAACCGTTCCTCGGGCTGGGCCAGGGCCAGTTCGGAGTCGCTGAAATCGTCCCAGGAGCGGCTGCCGACCGCGACCGCGCCGGCAACCGCCACCAGCGCCAGCACGATCGCCACCCATTTCAGCACCACCGGGTTGCGGGAGACCGCGAGGGCACGGCCGGTCAGCTCGCTGCGGTTGCGCTCGAGCCGGCGCAGCAGCGCGTAGAGCCCGAGCGTCACCGCGGTTCCGGCGAGCAGGATCAGGAGGACCGTCACCCCCTGGTCGGCCGCTTCCGGAATCGCGACGTTGTCGGCGATCCCGCGCCGCGCCTGCACCGCGAGCACCGCCGGCAGGGTGGCGAGGGCGGCGAACGCCAGCGTCGCCAACAGCCAGAGGCGGTCGTGGGAGAGCGCGATCAGGCAGCCGCAGGCGACCACCAGCGCCAGCAACCCGCCGCGGGAATAGGTCAGGTAGAGGGCGAGGATCAGGGTTGGCAGGGCGCCGACCGCGAACCAGCGCAGGGGCGCGTTCAACGAGCGACGGCTCATCCACAGCGCGAAAGCGGCGCCGATCCCGAAGGCGAGGCCGTTCGCGTTCCAGTAGCCAAGGGGGTAACCGAGCCGCGCATTGCTTCCCAAGCCGGGCCCGAGCTCCAGAAAATCGGGCAAAAGACGGCTGGCGAGGGCGATGATCGCGATCGCAATCAGGGAAATTCCGATCCCTTCAGCGAAACGTTGGCGTCTCTGATCGGTTTGGGCGATCAGGAAGGCAGCGAGGAAGAAGCCGAGATAGACCAGGACGCGGTCGGTTTCGGCGACGCTGAGCTCAATCGACCCGGACCAGAGAGAAGAGAATGCGGAAAAAAGCGCCAGTCCTGCGATCAGTCCCGTCGTCCAGTAAAACGAACGTCCAAGCGTCGCCCGGCCTGCAGAGCCGAGGGCGAGCATTCCCACGAGCAGCAGCCAGACCGCAAGTCCGGCCACGTGGCGCTCGCTTACGACAAAGCCTCCCCCAGCCAGGGCGAGGCCAAGGATCAAAGCCAGCGGACTTATCAACGCCGCTGATTCCTCTAACCTTGCCCGCCATGTCTCGGACCCACCACCCCCGCGCCCGTAGCTCGGCCCGACCCGTTCTCTCGCTTCTGTCAGTGCTTGCTGTGCTGGCAATGGCTTGCTTTCCGGGTGCGGCCGTGGCTCAAGACAATTCTGGAATCCAGTACGGATCTGATGAAGTTCCAACCGTCCCGGAGGACAAAGGTTCCAATATTCCGTCGCAGAAAAATTCCGGCGGTCCCAACTCTTCCGATGAATCTGGCAACGCCACCGGCTCCAATGCGCCGGGCGGCGCAGGTTCCGGCGGCGATGGCGGCTCGAATACCGGCGGCACCGGCACTGGCCAGGGTACCCAAGGCTCAGGCGGGGGAGACGGTCAGCGGGCCGATGGCTCTCAGTCTGCAGGCGGCGACGTCGGCAAGGCGCAGTCGCTGAAGACGACCAGCTCGCCCGTGGATGCCGCTTCAGACGACGGCTCCTCGCCGCTGGTCCCGATCCTGATCGCGGTCGCCGTCCTCGCCGCGATCTCCATCGGCGCCTACTACTACCGCCAGCGGCGGCAGGGCCCCGGCTCCACCGTCTCGCCGAACGCCAACTAAGCGATGTCGAAAGCGAGTGAGTACAAGATGAGGATTCTGCGTGCCTGCACCGCGGCGCTGGCCGTGACCGCGATCTTCGCGGTATTCGCCTCCGCCGCTCATGCCCTTCCCGCCGGCTTCTGGGGGGTCGTGCCCCAGAACCACCTCAGCAACGAACAGTTCCAGCGGCTCGGCAATGGCGGGGTCGAAAGCATCCGCATCCCGATCGGTTGGGGATCGGTGCAGCCGAACAAGGGCGACGCGTTCAACTGGGCCGGCTTCGACGCCCTGATCGAAGAGTCGGCGAAAGCGGGCATCAAAGTCCTGCCCTTCCTCTCCGGCGCCCCGAAATGGGCGGTGCCGGAAAAGACCGTGCCGGGGGCCGGCGGCCTGAAAGCACCGGCGCGACTGCCGGTCAGCGGCGCCGCCCGTACCGGCTGGGCCGCCTTCCTCACCGCCGCCGTCGCCCGCTACGGGCCCACCGGCAGCTTCTGGTCCGAGCACCCGGGCGTGCCGAAACGGCCGATCCGCGCCTGGCAGATCTGGAACGAGCCCAACTTCAAGTACTTCGTCGCCAAGCCGAACCCGACCGAGTACGGGAAGCTGGTGAAGATCTCCTACACCGCGCTACGGGCGGCCGACCCGGGGGCGCAGGTCGTCCTCGCCGGCCTCTTCGCCCGCCCCAAAGGCGCGCGTACCGCCAGCGGCAAGCACAAGAGCCTCAACTGGTACGGGAGCGACTTCATCGACCGGATGTACAAGACCACGCCGGGCCTGAAGACGAGGTTCCACGGCGTCGCCCTGCACCCGTACACGATCCGGGCCAGCGAACTGACGCCGGTGACCGAAGAATTCCGCAAAGTCCTGGCCGCCAACAAAGACGCCGGCAAGAGCCTGTGGATGACCGAGCTCGGCTGGAGCTCCGGCAAGGCCAGCGCCGGCAACCAGTTCGCCAAAGGGCCGGCCGGCCAGGCACGCGAACTGCGCACCTCGTTCACGATCCTGCGCAACAAGCAGGCGAAATGGAAGGTGAAGAGCGTCTTCTGGTTCTCGGTAGACGACGCCCCCGGCGCCTGCAACTTCTGCGACGGCTCCGGCCTCTTCGCCGAGGGCTTCCAGCCGAAGCCGGCCTGGTTCGACTACGTGCGGTTCGCCGGCGGCACTTCATAACCGCTGGATAAGGAGGCGGGGGAGGACCCTCCGTCGCGATTTGGGGAGGCTCCTCCGGGTCCTCCCCCGCCTCCCCTCGAGCCGTTGTGTTGCTGCGGCCCTAACTCTTGAGGTCCGTGCTTATCGAGACCGTGTCAGTGTTCGTATAGCGGGCTTTTTCACGGTCTCGATGATTGATGCTTGTGCGTTGAGCCCGTTGCTGCCCCTTTGATGGCGCTCATTTGCTTGCTGAGCACATGCACTCGGATCAGCCGCTCGCTCATTGAGGCTCGGCGGTCGGCTGCTAGTCGTAATTCTCGCGCCCGCTCTAGTTCATCTTCGCCACCCGTGAGGGGTTTATGCACCATGGGCGGCCACTCTAGTGCCAGCTAGACCTTTGTTTTCAAAGCCGAAGACCCAGCCTGCGTAAGATCAGTCGGTTGGCAACCAAGGTAAAGACGAGTAAGAAATCTGACCCGCTGGGGCCGTTCAGCCCGGCTACGCGGCGCTGGTTCGAGGCCTCCTTCGAGGGGCCGACGCCGGCGCAGGCTGGGGGCTGGGATGCGATCTCCAGCGGTGAGCACACGCTGATCTGCGCCCCGACCGGGTCGGGGAAGACGCTGGCGAGCTTCCTTTGGGGGATCGACAAACTCGCCCGCTCGGACTCGCTTGGGACCGGCGTCAAGCTCGTCTACGTCTCGCCGCTGAAAGCGCTCTCCTACGACATCGAGCGCAACCTGCGGGCGCCCCTGCGGGGCATCGGCGCCGACATCTCGGTCGGACTGCGCACCGGCGACACCTCGCAGAAAGAACGGCGGGCGATGGCCAAAGAGCCGCCGGACATCCTCATCACCACGCCCGAGTCGCTCTACCTGATGCTCTCCTCCAGTGTCCGAGAGATCTTGACGGGCGTCGAAGCGGTGATCGTCGACGAGATCCACGCTGTGGCGCAGACCAAGCGGGGGTCGCACTTGGCATTGACTCTCGAGCGTTTGGATCATCACGTGAGGGACCATGCGCTCCGGCCCGCGGGTCCTGTCTCCGATACGTCCCCCGCGCCTACCGGCGCGGGTCCCGCATCGTCGCCACCCGCCGGAGATGCGTCTGAGGCTCAGAGCATCCAGAGGATCGGGCTCTCGGCTACGCAGCGGCCGCTCGAGCGGATCGGGAAGTTCCTCGTCGGGCCTAAAAGGGAGTGTCGGATCGTTGACGCCGGGCAGAAGAAGGCGCTTGATCTGGAGATCGTGGTGCCGGTTGAGGACATGGCCGATCCCGGTGCTCCTGCCTATCCAAGTGAGGACGGGCCGCCGCCGACGGAAATTGAGCCCAGCGCCCATGTGAGGTCGATCTGGCCGGCGATCTACCCGCGGCTGCTGGAGCTGGTCCAGGAACACACCTCGACGATGATCTTCGTCAACAACCGTCGCGCCGCGGAGCGTCTGGCCAAGCGACTCAACGAGCTTGCCAACGGCGAAGGCGAACAGGAGCTTCCCGCCACCGAGCAGGCCGGCCACCACGAGGACACCGGCGAGCCGCTGGAGCAGGTCGAGATCGCCCGGGCACACCACGGGTCGCTTTCGCATGAGGAGCGGGCGGTTGTCGAGGAGATGCTGAAGTCCGGCGAGCTCCCCTGCCTCGTCGCGACGAGCTCGCTGGAGCTCGGGATCGACATGGGCGCCGTCGACCTCGTGATCCAGGTCGAGTCGCCGAAGTCGGTGACCCGCGGCCTGCAGCGGATCGGCCGCGCCGGCCACCGCATGGGCGAAGTCTCCAAAGGCCGGATCTTCCCCAAATACCGCGGCGACCTGCTCGAGTGCGCGGTCGTCGCCCGCCGCATGCGCGAGGCCGAGATCGAGGAGACGACGATCCCGCAGAACCCGCTCGACGTCCTCGCCCAGCATCTGGTCTCGCTGGCGGCGCAGAAAGAGTGGGAGGTCGACGAGGTCGAGCAACTCGTGACCGCCACCGAGCCTTTTCATGATCTCTCCCGCGAACAGCTGGAGAACGTGCTCGACATGCTCGACGGCCGCTACCCCTCCGACCGCTTCGCCGAGCTGCGGCCGCGGATCGTCTGGGACCGCACCGAAGGCACGATTCATGGCCGCAAAGGCGCCCGCCAGCTGGTCGTCACCAACGCCGGCACGATCCCCGACCGCGGCCTCTACGGCGTCCACCTCCCCGACGGCCGCCGGGTCGGCGAGCTCGACGAGGAGATGGTCTACGAGGCGCGCGCCGGCCAGACCTTCCTGCTCGGCTCCAGCACCTGGCGGATCGAGGAAATCACCCGCGACCGGGTGATCGTCACCCCGGCCCCGGGCGCCCCCGGCGCCGTCCCCTTCTGGAAGGGCGACGGGATCGGCCGGCCCGCCGAGCTCGGCCGCGCGATTGGCGCCTTCGCCCGCGAGGCGGTTGCCAAGGAGCCCGCCGAGCTCGCCGCCGAATACGACCTCGACGAGCGCGCCGCCAACAACCTCGTCACCTACCTGCGCGAGCAGCAGCAGGCCACCCGCGTCGTCCCCTCCGACGAGACGATCGTGGTCGAGCGCTTCCGCGACGAGATCGGCGACTGGCGCCTCTGCATCCTCTCTCCCTACGGCGGCCGCGTCCACGCCGCCTGGGGCCTCGCTCTCGCCGCCAAGATCCGCGACGAACGCGACCTCGAGGCCGACGCGATCTGGTCCGACGACGGGATCGTCATCCACCTCCCCGACGCCGACGAGCCGCCGCCGGCCGACCTCGTCCTGATCGACCCCGACCAGATCGAAGACCTCGTCGTCGGCGAGCTCTCCGGCAGTGCCCTGTTCGGCGCCCGCTTCCGCGAGAACGCCTCCCGCTCGCTGCTGATCCCGCGCGCCTACCCGGGCAAGCGCACCCCCCTCTGGCAGCAGCGGCTGAAGTCCCAGAGCCTGCTCGAAGTCGCCCGCGACTTCCCCCGTTTCCCGGTCGTTCTCGAGACCTACCGCGAGTGCCTGCGCGACGTCCTCGACCTGCCCGCCCTCGCCGAGCTGCTGGAAAAGCTGCACTCGCGGGCGCTCAGCCTGGTCGAGGTGGAGACGCCGACCGCCTCGCCCTTCGCCTCCTCGCTGCTCTTCGACTACGTCGCCACCTACATGTACGAGGGGGACACGCCGAACGCCGAGCGGCGGGCGGCGGCGCTGGCCCTCGACCGCGATCTCCTGCGCGAGCTGCTCGGCCAGGAGGAGCTGCGCGAGCTGATCGACCCCGAGGCGCTGGAAGAAGTCGAGGAGCAGCTGCAGCACCGCACCGAGGCCGGCCGCGCCGGCGACCGCGACGCCCTCCAGCAGCTGCTGCGCAACCTCGGCGACCTCACCCCGGAGGAGTGCGAGCAGCGCGTTGCCGAGGGCTACTCGGCGAAATCGATGCTGGAGAAACTGGTGGCCGAGCGCCGGGTGGCCCTGGTCCGTGTCGCCGGCGAAGAGCGCTACATCGCCGCCGAGGACGCCGGCCTCTACCGCGACGCGCTCGGCGTGCCCGAGCCGCCCGGGCTGCCGGAAACCTTCCTCGAGGAGCACCCCGACGCGATGCGCACCCTGGTCCGCCGCTATGCCCGCACCCACGGCCCCTTCCCGACCGCGCAGCTGGCCGAGCGCTACGGCGTCGATCCCACGCCCGCGCTGCGCGAGCTCGAGTCCGAAGGGGCGATGGTCCGCGGCGAGCTGCTGCCCGGCGGCACCGAGCGCGAGTGGTGCGACGCCGAAGTCCTGCGCCGGGTCCGTCGCGCCAGCCTCGCCCGCCTGCGCAAAGAGGTCGAGGCGGCCGACACCCGCGAGCTCGCCCGCTTCCTGCCGAGCTGGCAGAACGTCGACGCCTTCCGCCGCACCGGCGCCGGCATCGACCGCCTGCGCGAGGCCCTGGTGCCGCTGCAGGGGGTGGCGCTGACCCCGAAGGTCTGGGAGGGGGACGTGCTGCCGCGCCGCCTCGGCGCCTACTCGCAGAGCTGGCTCGACGAGCTCTGCACCAGCGGCGAGCTGGTCTGGGTCGGCGCCGGCGCGCTCGGCCGCAACGACGGCCGCGTCGCCCTCTACTTCCGCGAGGACGTCCGCCTCGCCGGCCCGCCCGCCGCCAACGCCAAGCTGGAGTTCGCCTCGGGGGAGGTCCACGACGCGATCCGCGAGCGCCTCGCCGCCGGCCCCTCTTTCTGGCTCGACCTCGCCTTCGACCTCGAACACCCCGCCGAGGAGATCCACAACGCGCTCTGGGACTTGGCCTGGACCGGCGAGGTGACCAACGACGCCTTCGCGCCGCTGCGGGCGCCGCGGCTGCGCGCCGTCCCTCCCTCAGAACGCCCCGGCCGCCGCTTCGCCCGCCGCCGCTCGACCACCGGCGCCGCCGTCCAGGGCCGCTGGTCGCTGACCGCGCCGCTGTTCGCAAACGCCCCCGGCCCCGGCGCCAAGCTCCGCGCCCAGGCCGAGCTGATGCTGGAGCGCTACGGGATCGTCACCCGCGAGACGGTCCTCGCCGAGGGCATCCCCGGCGGCTTCTCGACCCTCTACGGCGAGCTCGGCAACCTCGAGCTGCTCGGCACCGCCCGCCGCGGCTACTTCGTCGAGGGCCTCGGGGGCGCCCAGTTCGCCCTCCCCGGCGCGGTCGAGCGCCTGCGCTCGCTGCCCGAAGCCGACGGCTCCTACGTCGTCCTCGCCGCCACCGACCCCGCCAACCCCTACGGCGCCTCGCTGCCCTGGCCGAAGCTGGAGGGAGGACGGCGCCCCGGGCGCACTCCCGGTGCCCATCTCCTCCTCCGCGACGGCGAGCCGCTGGTCTTCGTCGAGCGCGGCGGCCGCGGCCTGCTCCGCCTGAAGCCGCTTACCGGCCCCGAGCTGGAGGAGGCGATGCGTGCCCTCGCCGACGCCGTCAGCGCCGGCCAGCTGCCGAAACTGGCGATCGAGAAACTCGACGGAGAGGCGGTGATCGGCTCCGGCCACGAGGAGGCGCTGGTCGGCGCCGGCTTCAACCGCGGCCCGCGAAAACTCACCGCTTCGGCGTAGCTCGTCACCCGCAACGAGGCGTCGATTCGGCTCCCTGACCAAACCATTGCCATAATCGGTGCAGTGCCTGAGGCAGATCAGAGCGCGGTCGAGCTGTTGAAGAGCGTGGCGCTCTTCTCCGATCTGGAGGGAGAGGAGCTGGAGCGCTTCTCCCACGTCGCCGTCCCGCGCAGCTTCCCCGCCGGGACCCGTGTCTTCCACGAGGGCGACGACTCCGATGCCTGCTACATCGTCAAAGAGGGCAGCTTCCGCGTCACCCGCGAACACTCCGACGGCCGCGCGATCACCCTCGCCACCCTTGGGCCGGGGGAGATCTTCGGCGAGCTGGCGATGCTCGACGGCGACAAGCGCTCGGCCAGCGCCGAGGCCCTGACCGAGGGGGAGCTGCTGGCGCTGCCGGCCAACGACGTGCGGGCCCTGCTCGCGCGCCACCCGGAGATCTCCCTGAAGCTGGTCGCCGGCCTCGTCCGTCGCCTCCGCGCCGCCAACGTCCGGCTCTCCCGTCAGTCCTTCCAGACGGTTCCCAGCCGCGTCGCCGGGATCCTCGCCCAGCTCAGTCGCGAGGCCCAGGAGGAGGGGGGAGGCGAGGGCGAGCCCGAAGAAGAGGTGACGATCCAGATGAACCAGACCGATCTCGCCCAGCTCGCCGGGACCTCCCGCGAGTCGGTCAGTCGCTTCCTCGCCGAGCTCGAGCGCGCCGGCGTCGTTCGGTCGGGCCGGGGACGGGTCACCGTCCTCGACCCCCCGAAGCTGCGCAACTACATCTACTGATGGAGCTGCCCTACCGGTGGAATGGCACCGAGGGCCGCGTGCGGGTGGAGGTCGGCGTCAACGAGGACCCTGCGGCGCTCGGCTGCGACGAGATGGCGCGTGGCTTTCCCTTCTGCCACGCCACCGTCGAGCACCCGGCGATCGGTTACGCGGACATGCTCGGCTGGGTGCAGCTGGTGCGATCAAGCGCCCGCGGAAGCGGGTTCTATCTCGACTATTTCGAACCGCTGGGATCCGTGCCCCAGCCCTTCGGTTTCTACGGTCTCGAGCCGACTCTCTTCGACGCGCCCCACACCGACGAGCTCGAGAACTGGGATTTCCTGGCGCATTCCTTTCTCTGCGGTCTCGGGGGAGAGCTGATCGAGTTTCGCCATGAAGTCCGAGCCGTGCTCGGTTTCAGCTGGGGGTTCTCGAAGCGAGGGCAGGAGTTCGAGTACCTGCGACCCGAGGCGATCGGGGTCGCTGACTGGGAAGGTCACGTCGACTACCTGACCGGGGCCTTAGGCGGCTGGAAGTTCGCCTCGGGGTTCCATCGGCATCCGCTGGACCCGTGAGCAACTTCGCGAAGGCGCGGCGGCGGATGGTCGAGCGCCAGCTGCAGGCGCGCGGGATCGGCGACGAGCGGGTGCTGGCGGCGATGGGACAGGTGCCGCGGGAGGAGTTCGTGTCCGCGGGGCTCCGCAACCGCGCCTACGCCGACTCGGCGCTGTCGATCGGCTCCGAGCAAACGATCTCCCAGCCCTGGATCGTCGCCGCGATCTGCCAGGCCCTGCGACTGCAGGGGCCGGAGCTGGTGCTGGAGGTCGGTACCGGGTCCGGCTACTCGGCGGCGGTACTCTCGCTGCTGGCCGGGCACGTGGTCAGCGTCGAGCGCCACGAGGAGCTCTCGCGCAGCGCGGAGCGAACGCTGACCTCGCTGGGCATCGGCAACGTCGAGCTGGTGGTCGGCGACGGCAGCCTCGGGGTGCCCGAGCGGGCGCCCTTCGATGCGGTCGCGGTCCACGCCACCGCCCCGAGCCCCCCGCCGGCGCTCCTCGCCCAGCTCGTCGACGGCGGCCGGCTCGTCGTCCCGATCGCCTCCGGCGAGGCGGACATGCTGACGGTGCTGCGGCGGCAGGGAGAGCGGTTCGAGACCGAGACGATCGGCCCCTGCCGGTTCGTGCCGCTGATCGGCGAGGAGGGGTTCGGGGCCAAGTAGCGGTCTTGGCGGCTAGTTGCAGCCCGAGGTGGGGTCGCTGCCGTCCTTGACGACGTCGTCGCCACCGCCACCGCCGCAGTCGATCTGCTTGTCGCGCTGGCCGTCGGCCGCTTCGATGAAGTCGTTGCCGCCCTTGGCGATGAAGACGTCGGCTCCGATGTGGCCCATCAGGCTGTTCTCGTCGTTGTCGCCGATCAGGACGTCGGGGCCGTCGGATCCCTCCAGGCTCTCGTTGACGGCGAGGACCCTGTCGTTGTTGCCGCACCCGGGGGGTCCGCCGCTGCCGCCGAGGACGATGCGCAGGTTGTCGTTCGAGCGGGCGTAGGAGACGGTGTCCTCGCCGGCGCCGCCGTCGTAGGTGTGGCCCTGGCAGGTAACGACCGAGTTGACCAGCAGGTCGTTGCCGTTGCCGCCGAGCAGGGTGTCTCCGCCCGGATCGGCGTAGAGGACGTCGCTGCCGCCGTTGCCCTCGAGCCGGTCGTTGCCGTTGTCCGGCCCGTTGTAGTTCTCGCCCGCTTCCAGCACGTCCTCGCCGTTGCCGCCGACGAGGGAGTCGCTGCCGGCGTTGCCGTTGATCCTCACTTTGGCGCCGCCGGGGACGCTGCCGTCGACGGCGAGGCCGTCGTTGCCGTTGCCGCCGGTGACGACGATCAGCGGCGCTCCGCCCGCGTCGGGACAGACCAGCCCGGCGCCCTGGGCGACGCAGCCGTCGCCGGCGAAGATCGGGATCGCCGAGGTGATCACCCAGCCGCTCGGGGCGCGGGAGATGCCGATGTTGTCGTCGCCGGGGCTGCCGAGGACGATCAGGCTGGCGCCGTCGAGGCCCTGGTTGAGGGTGCCGTAGGCCATCTCCGCGGGATGCGGATCTTCGGGGCCGCAGGAAGTCTCGCCGGTGAAGCCGGCGCAGTCGTCGCTGCCGGGCCCGCCGTAGGCCAGGTCGTTGCCGCCGCCGCTGTCGAGGTTGTCGTCGCCGACGCCGCCGTCGATCCGGTTCGCGCCGCCGTCGCCGACGATCTCGTCGCCGTGCGGCGAGCCGACCACGTCCTCGAAGCCGCTGAGGCCGTCGTGGCCGTCGCCTTTGGCCTTGCCGGCCGCGAGGCTGACGATGACGCCGCTGCGGGTGGCGCTGGCGTAGGAGACGATGTCGTTGCCGCCCTCGCCGCCGGAGAGGGTGTCGATGCCGGCGTCGCCGCGGACGATGTCGCCGTCGCCCGGGCCGCCGTCGGCGCGGTCGATGCCGGCGCCGCCGAAGACTTCGTCGGCCCCCGCGCCACCGTCCAGGCCTGGCTCGTCGCCGGGCCCGCCTTCGATGTGGTCGTCGCCCTCGCCGCCGTTGATCGAGTCGTTGCCCTTGTCCCCGAGCGCCTTGTCCTCGCCACCGTCGCCGTCGATCTTGTCGCTGCCCTGCTGGCCGTCGAGGTAATCGTCGCCACCGCCGCCGCTGAGCTTGTCGGGGCCCTTGTAGCCGATGATCACGTCATCGCCACCGCCGCCGTTGAGACCGTCGGCGCCTTTGAAGCCGGAGAGTTTGTCGTCGCCCTCGCCGCCGTTGACGCTGTCGGAGCCGGTGTCGCCGTCGAGGTTGTCGTTGCCGCCGTCGCCGTGGAGCGAGTCGAAGCCGCGGCCGCCGTCGATCGAGTCGTTGCCGGGCCCGCCGCAGATCGTGTCGTTGCCGTTGGGGCCGCCGGTGATCACGTCGTCGCCGCCACCGCCGTAGATGACGTCGCTGGCCTTCTTGCCGACGATGCGGTCGTCGCCGGCGGTGCCCTTGATCGTCACCTTCTTGCCGTCGCACTTCAGCGCCTGCGCCTGGGCGGCGAAGAGGAGAAGCGAGAAGATCGCGAAAAGGGCGAGGACGGGGAGGCGAAAAGCTTTGAGTGAGGTCGGCATCTCTGAGCACATCGGTTCCGACTTCCAGAACCTTCAGCCGGGGCGAAAATCACCCAAAACTCGTCCAGTTGCCTCGAACAGATGTCCATTTCCCGCATGAGACCGCTCTCCTATACGCTCGCAACGCAATGAAGGGCGGCATCTACGTCTTGAACTTCTATTCAGCGGTCTTCATCGACCAGCTGAAGCGTGGCCGCAAGAGCGCGACGATCCGCCTCGGCGACAAGAGCAACAAGTACGAGCGCGGTCAGGTCGTTTGGATCACGGTCGGGTTCCGCCACAGCCCGCGGGAGAAGATCTTCACCGCGGTGATCGACGACGTCGAGGTCAAGCGCGTCGCCGACCTCAGCCGGCGCGACATCGAGCACGACAACCCCGAGTTCCGCCGCCTCGAGGAGACCAAGCGCTTCCTCGAGCAGATCTACAGCCGCACGGTCTCCGACGACGACCTGGTCACGGTGATCCGCTTCTCGCAGATCGTCGAGCCGCCGCGAGCACACCTGGGCAACGGAGAGACGCCGCACCATAACTAGTGGCCGAATACGCCTTCCTCACGACCTGGCTGCTCGAGTCCCCGCGGGAGCCGGTCTGGGAGGCGATTCACGATCAGGCGAGGTGGCCGGAGTGGTGGCGCGGCGTCGAGGAGGCGACCGAGCTGCGGGCGGGGGACGAGATCGGCCTAGGCGCCGTCTCGCAGATGGTTTGGAGGAGCCTCTTGCCCTACCGGGTGCGGTTCGAGGTGACGACGACGCGGATCGAGCACCCGACGCTGATGGAAGGACGGGCGGTCGGCGAGCTGGAGGGGGTGGGGCGCTGGCGCCTCTATGAGCAGGACGGGGTGACGGCGGTGCTCTACGAGTGGAACGTGCGCACGACCAAGAGCTGGATGAACCTGCTGGCGCCGCTGCTGCGGCCGGCTTTCGAGTGGAACCACGACTGGGTGATGCGGCGCGGCGGCGAGGGGATCTCCCGCTTGCTGGGCTGCCGGCTCTTGGCCATCGACTGAAGCTTCGCTATCTTTTCTTCATTGGCACTCTCACCCGGAGAGTGCCAACCGCCGCCAGAGCAGAGATTTGGCTCTAGAACGGCAATTCTCAACTTTTCACTCACCACCCACCGAACACGGAGGTTCACGGATGAAGCTGAAGCCCCTCGGGGACCGGCTGATCGTCAAGCCGATTGAGGAGGAGGAGACGACCGCCAGCGGCATCGTCCTCCCCGACACGGCCAAAGAGAAGCCGCAGAAGGGCCAGGTCGTGGCTGTCGGCGACGGCAAATGGGACGAGGACGGCGAGAAGCGGATCCCGCTCGACGTCGCCGAGGGCGACGAGGTCCTCTACTCGAAATACGGCGGCACCGAGGTGACCGTCGAGGGCGACGAACTGCTCGTCCTGCGCGAGTCGGACGTCCTGGCCAAGGTCGGCTGAAGAGTTCCCACCCGGACTTAACTAAGGAGGACTGGAAAGAATGGCTCACAAGGAGCTGAAGTACGCAGAGGATGCGCGAGGGGCCCTGCAGGCCGGCGTCGATTCCGTCGCCAACGCCGTCAAGGTCACCCTCGGCCCCAAAGGCCGCTACGTCGTGCTCGACAAAAAGTTCGGCGCCCCGACGATCACCAACGACGGCGTCACCATCGCCCGCGAGGTCGAGGTCGAGGACGTCTTCGAGAACCAAGGCGCCCAGCTCGTCCGCGAGGTCGCAACCGCGACCAACGACGTCGCCGGTGACGGCACCACCACCGCCACCCTGCTGGCCCAGACGATCGTCCGCCAGGGCCTGAAGAACGTGGCCGCCGGCGCCAACCCGCTGGCCCTGCGCCGCGGGATCGAGAAGGCTGTCGAGGAGGTCGTCGACAACCTGCGCAACAAGCAGAGCAAAGAGGTCTCGGGCAAAGACCAGATCGCCCGCGTCGCCGCCATCTCCGCCGGCGACGACGACATCGGCAACGTGATCGCCGACGCGATCGAGAAAGTCGGCAAAGACGGCGTGGTGAACGTCGAGGAGGGCCAGACCTTCGGGATGGAGCTCGAGTTCACCGAGGGGATGCAGTTCGACAAGGGCTACATCTCGCCGTACATGGTCACCGACCAGGACCGCATGGAGGCGGTGCTGGACGAGCCCTACATCCTCATCGCCAACCAGAAAATCGGCTCCGTGCGGGACATCCTGCCGGTGCTCGAGCAGGTGATGCAGGGCGGTAAACCGCTGCTGATCGTGGCCGAGGACGTCGAGGGCGAGTGCCTCGCGACCCTGGTCGTGAACAAGCTCCGCGGCACCTTCACCGGCGTCGCCGTCAAAGCCCCGGGCTTCGGCGATCGCCGCAAGCGGATGCTCGAGGACATCGCGATCCTCACCGGCGGCGAGGTGATCACCGAGGAGATGGGCCTGAAACTGGAGAACACCCAGCTCACCCAGCTCGGCAAAGCGCGTCGCGTCGTCGTCGCCAAAGACAACACGACGATCATCGACGGTGCCGGTGAGGCCGAGGCCATCAAAGGCCGGATCAAGCAGATCCAGTCGGAGATCCAGAACACCGACTCCGACTTCGATCGCGAGAAGCTCCAGGAGCGTCTGGCGAAGCTCGCCGGAGGCGTTGCCGTGGTCAAGGTCGGCGCCGCCACCGAGACCGAGATGAAGGAGAAAAAGCACCGCGTCGAGGACGCGCTGCAGGCGACCCGCGCCGCCCTCGAGGAGGGCGTCGTGCCGGGTGGTGGCGTGGCCCTGCTGAACGCGCAGGCCGGTCTCGACCCGGAGAAGCTGGACGAGCCGGACGAGGTGACCGGTGCCCGGATCATCCACCGCTCGCTGGAGGAGCCGGTGCGGCAGATCGCCGAGAACTCCGGCCTCGAGGGCTCGGTCGTGGTCAACAAGGTCCGCGAGCTGAAGGAGGGCGAAGGCCTGAACGCGGCGAGCGGCGAGTACGGCGACCTGATCAAGGCCGGCGTCATCGACCCGACCAAGGTCACCCGCTCGGCTCTGGAGAACGCGGCCTCGATCGCGAAGAACATCCTCGTGACCGAGGCGATCATCGCCGAACCGCCGGAGGAGAACGGCGCCGGCGGTGGCGGCATGCCCGACATGGGCGGCATGGGCGGCATGATGTAGCCCACCCCCAACGGGGAGCAGTTTCGAGAGGCCCGGGCAACCGGGCCTCTCTTTTTTACGGTTTCGCAGAGGCGGGGACTACTTTTTTCGGTTTCTCGGGGAGCGGGGGATAGAGGCTGGCGTTGTAGTCGGCGGTGGAGAGGAAGTTGGCGCGGCGGATCTTCTTGCGCAGGGTGTTGGCGGTGCGGGGGTAGAGCTGGAGGTCGTAGGGGTTGCCCGGGCCGAAGCCGACGTAGTAGACGAGCATCCGCACCCGCGGGTGCTTGACGGTCCAGGCGATCACCTGCTTGGTCCAGCGCGGGTCGTCTTCGCCGGCGACCCCCCACTCGGTGATCGCCACCGGTTTGCCCTTCCACTGCTTGCCGTCGTAGAAGCGGTTGAGGTCCTTCCAGACCGGATAGTTCGAGTAGAAGTCGGTGCCCACCCAGTCGACCCAGCGGCGGCCCGGCCAGTAGTTGCCGGGGAAGTTGCCTTTGACGCGGGGGGAGCCGCCGGGGAGAGGGCTCCAGATGATGCTCACCGGCGCCGCCGGCAGCGCCACCGGCGGCGGGCCTTTGGTCCGGTTCACCGGCGGCAGCCCGATTTCCGCCAGGGTCGCGTTGACCCCTTCCAGGGTCTGGCCGCCGCGGACTATCGCGGCGATCCGGCGGAAGGCCTGCTTGTACCAGCCGGTCGTGTGTTCGCCGCCTTTCTGGGAGCCGTCGCAGTTGACCGCCGACCAGACGTTGAGGCAGCGGTTCGGCTCCCCCAGCGGCCGGATGTAGGCCGGCAGGCCCGTCCGGGCGAAGAAGTCGTTCAACTGCAGCAGGTAGTCGTCGCCGCCCCCGAGCGCGATCTGCGCCGGGGTGATCAGCTCCGCCAGGGTCTGGTCGTCGGCGGTGGAGATGTGGAGGATCGGCCGCGTCGCCGTTTCCCGCCAGCGTTCGTAGGCCTGGTTGAGGCTGTTCCCCCAGGGGTGGAAGGTCTCCAGCAGCGCCGGGTGCTTGGCGGTGAAGGCGGCGAATTCGTTGAACTCGGCCGTCGTCCCGCGGTCGCTGACGCCGAGGAAGACGTTCGGCTTCGGCGGCACCAGAGAGAGCGCCGCCGCCTGGGCGGGAGCCCAAAGGGCGGCCATGCAAGCCGCCAGCACCGTCAGTCGTCTAAGTGCTCTCCAGTACATCGCTCATCCTTCGCGGTTCGACCCCGAGGGCCTGCGCGTCGGCCGGTCCCCGCTCGCTCGTCATCGAGACCTCCATCAACTCGGCCTCCTCCCAAGTAGCGAACACGGCCTCGCCGAAGAAAGAGCGGAGCGCGATCAGGCCGGCGCGAACGAACGGCAGCGGCACGTGCACCAGCGGCCGCGGGCGCCCGGCGATGCGGCTGACCAGGTCGGACATCTGGTCATAGGTCAGCGTTTCCGGCCCCGCCAGCTCGTAGCGCCTGGTGCTCTCCTCTGCGTGGCGCTCGAGGTCGAGCGCATTTACCACGCACCGCGCCACGTCCGCCGCCCAGATCGGCTGGAACCGCGCCTGCCCCTCGCCGGAGACCGGCAGCACCGGCAGGAAGGAGAAGCGACGCAGCAGCGTTATCCAGGGATCGCTGTGGTCGTAGACGATCGAGGGGGCGAAGACGGTCGTCTGCAGCGACGAGGAGAGGACCGCCTGCTCGGCCAACCACTTCGCCCGGAAGAACCGGGTCCGTTGCGCCGCCTCCGCGTCCAGGGCGCTGAAGAAGTGGAAGCTTCCGACCCCGCTGCGCTCGGCCGCCCGCAGCAGCCGCACCGTCGCCAGACCGTTCAGCTCCTCGATTCGCTTCGGCGGCTGGTCCCGGATCGAGGCCGCCAGATGGATCACGGTGTCGACGCCCCGCAGCGCCTGGCGCACCAGGTAGGGGTCCGACATCTCGCCCAAATCCCCGAGCGCGATCTGCACGTCGACCCGCCGCGAACCCAGTTTTCGCGGCTCCCGCACCAGGCAGCGGACCTCCTCGCCCCGCTCCAGCAGCAGCGGCAATAGCCGCGAACCGATACTTCCAGTAGCCCCCGTCAACAGCAGCATGTCCGCATCATCCCTAAAATGTGCGCTCGCGCTTGGCCGGGGCACCCGGCAGGCACCAGGAAATACGAGCTAGGAGAACTGCCCGAATGACCTACGTGATCGCCGAGCCGTGCATAGGCCAGAAGGACAACTCGTGCGTCGAGGTTTGCCCCGTCGACTGCATCCACCCCACGCCTGACGAGCCCGATTACGACAACGTCGAGCAGCTCTACATCGATCCCGACGAGTGCATCGATTGCGACGCTTGCGTTGAGGCTTGCCCGGTGGATGCTTGCTTTGCCGAGGATCAGCTTCCGGCGGAGTGGGCCAAATTCGCCGAGATCAACGCGAACTACTTCAAGAATCAAGCGGCTTAGGTAGGGGAGGGGCGGGACTCCCTCTCCAGACACCACTCGCTATGGCTCGTGGTTGAGTGTCTGGAGAGGGAGTCCCGCCCCTCCTGCTATCCGCTTCTGTAGCTCAGTAGCTCTCGGGGTGACGGGCGGTGAAGGGCCCGCTTGCTTGCGCTCTGAGGGATTTGTGCCAGCGGGGGCCGGTGCCGTTGGTTACTCCGGCGGTGTCCCAGCGGAGGCCGGCGATTACGGCGTAGGCGTGGCCGCCGTTGGCGTAGACGGTAATCCAGCGGCCTTTGCCGGCGCTGCCCCAGCCAGCCAGGGAGCCGGAGGGCATCGGGGTGTCGATCAGGCCGGCGCCGCGGAGGGCGAAGCTGACCGCGCCGGAGCAGTCGTAGCCGCTGTCCCACCAACGGCCGTGGCCGCCACCGTAGACGTAGGGCTTGGTGCGGATCTTGTTCGCCGCGGCGATCACCTTCTTCACCGCCGCCGGGGCGTTCGCGGGCGGGATCGCCCGGCCGTTGACCAGCATCGCCTTGCCGGGAGGGCCGGTCGGGGTCGCCGTTTCAGGCGAGGTCGACGCGACCCCGCCTGGGGTTTCGGCTTTCGCCATCGCGGGCAGCAGTAGGACGGCCACTACCAGGGTCAGAACAGCTATGGAATTGCGCAGGGCGGGCGTTCTTCGGACCACCCCAGGGGCGTTCGTCATTCACTCCTCCTTCGTCGGCCGGCGGGGTTAGCTGACGGGCTGGCGCTGAAGGAGCCTGCGCCCCCACCCGATGGGTGGGCTCGCCCCAGGAACTTGGTTCCCCCGCTCCCCGGCTTTCTGAGCCAAGGATTAGGCGTTTATGTGCAGACCTTAACGTTGCAGGATGGCGGAAGTTTCGCCGGCCACTGTGCGCTTGGTCACGGAGGCGCTTACTGGACGACCGGGAGCGGCGTGCCGCCCACCGGCGGCGCTTCCGCGGGGGACGGCGTCGACTGCAGCACCGGCAGCTCCTGCGGCGTCGCGGCGACTATCCCGCGCGCTGCCTGCCGGATCGCCTGCGAGGCGGGCGCGTCGGGCTCGGCGATCACCAGCGGCGTGCCGTTGTCGGCGTGCTCGCGCAGCGGCTCGGAGAGCGGCACCTTGCCGAGCAGCGGCACGTCGAGATCGTCGGAGAGCAGCTGACCGCCGCCCTCGCCGAAGATCGTGAAGCGCTCGCCGTCGGGAGTGGTGAAGCCGGACATGTTCTCGATCACCCCGAGGATCTCGAGGTCGAACTTCTTCGCCATCTCGGCGCCGCGGTTGGCCACCGACTGCGCTGCCGGCTGCGGCGTCGTCACGACCACGAACTTCGCCTGCGGCAGCAACTGCGCCAGGGTCATCGAGACGTCGCCGGTCCCCGGCGGCAGGTCCAGCAGCAGGTACTCGAGCTCGTCCCAGGCCACGTCCTCGAGGAACTGCTGGATCGCCTTGTGCAGCATCGGGCCGCGCCAGACGACGGCAGAGTTCTCCTCGACGAAGAAGCCGATCGACATCACCTTGACGCCACTGGCCGACTCCAGCGGCAGGATCTTCCGCTCCCCGTTCACTTCCGGTTTGCGGTTGACGCCGAGCATGCGCGGGATCGAGTAGCCGTAGACGTCGCAATCGAGCGCCCCGGCGGAGTGGCCTTCGGCGGTCAGCGCCGCGGCCAGGTTGGCGGTCATCGTCGACTTGCCGACCCCGCCCTTGCCGGAGGAGACGCAGATCACGTTTTTCACCTTCGCCAGCGCCCCCTGCGGCAGCTTGCCGCGGCCAAGGGTTTGCTGCAGCTGGCCTTTCTCCTCGTCGGAGAGGACGTCGAAGCCGACCGCGACCTCGGTCACGCCTTCCAGCTGGGAGACCTGCTGGGCGACGGCCTGTTCGAAGTGCGAGCGGATCGGGCAGCCGGCGGTGGTCAGCGAGACGATGACCTCCACGCGGCCGCTCTCTTTGACCTCGATCGAGCGGACCATGCCCAGCTCGACGATTGAGCGCCGCAGCTCGGGGTCGATGACGGCGCGAAGCTTCTCGGTGATCTGATCTTCAGTGGGAAGTGGCATTGACCCGATTCTCGCAAAGGCGCTGTGTCGGGAGCTTTATGAGGGAGTGGGGGGGAGAGTTTGGCCCCGTCCTGCCCTTAGCCCTTCGCAATGCAGTCGAGCGAAGGAGGACCGATGTCGGGCACGAGGTATGGACTGGGAAGGATCGTCGCGCTGGGGGTTCTGCTGGCGCTGAGCATGTTGCTGCTGGCAGCATCGAAGGCGGACGCGGGCAGGTACGCCGTCGCCCAGTGCGGCTGGTACGCCGGCGCCGACGCCGGCTGGGCCGACACCACGGGCGGGCTCAAGTTCCGGTCCGACGCCTACTGCGTGCCGCCGGCCGGCGCCGACCCCTTCGCCGGTGCCCACCTCAAGAGCTTCACCCGCGACGGTCAGGGGACCGTCTCGGGCACCCGCTTCGCCCGCTGGCGCTGGACGGCCCCGCCCGGTACCGGGATCACCCAGGTGCGCGGCACCTGGTGGCAGGCGCTGCACGACGGGATCGAGCAGCGGCTGGGCGGGGTAGACGGCGCTGGCGGCTTCGAGCCGTTCGCCACGGCCTCGGCCACCGATACCGCCCCGCGCGAGTTCACCAAAGGTTTCCCGGCGCCGGTGGCGGCCTTCGAGGACCGCCTGCTGTGCGCCCGCGCCGAGACCAAGTGGTGCTCGCTCGAGCCAGGGTCATGGTCGGCGCTCCGGGCGCTGACGCTGACGGTCGAGGATCCCAACCCACCGACGGCGGTGTACGTCTTCGGCGAGCTTCTGAATCCCGGCTGGCACCGGGGTGTCGAGTCAGTCCACGTCGCCGACTACGACGTCGGCGGCGGGGTGCGGTACGCGGAAACGAAGCTCGACGGCATCCGCGTCGCCCTCACCGAGTTCCCCTGCGCCAAGGCCTCGATCGGAGGGCAGTGGCGGGCGACGCGGATGCAGCCGTGCCCGACGGGCATCACCACCGTCCACAGCGTCGCCACCGCGGCCTTCGCCGACGGCCCCCACAACCTCGTCACCTGCGCGATCGACTTCGCCGACAATGGCAACTGCGCCGCCCCGCGCGGCATCCTCGTCGACAACAACGCCCCGGCGCATCCGCGCGCGGTCTCGCTCGCCGGAGGCGAGGGGTGGCGCCGGCTCAACGACTTCGACCTCAGCTGGGAGAACCCCGACCAGGGGCAGGGCAGTCCCCTCGGCGGCGCCTCCTGGCGGATCGCCGGGCCCGGTGGCTTCGACACCGGCGTCAGGGTTGCCCCGGGCCGGGACCGGAAGTCCCTGCTGAATCTCTCGGTGCCGGCCAGCGGCGCATACGCGCTGCGGCTGTGGTTGCGAGACGAGGCCGGCAACGAAGCGCCTTCCTCGGCGGTGACTGCGCCGCTGCGTTTCGACGATCTTTCCCCTGCCGTCGGGTTCTCAGCCGAGGCGCCGGAGACGCAGGTGAAGGCCGAGGTCACCGATGCCCATTCCGGGCCCGCATCCGGGCAGCTCCTCTACCGGCGGGTCGACGCGCAGGAGTGGATCGAGCTGCCGACCAAGCTGATGCGAGGAGAGAGCGCCGATCGTGCCCAGCTCGTCGCGCCGATGCCGGAGCTCGGGTTCGGCACCTTCGTCTTCCGCGCCGATGCCGCCGACGCCGCCGGCAACGCCGCCTCGACGACGCTGCGGACCGACGGCACCCAGATGGCGGTCCGCAAGGTGCCGCCGCCCCACGTCCCGAAGGCGAAGTCGAGGCTCTTCGCCTGGCTCCGCGGCGGCGATGGCCGTGGCGATTCGCTGGCGGTCCGCTTCGGGGCGCCGGCGCTGCTCAGCGGGCGCCTCACCCGCGCCGACAGCGCCGGGGTCGGCGGCCGGGAGCTGCGGGTCGTCTCCCGCCCCTCCCGCGGGGCGCTGGCTCCGCTCACCGTGGAGACGATCCGCACCGGCGAGCAGGGCGGGTTCGAGCTGCCGCTGCCGCTGGGGCCGTCGCGGCGCGTCACCGTCAGCTTCCTCGGCGACGGCGGGCTGGAGCCCGCGAGCCGCCTGCCGTTGGAGCTGCGTGTTCGCGCGGGGATCTCGCTGCGTGCGGTCCCGCAGAGCCTGCGCACCGGCCAGGTGGTGCGGCTCAGCGGCAGGGTCAGGAGCAAAGGAGCGCCGCTCCCCCGCCGCGGCAAGCTCGTCGCGATCCAGTACTTGGAGGAGGCGACCGACCGCTGGCGGCCAGTACTCGTCACCCGCAGCGACCACCACGGTCGCTACCGGGCCCGCTATCGCTTCCGCTACGTCACCGGCAGCGCCGCGATCCGGCTGCGGGCCACGGCTCTGGCGGAGGAGCGCTGGCCTTACGTGCCGGGGTCTTCGCCACCGGTGACGATCAGGGTCCAGGGAAGCTAGGGTTCGACCCATGTCGCAAGCGACCCTTCACACCAGCGCCGGGGCGATCGTGCTCGAGCTTCACGACGAGGACGCGCCGAAAACCGTCGAGAACTTCCGCAAGCTGTCCGCGGACGGGTTCTACGACCAGCTTGTCTTCCATCGGGTGATCCCGGACTTCATGATCCAGGGAGGCTGCCCCGAAGGGACCGGCCGCGGCGGCCCGGGCTACACCTTCGAGGACGAGATCAACGACCACAAAATCGTGCGCGGAGCGCTGGCGATGGCCAACGCCGGGCCGAACACCAACGGCTCGCAGTTCTTCATCGTCACCACCGGCGCGGCGCCTTGGCTCGACGGCAAGCACACCGTCTTCGGCGAGGTGATCGACGGGATGGACGTGGTCGACGCGATCGAGTCGACTCCGACCGACGCCTCCGACAAGCCGCTCGAGGCGCAGACGATCGAACGGGTCGAGCTCGACGAGAGCTAGGGCGCCTTCCTCCGCGGCGCCTCAGCCGCTGAGCACGATCACGACGAAGAAGGCCAGCACCGCCTCGCTGATGATCCAGGAGTTCTGATCCATCCAGTCGCGGACCTTGGGCAGAAAGGTCTGCGCGCGCTCGCCCATTCCGGCGACGAGGAGCGCGGGAGTCGCCAGGAAGAGGAGGGTCAGCAGGATGAACGGGAGGGCCTCCAGGTAGGGGTCGTCATGGCTCGCCAGGTAGCCGCCGATGCTGAACGACGTGACCAGGTCGCTGGGGAAGAAGCCGAGCAGGAGGAAACCGAGGACGAACGCCATTTTCGGTGAGGCGCCCTGCAGCTTCCCCATCCACTTCGGCGGCTCGCTCTCGTTTCGCTTCTGGAAGTTGCGGAACATCGCGTAGAGCAGCAGCGCGATGACGACGTAATCCACCGTGCTCAGGCCCGAATCGCTCGATTCGCCTCCTTCTCCCGCTCCGTGGGTGAGCAGGTAGGAGGCGGCGACGACGAGGGGGATCGAGAGCGCCGCGCCCAGCACATAGGCCGCCGAGATCCGCTTCCACGAGGGGCTGGTGGCGAAGAAGAAGGCGCTGATGATCTGCGGGCCGGCGACCATCACGAAAGCCAGCGGCAAGATCTTGAGGAAGTCCATGGGCGGACCCTCTCACAAAGGGCTGCTCACAACGGTTGTCGATGCTCAGGATCGCGACGGCCGCAGCAGCTTCAGTGGCTCCTCCTCGATCCGGGCAGCGATTCGCTCGACGCTGCGGAGCGTCAGGTTGCGTTCTCCGCGCTCGACGCTGCCCATGTAGGTGCGGTGCACGCCGAGGATCTCGGCGAACGCCTCCTGGCTTAGACCGCGAGCCAGGCGATAGGCGCGCAGGTTCTCGCCGATGGTGCGCTGCAGGTCACCCTCCATGAGCCAGAACGCTGCCGTTCCGCTACTTGAAGGTCTACAGACCAATAAGTAGCATCCTGGTGTTCGTGGCCGGCGCCTCCTCCCACCTTCGCTAGTCCTGCCGGTGAAGGGGAAGATGGCGGAGGGGGTGGGATTCGAACCCACGAGACGCCGAAAGACGCCTAACGGCTTTCAAGGCCGCCGCATTCAACCGCTCTGCCACCCCTCCGTATCCGTTGCGCGGGGAATGCTAAAGATCGACCGATACCCGCGGGTTCGCTTGCACTGATTGGATTCGCGGATGCGTAGGTTGCTCGTCCTCGTTTCGGCGATGATCTTCTTCGACGTCGCTTTCTTTGCGGCGATCGCGCCGTTGCTGCCGGACTACGTAGAGGATCTCGACCTGACCAAGGCGGAAGCCGGGATCCTCTCGGCCTCCTACGCGGCGGGGACGCTGGCGGCGTCGTTGCCCGCCGGCTTCGTCGCCAGTCGTCTAGGGCCTCGCCGCACGGCCATCTACGGACTGCTCCTGCTCGGCGTCTCCAGCTTCGTCTTCGGTTTCGCGGAGCAGATCCTGCTCCTCGACGCGGCCAGGTTCATCCAAGGCATTGCGGGGGCGCTGATCTGGGCGGGGGCGCTCACCTGGCTGATCACGACGGCTCCGGAGGACAAGCGCGGCACCTACATCGGCGCCGCGCTCGGCACCGCGGTGGGCGGGGCGCTGCTCGGTCCAGTCCTGGGGGCGGGGGCCGCCGAGATCGGCACCGAGGTGGTCTTCAGCTCCGTCCTCGTGGTCACCCTGCTTCTCTCGCTGGCCGCCTCGCGGATGCCGGATACGACGACTCCGGAGCGCCAAACGCGGGGTGAAGTGGTCAGGACTCTCGTCAGCCGGCCGATCGTCGCCGCTTCGATCTTCGTCGCCGTCCCCTCGGTGATGTTCGGGGCGATCGAGGTCCTGGTGCCGCTGCGGATGGACGACCTCGGCGCCGGGCACGCGCTGATCGCCGCCGGGTTCGTCGCCGGCGCCGCTCTCGAGGCGACGCTGGCGCCGCTGTCGGGGCGGATGTCCGACCGGGTCGGGCGCCGGCTCCCCTACATGATCGGTCTCTCGATCTGCTCGGTGGCGATGGTCGCGATCGCCTTCGTCCCCAATCTCGAGGAGCTCTTGGCGAGCCTGATCCTGACCTCGTTGGGGGCGGGCCTCTGCTTCGCTCCCGCCCTGACGCTGATCTCCGACATCGCCGAGGCGAGCAGCCTGCACCAGGGCTTTGCCGCCGGGCTCTCCAACATGGCCTGGGCGCTGGGCCAGGTGATCGGTGGCATCGGCGGCGGCGTCGTCGCCGAGGTGACCGGCAACGTGGCGCCGAGCCTCGCGATCTCCCTGCTGCTGGCGATCACCGTCCTCTACGCCTACCGGGTGATGCAGTCGATCTCCGAGCCACCGCCTACCTCGGGCAACCTCGTCTAGGCTCGGTCGATGGCACGAAAGGGTCGCGTAGGCGGCGAGTGGGCCAACTGGGCGGGCGACCAGACCTGCCGGCCGGCTCGGATCGTCCGTCCTCGCAACCGCGAGGAGCTGGCCGAGACCGTCGCCGCCGCTGCGGCCGCCGGGCAGAAGGTGCGAGTTGCCGGCTCCGGCCACTCCTTCACCGAGACGGCGCTGACCGAGGGGACGATGGTCCAGGTCGAGGCGCTCGGCGGGGTGATCGACGCGGACCGCCAGTCGGGGCTGGTGCGGGTGGGGGGCGGCACCGTGCTGGCGGACCTGAACGAGGAGCTGGCGCGCCTGGGGCTGGCGATGGAGAACCTGGGGGACATCGACAGCCAGACGATCAGCGGCGCGATCTCCACCGGCACCCACGGGACCGGCGCCCGCTTGCGCAACATCTCCGCCCAGGTCGAGGGCCTGGAGCTGGTGCTTGCCGACGGCACCGTCCGGCACCTCAACGCCGCCACCGACCCGGGGCTGCTGCGAGCGGCGCGGGTGGGGGTGGGGGCGCTGGGGGCGATCTCGGCGGTGACCTTGCGCTGCGTCCCCGCCTTCAACCTGCTGCGGGTCGACGCGCCGCACCCGCGCGAGGAGGTGCTCGATTCGTTCCAGGAGCGCGCGCAGGAACACGAGCACTTCGAGCTCTTCACCTTCCCTTATGCGGACTCGGCACTGGTTCTGGAGCGCAACCGGGTGGAGGGACCGGCGCAGCCGCGCAGCCGCCATGCCGCCTTTCTCAACGACGTCGTCCTGGAGAACTGGGCACTGGAGCTGCTGGCGGCGACGGGGAAGGCAATGCCGAGGGCGATCCCTTCGCTTGCGCGCCTCGCCGGCCGCCTCGCCTCCGGCAGCCGCACCAGCGACCGCAGCGACCGGGTCTTCGTCAACGAGCGCCGGGTTCGCTTCACCGAGATGGAGTACGGCGTGCCTCGCGAGCACGGGCCGGAGGCGGTGCGGCGGGTGATCGAGTGGGTGCGGCGGAACAAGTACCCGGTCTTCTTCCCGATCGAGATGCGCGTGGCGGCGGCCGACGACGCCTTCCTCAGCCCCTCGCACGAACGCGACACCGCCTACATCGCCGTCCACCAGTACCGGGGGATGGAGTGGCGCCCTTATTTCGAGGCGGTGGAGGAGATCATGGACGACTACGGCGGCCGTCCCCACTGGGGCAAGCGCCACTTCCAGACCGCCGCGACGCTGGCCCCGCGTTACCCGGCTTGGGAGGAGTTCCAGAGCGCTCGCGACACGCTCGACCCCGGCCGCGTCTTCAGCAACGAGTACACGGAGCGCGTACTGGGCCCATAGTCGACAGGCCTAGAGAAACGTCTTGCCCTCGCCGCGGTACGTCGGGACCTCGTCGACGATCGCGTCGCCTTCAACCAGGTAGAGGGTGTCGAAGCGCTCGCAGAGCTCGCCGGCCTTGGCGTGGCGGAAGTAGGCGCGGTCGCCGACCTCGAGGCCGGCCGCGGCCGCTCCCAGCAGCGGCGTCTGCACCTCGCCCGCGCCCTCGTCGGCGTCCAGCTCCAGTCCCTCCGGCAGCCAGGGCGACGGCAGTCGCGTCGCGTCGCCGGCGCCGGAGGCGAGGTAGCCGCCGCCGAGCGCGGTCGCCGTCCCGCTCGACGGCTTGCGCACGATCGGCAGCGCGAACCCGGCGGCAGGGGTGAGGCGGAAGCGGCTGTAGTGGTCGAAGAGGACGGGGGCGTAGAACCCCGAGCCGGCGGTCACCTCGGTCACCGCCTCCTCGGCGGCGGTGAGGTCGAGGCTGCCGGTGCCGCCGCCGTTGACGATCTCCAGCTCGACGAATTCGCCGAGGGAGGAGACGATCGCCTTGCGCCGCTGCGCCAGCTCTTCGGCCGAGCGCTTCTGCATGAAGCGGATCGCGGCGCCGCGGCGCCACTGCCCCGGCGGCTGGTCGCCGACGCCGGCGATCTGCCCCTCGTAGGCCATCAGCGCGTCGAGTTCGATCTGCGGTCGCTTTTCGATCTCCCGGGCCAGCGCCACCGCCTGCTCGACAGTGTGGATCGGCGAGCGCTTCGGCCCGACCTTGACCCGGCCGCCGAGCCACCACCAGCTGGCGTCGACGTCGATGCAGACGCGCAGCGGCGGCGCCCCGGTCCCCAGCACCGACTCGATCATCTCCAGGTGCTCGACGGAGTCGACCATCACGATCGGCGCCCCTTCGGGGCTGGCCGCCGATCGCAGCGCCAGTTCTTCCAGCGCCCCGCCGTCGGCGGTCGGGTAGGCGAGCAGCAGGTTCTCGAACCCCTGCTCGGCAAGCCAAAGCGTCTCCGGCAGGGTGAAGGTCATCAGCCCCTGAAAGCGCTCATCCCGGCCAAGGATCGCCTCCAGCAGCGCCCGGCAGCGGATCGACTTCGAAGCGATCCGGATCGGCTTCCCCCCAGCCCGCCCCAGCATCTCCTCCGCATTAGCCCACATCGCTTCCAGGTCGACAAAGGCAAACGGCGCCTCGACCTCGGCGAAGACCCGCTCGTAGCGCTCGTGCGACTGAGGAGGAGGGGACACGGCGTGAGCCTATCCGTGGGACCGAACGGCGTTTACGCTTCGTCGATGGCTGAGGCGATCTTTGGTCTGCTGGGAGTGCTGGTCGGAAGCGCGATCACCTGGGGCATGGAGCTATGGCGCGCCCGGCGAGGTGATAGCGACGAAGCGCGCGTAGCGGCTCGCCTCGTCATCGATGAGCTGCAATCGATCGACAACGTGCGGACGGCGGGTGAGTCGGAATTTCAAAAGCAACGGGAGCTCGCCCTCCAGCAGGACGCGTGGCACAAGCACGGCACCGTGCTTGCTCGCGAGCTCTCCTATGACGGATGGCGAGCGGTGCGAGCAACCTACGATTCGCTGTCCTCCCCCCAACGCAGCTCTGCTGGAGAGCGCCACGTCGACGAGGAGTACGCGAGGGCGATGGAGTTCCTCAAGCCGATCGCCGCCAGGCACCGATATTGGTGGCAACGACTCTTGGCGGGAATTCGTCAGGCCGCCCCATATCCCTGAGGAAGCGGAGAGGGAGGGATTCGAACCCTCGAGAGAGCTTGCGCCCCCTACTCGCTTAGCAGGCGAGTGCCTTCAGCCACTCGGCCACCTCTCCACGTGCGCGCGTGGCGCTCTGAAGATTGTAGGTACTGAAGGCCGAGCGGGACGGCTCCCGTCTACCCTCCGCAGGATGAACGCGAAGGCCGAGCCCAGCCCCGGTGCCCATGTCGGGCGCCGCACCAAGATCATCGCCACCGTCGGACCGGCGAGCTGGCAGCCGGAGGTGCTGGAGGGGCTGGTCGAGGCCGGCGCCGACGTCTTCCGGCTCAACTTCTCCCACGCCGGCCCGGAGCGGCAGGCGGAGACGATCGGGGCGATTCGGGCAGCGGCCCAGCGAGTTGGGCGCGAGGTGGCGATCCTCGGCGACCTGCCGGGGCCGAAGCTGCGGATCGGCTCGCTGCGCGACGACTTCGCCGAGCTGAAGACGGGGATGCACGTGACCCTGACCCCGGAGGAGGTCGAAGGCGACAGCGACACGATCCCGGTTTCCTGGGCGGGGGTTAGCGACCTCGAGCAGGACCAGCTCGTCTACCTGGCCGACGGCGCGATCCGGCTTCGAGTCGGCGACAAGGAGCGCGAGGGGGTCGGCGCCGAGGTCGAGGTCGGCGGCGCCCTCTCCTCCCACAAGGGGATGAACATCCCCGGCGGCGTCGACCTGCCGGCGACCACCGGCGTCGACCTCGACTGGGTCGAGTTCGCGGTGAAGCACGGCGTCGACCTCCTCGCCGTCTCATTCGTCTCCACCGCCGCAGACTTGGAGCCGGTCGCGGCGCGCCTGAAAGAGCTCGACTCCCGCATCCCCGTGGTCGCCAAGATCGAGAAGCAGGAGGCGGCCGAGCACGCCGAGGAGATCGTCCGCGTCGCCAACGGCGGGATCATGGTCGCCCGCGGCGACCTCGGGATCGAAATTCCGCTGGAGCGGATGCCGATCGAGCAGAAGCGGCTGATCCGCCTCGCCGGGCGGCGCTCGAAACCGGCGATCACGGCGACCCAGATGCTGGCCTCGATGGTGACCGAGCGGCGCCCGACCCGGGCCGAGGTGACCGACGTCGCCAACGCGATCTACGACGGCACCGACGCGGTGATGCTCTCCGAGGAGACCGCGATCGGCCAGCACCCGGTCGAGGCGGTGGAAGTGATGGACCGGATCGCCCGCGCCACCGAGCCCGACCTGCCCTACGCCGAGTGGCTCTTCACCCGCACCGACCAGGCGACCCAGGAGGTCGCCGACTCGGTCGCCCAGAGCGCCGTCGGCGCCGTCTACCGGCTCGGCCTCAAGGCGCTGGTGGTGCCGACCAACAGCGGCCGCACGGCGCGCCTCGTCGCCGCCCACAGGCCCAACGTGCCGGTGCTGGCGGTCTCCCCTTACATCGAGACGGTGCGCCGGCTCAGCCTGCTGTTCGGCGTCACCGCCGTGCAGAGCGACTTCGGGACCGAGCTGCGCGGCCTGCTCGGCCACTGCGCCGGGCTCGCCGCCAAGCATGGGATCGCCGCGCCCGGCGAGCTGGTCGCGATCACCGCCGGCCTCGACGGCCAGGAACTCGGCACGAACCTGTTCGAGGTCCATAGGGTTCCGGAGCTATGAGCGCGGCGGCGAGACTGGAGCGAGAGGGGAGCGGCCTCGCCGTGATCACCCTCGACAGCCCGCCGCTCAACCTCTTCGACCAGCGGATGATGGATGACCTGCGCTCGGCGATCGCCGAGGTCTCCGAGGATCCGCCGCGGGCGCTGCTGATCCGCGCCGAGGGGCGCGCCGTCTCCGGCGGGGTCGACGTCAACGTCTTCGCCGGGCTGACCCCCGGGCAGGGGAGCCAGCTGTGGGACGAGCTGCTGGGGATGATCGACCAGGTCGAACTGCTGCCGGCCCCGGTCGTCTTCGCCGCCCACGCGCTGACCCTGACCGCGGCCTTCGAGCTGGCGCTCGCCTGCGACCTGATCGTCGCCTCGCCGAAGGCGAAGTTCGGGCTGGTGGAGAAAGTGGTGGGGCTGACGCCGTCGATGGGTGGCACGCAGCGGCTGGCCGAGCGCGCCGGCAGCGGCCGGGCGCGGCACTTCGTGATGTCGGGCGGTGTCTTCGGCGCCGAGGAGATGGAGCGCTGGGGCGTCGTCAACCTGATCTACGAGGACCAGGACTTCGAGGCCGCCTCGCGCAAGCTCGCCGAGGAGCTGGCCGCTGGCCCGACCAAGGCGCACGCGATGACCAAGCACATCCTCCGCCGCTTCCGCGAAGGCGGGATCCCGGCCGCGGACGACGCGGTGCGGACCGTCGCCGCCGACCTCTTCGCCACCGAGGACCTGCAGAACGCCGTCCGCACCTTCCTCGAGAAGGGCGGCCCGGGGCACGCCGAGTTTCGCGGTCGCTGAACCGGCGTTAGGGTGGGCCGGTGACCGACTACGACCTGATCGCCAAGGGGATGACCCAGGCGGTGCCCTTCGCCGGGTACCTCAACCTGGAGATAACCGAGGTTTCCGCCGGCGAGGCGACGGTCCTGCTCCCCGAGCGGCCGGAGCTGCTGAACCACGTCGGCTCCCAGCACGCCGGCGCGCTCTTCACCGCCGCCGAGACCGCCTCGGGCGCGGCCTTCGTCGGCGCCTTCGCCGAGCGGATGGGGGACGTGACCCCGCTCGCCCGCAGCGCCGAGATCTCCTACGAGAAGATCGCCAAGGGAGAGATCACCGCTCGCGGCCGCCTTGCCATGCCCGCCGATCAGGCGCTGGCGACCCTCGACGCCGAGGGCAAGGTCGAATTCCCCTGCGAGATCGAGCTGACCGACAGCGACGGCACGCTCGTCGCCACCGCCAGCGTCCGCTGGCACGTCCGGCTCAAGGACCGAAGCGGCGCCTAGCGCGCTCAGGTCTCAAAGCCCGTAGAATCGCCCTTCCGGGGAGCCACCCCCGATTCCCGCGCCTGTAGCTCAGTTGGATAGAGCGTCGGTCTACGAAACCGAAGGTCACAGGTTCGAATCCTGTCAGGCGCGTTCCTCGCTGTTCCGGCCCAGGCCGCGCGTTTCCCGGCCCAGAGCCAGGTGTTCGGTCTCGGGTCGGATCGGCGTTCCGGAGGGCGCCGGGCGATTCCGCTGCGTTCCGGGCGGTCTCGGTCTCATCCTGGTCACTTTCCCCACGTCAATCAGGTCGTGCCTATGAGGCATCCAAGCTGACGGTCTTCCATTGCGAGGTTCCCCAGCGAAGGTCCTCGAACACTTCGTCTAGTTGCTTATCGCTCGTGGGAGCGAAGAGCTCGTCCAAGGCAAGCATTCGGCGGGCCGTCCAGACCACGTCCTGGCTGACACTTCGAACAAACCCGGACTCTTCGAGGGCTGAGCTCGTTGAGCCATGGGCGATGGCGCTGCGCACGCCGAATATCTCGGAGTATCGACGAGCCCGCTCGCTGCGTTGGGCCGGGTCCGGCTCCAAGAAGGCGAAGCGTTCTTTCATCGCTCGACCCGGTAAGCCGGCCCGTGAGCCAATCAGAGCATCGAGGGCAATGCCAAGGGCCAAGACTGCATCCACTCGGTCGCTGGCCCAATGAGCCTCTGCATACCAGCGACCGGCCAGTCGAACTCTTCGTGCCACAGGCGAGGCTTCACGCACGCACCGGTCCACCAGGTTCCGCCGCTCGGAATTGGAGAGCAGGCCATCTATAGGCACAGGGTCGCTGCTAAACCAGCCAATCTGTGAACGAGTGTCCTCTCGGCTTGCGACCACGACCTCGGCTGCTAACTCTGCCTTGGAGCCCAGCTCCCTCATCGCGAACTCCAGCGCAGGGCGATGCACGATCAAACCCCGGGTGCCAGGACGACTGGTTGGGCCGCGCAGGCTGTGCATGCCGAGGGAGCCCGGATCGGTCTCCAGTAAGAGCGCTACGTCCAAGAGCGTCCGCAGATGCTCTTTGGCCCGTTCGACAGCCAGATTGGCTTGCGCTCGGGTCCAATAGGCCGCTAAGACGATGGGTCCGTGATCATGCGGATACCGCTTGCACAAAGCGTTCAAGATCTGCGGTCTGCACCGGGGCCGGCTTCCCGCTGCTTCATTAACCGACTGCAGGAAGGCGTCCCCTGCCTCGCCGATAACGCAATCAGCGACTAGTAGCGGACTGGCAGGAGGTACGACGTTGGCGACGGCCATGAGAATTAGATTGGTCTCGGCCCTTCGGAGGCTGGCTATGTCAGTAGCGAGTTGCGCCTTGGGGTCGGACGTTGCCGCCGCGGCAACAACACGGCTGGCTACTACTCCCCAGAGTTCTTCCAGATCCCAACGGTCCCGGACAGCAGGCTCACGCGAGAGCAGTCCAACGGCCTCTTCAAACCTTTGACGAGCAGAAGGCTCGATCGTCACGGGTCCACCAGGGCCTTCAAGCGTGGCGGCTGGCGATTCCCGGTACTCGGTTAGACACCACCCGTAATTCCACGGCTCCTGCCCTGGAGCGTCAACAACGTGCTCTGCAACATTGGCGAGAAACTCAATCAACCGCTCGGAGTTCTGGGCCATCGCATGATGTTCCTGAACCTAGCGGCGGAGCAGATACGCCCCTAATAGGGTCTCCGCGATGGCCGAGGCCGCAAAAGCCAAAGCGCGCAAAGCAGGGTGTCGGGCTCTTTCCGGTCGATGCAACCCATGTCTGCTCGGGGTCGAAGCGGCGATCTAGAAGTCCAGCACGAACCAGTAGTCCCCGGGAGATTCGCTTCCTAAGGGCCCCCCAACAGCGCAAGGGCCAATGCGGGTGCCGTCACTCAAGACCACTTCGAAGTCGTAATCCTCGCTCCGTTCCCGCTGAACATGTTGCCCAAGATGCTTACGAAGCGCTGGATCATCGACCTCTATAAATCGAATAGCGACAAACCCGGTGATCCGGCCCGGCTTTAGCCCGGTGTTTCCACCTGGCATCGGAACCTCGATGACTTCTTGCTCTCGGGTATCGCGTAGTTCGATACGCGCCACCGTGGTTCCGTCATCCAGCTCGGCGGTCCCTTCGGCCATATCGAGTTGTCCAAGTCCTGGATCGGCCATAGCTACGATCCAAGTACGAATTTCGCTCGCTCAACTTTGAGCATCTCGTAGGGACTCATGCATTTGATCCCGAGCTGAATACAAGCATTGGGGATCTTTATCTTCTTCGCGGAGTTGGCTGGAACCTCATGCGTGACCACCGTGAAGTTGTGGGCATGAGCGTGAGCCACCAGGTAGTAGTCCCCTACTTGGAGGAAAGTATTAACGGCTGCGGGTTCATAGCCAGCCCCGGCCGCCCAGTTGCTAACGGTCTGAAGGCTCGGCACTACCGCTTCATCGGGTTTGGCGAAGAAGTCTGGCCGGGCTTCTGCCCATTCGGCGAGAGGATCTGCGCCAGCCTTCAACTCATCGAAGACTTTCTCGACACTGAAGACCACTTCGGATTCATGCTGCTTGACGAGCCATTCCCAGAAAGCAGGGCAGAAGTCGAACCCGTAATGGAGGTTCTTGGCTTGTATGAAGACATTGGCGTCGAGGAGGTACATCAAGTGACCCCTAGACGTTCGCCTAGCTCAGTGAACGTCTCGTGTTTTCGGATCCCAAGCAGCTGAAACGCGTCTCGATGCAGGGTTCGGCCTTCGAGCGTGTCAGCGACAATCGCGCGAGCAAAGCGCTTGCTAGCTCGAACCGGTTGCGTTTTATAGAAGTCACCACCGGTCGCTCGTTTCCGCTCTGCGATCTGGGATATCTCTGCCGCAAATGCCCTCCGGTATCTCTCCCAACTGAGATAGCCGGCATCGAAAATACGCCGAAGAACGACGAGGGTGCTGACGCGATACAGCCGAGCAAGACGGCTGGCCTCATCTTTGAGGGGACTTTCCTCCGAGTACTGCGCGCGAAGAGCCTGCATTGGTACAAGAAGCTCGGCCGCGACTGCGTTGCACCAGCGCTCGACCTCTTGGTTGGGTTTCATGTCCAACCGGGGATTAGAGAGAGCTGGGGCTCCCAGCCATATATGCGCAAGCTCATGAGCGAGCGTGAAGATCTGAGCCGCCTTGGTATCGGCTCCGTTGATGAAGACGACTGGTGCAAGATTGTCAACGAGGGCGAATCCTCGGAACTCTTCAGGGTCCAGCTTCCGGTGGGTATTGCTCCCAACTACGCCGTTGATCATCACGAGGACCCCTGCATCCTCAGCGCGTTCTGCGAACTCCCGAAGTGCCTCCGACCAACTCGACATTTCGCGACGAGAATCGAGGCCAAACCTCAGTTGCTCTTGCATCAGCCTGGCGGCTTTGACGATGTCGGTTTTGAGATTCAGCGAGCCAACAAACGGATGAGGATCGCTGCCAATGGATTGCATGTAGCTGCGATACCACTCCTGGCGTTGCTCGCAGAGGAAGATCGTGTCCAGCAGATTCGGGCTTGGGCGCGACGATCCACCTTTGGGAATCGTGCGAAAGTCGGGGACCGGCAAGCGCTCATCGGGTGGCTCTCTGAGTAGCAGGAATCCAAAGGGCGTATGGGTTGCCCGCGCAAACTTCTCTAGCTGCTTGAGGGTCGGCCTGATCTCTCCGCTAGCCCAGGCCTCTAGCTTCGGAAACTTCTCCCCAAGATCCTGCGGATCGACACCGGAGCGCTCAGAGGCCCACGTCAGCAGGCCAGGCGAGACCTCGACTCGGGTCGCCATGATCGCCGGATTATGCCGACCCCGAGGGCCGGTCTCCTTGAGTGCTGATTTGCCTAGGCGCCATCATCTGAGACTAGATGCCATTGAAAGACCGGTCTTTGCCTGTTCGCCGGAAGATGCGGATCGCCTTTGCGGATTTGGTCTGCGGCCTAATGAGATTCCCGTGATCGACGAACCGCTGCAGCGACATCGGGCATGGGTTCGCCTGATGCCATTTCTCTCCATCCTTGGGGGAGGGGGACCGTCTCAGACCTACTGCCCTCGTTGATCGCACGAGTCTCAGAATGGCGCGCCTCTTGATGCGCGGCAACCCAGTTGGGAGCCGGGGTTCCGTCCGGGAAGGTCTTCCAGCTCTCAGGCAGCTCAGCCATCTCGGGCGCGGTGCTCTCTTTCGTCGGTTTCACTCAAGCTAAGCTACCACCGATGTGGGATGTTTTGTCTGAGCGAGTTGTGGAGATAGCCAAGCGGGTCACGGCCGCCCACGGAGGACGCAACGTTCGCGTTCTCGTGCCTCGGAGTAAGGGGTCGCCGGACGACACTGGGCGCCCTCTCTTCCTCGTGGATCTGGATGAAGGACGGAACCTCTTCGATCTCGTGGCGCTGACGGAGGATCTGGGCGAAGCACTCGGCGCAGAGGTCAATGTCTTGACCGAGGGAAGCCTCTCGCCCTACCTACGTGAGGCCGTCTTGGCCGAAGCCATCGCGCTCTAGGATGAGCAGCGATGGCTCATTTTCTCTTCGGGATGTTCATCGGTGTTCTGCTCATGGGGCTTGCCGCCATCCTATTGTTCGAAGCGGCGATGGACACGATGGCGGGGTTCTAGTGCGCCTTCGCGCTGTAGCCGCGGGCGCGGCCTAGTGCGCCGAGGAGGGCTAGGGCCGGTCGTAGGAGGGGGTCGGGGCCGGCGAGGCGGAAGACGTCGCGGTACTCGCTGAGCAGGACTCCGAAGGCGAGCGGGCCTGGGTGGCCGTCCTTGCCGGTGCGGCCTTCGCGGTGCAGGGCGTCCAGGGCGCGGAACCACTGCTCGGTGCGGCCGGCGGGGAAGGTCTGCCAGATCGCTCGGGCGGGCTCTTCCTCCGGGTTCCAGAGCCGGTGGACCGTGCCGCGGGGGATCTCGAGCGAGTCGCCGGGTTGCAGGTCGCGGGGCTCGCCGTCGAGCTCCACCCTCACCGTTCCCTCGACCACCTCGAACCGCTCGTCCTGCTCGGGGTGGAAGTGCCTGGGCGGGGGCTCGCCGTGCAGGTAGGTGACCAGAACCTCGAGCTCGCCGGGGTCGGCCGAACGGATCTCGACTGACTCGATCGGCGTCAGCTTCAAGCTCGTCACTTCGATCGTCGTTGCCATCGCAAACCTCCTTTGAAGAAGTATCTTGAGATCAAGATACACGACAGCAAGATAAATTGCACGATGTCGTTTATCTCGACCTCGAACTACTCTGTGGGCATGGCTCGCCCGGATCGCGTCGAAGCGCTCGTCTCCCAGTGGGAGAAGGAGCGGCCGGACCTCGACCTCGAGACGATGGCCCTGGCCGCCCGCCTGCTCGGCGTCGGCCGGATGATCGACGCCCGCATCGGCGCCCTCGCTGCCGAGCACGAGATGACGGTGGGGGAGGGGGACATCCTGTTGACGCTGCGGCGCTCCGGGCCGCCCTACCGGCTTCTGCCGACCCAGCTGACCGACTCGCTGCTGGTCTCGAGCGGGACGATGACCAACCGCCTCGACCGGCTCGAGCGCCGCGGCTTGATCGAGCGCGTGCCCAACCCGGAGGACCGTCGCAGCGTCGAGATCGCCCTCACCGACGGGGGCCGCAAGCTGGTCGACGCGGTGGTCGGCGAGCACGTCGCTCGCGAGCAGGAGATGCTGGCGCCGCTCTCGGCGCGGGAGCGGGAGGCGCTGACCCGGATCCTGCGCAAGCTCGCCGCCCACATCGAGGCGCTTTGAGCTCCCGCTAGCCGCCGACCCCGGAACTACAGTCGCCCCGTGGCGACTCCCTCTACTTTGGGGCCGGGCTCGACCGGTCCATCTATAAGGGCGATCCTGCGGGTGGTCCTCACGGTGGTGGCGAGCGCGCTGGCGCTGCTGATCCTCTGGCGGTTGCGGACGCCGATCAGCTACCTGGTGATCGCGCTCTTCGTCGCCCTTGTCGCCGCCGCCCCGGTCGCGGTCCTCTCCCAGCACATGCGGCGCGGGGCCGCGATCGCGATCGTCTACGGCGCCATCGTCCTGCTCCCGATCGGGATCGGGGCGATCCTGGTCCCGCCCGGGGTCGAGGCCGCCTCCGACCTCGTCAACGACATGCCGCGCTACGCGGAGGAACTGACGGAGACGATCGAAGGCAACGACCAGCTGCGCGAGATCAACGAGAACTTCAACGTCACCGGCAAGGTCGAAGACTTCGCCGAAGAGTCCAGCGCCAGCGCCCTCGGCGACGCCCCGGGAGCGCTCGCCGACTTCGGCGCCGGCCTCGTCACCGCGATCTTCGCCCTGGTCACGATCCTGATCCTCAGCATGTTCATGGTCGCCCGCGGGCCGAGATGGGTCGAGGCGGTCCTGCGCACGCGGCCGGAGAAGGAGGCGCGGGTCCTGCGGCGCGCCCTCTACGCGATGGCCCAGGCGGTCTCCAGCTACGTTGGCGGCGCCCTGCTGCAGGCCTTCATCGCCGGCACCGCCTCCTTCGTCGTGCTCTCGATCCTCGGTGTGCCGGCGCCTCTGGCGCTGGCGATGATCGTCGCCGTCTTCGACCTGATCCCGCTGATCGGGGCCACGATCGGCGCCCTCCTGGTCGGGATCGTGACGCTGTTCGGCGACTTCCCGCTCGACCCGATCATCTGGGCCGGCTTCGCAATCGCCTACCAGCAGTTCGAGAACTACGTGGTGCAGCCCCGCATCCAGAGCCGCGCCGTCGACCTCGATCCCTTCGTCGTCGTAGTCGCCGCTCTCTTCGGCGGCACCCTCTTCGGCATCCTCGGAGCGCTCGTCGCGATCCCGACCGCGGCGGCGATCCAGATCGGGATCAAGGAGTTCCTCCGCTACCGCCGGGAGGAGGCGGGGGCCGTCGAGTCGGTCCGGCCACCGGCTTAGGGTGCCTCGCCGTGACCACGACGATCCGCCTCCGGCCTCTCGTCGCCGTCGCCGCCCTTGCGCTTGCGATCGTCCCCGCGACCCTGGCCGAGAGCGCGGCGGCGCCGACCGCGATTCGCAACGCGCTCGCCCAGAGCAGCGCCGTCAAGGGCGCTCCCGACCGGACCATGGTGCTGAGCCGGGTCGAAGTCGAGCCGGGCGCGGAGCTGGCCCTGCACCACCACCTCGGGACGCAGATCTCCCACGTCGAGGCGGGCACCCTCACCTACACCGTGCGGCGCGGCTCCGCCGTGGTCCGCGAAGGCGAGTCCGACCAGCAGCCGCGGCGGGTTCGCGTCATCGAAGCCGGGCAGACCGCCCGCATCCGCCCCGGCCAGTGGCTAGTCGAGCAGCCCAGCGACATCCACGAAGCCGCCAACCGCGGCCGCACGCCGGTCGTCATCTACCTGGCGACGCTGCTGAAGACCGGGGCGCCGCCGGCGACCCCGGTCGCTCCCTAGCCGGGCAGAGCAACGCGCCGCCGCCCGGCAGCACGGGCCTGCCACCATTGGGTACCTGAAGAAGAACCACTGGTACCTGTTTCGACCGAAAGGGGAGGCCGATCAACAGCGAAGGCAGAACTCGACTCCGCGGGTCTGGTGCTGACAGGTCCTTTGCCGCGAGCAAGAGATTCGGGGATCGGGAGCGGCTGTACAAGCGAAGCGGGAGCACCGAGGTCTGGAAAGCGCGGGACGAAGCAAAGCACCCGTTCAACAAGGACCGGATCGTCGCTGTCAAGACGCTCGATCCCGCGGCGGACATAGACGATCGGGAGCGGCTTCTCCGCGAGGGAGCGGAGGACAGGCGCTTCGAGCACCCGAACCTGATCGAGATCTATGCGCTGAGGGGAGGGTCAGCCGCTCCGTTCCTGGTGATGGAGTACGTCCCCGGCAGCGACTGCAAGAACCTCCTCCTGGAGGGGGCCCGCTTCGATTCACGGCGGCTGGTCGAAGTCGCGAGCCAGCTCTGCTGCGGATTGCAGCGTCTGCATGAGGCTGGGCTGGTCCACCGTGACATCAAGCCCCACAACGTGATGATCGTCGGCGACCTCGCGGGAGAGGGACCGATCCAGGTGAAATTGATCGATCTGGGGATTGCGCGGGCGCCGGGCGATCCGAGCCTGACCCGGACCGGCAAGGTGGTCGGCACCGTGCCCTACATCGCTCCGGAGGTCGCTGCGGGCGCTCCCGCGAACGAGCTTTCCGATGTCTACGGCGTGGGAGCAACGCTGTACGAGCTCGCCACCGGTCGGCGACTGCCGGCCGAATCGGTGGAGGAGATCATGTTGCTTCAGCGGGAGGAGCCCCTGGTCTCACCGCACGTGCTGAATCCAGATCTGCCGCGTTGGTTGAGCGGCACGATCATGCGCGCTCTCGTGCTCAACCCCTCGGCCCGCTTCCAGAGCGCAACGGAAATGGAGGAGGCGCTGGAGGCCGGTGCGGACGGAGCAACCGAGATCCTGGACCCGCACGAGGCGCTGACGGGCGTCGTCGACGCGACCGAAGTGCAGCCCGGCTCGGCCGGTCGTCCCGGAGGCCTGCCGGGATGGGCGCGCAGGGCGACGCGCCCGCCTTCGGAGCCCGAGCAGGAGGGAGATCCCGATTTCCTCCGGCTCCTCGCCTTCGCCGCCGTACTCATCATGTTCACGGTTCTGCTGCTTCCGGTGGCGATGCGGATCGTGGTCACCCTCTACGAACTCCCCCGCGGGCTGCTGACGGTCATCGGCGCTCTCGGCCTCGCGGCGGGTTGGATCGTCTACGACGACTCGAGGCGCCGCGCCGCCGGCGACGCCGCGCGCAAGGCCTTCGCCTGGCTCAGGCGCCGGGGCTCTGAGCAGTTGCGGTCGAGGTCGCCGAAGGAGAGCCCGCCTTCAGCGGGCGCCGGCGAGGCGGCCGGAGGCCGGTTCCACCAGGTGGGTGGCGAGTGGGTCGACCAGCTCGATCAGCATGGCGGACGCAGGCGCATTGCCTGGAAGTCGCCGAGGAGGCCATCGGTCCCGTCCTGTCTCCGCGACGTGCGACCGCACCTGGAGGAGGTGCGAGATGCGTCGAAGGACTGGGCGCTTTGGCTCGGCCGCCGCCTCTTCCTCGCCTTGGTCGCCGCCGCCGCCCTCTCCGTCGCCTTCTGGGTGAAGCCGGAGCTCGAACAGAGCGTCGCGGCCTATCCCCAGGATCATCGGACGATCCTCACCCTGATTCCGGCCGCCGCCTGGAGCCTCGTCGCGATCGTCGGCTTCCTGCTCGTGCGAGGTTCGCGAGCGCGAGCGCGGCAACAGCTTTTCGGCGCCATCGTCCTCATCCTCCTGCTGGCCGCGCTTGCCCTGCTGACTCCCTCTCTGCCCGGTTGGCTGGAGCCCCGCTTGTGGCCCCCTGAGGAGAAGTCGGCCCAGGCGAACCCGGCACCCGCGGCCGAAGGGTCGCAACGGGTGGACGGTGATTCGCGGGAGCTCGTGGAGGAATGGACGGCCGCCGAAGCGGCAGCGAGGGAACGCGTCGCCCGGCCCCTTGCCGCTCGGGTCCGAAGCATGGAGAGCCGCTGGATGCAGCTGAGCTGGGACCTGCAGCGCCAGGGCTGGTCGAACGGCGCGGGGGTGAGAGGGGAAATCCACGAAACGGCCACCGGCCTGATCTCCGACCTGCGCGGCCCCTACTGGCAGCAAGGAAGCGAGCGAGCGCGGGCATGGCTGGCAAGCATGGGGAGGGCGGCGGACCAACTGACCTCCGGGGACTGTTCGGAGGCGAGGGTGGGCCCGCGCGGCGCGGGCGTCGATTGCTGAGCGCGGCGCTTGCCGACAGCACCAGGATTCCTCCCGCCGCTTCTGGGTAGTGACTTCAAGAACCGGTTCAAGACGCGCCCCTGGGGAGGGGCCGCGGCACAAGGAGGGTTTTCGTGAAGCGATCGAGGCTTTTGTTCGTGGCGTTTACGGCGCTGGTGCTCTCGTTGGGCGTCATCGCCTGCGGCGATAGCGACGACGACGGTGGTGGCGGTGGTGAAGCCGGAGGGCAGCTCGATCTGGTGATCGGGAACCTCGTGCCGCTGACCGGCGACCTCGCGCCCTACGGCGGGGCTGGCCAGAAGGCCGGCGAGCTGGCGCTGGAGGAGATCAACTCGGCGATCAAAAAAGCCGGGGCCGAACAGACGGTCGAGCTGGTGACCGAGGACGGCGCCTCCGACGATCAGGGCGGCGTCCAGGCGACGCGGAAACTGATCGCCGACGGGGCGACCTGCATCTCCGGCGACTATCCCTCGACCGGCACGGTCGCGGTGGCGCGGTCGGTGACCATCCCCGAGGGGGTCATGCTGATCTCGCCCGCCTCGACCGCGGACGCGCTCTCCGACCTCGAGGACGAAGGGCTCTTCGCCCGCACCGCTCCGCCCGACGGCCTGCAGGGCAAGGCCCTCGCCGACCGGATGGAAAAAGAGCTCGGCAGCCTGCAGGGCAAAACGATCAACATCGGCGCCCGCAACGACCTCTACGGGACCGGCTTCGCCGACTCGCTGGAGGCGGAACTGGAAGAGCGCGGCGCGACGGTGGCCGAGAAGGTCGTCTACGACCCCGAACAGCCGAGCTACAACTCCGAGGCCGACACCCTCACCTCCGGCAACCCGGACAACTACGTGATCATCGACTTCCCGGAAACCTTCGCGAAGCTCGGCCCGGCACTGGCCCGGACCGGGACCTGGGAGCCGAAAGACACGTTCATCACCGACGGCCTCAGCACCAGTGACCTGAGCGGCCTGGTCGGCCCGGAGATCACCGAAGGGATGCAGGGCACGGCACCTGGCGCCTTCGAAGGGCTGGAAGCGACGGCCGCCTTCGACAAACTGTTCAAAGGGGCACCGGGACCGCCGCGCAACCTGTTTGACGCGAACGTCTTCGACAACGTGATCCTCTGCTACCTGGGCGCGGTTGCGGCCGGCTCGACCGACGGCACCGCGATCTCCGAAGCGATCGTCGACGTGACCGCCCCCGAGGGCAAAAAGGTCACGTTCGAGGAGCTGCCGCAGGCGATCGAAGCGCTCGAAAAAGGCGAAGACATCGACTACGAAGGCGCCTCCGGCCCGATCGACTGGGAAGAGAACGGCGACCTCAGCCGCTACATCTACGACATCTCCGAATTCAAAGACGGGGAACTGCAGAAAGTCGACACCGTCGAGGTGAAAGCGGACGAATGAGAAGTCGGCGTTCGTCCTTTATTCGCCGTGGGGCGAATAAAGGACGAACGCCGCATCAGGCCTCGGCGCGGTCGATCCGCGCCGTGCCACCGAGGTAGAGCTCGGCGACCTTCGGGTCGTCGAGCACCTCGCGGCCGCTGCCTTCGAATTTGTTCTGGCCGAGGTCGAGGACGTAGCCGCGGTCGGACATCGACAGCGCCCGGCGGGCGTTCTGCTCGACCATCACCACGGTCACCCCGGCGCGGTTGATCTCGCCGACCTGGTCGAAGATCTGCTCGACGAAGGCGGGGGCGAGGCCGGCCGAGGGCTCGTCGAGGAGCAGCACGTGGGGGTCGGGCATCAGCGCCCGCGCCATCGCCAGCATCTGCCGCTCGCCGCCGCTCATCGTCCCCGCCGCCTGCCCGCGCCGCTCGGCCAGCCGCGGGAAGAGCTCGTACATCGTCCCGATCCGCTCGCGCGTGGTCGAGCGCTGCAGCGAGCCGACCTCGAGGTTCTCCTCGACGGTCAGCGAGGGGAAGACGTTGTCGAGCTGGGGGACGTAGCTCATCCCCTTCCGCGTGATCGAGTGGGGGGCGAGGCCGGTGAGGTCCTCGTCGCGCAGCTTCACCCCTCCCTTTCGCGGTTTCACCAGGCCGAAGATCGTCTTGATCAGGGTCGACTTGCCGGCGCCGTTGGGACCGACCACGGTCACGATCGTCCCCTCCGGCACCGAGAGCGAGGCGCCGTTGAGGATGTCCACCTCCGCCACGTAGCCGGCGACCAGCTCCTCGGCGACGAGCAGGGGGGCCTTGCTCTCGGTGGCTCCGGCGCTCACGCCGCGCTCCCCAGGTAGGCGTCGACGACGGCCTTGTCGGCGCGCACCTCGTGCGGCTCGCCCTCGGCGATCACCCGTCCCTCCGCCATCACCACGACGCGGTCGGAGTGGTTCATCACCACCTCCATGTCGTGCTCGACGAAGAGGAACGTCATCCCCTCCTCGCTGCGCAGGCGCTGGATGTGGTCGAGCAGGCGGCGCCCCAGGGTCGGGTTGATCCCCGCCATCGGCTCGTCGAGCAGCAGCATCCGCGGCCGCGCCATCAGCGCCCGCGCCAGCTCGAGCAGCTTGCGCTGGCCACCGGAGAGGGTGCCGGCGTAGTCGTCGGACTTCTCGCGCAGGCCGAAGACCTCGAGCAGCTCCTCGGCCCCCTCGCGGACCTCGCGCTCGCGGGCGCGGACCGCGCCCGGTCGCAGCACTACGTTGCGCAGTTGCTCGCCCGGCTGCTCGGGCGCCGCCAGCATCATGTTGTCGAGCACCGGCATCGCCGCCAGCGCCCGGGTCAGCTGGAAGGTGCGGACCATGCCGCGGCGGGCGATCGCGTAGGCCGGCCGCCGCGCGACCTCCTCGCCGTCGAAGCGGACCGAGCCGCGGTCGGGCCGCTCGAACCCGGTGACGAGGTTGAACAGCGTCGTCTTGCCGGCCCCGTTGGGGCCGATCAGCGCCGTCACCGAGCGCTCGGCGACGTCGAAGCCGGCGCCCTGGACGGCGTGGATGCCGCCGAAGCGCTTGACGACGCCCTCGACCTCGAGCAGCGCCCGCTCGTTGCCGGCCTCAGCGGCCAAGGACCATCTCCTCCTTCTTGCCGAAGATGCCCTGCGGGCGGAAGGCCATCAGCAGGATCAGGACGAGGCCGACGAGGGCGAAGCGCAGCGCCGCCGTGCGCTCCTCGCTGATCGGCAGCTCGACGAAGCGCATCCCTTCCAGCAGCGTCCAGAGCAGGATCGCGCCGACGGCGACTCCCTTGTAGCTCGCCAGCCCGCCGAGGATCAGCACCCCGAAGGCGTAGAAGGTGACGATCGGCTCGTAGTCGTCGGGCTGGATCGTGGTCAGGAAGAGCGCCAGGAAGAACCCGGAGAAGGCGCCGAGCATGGCCGAGATCGCCAGTGACTGCAGCTTGTAGAGGAGGGCGTTCTTGCCGAGCGCGCTGGCGGCGTCCTCGTCCTCGCGGACCGCCCGCAGGACCCGTCCCCAGGGCGTCCGCTGGATGTACTCGAGCGCGACGATCGCGACCCCGATCGTTACCCAGATCACCAGCAGTAGCGGGAACAGCGGGTCGACCTCGGGCCAGAAGCCCTCGACGAAATCGAGGATCGAGCTGGAGACCGAGCGCCAGGCGTCGTCGAAGCAGGTCTGGCTGACCCCTTCGAAGTTGCAGTAGAGGCCTTTGTTGCCGCCGGTCAGACCTTGCGCGTTCTGGGCCGTGAGCCGCACCACCTCGGCCATCGCCAGGGTGACGATCGCGAAGTAGTCGGCGCGCAGGCGCAGCGAGGGCAGTCCGATCAGGACCCCGAAAAGCATCGTCACCAGGACCGCGATCGGCAGCGCCAGCCAGAACGAGACCCCCGCCTCGAGCACGAGGATCGCCATCGTGTAGCCGCCGACCGCCATGAAGCCGGCCTGGCCGAAGTTGACGATCCCGGTGTAGCCGACGTTGAGCTGCAGCCCCAGCGCCACCAGGGTGTAGATCCCGGCGGTGACGAGGACGCCGAACCAGAAGCCGACGTCGGTGAAGGCCTCGAAGCTGACGGCGAGCGGGAGCGCCTCGGTCATACGCCTTTCGCCTTCCCGAAGATGCCCTGCGGGCGGACGATCAGGGCGATGATCAGCGCGACGAACCCGAAGGTGACCTTCCAGCGCGGCTCGACGACCAGGGTCGAGAGCTCGATCACGACGCCGAGCACGAGCCCGGCGATCAGCGCTCCAAAGGGGTTGCCGATGCCGCCGAGGATGACCGCGGCGAAGAGCGGCAGCAGCAGCTCGAAGCCAAACTCGGGTCGCAGGTTGGTCAGCGCCCCGGCGAGCGTTCCCGCCAGGCCGGCGAGGGCGCCGGCGAAGAGCCAGGTGTAGAGGATGACGCGGCGGGTGTCGATCCCGGCGACCTCGGCCAGGGCGATGTCGTCGGAGAGCGCCCGCATCCGCTTGCCGAGCATCGTGAAGCGGACGACCGCGGCGACCGCGGCGAGGACGACGATGCCGACGACGATCACCATCAGCTCGGTCTGGCCGATCCGCAGGCCGAGGAAGGAGACGCTGTCGACGACGTTGACGTCGAGGGTGCGGATCTCGGTCCCCCAGAACCACTGGATCACCGAGCGGATCACGAAGGCGAGCCCGATCGACATCAGCAGCAACTGCAGGAAGCCGGCGCCCTTCTTCCGCATCGGCGCCCACATCAACCGCTCGGAGAGCAGGCCGAGCGCCGCGGTCGCCACCATCGCCAGGACGATCGCCGCCGCCAGCGGCAGGTCCCAGGTGACGTTGACGAGGAAGGCGATGTAGGCGCCGAAGGCGAGGAAGTCGCCGTGGGCGAAGTTGACCAGGCGCAGGATCCCGTAGACGAGCGTCAGCCCGACCGCGCCGAGCGCGTAGATGGTCCCCAGCGTCAGCCCGTTGAGCGAGGCCTGCGCGACGTCGTGCAGCCCCTTCGCCGCGATCAGCGCCAGGACGATCAGCGCGACCACGCCGAAAGCGGCAGCCGCGGGGTGCTCCCGCGCCCGCTCGCGCAGCCCTCTTCCCTCTCCTCCTAGAGCCGGTTCCGCCCGGGCACTGGCCTCCATTGCCTAGCCCCTTTACCCGCCTGGGGGCGGGAAGAAGCTTCGGCTGCGTCTGCAGATGCGAGGCGAGGGGGCGACGCCGTGGCGCCGCCCCCTCGTTCTAGCCGAGGACGGTGGCGTCGCCTTCGATCCAGCCGCGCGCCGCCATCCGGCATTTGCCGACCCCGTCCCCGTAGAGCCAGACGGTGGCCGAGATCGCGCCGGTGGGACTGTGCGCCTCGAGGTCCCAGCGGTAGTTCCCCGACAGCACGCCGGTGCTGCCGCCGGAACCGTTGTTCCTGATCTCGTAGCTGTCGAAATCGAGCTGAGTTTCCGAGGAGAGCTCGCGATGGCGCTTGGTCTGGAGCAGCTCGACCGCGGGCGGCCCTCCCGCGGTGCCTTCCCAGGTGACGCCCGAGGAGAACTCCCCTTCCGGCAGGCAGCCGGCGAGGAGCTTGAAGTCGCCGAGGCCGGCGATCGCGTCATAGGTGGGGGTGCTCATCGGAATCGCGAACGGAGTCGCTTCCGGCAGCACTCCCCCTTTGTCGATCGGGGTGGGGCCGGGCGGTCCCACCGGGCCTCGAGGGCCTTCCGGGCCGCGGGGCCCCGCCAGCAGCACGCCGGGCTTGAAGTCCCGCGCCTTGAGGCTGCCGTCCTTGACGTGTTTCGAGCGGACCGCGTCCTTCTTGATTTCGTTGGCACCGATCAGTTGCTTGACGCCGCCGGCGACGGCCGGTCCGCCGACCGATGCGGCCAACGCAAGGGCCGAGATCACGATCGCCACCGTCGCGCGGCGGCTTCCTTCGGTCTTCAAGTGAAACCTCCCTGGCTTCGAGTCGAGAAACTTGCCAATCCGCGGCCAAGAGAGCGGCGGATCGGCCCGAAGTCTAGGAGGCCGTCGGGGACGGCACCGACTTATGGCTCAGCGACAGGCTTTGACGGTGCCCTCGATGACCCGCTTGATCTTCTTTTCTTTCTCGCCCTTGGTCAGGATCAGCGTCACCCGGGCTTTGACCCGGTGGACGGAGCCGGCGGCCATCGGGCCGGGGTCGATCAGGTAGCGGAAGGGCTTCTTCTTCTTGACTTTCAGTTTCTTGCCGTCGTAGATGAAGACGACCTTGGTGAAGCGGATCTTCCCGCCGAGTTTTTTCGAGAGCTGTTTGCGCTTGCGTTTGCCGACGCCGACGAAGAACCGCTGGCGCGACTGCAGGCAGCTCTTCGGCAGCCGCAGGACGATCAGGAAGTCGCCGACTTTCTTCACGACCTCCTTGGTTTTGCCTTTGTAGATGCCGGGCAGCGGCGGCGGCGCGGGCGGCAGGCCGGCGATCGGGTTGAGGTCGGCCATCTGCAGGCCGGCGGCGTTGGAGAAGACGAGCCAGCCGGCGCCGGCGTCGTTGGTCGCCAGGTCGGCGTTGTTGTTGAGGCCGTAGGCGTCGCCGAGGTGGGCGATGTGGCTCTCCGAGTAGCTGCCGCCGCCGTTGGTGGAGGTGAAGAGGCGCATCACGTAGGCGTTGTCGCCAGGCCGCCGGCCCGGCCAGGCGACGGCGAGCCGATTGCCGCTCGGCGACTGGGCGATCGCCCCGCCGGCGAAGAGGTTGGTCGAGGAGTCGACCGCGAGCGTCGTCGCAGGGCCGAAGCCCGTTCCCGTGTAGCGCCGGACGTTGATCGCGTTCGGGTTCGAGCCACCGCTGTAGTCCTGGGAGACCATGAAGAGGCCGGCGGGGCCGCTGGTCAGGCTCGGCTCGTAACCGTTGGTGACGAAGATCGGGCCTTCCCAGTTGCCTGCATCCTCGGGTGAGCCGGCGCCTTTGAAGCGGTGGAAGAAGACCGTGTAGGGATCGCCGAAGTTCGAGTAGGCGATCACCGGGTTGGCGCCGTCCAGCGCCATGCTCGAGTTCAGCACCCCGCCACCGGGGGCCGGGAGGCTGGTGGAGCCGCTGCCGAGGCCGAGGACTTCGGCGGTGCTGAACCCTATGCCCGGGCCGAAGGCGCCGACGTAGAATTTCGAGCCGACCAGGAAGGCGTCGGTGGGGTCGGTCTTGTTCGAGTATTCCGCTCGTTCGGTGCCGCCGTCGAAGCTGACGCCGCCGTTGGTCGAGGTGAAGAAGAAGAGGTCGTCCTGGGCGTACCGGGGCGCGACGACGTAGACCGTGCTGCCGGGGCCGAACACCGGGATCGCGGCGGCGGCGCTGTCGGCGATGCTCGTCCCTCCGGGGATGGAGAGCGTGATCGGCGAGCAGGCTCCTCCCGGCGGGATCTTGCAGTACCTCACCGGATCGATCGCGGTCCCGACGCCGTCGCCGATCCAGGCGACGTAGGCGTTCCCCGCGCCGTCCACGATCACGTGACCCTCCGAGTTCGGATTCGCGTCGAGGGTCGCAAGATTGTTCGCCGCGGAAACGGAGGGAAGGGCGGCAAGCGCGAAGGCCGCCGCCACCGTGCTGAGGATGGCTCGCCAAGTCTTCATGGCGCCACCCTAATGGCTACTGAGCGGTCCTTCTAGTCAGAAAGGCAGCTTGTCACGCGCGCTCTTGCCGGTCCTGTGGCTCTTGCCGGCGGCGCGCTGGGATTTGCCGAAGGACTTGCTGAGCAGGCGGCCGATCGGGCCGGGGGCCTTGCTGCCTGCGCGCTGGCCCATTCCGAAGCCCTTGTCGGTTCCACGCTTGGCGTGGTCGGAGAGCCTTGGCACGAGGAAACCGAGGATCAACAGCAGGACGCAGATTCCGACGACGACTCCGATAACCATCTCGTTCTCCCTCTTTTGGACGAGCTAGAGCTTGCGCTCGAGGTCGTCGGCTTTATTGCCGTGGTGGTTGGCGAGCTCGCGCTCGCGCTCAGCGCGCTCTGCCGCTTCCCGCGCTTCCTGCTCGCGCTCCCGTGCCTCTTGCTCGCGCTCGCGGGCCTCCTGCTCCCGTTCGCTCGCCTTCGCGGCGTGCAGGTCTGCCTCCTGCCGATGTCCGCCGGCCTGTTCGCTCAGCCGTTCGCGCCGCAGTTCCCGCTTGGCCTTGGAGCGGCGCATGGCCGGCACGGCGATGGCCAGCAGGATCACGACAGCGACGACGATGGCGATGATCAAAACCGTGGACATGGATCTTCATTACCCGCCTGGGGATTGGTAAACCACCTCGATCCGGAGGAGCCCGACCTCCGGATTTGCTTCAATTTTCTCACCAGAGAAAGGAGGTGGTCCTAACTTGATTCACATGCTTGATGGGACTCTGGAGGTGCAGGGCCGCTAGGCGCCGCACTGGTTTGGGCGCCCGGCGGAATCCACCCCGGGCACCGGCGATACGCAGGGAGCCGGGTCTTGTCCCGCTCGGTCGCAGTTCCCGCGTTCGTTCCTTTGCACCAGGCCGGGGTCGCCATTTGGCGGCCCCGGTTTTTTCATGACCCTTGGTCCAAGCCGTCCTGGGCTTCTGAGACGAAGTGGGAGGCGACGCGCCAGCGGCGCTGCAGGACCGGTTCGACTTCCGTCGTGCCGCAACCGAGTTCGGAGACGCATTCGCCCCAGTCGTTGGCTCCTTCGATGTAGCGGTTGAAGGCCTTCTCGGCCGGGGTGGCGACGAGGGTCAGGCAGTCGATCTGGAGCTTCTCGATCGGGATCTCGCCATAGGTGGAGCGGATCCCCCGTACCTCGGCGACGTACTGGTCGTAGGTGACGCCGACCGCGAGCCGTCGCCGCAGCCCGTCCATCGAGCCGACGAAGCTGCCGAGCTGGCTCTGGCAGCGCTCGCCACCGGGCGCGCGCCCGTCCCTCTTGGCAGGGGGCCCGGTCGGGGTGGTCGTGACCGAGCGGCTGGTGACGGTCGCTCCGCCGGTCGTCTCCGAGCCATCGCCGCCGCAACCGGATACGAGGAGCGCCACGACGAAGGCGAAGCTGGCGAGCGGAAGCCGAGCGGCGAGGGGCACGCGGGCAGTCTAGGAGGGATCTGCGTCGTGTAGAAACCCTCCCGTGCGGCGATTCAGCAGCTTCGGCGGGGCGGTGTTGGCGGCCCTGCTCTTCACCCTCTGCCTGCCGGTGTCGCAGGCGCGCTCGGCTCCGCACGTGCTGGTCGTGGGGGACAGCCTCCAGGAGCTCACCTCCCCCTACCTCAGCCGCTACCTGCCCGGTGTGGAACTGACCGTCAACGCGGTCGGCGGCTACAACAGCTTCCAGATCTTCGACCTCTTTCAGGAAAGCTACGACCCGTCCGTCGACGTGGTCGTATTCGACGCCGGCACCAACGACAACCCGTCCTATCCGGAGATCCTCGCTGGCAACCTGGAGCAGGTGGCGGAGATCGTCGGCAACCGCTGCATGGTTGTGCCGACGGTTCATGGCTTCACCGTCGACGGCGTCGACAACACGGGCAAGAACCAGGTCGTTGCCGAATTCGCCGCTTTGCGGCCAGGGACCCAGGTTCCGGATTGGGCGCGCGCCGTCGCCACCCATCCCGAGCTGATGCAGGCGGACAACCTGCACCCGGTCGAAGAGGGGGCCGACTACCGGGCCCAGCTGATCGCCCAGGGCGTCGAAGGCTGCCTCGCCTACGGCACCGCGGTGGCGAGCGCGCCGCCGGAACCGCGGACCGACGTCGAGCCGATCGCCACGGTCGGCCGCCTGCGGGCGCGGCAGGAGGCGGCGATGGGGGAGCTGAGCATGGGCGTGCTGCGCCAGGCGGCCGCCTCGCTCCTCGCCGGCGCCCTTCTCGGCGGCGGCTCAGAGCCGGCGGCCTGAAGTGTCACCCTGTAGGTATGGAGCGGCCCCATGAGTGAGGTGGTGATGCCCCGCCTCTCCGACTCGATGGAGGAGGGAACGATCCTCTCCTGGCTGAAGCAGGTGGGAGACGAGGTCGCGGTCGGTGACCAGCTGGTCGAAATCGAGACCGACAAGGCGAACATGGCTTACGAAGCAGATGTGGCCGGCGTGCTTCAAGAGATCCTTGCCGAGGAGGGGGAGACGCTTCCAATCGGCAGTCCTATCGCGCGGATTGGGGATTCGGATGAGGGACAAGGCGCTGAGGCCGCGGGTCCTGTCTCCGATTCCGGGCTCTCCCTACCGGGAGAGTCCTCGGAATCGTCGCCACCCGCGGCAGGGGCGTCTGAGGAACAGCCTGAGGCTCCGGCCGCTGAGGCGGAGCACGATCAGGGTCAGGCGGCTCCAGCGGATGGAGAGAGGGTTAAAGCGTCGCCTTTGGCGAAGAGGCTGGCGCAAGACAAAGGCTTGGATCTAAAGACCCTCCACGGCTCCGGACCTGGAGGACGAATCGTGAAGTCGGACGTGGAGGAGGCTGAGGCTCCGAGTTCAGCGGCACCTGCCCCCTCTACCCAGCCAGAGGGGGCAGGTGCCGCCCCTTCCGGCGGTACCGCGAAGGGCGAGGTCGAGACTCGCGAGCCCAACAAGTTGCAGTCCACGATCGCGCGGCGGATGGCGGAGTCGAAGGCGACCGCGCCTCACTTCTATCTCTCGATCGAGATCGACATGGGGAAGGCGGTCGAGGCGCGGGCGGTGATCAAGGACGCTTCGAAAGAGGGTGACGTGGTGCCCTCTTTCAACGACATGGTGGTGAAGGCGTGCTCGATCGCGCTGCGGGAGTTCCCGAAAGCCAACAGTGCCTACCGCGACGGCAAGTTCGAGCTCTACTCGCGGGTCAACGTCGGCGTCGCCGTCGCGGCCGAGGAGGCGCTGGTGGTGCCGACCGTCTTCGACGCCGACCAGAAGGGCCTGCGCCAGATTGCCGCCGACACCCGCGCCGTCGCCGCCAAAGTCCGCGACGGCTCGGTGACGCCGCCAGAGCTCTCGGGCGGCACCTTCACCGTCTCCAACCTGGGCATGTATGGGATCGACGCCTTCGACGCGGTGATCAACATGGGCCAGGCGGCGATCCTCGCCGTCGGCGCGATCCGCGACGCCCCCGCGGTCCGCGATGGCGAGATCGTCCCGGCGAAGCTGATGAAGGCGACGCTCTCCTGCGACCACCGCATCCTCTACGGCGCCGAGGGCGCCGAATTCCTCGCCCGGGTCAAGCAGCTGCTCGAGGAGCCCGTCTCGCTGGCGCTCTAGTCCGCCTGGCCGCCGCCGAGCTCCGGCGGCAGCGCTTTCGGCCCTTCGGGGTACATGTGGCGCAGCTGCTCCTCGCTCATCTCCAGGGTGCTGGCGATCGCTTCCGGCGGCGCGCCCACCACCAGCCAGAGCTGGTCGGCATCGGTGTCGTTGAAGAGCTGCCGCACCGTGTCCGGCTCGATCAGCAGCGTGTCCATCGGCGCCAGGGTCAGCACCTCGTCTCCGATCCGCACCCGTCCCTCACCCTCGAGCAGCACGTAGAGCTCCTCCTGCGTGAAGTGCCGGTGCTTGGTCGAAGCTTTCCCCGGCTCCAGCCGCCACATCCGCGCCCCCATCTGCGAGGCCTCGAGCTGCTTGCCGAGGTCCGTGTTCGGCGTCTGCATCTGATTCGACCGCCGCCAGAAGGCGTCACTAGATCGAAGCAAACGGTGGGACATGCCCCCAGTATCGCTATCCAACAGCGCATCGGATCTTTGACACACCATGGTGGGGCGAAAGTCGGATGCGCTGCCTGAGACAAAACATTTCGCTAGCATCGGCCTCATGGAGAAGATCGCCCGTGTAACTGATGTCGAAGTCCTTGGCGAGCATCGTCTGCGCTTGGACTTCGATGACGGTAGCTCTGGGGAGATTGATTTTTCCGATGAGGAATGGCGAGGAGTATTCGCTCCGCTTGCTGATCCCAGCTACTTTGGGAGAGTCGAGCTCGATAAGGAACTGGGGACGATCGTTTGGCCAAACGGAGCCGATATTGCCCCCGAGACCTTGCGCCGGCTGGTGAACTAGACCTCGAGCCAGGTGCCCTTGGGGCCGAGGTTGCGGACCGGGGTGGAGCCGATCGTGCTCTCGCAGCCCCAGGACTCGTGGATGTGACCGCAGACGGCGAGGCGGGGCTGCTTCCCCTCGATCGCGCGCAAGAGGGCGGGGCTGCCGAAGTGGGTGTCGCCGCCGGCGCTGTCGCAGTGGTCACGCGGGGGAGAGTGGAGGACGAGGACCGCGCTTTGGGGGCAGGCGGCGAGCATCTCGGTCGCCGCCTCGTCGTCGAGGTCGAAGCTCCAGTCCCAGGGCGTGACCGGGATGCCGGCGCCGAGGCCGAAGAACTCGGTGCCCTCGATCGTCGTCCCCTCGCCGTGCAGCACCGTGGCGGCGCTCCAACTCCCGGCCGCGGACCGCAACGCATCGACGGTCTCGTTGTTTCCGGGAACCAGGACGGTCGGCGTCTCGATCCCTTCAAGGGCGCCGATCGTCTCCTCTAGCCCCTCGTGCATCGAGGCGAAGTCGCCGGCGCCGATCACGACGTCGGCCTCGGCCGACATCTCCACCAGCTTCGCCCCTTGCTCGAGGTCGCGGTGCAGGTCGCTGAAGGCGAGGATCCTCACGCCCTCAACCTACCCGCTAACGCTCAGGCGGGCCCCGCGGAAGTGGGCTCGCCGACCTCGGCTTCGACTTTGCCGCCGGGCATCCGCACCAGCGCGATCACGAAGGCGACCGCCATCACCCCGGCCATCGCGTAGAAGACGGTGCGCGAAGCCATCGCGAAGTCGTGGGGGATGCTGTCGACGACTTTCTGTACCGCGGCGGGCAGTTTTTCCGGGGTTTCCCCGGTCCCGCTGCCCTGGCTGATCGCGTCGGCGACTTCGCTGCCGACTTCCTTCGGGATGCCGTTCTCGTCGGCCGTCGCTTCGAGGTTGGTGCGGTTCTCGAGGATCAGGATCGAGCCGAGGATCGCCAGCCCGATGCTGGAGCCGAAGTTGCGGACGGTCTGGGTGATCCCGGTCGCCTCGCCGTAGCGGTCGCGCGAGACCCGGTTCAGCGCGTCGGTGTTGGCGGGGCTGAGGACGAGCCCTACCCCGACTCCGGTGAGGACGATCCAGTACCACTGGTCGGAGACCGAGAGTTCGGTCAGCGAGTTGCCCCAGAGGTAGAAGCCGACGGCGGCGATCGCGCAGCCGGGGACGACGGCGCTGCGGGCGCCGACCTTGTCGAGCAGCTGGCCGCCGCGCTGCGAGGCGATCGCGAAGCCGGCGAAGAAGATCAGCAGGTAGAGCCCGGTTTCCGAGGCGCTTTCCCCAAGCGAGATCTGCGCGTACATGCTGGCGAAGAAGAAGAGCGGGACGAACGGGATCATCAGCAGGAAGAGGATGAGGTTGTCCACCGCGAAGGCCCGGTCCTTGAAGACCGAGAGCCGCAGCAGCGGGTTCTCGACCCGCAGCTGGTTGCGGACGAAGGCGACGAGGATCGCGAGGCCGGCGGCGATGCAGATCCAGGTTCTGAAGTCGTCCCAGCCCCAGACGCTCGACTGCTGCAGGCCGAGGACCGAGAGCCCCATGCCGAGGGTGATCAGCGCGGTGCCGGTGTAGTCGAGCGACCCCGGGTGCTTTTCGTCGGCCGGCTTCGACTTCCAGATCAGGATCAGGGTGATGATCGCGACCGGGATGTTGACCCAGAAGATCGCCCGCCAGCTCCACTCGACCAGGTAGCCGCCGGCCAGCGGTCCGATCGCGGTGAGGCCGCCGGCAGCGGTGAAGAAGATCGCCATCGCCCGGCCGCGCTCGCTGACCGGGAAGGCGTTGAGGACGATCGCCAGCGCCGCCGGGAACATGATCGCGGCGCCGGCGCCCTGGATCACGCGGAAGACGATGAACCAGGACTCGTCGACCGAGCTGGACGGGGTGGCGCCGCAGAGGGCGGAGGCGGTGGCGAAGATCACCACGCCGAGCACGACCATGCGGCGGTGGCCGGCGATGTCGGCGAGGCGGCCGCCGAAGGCGAACAGCGCCGAGAGCGAGAGCAGGTAGCCGTTGATGATCCACTGCACTCCCGTCGCCGAGAGCGAGAGGTCTTCCTGGATCGTCGGGATCGCGATCGCGACGATCGTCTGGTCGATGAAGGTCATCGAGACGGCGAAGATCATCGCCGCGAGGATCAGCTTGCTGTTCTGTGCGCCTGACTGGTTCATGGGGGCGCCTTTGCCATCTGGACGGCGATTCCTCCCCGGGTTCGGGTATTCTCGCCGCCCTGATGCCTCCCATCTTCTGGATCGGTTTCGGAATCGCCGCCGTCTTCTTCGTCCTCGGCGCCTACCTCGGCGCCCGCTCGCGCAGCTCGAGCCTCGGCGGCGGCGCCGCGATGGGCGCCTACCTCGGCATCATGAGCGCGTTCCCGCTGCTCGCCATCGGCCTCGCCACCACCTAGACGGCGGGGAGTGAAGTAGCTGCCCCGGGGGTACGCGAGGGGCATGACCAATACGGCCGAGGTTCCCGTTCTGACCCTGCACGACGGCGTCGAGATTCCCCAGCTCGGGTTCGGCGTCTTCCAGATCCCGCCCGCGGAGACGCAGGAGAGCGTCGAGGAAGCGCTGGCGGTCGGCTACCGCCACATCGACACCGCCGCCGCCTACGGCAACGAGGCCGAGGTCGGGGCGGCGGTCGCCGCGACCGGGGTGCGGCGCGAGGACGTCTTCGTCACCACCAAGCTCTGGAACTCCGAGCAGGGATACGACTCGACCCTGCGCGCCTTCGAGGCGAGCCTGGAGCGGCTCGGCACCGGCAACGTCGACCTCTACCTGATCCATTGGCCGCGACCGGAACGGGACCTCTTCCTCGACACCTGGCGCGCCTTCGAACGGATCAAGGAGGAAGGCGGCGCCCGCTCGATCGGCGTCTCCAACTTCCGGGTCGAGGACATGGAGCGGATCGAAGCCGAGGCCGAGCAGCGCCCGACCGTGAACCAGGTCGAGCTGAACCCCCGTTTCCAGCAGCCGGAGCTGCGCGCCTGGCACGCCGATCACGACGTCGCGACCGAGGCCTGGGCGCCGCTGGCGCAGGGCGACCTGCTCGAGGACGACACGATCGCGACCGTCGCCGCCCACCACGAACGCACTCCGGCCCAGGCGATCCTCCGCTGGCACCTCCAGGTCGGCAACGTCGTGATCCCGAAATCCTCGAACCCGGAGCGGATCCGCCAGAACTTCGAAGTCTTCGACTTCGAGCTGAGTGAGGACGACATGGCCGCGCTCGAGCGGCTCGACACCGGTGAGCGGGTCGGGCCGGATCCGAGCAGCATGGACGTCGGGTAGACGGCCAGGGACCGGGAGTAACGGAACCGGGAGACGGCTGAATACGCTGCGGCGATGGCTGATGCGGACACTCGGCGGCGGTTGGATCGGGTCAATGCCGTTGCGGCTACCGCCTTTGTGGTTGGGGGATCGTTGTTCTGCGTGGGGGCGTTGTTGGCGCAGGGGCATGTCGGGGGGCCGCGGCTGTCTGCTGCCGTTTTTATGGTCGGTGGGGTTTTCTTCACCACCGGGGGCTACGCGTCGGTGTTGCAGGTGGCGAACGCGCCGCGGGCTGCGGAGTGGCGTTGGTGGTCGACGGAGCCGGGGCGGCTCGATTGGGCCAGCGCGGTTGCTCTCTTTATCGGCACGCTCTACTTCGGCGCGAGCTTGGTGGTGGCGCTGGTCGGCGACCTCACCACGGCCCAGGAGCACCGGCTCGTCTGGAGCCCCGAATTCATCGGCTGCGTGCTCTTCCTCCTCTCCGGCCACCTCGCCCTGACCGAGATGCACCGCGACCGGCCGCGCGGGCGCCGCGCCGACCTCGGCTGGTGGATCGTCGTCGTCAACCAGGTCGGCTCGGCCTTGTTCATGGTCGCCGCGGTCGCCGCCTTCGTCCGTCCCGAGACCGGCGACGAGCTGGCGGTCGGAATCGCCAACTGGGCGACCTTCGCCGGCGCCGCCTGCTTTGCGCTCGCCGGCGTGATGCAGGAGTTCGAGCGTCCCTGAAAGACTGGCCGCGTGGCCAGTAGTGGCAAAGCCGAGGCGCCTCGGACCGAGAAAGTCCTGCCGGGGGTGTGGCGATTGCGACTCCCCCTTCCCTGGCCCGGGGTCCCGCATGGCAATGCCTGGGCGGTGGAGAGCGATGGCGGGATCGTCATGTTCGACACCGGCATGGGTGGCAAGGGGCGGTTGCGGCAGCTCGACCTGGCGCTGGCGCAGGCCGGGTTCGGGGTCGAGGACGTGCGGCTCGTCGTCTGCACCCACTCGCACACCGACCACTACGGGCTCGGCGGCGCGATCGTCGAGCGGGCCGGCTGCGAGCTCTGGATGCACCCGCGCTGGGAGCACGTGCGGCCGCTCGCCGACGACCCGGAAGCGGCGCTCGAGGCGCGGATCGAGGTTGCCCGGCAGAGCGGGGTGCCGCCGAAGGCGCTGGAGCGCTACCGCGAGGCGCGCGAAGAAGACGACGACACCGGGATCGACGTCCTCAAGGAGCCCGACCGCGACCTCGTCCCGGGGGTGGAGATCGAGACCGACCTCGGCACCTGGCAGGTGCACGAGACGCCGGGGCACGCGCCGTCCCACGTCGTCCTCCACCAGCCCGAGCGCAAGCTGCTGATCTCCGGCGACCACCTGCTTGGCCGCACGGTCCTCTTCTTCGACTACGGCCACGGCGGCGACCCGGTCGGCGAATTCCTCCGCAGCCTCGACGAGGTGGAGGGCCTCGACGTCGGCCTCGTCCTGCCCGGCCACGGCCGCACCTTCCGCGACCCCGAGGCGAAGATCGCCGAGTCCCGCCGGCAGGTCGACCAGCTGCTGGGGAAGGTGCGGGAGGCGCTGGCCGGCGGCGAGCGGACCGCCTTCGAGATCGTCGGCGAGATCATCGGCGCCGAGAACGTCAACACCCCCGCCAGCGCCTGGGTCCTGCAGATCGTCCTCTCCTGCCTCGACCACCTGGCGATCGCCGGCGAGGTGGAGCCGATCGAGGGCACGGACCCGCAGCGCTGGCGGCTGACGTAGCCTTAACGACCGATGGCGAGCTTCAGATACGTCCGCCAGGTGGCCGCCCCGCCCGAGATCGTCTTCGACGTCCTCACCGACCACCGGCGCTATACGGAGATCACGCCCCTGCGCAAGGCCGAGCTGGAGCGCGAGGGGGAGCCGGCGCCGAACGGCCTCGGCGCGATCCGCGTGCTGGCCGCCGCGCCCGGCCCGCCGATGCGCGAGGAAGTGATCGCCTACGAGCGTCCCTACCGCTTCGCCTACAAGATCCTCTCCGGCCTGCCCGTCCGCGACCACGTCGGCACCGTCGAACTGCAGCCGTCCGGCGGCGGCACCGAGATCGTCTACGCGGTGAAAACGACGCCGACGATTCCGCTCGCCGGCCCGGTCTTCATGCTGGTCCTGAAGAAAGCGATCAGGGACCTGATCGGCGGCGTCGGCAAAGAGTCAGAGCGACGCGCCGCGAATGCGCGTTAAGCGCTTCTTCGATCACGATCTCTGGCATCCCTCGAATCGGCTGCCGGCATTCGTCCTGCTCGCGCTCGGCCTCCTCGTCGGCGGCGGGATCGCCGCCTACGAGCTGCTGAAGCGGCCCGGCGACGTCCACAACGAGGCGGTGATCGAACGCTTCAAAGAGCCGAAACCGCCGCCGCCGAAAGAGCCGAAGACGGTCAACTGGCCGATCTACGGATACGACCTCGCCCGCACCCGCTACCTGCCGGTGAAGGGGGTGAAGCCGCCCTTCCGGAAACTCTGGCGCTTCACCGACCGGCCGCTGCTCGAGTTCCCGCCGATCTACGTCGGCGGCAAGCTCTACTTCGTCAACAACAACGGCTTCGCCCACGCGCTCGACGCCGACACCGGCAAGATCCTCTGGAAACGGCGGATCGGTCGCCTCAACGCTTCCTCGCCGGCCTATTACAAGGGCCGCCTCTACATCGTCAACCTGGTGCCGGGGCACATCGTCAAGCTCGACGCGAAAACCGGCAAGACGATTTGGAAGCGCGACCTGCCGGGGCGGGCCGAGTCCTCGCCGATCGTGATCGACCGCACCGTCTACTTCGGGGTCGAGAACGGCGAGCTGTTCGCGATGAGCACCGGCAAAGGGCAGTTGCGCTGGTCGACCTCGCTCGGCGGCGCGATCAAGGCCGCCCCCGCCTACTACGGCGGCAAGCTCTTCGTCGGCGACTACGGCGGCTACATGAACGCGGTCGACGCCAAAACCGGGGAGCTGGTCTGGCAGAGCGGCTCCCTCGGCCCCGGCTTCGGCGGCTCCGGCGCCTTCTACTCGACCCCGGCGGTCGCCTACGGCCGCGTCTACGCCGGCAACAACGACGCCCGCGTCTACAGCTACGACACCGCCAACGGGGAGCTCGCCTGGTCCTACTCGACCGGCGGCTACGCCTACTCCGGCCCAGCCGTCGCCAACACCAAGCACAGCCCGCCGACCGTCTTCATCGGCTCCTTCGACGGCAACGTCTACGCGCTCGACGCCAAGGACGGCGGCGTGCGCTGGAGCCGCTCGGCCGGCGGCCAGGTGATCGGCTCGCTCTCGGCGGTGGGCGACATCGTCTACGTCGCCGAGTTCACCGACAAAACGACCAGCGGCTTCATGATGAGGAGCGGCAAGCGGGTCTTCCGCTACCCCTACGGCACCTACACGCCGGTGATCTCCGACGGCCGCCGCATCTACCTCACCGGTTACTCGAGCATCACCGCGCTGCAGCCCTTCAAGCACCGGATCGAGGTCGCCGGCGGGGTCGAGGCGCCGGCGGTGAAGGCGAAGCCACCGCCGCCCAAGAAGAAGGCGAAGAAGCAGGCAAACTCCGCGAAGAAGCAGGCGAAGGGTGCGAAGAATCAGTCGCGCAAGGGCGCTAACGACGCGAAGGGACGCCGCCAGGGGGAGGCGGCGGCAGCTTCGGAGCGCCCGGCGCGTAAGAAGGGAAGCGCCCAGAGTGGAGACGGGAGCGGAGGACGTTGAGGCTGGCGCCGTAGTTCTGGATCCGGTAGGTGCTGGTGGCGCCGAAGTCCTGGTAGTAGACGAGCATCTTCGTCCGCGGGTGGCTGCGGACCCAGGCGAAGAGCTTGCTGACGAAGGCCGGGTCGTCGCCGGTGTGGACCGCCCACTCGGTGATCGCGAACGGCTTGCCGGAGAACTTGCGGTAGAGCCCCGTCAGCGACTTCCATTCCGGGTAGCCGGAGTAGAAGTCGGTGCCGGCCCAGTCGACCCAGCGCGAGCCGGGGTAGAAGTGGCGCGGCCGGTTGTGGGGGACGGTGGGGGAGCCCGAGGGCAGCGGGCTCCAGATCACCGCGACCGGCGCCTTCTTCAAGCCGCGGACCAGGACCGTCAGCGGCGGCAGCCCGGCTTCGGCGAGGCGGCGGTTGATCACCTTCGCCTTGCCGCCGCCGTGGACGATTACGTAGATGCGGCGGAAGGCGCGCTTGTAGGCGCGGGGACTGTGCTCGGGGCCGCGCGAGGCGCCGGCGCAGTCGTAGGCGGCCCAGGCGTTGAGGCAGCGGTTGGGCTCGCCGAGCGGCCGCACGTAGGCCCGCATCTTCTTGTTGGCGAAGAGCTTGTTGAGGCGGACGAGGTAGGCGTCGCCGTCGCCCTGGGCGATCTGCGCCGGAGTGATCAGCTCACCGCCGGTGTTGTTGTCCTCGGTCGAGAGATGGATGATCGGCCGCGCCCGCGCCGTCTGCCAGCGCCGGATCGACTCGTCGAAGTCGCTGCCCCAGGTGCGGAACGACTGGATCAGCGCCGGGTGCTTGTCGAGGTCGTTGGAGAACTGCCCGAAGTCGGCCATGTCGCCGGTGTCGGAGACCCCCCACCAGACCTTCTTGCCGGGGGGCTTCAGTAGCGAGGCGGAGGCCGGCGCGGCAGCGAGCAGCGACAGCGCAAGAACGCTGACGAGGGCAACCGCGATCGCGGTTCGCGACATAGGCCGGGCAAGCAACAGAGGCTCCATCCTCGCAAGCGGCGAGGGTGCGCCTCCGCTCTTCGCCGGTTACTGCAACGGCGGTTGCGGGTTTCGGTATGCCGGGGTCGGGAACCAGATAACTCGTCCCTTCCAAAGGAGGAGAGAGATGTCGACCGCTCTGGTCATAGTCATCGTCGTTGTCGTGCTCATCGTCATCGCGCTGCTGGTCATGTCGGCTCGCCGCAAGAGCAAAGAACGCGAGTTCGCCCAGGTGCAGACGCAGGCGCATCAGGACGACGTGCACCACCACCGTGCCCAAGCCGAGGAGAGCCGCACCGAGGCCGCGGTTGCCGAGGAGCGAGCCGAGCGGGCCAAGCTCGAAGCGGAGCTGAACGAGGAGCGCGCCGAGAAACGCGAGCGGGACCTGCGCGAGAGCTAGGCGGTTCCTAAGCGGCTTCCACGAGGGACGGGGGGTGCTCGGCGACGATCGCCAGCACCTCCGGCGCGTATTTGGAGATGAAGCTGGGGCCGACGCCGCTGATCGCGATCAGGGCGTCGGCATCCGCCGGCCGCACCGTCGCGATCGCGGTCAGGGTGCGGTTGCTGGCGACGGTGAATGCTGGCTTGCCCTCGGCGGCGCGCAGTCGCCACTCCTTCAGCGCCTCGAACAGCGGCTCGTCGACGGGGGAGAGGTCGGGCGCGGGGGCCTTGGGCGCCGAGGAGGATGAGCGCGATTGCTTCGAACTGCTGACCGCGATCGTCTCCGGGTCGGGCAGCCACTCGAGCAGGTCGCAAACGTCGCAGCAGCGCTCCAGCGGCGCCCCTGCCGTGCGATCGCTGAAGTGATCGAGCAGCGAGCGCCGCCGGCACTCGGTGCCGTAGATGAAGGCCTTGATCGCGTGGTAGGCGCGCCAGCCGCGCTCGCGGGCGACCGCCAGGTCGTCGCCGGCGCGCTGTTCGTTGAAGCGGACGAGGCGACCGAGGTCTGCTTTCAGCGCCAGCATCACGGCGCGCGAGGGAAGGCCGTCGCGCCCGGCGCGGCCGGCCTCCTGGTAGTAGGCCTCGACGCTGGTCGGGATCGTCACGTGCCAGACCGAGCGCACGTCGGGCTTGTCGACGCCCATCCCGAAGGCGTTGGTGGCGCAGATGACTCCGGTGTCGGTGGCCATGAAGCGCTCCTGGATCGCCGTCCGCTGCGCCGGTTCGAGGCCGGCGTGGTAGGCGACGGCGGCGATCTCGCCGTCGCGCAGCTCCGCGGCGACCTCTTCGGTCTGCTTGCGGGTGCCGCAGTAGACGATCGCCGGCCGGTTGGCCGGATCGCGCAGCCCCGCCTCCAGCAGCGCCTGCCGGCGCGCGTTGCAGCCCTTGCCCTCGAGCGCGACGACGTCGAAGGAGAGGTTCGGCCGGTCGAAGCCGGAGCGCACCTGCAGCGGCTCCTTCATCCCGAACCGGGAAGCGATCTCCGCCGCCACCGGCTTCGTCGCCGTCGCCGTGCAGGCCATCACCGTCGGGCGACCCAGCCGCTCCACGACCTGGGGCAGCCGCAGGTAGTCGGGCCGGAAGTCGTGCCCCCACTCCGAGACGCAGTGCGCCTCGTCAACGGCGATCAGGTCGACCTTCCGGTGCGAGAGCGCTTCGAGGAAGACGTTGGAAGCGAAGCGCTCGGGAGCGCAGTAAACGATCCGCGCGTCCCCCCGCACCATCTCCAGCGCCTCGAAGACCTCCCAGTCCTCCATCCCCGAAGTGATCATCGCCACCCGATGCCCCTGCCCCGAAAGCTTCCCCCACTGATCCCGCATCAAAGCGATCAGCGGACTGACCACGATCGTCAGATCCTCGGTAGCGAGCCCCGGCAGCTGATAACAGAGGCTCTTCCCCCCACCGGTGGGCATCACGATCAACGAATCGCGCCCTTCCAGCGCAGCAACGACAGCCTCCCGCTGCCCAGCCCGCCACGAGGCGTAACCGGTGTCTCTCAGCAGCTCATCGGCCTTGTGCCCTACCTCAGTCATGGGCGAGCCACCATAGGCACTCCTCCGGCGGGTGGCGACGATATTGAGGACTCTCCCGCCAGGGAGAGCCCAATATCGGAGACAGGACCCGCCGGCCGGAGCTCCCCCGTCCTCAGCCGTTGTTGTTGCTGTTGTCGATCTCCGCCGGCACCTGACTCAGCTTCTCGGCAAGCGTGTCGATCTTGATCGACAGCTTCCGCGTATCCGCCTTGGTCAGCTCCGTATAAGAGACGAACCCGTCTTCGGTGCGATACGGCTCCAGCGAGTTGAAGACCATCTTGAAGTCGGCTTCGATCTCGCTGGAGAGGTCCGGGTCGCTTGCGTCGAGCAGCGGCTTCACCGCTTCGAACGCCGCCAGCGACCCTTCGACGTTGGCCTCGAAGTCGACCAGGTCGATGTGCGAGTAACGCTCCTCCTCGCCGGTGATCTTCGAGCCCGAGACCTCGGCCAGCAGCTCGTTGGCGCCGACGGCGATTTCGACCGGGTCGAGCTCGACCGTCTTCACCTTCTCGTTCAGTTCTTCGACGTCGGCCTGCAGCTGCTTGGCGACCGGCGCCATGCCCCTGGTCGTGTTTTCCACCCAGAGCGCTTTCTCGATCCGGTGGAAGCCGCCCCATTCGTCGGCGGGGACGCCGTCCTCGCGGGCGTCGATCCGCGGGTCGAGGTCGCCGAAGGAGCCGGCCACCGGCTCGATCCGCTCATAGGGGACGCGGGCGGCGGGGTAGAGGCTCTTCGCCTCCGCGACGTTGCCGGCGACCACGGCGGCGACGAACGGCTTCGTCTTCGCAACGAGTTCGGCGGTGTTTTCCTCGAGGTAGCCGCGGTACTGGGCGACCGCGGCCTTTTCCTGCGGGCTCATCGGCTTGCTCTTCGCCGCCGCGTTGGTGGCAGTGGTGTCGGTGGTCTCGTCGTCGCTCGAACCGCAGGCGGCGACGAAGAGGGCAAGAAGGACGAGCGCCCCGGCGATCAGGGCTGGACGGACACGGGTTCGATGCATCTGGGGTGGTGTTCCTTTCGGTGGGGGGCTGATCAAGAGAGGAGGGATTCGCCGACGTAGCCGCCGGGCTCGGCGCCCGGCGGGACGGCGAAGAGGGCGCTGCCGACGTGCTTGATGTACTCGTTGAGCGCGTCGAAGCGGCCGAGCCGGCGCTGGATCGCGACGAACTGCTCGGGATCGCGCTGGAAGCTGATGAAGAAGAGGCCGGCCTCGAGCTCGCCGAGGCTCTCGTCGACGCCGTCGGTGAAGGAGTAGCCGCGGCGGAGAATCTTGGCGCCGTCGTTCTCGCTGGCGGAGGCGAGGCGGACGTGGGCTTCCCGCGGGATCACCGGGTGGCCGTTGGGCTTCTTTGCGTCCAGCGGCAGCGGCTCGAACTCGTCGGTGCCGCCGAGCGGGGCTCCGCTGTACTTGTGGCGCCCGATCGTCCGCTCCTGGTCCTGCAGCGAGGCGCGGTCCCAGACCTCGAGCAGCATCCGGATCCGGCGCGCGACCATGTAGGTGCCGCCGCGCATCCAGGCCGGTCCCTCGTCGCCGACCCAGACGAAGCGCTCCATGTCCTCGCTGTCCTCGGCGCGGATGTTGGCGGTGCCGTCCTTCAGGCCCATCAGGTTGCGCGGGGTGTCCTGGTTGCGGCTGGTGCTGGAAGTACGGCCGAAGCCAAGCTGGGACCAGCGCACCGCCACCGTGCCGCGGCCGATCCGGGCCAGGTTGCGGACCGCGTGGAAGGCGACCTGGGGGTCGTCGGAGCAGGCCTGGACGCAGACGTCGCCGCCCACTTCGGCCGGGTTCAGCACGTCGCCCGGCAGCGACGGCAGCGGCTCCAGCGCCGCCGGCCGCCTGCCCGCCAGCCCCAGCCCGGGCTTCTCGAACAGGCCCGGACCGAAGCCGAAGGTGACGGTGAGGCGGGAGGGGAGGAGGCCGACGGTCTCGCCGGTGTCGTCGGGCGGCGCCAGCGGCACGTCGTTGACGTCGCCGACCATCGCCCCCTCCGTGGCTTCCGCCGCCGCCCGCGTCCACTCCCGCATCAGCTCGCGCAGCTCGGCCGGGTCTTCGGTCAGCAGGTCGAAGGCGGCGAAGTGGAGGCGGTCCTGGGCGGCGGTGTCGATTCCCGCCTGGTGCTCGCCGTAGAAGGGGACGGCGCCCGTCCCCTCTTCGTCCGCGGCCTCGGCCAAGCGATGGCCTGCCAGGAGCCCTCCGCCCCCAAAACTCACTCCAGCTGCGCCCACGCCGGCAAATGCCAGCAGGCGGCGACGGGTGAGTGCAGGGAATGGAGGCAAAGGGTCCTGGCGACTGGTTTAGGCCACCCTAATTAGGGCGACCGAAAACCTACCAGGGAGCTAGGGATTCAGTCGAAAGGTGTGACACCTAAGGCAGCCAGGGCTGCGACCAGCTGCCGGTGCCCCGGGTCAGCTTCTCGGCTTCCTTCGGCCCCCAGGTCCCCTGCTCGTAAGGCTGAACCGGCCCCGGTTCGTCGAGCAGCGGCTGCACCACGCGCCAGGTCTCTTCGATCGAGCTCTGACGGGTGAAGAGCCCGTGCTCGCCGACGATCGCGTCGCCGAGCAGCCGCTCGTAGGGCTCGGGGTCCTCTCCCGGCACCTTCTCGAACAGCACCTCGAGATCGGCGGCCTGGAACGCCTCCTCTCCCGCCTGCTTCGCGTAGAGGCGGATTCGCGCCCCCGCCTTCGGCTCGATCCGGATCGTCAGCTGGTTCGGCTCCGGCGTCTTCCCCGGGCCGATCCCGAGCCGCGGCGGCCGCTTGAAGAAGACCGTCACCGCGCTCGACTTCACCGGCAGGCACTTGCCGGCGCGGACGAAGAACGGGACCCCGCTCCAGCGCCAGTTGTCAACCTCGAGCTCGACCGCGGCGAAGGTCTCGGTGGTCGAGTCGGGGGCGACGTCGGTGACGTCGAGGAACCCGTTGTACTGGCCGCGCACGTAGCGCCCCGGGTCGGCCGCCCGCATCGCCTTGAAGAACTCGAGCTTCTTGTCGCGGACGCTGTCGGGATGGTTGCCGGCCGGCGGCTCCATCCCGATCAGGCCGAGCACCTGCAGGGCGTGGTTCTGGATCACGTCGCGCATCGCCCCGACCGCGTCGTAGAAGCGGCCGCGGTCCTCGACCCCGAAGTTCTCGGCGATCGTCATCTGCACGTGGGAGACGTGCTCGCGGTTCCAGACCGGCTCCAGCATCGAGTTGGCGAAGCGCAGGTAGTTGATGTCCATCACCGGCTCCTTGCCGAGGTAATGGTCGATGCGGAGGATCTGCTCCTCGCGCAGGACCGCGCAGAGCTCGGCGTTGAGCTTGCGCGCCGATTCGAGGTCGTGCCCGAACGGCTTCTCGATCACCACGTGCGCGTTCTCGGTCAGCCCCGCCCTGCCCAGGCCCTGGACGACGGTGGCGAAGAGCGAGGGCGGGATCTCCAGGTAGAAGACCGGCTGTTTCGCCCCGCCGATCGCCTCCGCGACGCGCTCGAACGTGGCGGCGTCCGCGTAGTCGCCCTGGACGTAGGAGAGCCGTTGCGCCAGCCGGGCGAAAACGTCCTCGTCGGGCTCCGCCACCGTCGCCCCGATCGCCTCCCGCGCGTGGGCGCGCAGCTGCTCGTCGTCCCACTCGTCGATCGCCACGCCGACGATCGGGCAGCTCAGCTTGCCGCGCTCCTCCAGGTGGTAGAGCGCCCGGAAAGTCATTTTCTTCGCCAGGTCGCCGCTGATCCCGAAGATCGCCAGCACGTCGGCCGCGTTGCTCATTGGCGGCAGGCTATCGTCCGCTTACCCCAGCCACCGCAGCGTTCACCCCGGAGGTCTCAATGGAACTCGGAATCGTCGGTCTCGGTCGCATGGGAGCGAACATGGCCCGGCGCCTGATGCGCGACGGCCACCAGATCGTCGCCTACGACGTCAACCCCGAGGCCGTCTCGCAGCTGGCGAGCGAGGGCGCCGAGGGAGCCTCGTCGCTGGAGGAGATGGCGGCGAAGCTGAGCGCGCCGCGCTCGGTCTGGGTCATGGTCCCGGCCGGCGAGATCACCGAGGAAACGGTCGACGCCGTCGCCGCGGTGTTGGAGTCCGGCGACGCGATCATCGACGGCGGCAACTCCTACTACCGCGACGACATCCGCCGCGCCGGGAAGGTCGGCGAGCAGGGGATCGACTACGTCGACTGCGGCACCAGCGGCGGCGTCTTCGGTCTCGAGCGCGGCTACTGCTTGATGATCGGCGGGCCCGACCGCGCGGTGGAGCGGCTCGACCCGATCTTCGCCAGCCTCGCGCCCGGGGTCGAGTCGGCAGAGCGGACGCCGGGCCGCGACGGCGACCCGTCCCCCTCCGAGCAGGGCTACCTCCACTGCGGTCCCAGCGGCGCCGGCCACTTCGTGAAGATGGTCCACAACGGGATCGAGTACGGGATCATGGCCGCCTACGCCGAGGGCCTGAACATCCTCAAGAACGCCAACGCCGGCAAGGTCAAGCGCGAGGCCGACGCCGAGACCGCCCCGCTCGACCACCCCGAGTACTACCAGTACGACCTCGACCTGCCGGAGGTCGCCGAGGTCTGGCGGCGGGGCAGCGTGATCGGCTCCTGGCTGCTCGACCTGACCGCCGCGGCGCTGCAGGAATCGCCTGGCCTGGACGAGTTCACCGGCCGCGTCTCCGACTCCGGCGAGGGCCGCTGGACGGCGATCGCGGCGATCGACGAGGGGGTGCCGACGCCGGTCCTCACCACCGCCCTGCACGAGCGCTTCTACTCGCGCGGACTCGGCGACTTCGGCGACAAAGTCCTGTCGGCGATGCGCAAGCAGTTCGGCGGGCACGACGAGAAGGCGAGCTGACCGTGGCGATTGAGCTCGAGGTCGCCGGCGACGAGAAGGCGGCCTCGCGGCGCGCCGCCGAGCTGATCGCGGCGGACGGCGCCACGACAGTCGACGAACGCGGCCGGTTCGCGCTGGCGATGAGCGGCGGCCGCTCGCCCTGGGCGATGCTGGCGATCCTCGGCGAACTGGAGGAGATGCCGTGGGACCGGACCGAGCTCTTCCAGGTCGACGAGCGCGTCGACTCCCCCGGCAGCCCCGACCGCAACCTCACCCACATGGTCCTCGGCCTCTCGATGGACCACCAGGCGACGCTGCGGCCGATGCCGGTCACCCAGCGCGACCTCGACGGCGCCGCCCGCGAATACGAAGCCGCGCTGCCGGAGCGCCTCGACCTCGTCCACCTCGGCCTCGGCCCCGACGGCCACACCGCCTCGCTCGTCCCCGGCGACCCCGTCCTCGACGTCAGCGACCGCCGCGTCGCGATCACCTCCGAGCCCTACCAGGACCACCTCCGCATGACCCTCACCTATCCAGCCCTGAACGACGCCCGCCGCATCCTCTGGCTGGTCACCGGCCCCGACAAGCGCGAGCCCCTGCAGAAGCTGCTCGCGGGCGACGAATCGATCCCGGCGGGCCGGGTCCGCAACGACAACATGATCGTGGTCGCGGACGAGGCCGCTACGGGCTGATGACTCTCCTCGATAAGCAACGGAAACCCCCGGTTGACTCGGAGCGTGCCAGCCGGATTCTCATCCAGGTTCTCGGACTCGCGGAGGCGCTGCCTTTCCGCCCTCAGGCCGAACTCTCTTATCCCCCGCTGAAGGACAGGCTGGCTGAAGTGAGAAAAATAAAAATCTCGCAACTTCATGTTGCTTTGACCCACTATCTGGCGAGGCGCCTGACCCAGCCGTCAACCTCCGCCTGATCAACTGGAGTTGCGTCAAGGATCCGCTCGATGTCTTGGTGGTCTTTGGGCCGGCCAAGGATCGTCTTGCGAATAACTAGATGCTCCGGGGAGACGAGCGGGATCGTGGTGCCGCCCTCAAAGGAGACGTTTCTGACCTTCCCCATCATCTCCTCATGGAGGACGTCCTCGGAGAAGAAGAGGTGGAGCGGGTTCTCCTCCCAGGCGAGCTTGACCTGTGCTTCGGCTTGCAACTTGCCCTCGTCGATATCGAGATCGACTCCGAGCGAAGCGAGGGCTTCGCGGACCTCCCGCCATCTCTCCACCGGCACGAAGACGTTGACGTCGATGTCCTTCGTCTCCCTCGGCTCCGCGTAGAAGCTCAGCGCGATGGCGCCGCCGAAGGCGTGCGGGATCCCCGCCTCCTCCAGGAGTCGGTGAAGCGCCTCGATCTTGGCCGGGGGTGGAAGCGTGGCTAGGAAGCCGGGTCGAGCGCGACCGAGTGGTTGCCGACGATCCGCTCGTCCGGGTCCCACTTGCGCTTCACCTCGGCGAGGCGGGAGCAGACGTCGGGGGGGAGGATCGCGTCTGAGTCGCAGGGGCGGTCGGCGAAGTTGAAGTAGCCCCCATCGGCCCCCCAGGGCTCCATCGCCTCGTGCATGCGGTCGAGGCCGCCGCTGACGGCTTCGGCCATCTCGGGCCCCATCACCATTCCTACCCCGTACATCACCCACTCGGCGTCGAGGTGGGAGAGGGCGCCGCCGTCGGGATCGGGCCGGCCGAGGGCGCCGCCGAGCTGGCGCAGCTCGGTCAGCAGCAGCGGCGTGCCGGAGTCCGGGCCGGCGACGCCGACGAAGGCGTCGATCGCCTCGTCGGAGAGCTCGCGCAGCGCCCGGTGGTGGCCGAGGCCGGGGACCGGCTGCTCGGGGTCCATGTGGATGTGGCAGAGGGCCGGGGCCGGGATCTGACCGAAGGTGTCGAGGATCGGCTCGCCGATCTCGCGCAGCGGCGCGATCGCGGCTTCGCCGGCGGCCTGGTCGCCGATGCAGGCGGCGTCGATCGTCAGCAGCGCTTTGCCGCGCAGGAAGTCGGGCACGTCGGGGATGTCAGGCGGCCGCAGGAAGCGGACCACCGAGGTGACGTCCTCGGAGACGCCCGCCGCCCAGTCGCGGTAGGTACGGATTCCCTCGGCGCCGACCTCGGCCGGGAACAGCAGCGCGCCGCCGTAGGCCTCGGCGACCGGCACCAGGTTCAGGTGCAGAGCGGTGACGACCCCGTGGCTGCCGCCGCCTCCGCGCAACGCCCAGAAGAGGTCCGGCTCATTCTCGGCATCGACCGTCCGTGCCTCGCCGTCGGCGGTGACCAGCTCGACCGCCCGCAGGCGGTTGCAGGCGAAGCCATAGCGCCGCCCGAACCAGCTCAACCCGCCGCCGAGCGTGTAGCCGGTGACACAGACGTCGGGGGAGGAGCCCGGCAGCGAGGCCAGCCCGTGCGCCCCGGCGGCCTCGGCCAGCTCCAGCGAGAGCACTCCCGCCTCCACCCGTGCCGTCTGCGCCTCGGCGTCGATCTCGACACCGCGCAGCCGCTCGGTCTTGACCAGGATCGTGCCCTCGAGCGGGCGCAGCGAGAGGGCACCGTGGCCGCTGCCCTGCGCGGTCACCCGCAGCCCGTTCTCGGCGGCGAAGCGCACTACGGCGGCGGCGTCATCGGCACTCTCGATGAAGGCGACGGCCTCCGGGTGCTGGTCGGCGGCGAGGTTCCAGGCCATCCGTGCCTGATCCCAGTCCCCGTCGTTGGGGGTAGCGACGCGACCGGCGATCGCCAGCCCGCTGAAGTCGGTCATTCGAGGCCTCCTTTGGAGTCAGCTGTAGCTCGTGCGTTCCACGCCGTCTCCCCTGGCGATGAGAACTTCGCTCACCATATCCGGGGGGAAGAGGCCGTGGGCGGCAACGCCGGGATCGGCCTCCAGCCGCGCCGCCAGCGCCGCCGGATCGTCGAGTCCGCCGCCGCGGTAGTCGGCGATGACGCCATTGTCCGGCGAGCGCGGCGCGTCCCGCAGCTCTACGTCGGGACCGAGCCGCTCCAAGGTCGAGGCCGCCCCGAAGCCGAACAGCTCCAGCGGCACCGGCCAGGTAAACGCCTCGACCGGCTTGCTCGAATCGCCGATGACGACGAATCGATCGGCCGCGGCGGCGACGATCTTCTCGCGCAGGTGGGCGCCGCCCCCGCCCTTGATCAGCCAGCCGTCGGGCGTCACCTCGTCGGTGCCGTCGATCGCGAGGTCGAGGCGGGTGAGGCTGTCGAACTCCTCGACCGGAATCCCCAGCTCCCGCGCCTGCTCCTCGGTCGCGACCGAGGTGGCGACGCAGCGGATTCCCTGCAGCCCGCGGCGGGCGATCGCCGGCAGCAGGTGGGCGACCGTCGACCCCGTCCCCAGGCCCACCGTCATCCCGCTCTCGACCAGCTCCGCGGCCGCCTCGGCGGCGAGGCGCTTCTCCGTGTCTGCCCCACTCATTAGCGGCACGGTACATTGCCTAAATGACTTCAAGCACTGCAACCAGCACCGCAACCGCACCCGATACTCAGGACTACAAGGTCGCCGACATCGGCCTCGCCGATTTCGGCCGCAAGGAGATCTCCCTCGCCGAGGTAGAGATGCCCGGCCTGATGCAGACGCGCGAGGAGTACGGCTCCTCGCAGCCGCTGAAGGGCGCGCGCATCACCGGCTCCCTGCACATGACGATCCAGACCGCGGTCCTGATCGAGACCCTGGTCGCGCTCGGTGCCGAGGTGCGGTGGGCCAGTTGCAACATCTTCAGCACCCAGGACCACGCCGCCGCGGCGATCGCCGCCGCCGGCATCCCCGTCTACGCCTGGAAAGGCGAGACGCTGGAGGAGTACTGGTGGTGCACCGAGCAGGCGCTGAACTGGCCTGACGGCGAGGGACCGAACATGATCCTCGACGACGGCGGCGACGCCACCCTGCTCGTCCACAAGGGCGTCGAGTTCGAGAAGGCGGGCGCGGTCCCCGACCCCGACTCGGCCGAGTCGGAGGAGTTCAAGATCGTCCTGCAGACGCTGCAGCGCTCGCTCGCGGAGGACCCGCAGCGCTGGACCCGGATCAGCGCCAACATCAAAGGCGTCACCGAGGAGACCACGACCGGTGTCCACCGGCTCTACCAGCTGGCCGAGACCGGCGATCTGCTGTTCCCGGCGATCAACGTCAACGACTCGGTCACCAAGTCGAAGTTCGACAACCTCTACGGCTGCCGCCACTCGCTGGTCGACGGGATCAACCGCGGCACCGACGTGATGATCGGCGGCAAGGTCGCCGTCATCTGCGGCTACGGCGACGTCGGCAAGGGTTGCGCCGACAGCCTCCGCGGCCAGGGCGCCCGCGTGATCGTCACCGAGATCGATCCGATCTGCGCCCTGCAGGCGGCGATGGAGGGCTACGAGGTGCGGACCCTCGAGGAGGTCGTCGAGGACGCCGACATCTTCGTCACCGCCACCGGCAACAAGGACATCATCACCCTCGACCACATGCGGCGGATGAAGCACAACGCGATCGTCGGCAACATCGGTCACTTCGACAACGAGATCGAGATGGCGGCGCTGGAAGGCTCCGACGCCGAGCGGATCGAAATCAAGCCGCAGGTCGACGAGTGGCGCTTCCCCAACGGCCGCTCGATCATCGTCCTCTCCGAAGGCCGGCTGCTCAACCTCGGCAACGCGACCGGGCACCCGAGCTTCGTGATGTCGAACTCCTTCACCAACCAGGTGATCGCCCAGATCGAGCTCTTCGGCAAGCTCGAGGAGAAATACGGCGGCGAGCCGGCGGTCTACGTCCTGCCCAAGCACCTCGACGAGAAAGTCGCGCGCCTGCACCTGGCCGCGCTCGGCGTCAGCCTGACCGAGCTCACCCCGGAGCAGTCCGCCTACCTCGGCGTCCCGGTCGAGGGCCCGTTCAAGCCGGACCACTACCGCTACTAACAGCCCCGCCGAGTTTTAATCTCGGCGGATGGACCCGCGGCTCTGGATCTCCGCTAGCGGCGAGGCGCCGCACTCGGTTGCTCTGAGTGAGGAGCGGACGGTGGTCGGGCGCTCGCCCGAGGCCGACGTCGTGCTCGAGGACGAGGCGGTCTCCTGGAACCACCTGGAGGTCGAACGCAAAGGCGAGGTGCTGATGGCGACCGACCTCGACAGCCGCAATGGCACCGCCCTGAACGGCGAGCCCCTCGACCGGCCGCGGCGCCTGCGCGACGGCGACACCCTGATCGTCGGCGGCCACCGGCTGGAAGTGAAGACGGGCTCGGTCACCCCGGTCGGTGCCACGGTCGCCGCCAGCGAGCCATCGGTCGCCCTCAACGAGGAGGAGCGGGCGACCGCCGCGGCCCTCGTTGCTCCCTACCGCAACGAGGGCGCCTTCGCCGGCCGTCCCGCCACCCGCGCCGAGATCGCCACCGAGCTCCACGTCTCAGAGCGCACCGCCCAGCGCCGCCTCGACGCCCTGGCCGCCAAGCTCGACGTCCCCGGCGACGCCGGCCGCGACCGACCGCGGCAGATTGCGGCGCGCGTGATCGAGCTGGGGTTGGACCGCCCCCGCTGACCCGAACCGGGCCAAAGGTGGCCCGGTAGGGGAAGCCGCTGTCGTTGGCCGGCACGGCTCCAGGGCCGAGCATCGGTGCAAGCAATTACCGATCGCTCGAAAGGAGCAAATCCGATGTTCAAGAAGACCCTGATCGCACTGTCCCTGCTGCTCGCCCTCGTAGTCCCGGCAGCGGCCTCGGCGGCGTCCAACTCGGGCGCGGTCGTCTTCTCGAAATCCTCGAAAGTCGGGGACGAGGTCAAAGGTGGGCTGTTTGCCGTCAAAGACGGGCGCCTCAACCAGCTGACCGAAGACCCGACCGACAGCGAACCGAACTTCTCCCCGGACGGGCGGACGATCGCCTTCGCGCGGGGCGGGGACATCTTCTCCGTGCGGCCCGACGGCTCCGGCCAGCGGCAGCTGACCAGCGGCCCCGAGATCGACTCGCTGCCGAAGATCGCTCCCAACGGCCGCTACGTCGTCTTCGAGCGGCGCACCACCGAGGCCGGCCCCACCAGCCTCTACACGGTCGGAGCCCTCGGTGGCGGCCTGCGGGCGCTGACCAAAGGCGGCAACGATCGCGAAGCGGCCTTCGAGCCCGACGGCAAAGCGATCGTCTTCGTCCGCGCCGTCAACGACGCCACCAACGTCAACGACGACATCTACTCGATCAAGCCGACCGGTGGGGCGCTGCGGCGTCTGACCCGGACCGGGGGGATCGACGAGTTCGCCCCCCGCTTCTTCGCCGGCGGAGTCATCTTCAGCCGCGGTGAGAGCACCCCGGGCCCGGCCGCCTACGCGGACATCTTCACGATGCGGCTCAACGGCACCAAGGTGAAAGAGCAGGTCGCCGGCGTCGGCTCCGCCTACGTCGAAGACGTCGCTCCGAACGGGAAGACGCTGATCTTCCGCCGCGCCCAGGGCCTCTGGGTGAAGACGATCGGCCCGACCAAAGCGCGCAAGCTGAGCCAGTTGCCCGATCAGTCGGAGACGAGCTCGGTCTTTTCCTCCGACGGCAAGCGCGTCGCCGCCTTCGTCACCGTCGAAGACCAGCAGAGCCTCGTCTCGATCAACGTCGAGACCCGCCGCGAGAGCAACCTCGCCCGGGGCTACAACTTCGACGAGGGCGAGGGCACCGTTCTCGGCCCGGTGATCGACTGGCAGCCGGTGCCGCAGCGCCGCTAACACCGCAGCGACCAGTCAGCGGTTCCGTCCCCCATCCGGCTATAACGGCCGGGTGGGGGACTTTTCCATTGGCGCGGAAGTGGCCGGCTACCGGATCGAAGAGCAGATCGCGCGGGGCGGGATGGGTGTCGTCTACCGCGCCACCCACCTCGGCCTCGACCGGCCGGTGGCGCTGAAGGTGATTGCCCGCGAGCTCGCCGACCGCCCGGGCTTCCGCGAGCGCTTCCTGCGCGAGTCCCGCCTCGCCGCCCGGCTCGAGCACCCCTCGGTGGTGCCGATCTACGACTCGCGCGAGGTCGACGGCGAGCTGCTGGTGATCATGCGGCTGGTCGAGGGCGGCGACCTGCGCCAGCTGATCGACCGCGAGGGGCCGCTGCCGCCCCGCCGCGCGATCAACCTCCTCGCCCAGGTCGCCGACGCGCTCGACGCCGCCCACGCTGCCGGCATCGTTCACCGCGACGTCAAGCCCCACAACATCCTCGTCGAGGGTGACCGCGCCTACCTCTCCGACTTCGGCCTCGCCAAAGCGGTCGACGAGAGCGACGCCGCCAGCGGCGCCTCGGTCGTCGGCACCGCCCAGTACATGTCGCCGGAGCAGTGGCGCGGCGACTCGATCGGACCCGCCGCCGACGTCTACTCGCTCGGTTGTGTCCTCTACGAGGCGATCACCGGGATCGCCCCTTTCCAGCGCGAGGAAGCCGAGACGCCGCCGGAGATGCCACAGGGGGTGGAGGAGTCGATCCGCCGCGCGGTCGCCAAAGATCCAACCGCGCGCTACCGCACCGCCGGCGCCCTGATCGCCGCCGCCCGCGCCGCCGAGGGCTCGGAGGTGCGGCCGACCGCGGTGCTCTCCCGCGACGCCAGCGAGCGCAGCACCGTCCCCAACCGCTCGCAGAGCTTCTTCGGCCGGCTGGGGGGCCGCGCCACCGCCTGGCTGGTCGGCGGCGTCGTCATCTTCGCCGCGGCGATGGCAGCAGCGGCCCTCTTCTTGCTGCTGGGAAGTGACGGCCCCGAGGTCTCCGACCCGATCGAGGTCGGGACCCCGCCACTGCGGATCGACGCCGGCCCGCAGGCGGTCTGGGTGACGAGCGAGCGCGACGGCACCCTCACCCGCCTCGATCCGGAGACGGGGGAGATCGTCGGCAAGCCCCGCCAGCTCGGTCGTGGCGTCTCCGGGGTCGCGGTCGGCGGCAACTGGACCTGGGTGACGAATCCCGGGCGGGGAGAGCTGCTGCGCCTCGACTCCGGCAGCGGCCGCGTGCTGCGGACGGTTCGGCTCAAAGGCGAGCCAGGACCGATCGCGCTCGGCGGCGGCCGTGTCTGGCTGGCGGACGAGGACGGCCGCGGAGTCAGCGCGGTGAACGCCGAAGGCGCGCACCTCTACCGCAGCGGCCTGCCGCCGCAGTCGCCGGGCTTGCGTCTCGCCTGGGGAGCCAAGGGCCTGTGGGTCGCCATTGCCGATGCCGGCGTGATCCGCCGCGTCGATCCCGCCACCCTCGTCGCCGGAGAAGCGATCCGGGTCGGCGGCGGCCCCGCCGGGATCACCGTCGCCGGCGGCTTCGTCTGGGTTGCCAGCGCTCGCTCCGGCAGGGTCTCGAAGGTCGACCCCTCACTCGGCCAGGTGACGCCGATCGAGGTTGGTGGCCACCCCGGTGGGATCGACGGCGGCACCAGCGCCGTCTGGGTCGCCAACCGCGAAGACGACACCCTCTCCAAGATCGACCTCGAGAGCGGCGAGGTCGAGGGCGATCCGGTCGCGGTCGGGCCCGAACCAGGGGCGGTCGCGATCGGCGGCGACGCGGTTTGGGTCGCAAATAACGGAGACGGCACCGTCACCCGGATCGAGCCCTGACGACCCGCGGGCTTCGCAACACGGCCGAACATCTAGGATCGGGCGCAATGACTCAGGACATCGATCAGCTCGCAATCAACACGATCCGCACCCTCTCCATGGACGCCGTCCAGAAGGCGAACTCCGGCCACCCGGGGACGCCGATGTCGCTGGCGCCCGTCGCCTACGAGCTCTGGCAGAACCACCTCCGCTACGACCCGGCGGACCCGGTCTGGCCGAACCGCGACCGCTTCGTCCTCTCGGCCGGCCACGCCTCGATGCTCCTCTACTCGATGATCTTCCTCGCCGGCGTCCGCAAGGTCGACGCCGACTACAACGTCACCGACGAGGAGGCCTGCTCGCTGGAGGAGATCGAAAACTTCCGCCAGCTGCACTCGCGCACTCCGGGCCACCCCGAGTACCGCTGGACCACCGGCGTCGAGACGACCACCGGCCCGCTCGGCCAGGGCGTCGGCACCTCGGCCGGGATGGCGATGGCCTCGAAGTGGCTGGGGGCGACCTACGGCGAGGACCTCTTCGACTTCGACGTCTACGCACTGGCGGGCGACGGCTGCCTGCAGGAGGGGATATCGCACGAAGCCGCATCGCTGGCCGGGCACCTGAAGCTCGACAACCTCTGCTGGATCTTCGACAACAACCACATCTCGATCGACGGCGACACCGCGCTGGCCTTCTCAGACGATGTCCTCAGCCGCTTCGAGGGCTACGGCTGGAACGTGCTGCGGGTCGGCGACGCCAACGACACCGGCTTGCTCGGCAAAGCCTTCGAGGAGTTCAAGGCCGAGACCGGCCGCCCGACCCTGATCGTCGTCGACAGCCACATCGGCTGGGGCTCGCCGAACAAGCAGGACACCGAGTCCGCCCACGGCGAACCGCTCGGCGAAGAGGAGATCGAACTGACGAAGGAGGTCTACGGCTGGCCGAAGGACGCCAAGTTCCTCGTCCCCGACGGCGTCCGCGAGCGCTTCGACGAGGTGATCGGCAAGCGCGGCGCCGAGCTCAGCTCCGCCTGGCGCGAGAAGCTGGAGGCTTCCGAGCACGCGGCCGAGATCGAGACGATCCAGCGCCGCCGCCTCCCCGACGGCTGGGACGCCGACCTGCCCTCCTTCGAGCCCGACGAAGAGAAGGGTCTCGCCACCCGCAAGGCTTCGAACAAGGTCCAGAACGCGATCGCCGAGCGGGTGCCGTGGCTGATCGCCGGCTCCTGCGACCTCACCGACTCGACTTCGGTCCGGCTCAGCGGCGCCGACCAGTACGAGCCGGGCAGCTACGACGGTCGCCAGGTCCACTTCGGAATCCGCGAACACGCGGCCGCCGCGGCCTGCAGCGGGATGTCAACGGCGAAGCTGCGCCCGCTCTGGTCGACCTACCTCACCTTCTCCGACTACGGCCGCGCCGCGATCCGTCTCTCGGCGCAGATGGAGCTGCCGGTCATCCACCTCTTCACCCACGACTCGATCGGGCTCGGCGAGGACGGCCCGACCCACCAGCCGATCGAGCAGCTTGCCGGCCTGCGGGCGATGCCGGAGCTCGACGTGATCCGTCCCGCCGATGCCAACGAGGTCGTCGAGGCCTGGAAGATCGCGCTGAACCGGACTCACTGCCCGGTCGCGATGGTGATGACCCGGCAGAACGTGCCGGTCTTCGACCGTTCCAAGTACGCCTCGGCCGAGGGGGTCCAGCGCGGAGGCTACGTCCTCGCCGACCCCGAGGGCGGCGACCCGGAGCTGATCCTGATCGCCACCGGCAGCGAGGTCCAGCTCGCCCTCGGCGCCCACGAGCGGCTCGAGGGTGAGGGAATTCGCTCCCGCGTCGTCAGCCTCCCCTGCTGGGAGATCTTCGAAAAGCAGGACCAGGCCTACCGCGACGAGGTGCTGCCGCCGGGCGTCGTTGCCCGGCTCGCGATCGAGGAGGCTTCGCCACTCGGCTGGGAGAAATGGGTGGGAACCGAGGGTGCCATCATGGGGATGACCACCTTTGGGCAGTCGGCACCGTTCAAGGACGTCGAGGCCGAGTTCGGGTTCACCGTCGACAACGTCACCAAGGTGGCGCGCGAGGTCGCCGAGCGAGCGGCCGCAAACCCAACGACCTGAGGAGGCTCATGATGAAGCCGACGCAACGGCTGCACGATCTGGGGCAGAGCCTCTGGCTCGACAACATCACCCGACCGATGCTGCGCGAGGGGGTGCTGGAGGGCTACATCCGCGACCTCTCGGTCACCGGCCTCACCTCCAACCCCTCGATCTTCGAAAAGGCGATCTCCGGCGGCGACGCCTACGACGAGCAGATCGCCGAGCTGGCGCCGAAGGCGGCCGCCGGCGAGGGCGTCGGTGCCGACGACCGCGAGCGGATCTTCTTCGAGCTGGCGCTGGCCGACCTGCGCGACGCCGCCAACCTCTTCGCCGACGTCCACCGCCGCACCGCCGGCGTCGACGGCTTCGTCTCGCTCGAGGTCTCGCCGCTGCTCGCCGACGACGCCGCGGCGACGATCGAGCAGGCCAAGGCGCTGTACGAGAAGGCCGACCGCGACAACCTCTTCATCAAGATCCCCGGTACCCAGGCCGGGCGCGAGGCGATCGAGGAGTCGATCTTCGCCGGCATCCCGATCAACGTCACCCTGCTCTTCGACGACAAGCAGTACCTCGGCGCCGCCGACGCCTACATGCGCGGGATCGAGCGGCGGATCGAGGCCGGGCTCGACCCCAACGTCGCCTCGGTCGCATCGCTCTTCATCAGCCGCTGGGACGTCGCCGTCGGCAAGGACGTCCCCGAGCACCTGGTCAACCGGCTCGGGATCGCGATCGGCGGCCGCACCCAGCGCGCCTACCACGAGCTGCTGCGCTCCGACCGCATGCTGCGCCTGATGAACGAGGGCGCGCGGCCGCAGCGGCTGCTCTGGGCCAGTACCGGGACCAAGGACCCCGACGCCTCCGACACCCTCTACATCGAGGCCTTCGCCTCGCCCTTCACGGTCAACACGATGCCGGAGCCGACCCTGCACGCCTTCGCCGACCACGGCCAGGTCACCGACCTCTTCCCCGCCGACGGCGGCAACGCGGAGCAGGTCCTGGCCGAGTTCGTCGAGGCCGGGATCGACGTCGCCGCGCTCGCCGCGCGCCTTCAGGACGAGGGCAAAGAGGCCTTCAACAAGTCCTGGGAGGAACTGCTGAAGTCGATCGAGTCCCAGAGCGGAGTCACGGCCGGGTGAGCGAGCCCTCGGCGCTGCGCCAGGCGCCCGCCTGGGGCGAGCTGGAGGCCCACTTCGAGCAGCTTCGCGAGGTACATCTCCGCGACCTCTTCGCCGCCGATCCCGAGCGCGGCGAGCGGCTGGTCGCCGAGGGCGCCGGGCTATACCTCGACTTCTCGAAGAACCGGATCACCGACGAGACGCTGATGCTGCTCGGGGCCCTGGCCCAGCAGCGCGGGGTGGCCGAGCGTCGCGAAGCGATGTTCGCCGGCGAGCACATCAACGTCTCCGAGGACCGCGCCGTCCTCCACGTGGCGCTGCGGATGCCGCGCAACCGCTCGCTCGTCGTCGACGGGGTCGACGTGGTCAAGCAGGTGCACGAGACGCTCGACCGGATGGCGGCCTTCTGCGAGCGGTTGCGCTCGGGCGAGTGGCGCGGGCACACCGGCAGGCCGATCCGCAACGTCGTCAACGTCGGCATCGGCGGCTCCGACCTCGGGCCGGTGATGGCCTACGAGGCGCTGCGTCACTACTCCAAGCGCGAGACGACCTTCCGGTTTATCTCGAACGTCGACGGCACCGACTTCGCCGAGTCCACCCGCGACCTCGACCCGGCGGAGACGCTCTTCGTCATCTCCTCGAAGACCTTCACGACGCTGGAGACGATGACCAACGCAAGAACCGCGCGTGAATGGGTGCTGGCGGGCCTGGAGGGGGAGGAGGAGGCGATCGCCAAGCACTTCGTCGCCGTCTCCACCAACGCCGACGAGGTCTCGAAATTCGGCATCGACACCGAGAACATGTTCGGCTTCTGGGAGTGGGTCGGCGGCCGCTACTCGATGGATTCGGCGATCGGGCTCTCGACGATGCTGGCGATCGGGCCAGCGCGCTTCGAGGAGATGCTGGGCGGCTTCCACGCGATGGACGAGCACTTCCGCGAGGCCGAGACCGGCGCCAACCTGCCGATGATCCACGGCCTGCTGGCGGTCTGGTACGCCAACTTCTTCGGCACCGAAACGCAGGCGGTCCTGCCCTACGACCAGTACCTGCACCGCTTCCCCGCCTACCTGCAGCAGCTGACGATGGAGTCGAACGGCAAGCACGTCACCCTCGACGGCGCCCACGTCGACTACGAGACCGGCGCCGTCTACTGGGGGGAGCCGGGGACCAATGGGCAACACAGCTTCTACCAGCTGATCCACCAGGGGACGCGCTTGATTCCCTGCGATTTCATCGGCTTCGGCAACTCGCTCAACCCGCTCGGACGCCACCACGACATCCTCATGTCGAACGTCTTCGCCCAGGGCGAAGCGCTCGCCTTCGGCAAAACCCCGGAGCAGGTGCGGGCCGAGGGTACGCCGGAGGAGATCGTGCCCCACCGGGTGATGGAGGGGAACCGGCCCTCGAGCACGATCCTCGCCGAGCGGCTGACGCCGGCGACGCTGGGCGCGCTGGTCGCTTTCTACGAGCACAGCGTCTTCACCCAGGGGGCGATCTGGGGGATCGACTCCTTCGACCAGTGGGGGGTCGAGCTGGGCAAGGTCCTGGCCGTGGCGATCATCCCCGAGCTCGAGTCCGCGGACGAGCCGGAGCTGGGCCACGACAGCTCCACCAACGCGCTGATCCGCCGTTACCGGCGCCTGCGTCGATAGCCTCCTGGTATGTCGCCTTTCGACGTGCTCCCGCTCGCAGCGGAGTCGTCGAACCTCCTCGCCGCGCGGAACCAGATGGCGTTCACGCTCGGCTTCCACATCGTCCTCGCCTGCCTCGGGGTGGCGCTGCCGGCGACGATCCTCACCGCCAACTACCTCGGCCTCAAACGCGGCGACGCGGAGGCGATGGAGCTCGCCAAACGCTGGTCGAAGGCGATGGCGGTCACCTTCGCGGTCGGTGCCGTCACCGGCACCGTGCTCAGCTTCGAGTTCGGCCTGCTCTGGCCCGAGTTCGTCGACCGCTTCGGCTCGGTCTTCGGAATCGCCTTCGCGATCGAGGGGATCTTCTTCTTCCTCGAGGCGATCTTCCTCGCGATCTACATCTACGGCTGGAAGCGGCTCGGCGGCTGGGCCCACTTCTGGTCCGGGGTGCCGATGGTGATCACCGGGATCGGCGGCGCCTTCGCCGTCGTCGCCGCCAACTCGTGGATGAACCAGCCCCAGGGCTTCACCCTCAACGCGGCCGGGAAAGTGATCGACACCGACCCCTGGCAGGTCCTCTTCAACCCGGCGACCGGCTACGAGGTGCCGCACATGATCCTCGCCGCCTACATGGTCACCGGGTTCCTGGTCGCCTCTATCTACGCGGTCGGGATGCTGAAGGGCCGCCGCGACCGCCTGCACCGGCTGGGCCTGCTGATCCCGCTGACGATCGCCTGCATCGCCACCCCGATCCAGCTCTTCGTCGGCGACACCGCGGCGCGCGAAGTCGCCGACCACCAGCCGGCCAAGTTCGCGGCGATGGAGTGCATCTACGAGACCGGCGACAACCAGACCGAGTGGGTGGGCGGGATCTGCACGGACGAAAAGGTCAAGTTCGGGATCGGGATCCCCGACCTCGACTCGTTCCTGGTCGGCTGGAGCGCCGACACCGTGGTTACCGGGCTCGACCGGATCCCCGACGACGAGGAGCCGCCCGCGCACACGCTGCTGCACCTCTCCTTCGACACGATGGTCGGGATCGGATCGGCGCTGATGGCGCTGGCGCTGTGGCTGTCCTGGGCCTGGTGGAAACGCCGCGACATCCCGGGGACGAAGTGGTTCCTGCGCGCCGTCTCGGTCTCCGGCATCGGCGCGATCGTCGCGATGTGGTGCGGCTGGATCGTCACCGAGGTCGGCCGCCAGCCCTGGATCGTGCAGGGCTACATGCGGACCGAGGAAGCGGTCACCGATGCCGAGGGAATCTGGTTCGCCTTCGGCTTCGTCGTCCTGCTCTACGCGGCCCTGGGGACGATCGCGGTTCTGGTTCTGCGGGGGATGTCGCGCCGCTGGCGCGAGGCCGGCGGCGCTGACGTCGAGGCCGGCGCCCCCTACGGACCCCCGGAGGAAGGGCGATGAGCAAGGCCGACGCCGCGGCGGCGATTCTCTGGGTCGGGGCGACCTTCTACGCGCTCTTCGGCGGCGCCGACTTCGGCGGTGGCTTCTGGGACCTCTTCGCCGGCGACGCCGAGAAGGGACGGGATCCGCGGGCGCTGATCCAGCGCTCGCTGACCCCCGTCTGGGAGGCCAACCACGTCTGGCTGATCTTCATCCTCGTCGTCCTCTGGACCGCCTTCTCGCAGGCCTTCAGCGCGATCTTCACGACGCTCTACGTGCCGATCGCCCTGGCCGCGCTGGGGATCGTCCTGCGCGGCGCCGGCTTCGCCTTCCGCAAGTCGGTGGTGACGCTGGGCGAGGAACGGGCCGCCGGCGCGATCTTCGCCCTCTCCTCGGTCCTGACCCCGTTCTTCATGGGCACCGTGGTCGGCGCGATCGCCTCCGGCAACGTCCCCGCCGAGGGCAGCGGCGACCCCTTCTCGAGCTGGATCGAGCCGCTGCCGCTGCTGACCGGGGCGATGTTCGTCGCCACCGGCGCCTACCTCGCCGCGGTCTTCCTGGTCGGCGACGCCCGCCGCGCCGGCGAAGCCGAGATGGAGCGCTACTTCGTGCGCCGGGCACTCGTCTCCGGCGCCGTCGCCGGCGTCTTCGCCGCCGTCGGCCTGGTCGAGCTGCACGCCGAAGCGCGCTACGTCTTCGACCGCCTCGTCGACCAGGGCCTGCCGCTGGTGATCGTCTCGGTGCTCTGCGGGATCGGCCTGCTCGTGACTCTGCTGCGGGGCGGGCGCCGGCCGCTGCGCCCGCTTGCCGGGGGCGCAGTGATCGCGGTGATCTGGGGCTGGGGCGTGGCCCAGTTCCCCTACCTGCTGCCGACCAGCCTCCGCATCGACCAGGCCGCCGCCCCCGATCCGACCCTGACCGTGATCTTCATCGTCTTCGGCCTCGCCACCGTCCTCGTCCTGCCCTCGCTCTTCCTCCTCTACGCGCTGAGCCAGCGCGACGTGCTCGAGCACTAGGCTGCCGCCCGATGGCTGCGCCCGAGATCAAGGCCGTGCTCTGGGACATCGACGGCACCCTGTTGAAAACCGGCGGAGCGGGGGCGGTGGCCTGGCAGCGCGCCTTCCGCGAGCTCTGGGAAGTCGACGCCAACATCACCGAACACACCCGGGAAGGGATGACCGACCCCGAAATCGCCGAGATCGTCTTCCGTGAGGTGATCGGCCGCGACGGCTCCGACGAGGAGCGGGCGGCGGCGATCGCCGGCTACCTCAGCCACCTGCAGGAGGCGGTCGACGAGTCAGAGGGCTACGAACTGATGCCGGGAATCGAGGAGATCCTGCCCCGCCTCGCCGAGGCCGGCGTCCTGCTCGGCATCGTCACCGGCAACATCGAGGCCGCCGCCCACATCAAGCTCGGCCGCGGCGATCTCAACCGCTTCTTCGCCTTCGGCGGTTACGGCTCCGACGCCCGCGACCGTACGGAGCTGACCAAGAAGGGAATCGAGCGCGGGGGAGAGGTGGCCGGTCACCCCCTCGACCCCGAAGCCACGATCGGCGTCGGCGACACCCCCCGCGACGTCGTCGCCTGCCATGGCGCCGGCATCCGCGTGGCCGGAGTCGCCACCGGCAAGTACTCGATCGCGCAGCTGGAGGAGGCGGGCGCCGACTGGGCTCTGTCCGACGTTTGCGAGGGCTTCCCGATCTGATTGCTATTAAGGTCTCCGACCATGGGGAGTAGGCAGGGGACGAAGCGGCGATGGGCGATGGGCCTGCTGGTCATGGCGGTGGTAGCGCTGCCGGTCGGCTGCGGCAGCTCGTCTTCCTCGGAGACGACCGCGGCGGAATCCCCGCCGGCCTTCGACGAGCAGGCGGCTTACGAGCTCGTCGAGCTCCAGGTCGAGGCCGGGCAACGACCGGCTGGATCGCCGCAGCTGAGGAAGCTCGCGAACCAGCTGGTGAAACTGCTGCCGCGCGGGGAATTCGAACCGATTCCCGGGGAGCCGCAGCTGCGCAACATCGTCGGCAGCATTCCCGGCGACAAACCCGCGATCGTGATCGGCGCTCACTACGACACGCTGTCGAAACCGAAAGGGTTCGTCGGGGCCAACAACGGCGCCGCGGGCACGGCTGCGGTGATCGAGGTGGCCCAGGCACTGGAGTCGGCTGCATCTCCGGAGGGCCGGGAAATCAAGTTCGTCCTCTTCGACGGCGAGGAGCCTCCGGGTGCCATTCCCGAGACGGCCGCCGAGTTCTACCGGCAGGGATTGCGCGGCTCGCGCGCCTACGTCGCGGCTCACCCCGACGAAACCGAGGCGATGATCCTGCTCGACTACGTCGGCCATAAAGGCCTGAAACTGACGCGGGAGGAAAGCTCGACGCCCTGGCTCTGGCAGCGGCTCGTCGAGGCCTCCGAGAAAGTCGGTGCCTCGCGCTACTTCAGCAACGAAAAAAGCGGCGCGATCCTCGACGACCACGCCCCGTTCCTGCGCGCCGGCGTCCCCGCGATCGACCTGATCGACTGGCGCTATCCCGGCCAGACCCTCGCCGACGGGCTCGACAAGATCTCGGTCCAGAGCCTGGAGGCGGTCGGGGACACGGTGGCGCAGCTGGCCGCCGAACTTCGAGCCGAATAACCCCCTCGGGAGGGGCTGCTCCTCAGGCCTTCTCGCAGCGTGCCTGGTAGATGTTGAGGAAGCCGTTTTCGAACCCGTTGCGGGCCATCCGCAGGTAGAGGCGCCAGACGCGCATCCGTTCGGCGCCGGCGAGGCGGGTTCCCTGGTCGCGGTTGCCGTCGAGGTTCTCCGCCCAGTGGCGCAGCGTCTTCGCGTAGTCGGGGCCGAAGTCCTCGACGTGGTGGACGACGAAGCCGGCCCGTTCCAGCGCCAGCAGGTTGCGCGAGAGGTGCAGCGGCGCGGCGTCGGGGAAGACATAGCGCTCGGAGAAGTCACCTGCCTCGGGATCGGTGTGGCGGAGGCGGGTGATGCCGTGGTTGAGCAAGCGCCCGCCTGGCTCCAACAGCCCCGCCAGCGTCTCCGCGTAGAGGTCGATGTTGGCGGAGCCGACGTGCTCGACCATGCCGATGCTGGCGATCGCGTCGAACTTCTCGCCGCTGTCGGCGAGGTCGCGGTAGTCCATGACGCGGATGTCGACCCGGTCGGCGACGCCGGCCTCCTCGGCCCGCTGCCGCGCCCTTTCCGCCTGCGGCGGCGAGAGGGTGATGCCGACGACGTTGGCGCCGTACTTCGTCGCCGCCCAGAGCGGGAAGCCGCCCCAGCCGCAGCCGACGTCGAGGACCCGCTCGCCCTCCTTGATCGCCAGCTTGCGGGCAACGGTGTCGAGCTTCTCCTCCTGCGCTTCCTCCAGCGTCTTCATCTCGCCGTCGCGCCAGATCGCGCAGCTGTAGACCATCGTCGGCCCGAGGAAGAGCTCGAAGAACTCGTTGGAGACGTCGTAGTGGTGGCGCACGGCGCGCGCGTCGCGCTCCTTGCTGTGGCGCTTCCCGCTCGGCCGCAGCTCGGCCGCCGGCCGCGGCGGCGGCTTGACGATCCCCATCGCCCGCACGGCGGCCAGCATCAGCGCCCGCTGGTCGGCGCCGTCGAGCGCCGGCGCCTGCCAGCTGTCGAGCACCCGGATCACCTTGTCGATGTCGTCGACCTCGAGCTCGCCGCTGACGTAGGCGCGGCCGAGCCCCAGCTGCCCCGGGGCGCGTAGGGCATGGGCAATCGCGCGCGGGGAGCGGACGCTGAAGACGGGCCCCTCTCCAGAGGTCGCGGTGACCTTGGTTCCGTCCCAGAACTCGATCGTGAAGGGCCGCTCCGGAAGGCGGGATTCGATCTCCCGTCGTAGCGGTGTGGTGTTTGCGAACGGCATCGGCGGGGAGCCTACTTGCACTTGCTTGGCTGCGAGGCCAGGATCGTCGCCCTTATCATCGCTCGCCATGACGACCGTCGGACCACTTCCCTCAGATATCCAGCCCGTCGAGAACGAGACCCGGGACCGGATCATCACCGGCCTGGTCACCGTGATCCCCTTCGTCGCCGTCATCGTCGCCGGCTGGCAGGTGTGGGGCAGCGCCCTGAACTGGACCGACGTCTTCCTCTTCTGCGGCATGTACTTCTTCACCGGCCTCGGGATCACGGTCGGCTTCCACCGCCTCCTCACCCACCGCTCCTTCAAAACCAGCCCGTGGCTGCGCGGCCTGTTCGCGATCCTCGGCTCGGCGGCGATCGAGGGGCCGGTGATCTCCTGGGTCGCCGACCACCGCAAGCACCACACCTTCTCCGACGAACACGGCGACCCCCACAGCCCCCACGTCGACCACGGCGGCGGCTTCAAGGGGGCGATGAAGGGACTCTTCCACGCCCACGTCGGCTGGATCTTCATCCACACCCAGCGCGGCAACAAGGAACGCTTCGCGCCGGACCTGATCAAGGACCCGGTGGTCAGCTGGGTCGACCGCACCTTCATCTACTGGGCGATCCTCGGCCTGCTTCTCCCGTTCTTCCTCGGCTGGATCATCGGCGGCACCCTCGTCGCCGGTCTCACCGGCCTCCTCTGGGGCGGCCTGGTGCGGGTCTTCGTCCTCCACCACTTCACCTACAGCATCAACTCGCTCTGCCACACCTTCGGCCGCCGCGAATTCGAGACCACCGACCACTCGCGCAACCTGGCGCTGATCGCGATCCCGACCCTCGGCGAGGCCTACCACAACAGCCACCACGCCTTCCCCACCTCGGCCACCCACGGTCTGCGCTGGTGGCAGATCGACATCTCCTCCCTGGTCATCAACGGCCTCGAGAAGGTCGGCCTGGTTTGGGACGTGGTACGCGTTTCGCCTGAGCGAATGGCTTCGAAAACCGCCGCCTAAGGCGTTTCCGGGCTTTCGTACCAGTCGATCCAGGAATCACACGCCTGACCCAGCGGCACCGTGCGGTGCGGCTCGGCCGGCACAGCGACCAGCTCGCCTAGATAGGCCTTGCCGTCGTACCCGGTCAAGCTCTGCAGGGCGCTCGCCCCCTCGGCCTCGACCGTGAAGCGGACGGGGCCGCCCTTGCTCTCGTAGCGGCCAGCCGGCCAGTACTGGCCGTTGTTGCCGAGGCTGATCGTGTTCGGGCGCTGCCCGTCGAGCGCGGCCTTCAGCTCTTCGCTGAAGCCCGGCGCGGAGATGGTCAGGTCGAAGGGCGAGAAGTACTGAAGCGAGAGGTTCCAGGCACCGGGGGGCAGCCGCAGCGTTTGCGAGACCTCGGAGCCGGTCTCGAGGATGCTGGTCTCGCGCCAGTCCCCTTTGTGGCCGATCACCGCGTCTGGAAAGAGGCCGGCGCGGCCGGGGTTGGCGAGGAGGATGCGGATCTCCGGCGCGCCGCAGCCGGCGAGGGCGCCCGCCTCGGTTCCCTCGAGCAGGACGTGGCGGTCCTCGGGCGTCAAGCCGGTCCGTTCCCAGAGCACGTAGGAGTCGGTGCTCGCGACCCGCTTGAAGTTGGGCGGGGCCTGGCTGTTCCAGGCGGCGCGGCTGGTGATCACGTAGCGGAAGCGGTCGAGCGTTCCCCGCGAGAAGGAGTCGAAGTCGATCGGGCTGTAGGCGTCGCCGGTGTCGAACGGCTTTTCCGGATTGGGGGAGACGGCGTCGTCGGGGAACTCGACCAGCGGCACGTGGGTGTCTGCCCCCATCAGCTCGTAGGCGGCGAAACGGTCCTGGCCGGCGTAGAGGACCGGCTGGCCGTGCAGCTTCGGCAGGAAGGATCGGAGCTCGGCCCCGTGCCCAGGTGGGCCTACAGGGGCATCCCGGAGCGCCAGGAAGCTCGAGTAGACGGCGCCGCCGATGAACGCGACGGCCAGGATGGTCCAGGCAAGTCGTAGGGGCGCCGGGGGAGGGGGTCCCCCGGACAAAAGCGGGGAGGGTCCGGTGGCCCCCCCCCCCCGGCGCCCGAATCGGGGGAATTCTTCGAGCAGGGGGCGGACGATCACCAGCATCGCTAGCGGGGCCATGATGATCAGGGCCTTGGCCTGGGAGTAGTCGCCGCTGGTGGGGAGGGAAGCGAGGTAGAGGAGGGTGGCGGCGCCTAGCGCGATAGGGATTGCGGCTTCGCGGCGGCGCACCCACCAAGCGACGCCCGCAAGCAGGGCGAGGACCGAGATCGCGCCCGCGAGGACCGGCAGGCGGACGCTGCCTTCGGCGTCGAGCCGGTAGTTGGAGGTGGGCCAGATTCCCAACGTCTCCAAGGCTGAGACTGGGCCGTAGGTGTTGCTGGCGGCGACTTTGTTGAAGGCGCCGCCGAAGCCGAAGGGACCGACCACAGTGACCAGGACCGCGAGGCCGGCCAGGACGACGAGCGCCAGCAGGGTCAGCGGCCGCAGCAGGAAGCGCAGCAGAGAGCGCGGGCGTAGAGCCGCGCGCACCGGGGGCAGAGTGAGGCTCCACAGGGCGAGGATCGCCACTGGCCAGGCAACTCCAGCGAAGCTGTAAGAGAAGAAGATGCCGCCGGTCAGTGCCAGCGGCAGGCGCGCGAAGCGAAGACGATCACGCCACCCGTCGGGCAGCCTCTCGAATCGCGTCAGCCAGATCGCGAAGGCGAGGACTAGGAGGGCGGCGGCGGTCTCCTTGAAGGCTGCCTGCGCGTAGTAGGAGGCGGCGAGATAGGGGATGGCGACCATCGCGGCGCCGAGCGTCCGCCGGCCCGGCGTCAGGCTCCGCAGCGCGCCCAGCGCGGTCAGGCCGGTCATCGCCCCGATCGCGATGATCTCGCCGATGAACGCTTGGCCGAGACCGATGCCAGGCACTGAGGCAGTCGCCACCGCCAGCCCGTGCGGCCCCAGCGGGTAGCCCGGCTCCGCCTCGGGGCCAAAGCCGCTGCGCAGCCACTCCGCCCAGGCGAGGTGCAGGCCGAGGTCGTTGTTGAAGCCGACGCCGAGCAGTCCCCAGCGGCCGCTGATCGCAAACGGGATCGAGAGCACGAGGACCACGACCAGCGCTACCGGCAGTCCCTCCCGCCAGGCTCCGGACGCCCGGTAGTCGGCCCACCAAACGATCGCGGCGGCGGCCAGGGCGAGGAGAGCCACCCCCAGCGTCGCCGAGGTCCCGTGTCCCGGTGCCCGGGCCAGCAGCCCGGTCACCGTCAGCACGGCGCCGAACCCGACCGCCGGCTCCAGCCACGACCACTCCCGCCTGCCGGCAAGCGAGAGGACGGCCCGGCCGACCAGCAGCGAGACGGCGCAGATCAGCGCCGCCGAGGCGTAGGTCGCGATCATCAGGCGCTGGAACTTAAGGCAGCGGGCGCTTTCAGTACTTCTCGGCGGCCCGTTCGAGCGTCTCGCGCAGGTTCTCCCCGCGCAGCGGATGCTCGTGACCGGCCCCCACGACCCGCGGTTCCAGGGCCGCCAGCCGCCGCAGCGACTCCTTCGCCTTTGCGTGGTTCCAGGCCCAGGCCGGGTGGGGAACGCTCGCCTCGCCCTCCGGCAGCGGCTTCAGGCGCGCCGAGTCGACCAGGTAGACGACGTCTGAGACCAGGGCGACCCGGTCGCTCTCGCGCCAGAGCCCGATCAGCCCTGGAGCGTGGCCGGGGAAGTGCAGGACCTGGAAGCCGGCCACCTCGTCGCCTTCGATCACCGTGTCGGCGATCCGCACCGCCCCGCCGTCCCAGCGCCGCAGCAGGAAGGGGTAGATCCAGCGCACCCAGGCCACCGGCAGCTGCGAGAGGTCCATGTAGGAGTCGATCGCGGCGTCGTTTTCGGCGTCGGCCTTTTCGTCGGGATGGCAGAGGACGGGAACGTCGAGGTAGGGAGCGGTGCCGCGATGGTCGGCGTGAGCGTGGCCGAGGATGATCCGCTTCAGCCCGCCCAGCTCCTCGGCCGCCGCCCGCGCCTGCTTGCGCATCGCCTTGGTTCCGGCGTCGAACTGGATGACGCCGTCGCCGTCCTCGATGAAGTAGATGTTCATCGCCCCGCGGAAATCGCCGCGCAGCAGCCAAACTCCCTCTGCCACCTTCTCCAGCGCCATCGGCCAACCCTAACGGCCTAATAGGGTTTTCCCTGTGCCTGGGCCCTGGAAAGTCGGAATGGCGATCCTCGTCGTCTGCTTGGCGGCGTCGATGGTGATCGCCACCTACCGCCTCGCCACCACCCCCACCGAAATCCTCGGTGACGGATTTCGCGGTCTCCCGGCGAGCAGCGCCAAGGATCAGCGTTAGTATCGGGCGCGTTCAGCGATCGAAGGAGGCGGCGTGTTCACTCGCATCGTGGTTGGTACCGATGGCTCCGAGACTGCCGCCGAGGCGGTTCGTCAAGCGACCGAGCTGGCGAGGCTCACCGGGGCCACGCTCAGCATCGTCAGCGCTTACTCGCCCGCTTCCGGTCGCCGCGTCTCCAGTGAGCAGCAGCAGGCTCCCGCCGACGTCCAGTATGAGCTGGGGCCGCGCGAGGAGGTCAACTTCGTCCTCGACGCCGCCGCCGCGGAGGTGAAGGAGAAGGGGGTCGAGGTCCAGACCCACCCGGTCGAGGCCGACCCCGCCGACGCGATCCTCAACGTCGCCGAAGAGACCAAGGCCGACCTGATCGTGGTCGGCAACAAGGGGATGACCGGCGCCCGCCGCTACCTGCTCGGCAGCGTGCCGAACAACGTCTCCCATCACGCGCCCTGCAGCGTCCTGATAGCCCGCACCACCTGACGACGTCAGGGGCGGGTGAACCTCGGCCAGGTCGAGGTCGCCCGCGCGGCGTCGACGAGGCCGGCGCCCTGCTGGTTGCGGGGCAGGCCCAGGTCGCGGGCGGTGCGGCGGAGCTGTTTCGCGACGAACCGGACCTGTGCGTCGGGCTCGAGGGCGGGGTTGACCACCCCGATGGCAAAGACCATGGCGGCGACGCCGGAGACGTGGGCAGCTGCCATCGAGGTGCCCACGTAGTAGGCGGGGATGCCAAAGGCTTTGGTGCTGCCGGGTCGCAGGGTCACCTGGTAGATCGGGCGGGCGGCGACGGACAGACAGCCCTTCTTCGGGACGCCCCCTCCAGGGGCGACGAGGTCGATTGCCGCGCCGGCCAGTGAGTAGTTGCCGAGGCAGCCGCCCTCGGTGGTTCCGCCCACGCCGATCACCCGGGGCCCCGTCGCGGGAGGGGAGACGCACCCCTCCGAACCCAGGTTCCCGGCCGAGGCGACGGTCACCACGCCCCGCTCGTAGGCTTCGCGCAGGGCTTCGTCAACCAGCGGCACCCGCTTGCCGCAGTCGAAGTTGAAGCTCATGTTGATCACCTTGGCGCCGTGGTCGACCGCGTACCGGATTCCCTTGGCGATGTTCAGGGCGTTGCCGAAGCCGTTGCGGTCCAGCACCCGCACCGGCATCAACTTTGCCCGGTAGGCGAGCCCGGTCACCCCGGTCCCGTTGTCGGTCTTCTCGGCGATCGTGCCGGCGACGTGGGTTCCGTGACCGCTTTCGTCGAGGGGCAGGCGGTCGCGGTCGACGAAGTCGTAACCGGCGACGAACTGGCCGGGGCCGAAGTCAGGGCTGGGGCGGAACCTGGTCCCGAGGGAGCGGTAAGCGATCCCGCTGTCGAGGACCGCGACGACGATGCCCGAAGCGCCGGGCCGGCCCCACTCGATCAGGTTTCGCCAGGCGCCGACCGCATCGATCCCCCCCGGGGAGACCGGCAACGGACCGCCGCCACTTTGCGTCGGGGCGAGGAAGTTCCACTGCTTGAAGGCCCAGCCGCCGGCGTCGACCGAGGAGTCGGAAGACCCTGCCAGGAACCCCGAGTCATTCGGGTCGAACGGCTCGCCGCTGACCGCGGAGGCGGAGGCGATGTAGTTCGGCTCGGCATAGACGACGCTCGGGTTCTGGCGCAGGGCTTGGGCGACCCGGCGCACCCCGGCGCCTGGAGCCAGGGCTATCGACTGACCGCGGCGCTGGCCCTCGAACTTGACCAGCAGCTGCCGCGGAGCGAACTCCCGGGCGGGGGAGAGGCCGGTCTCGGCCCCGGCAGGGGCGGCGGCCAGGGCCAGCCCGGTGATCGCCGTCAGCGGCATGAGGGATCGTAGAAGTCGTTTCATCGGTCTCGGTGCCGCCGGAGCCCTCGCATCCGTCGGGCGATTCACAAACACCGCGTTGCCGCGGAAGTTGCCGAGAGACATACTCCCGCATCGTGAACACCGGCAACTTCGAGGCGGCGATGGGGGCTGCGATCGAGGAGGCGCGCAAAGCCGAGGAGCACGGCGACGTGCCGATCGGGGCCGCGATCTTCCGCGATGGCGAGCTGCTGTCGCGGGCCGGCAACGAGCGCGAGCTGCGGCGCGACCCGACCGCCCATGCCGAGGTGCTGGCGATCCGCGCGGCCGCCGAGGTCCTGGGCGGCTGGCGGCTGCCGGGCACGACGCTCTACGTAACCCTCGAGCCCTGCGCGATGTGCGCGGGAGCGATCGTCCTCGCGCGGATCCCGACCGTGGTGTTCGGCACGCCCGACCCCAAGGCCGGCGCCGTGGGGAGCGTGCTGGACGTCCTGCGGGAGCCGGCGCTGAACCACAGGCCGGAAGTCATCGGCGGCATCCGCGAAGCGGAGTGCGCGGCGCTCCTCCGAGACTTCTTCTCGACTCGCCGCGGTTAGTCAATACCCTGTGGGGACCCGGAGAGGTGTCCGAGCGGCTTAAGGAGCGCGATTGGAAATCGCGTGGGCGGGGTTAACCCGCCTCGTGGGTTCGAATCCCACCCTCTCCGCTACACGGAAGTAGCGGGATCCTCGTCAAGGAACGGATCGGTTCCCTGAGCTCAACTCTATACTTCGCTGAGTAATGGAGCTCTGATTGCGCTTCGTTGCACCCCTGGGAGGGCCGGCATTTCTTGGCCGATGATGTCGGTCCTCTCTCTTCCCCACAGCCGGTTCGAGGAACCGCTGTGTAGGAAAAGAGTAGCGGAGGGGGTGGGATTCGAACCCACGAGCCCCCTTACGAAGGCCAACGGTTTTCGAGACCGCCCCGTTCAACCACTCCGGCACCCCTCCAGGACGGGAGACTGATTCTAGGGTCGCGGCGAGTTTGGGGGCGGGAAGTCGGGCCGAGAGGCCCAGAGGACCACGATGGGGGCACCGACGAGGAGGCTCAGGGAGGCCAGCTCCCCAACTGCGTCGGCGGTGTTGAAGCCCTCGAGGTGGCCGGCGTGGAAGACCAGGTGAAGGCTGGCGGTGAGGAGCCAGGCCACGCAGATCGCGCGGGTCAGGGTTTGCTCGAGCGTCCGGGCGGCCCAGGCGAAGAGGACGGCGAAGCCAAGGTAGAGACCGCCGACGTCGGTGACGAGGTGCTCGTTATAGGGGGGAAGGAGGTTGACCCAATGAGCGACAAAGGGAAAGTCCTCGTAGAAGGTTTGAGGAAAGGCCGTCGCGGTGAGACCGATTAGGAGCGACGAGGCAAAAAGCAGCCCGAGCCCGAGCCTGGCGATTGAGGGATTCCGCATCTCTCGGCACTAAGTTACGAAACTCAAAAAAGGGCTGTACTTGCTGTCTAATTTTAGTACTCTGGATCTAGTTGACCGCCAAAGCCTCATTTGCCGCCTCATGACCCTCGTAAGGAAGCACTACGAAGTACATCAGCGAGGGCAAAAGAGCCTCGAGCTGACCGTACTCCTGCTTGCAGAGGCGAGAATAGAGCAGGGATTCGACTCCGCCGACGATCCCCGAGGCCGTTACGGCGGTCTGCGTCCGGTCCCCGGGGAGGAGCTCTTCCGCTTCGGCTTGAAGGCAACGAGCGAAGTCATCCATCAGCTCGACACGGCGCCTAACCGCCGTAGCGCTGGCGGCCCGGGCCTCGACCACCATGGTCCGAGCGGTATCGGGCTCGTGACTGGCAAAGCGCAGCAGCGCTTCCAGCGCGCAGCGAACTCGATCGCGCCAGACGTCACCTCCCTTGCCGGCGGCGAGCTGGACCTTCTTGCGCAGCCGCTCGGCACTGGAGTCGAAGGCGGCGAGGAAGCAATCTTCTTTGTTGGAGAAATGTTCGTAGAAGGTCGGGCGGGAGACACCGGCTCGATCGATCACGTCCTGAACGTTGGTTTCGAGGTAGCCGAGCTCGGCGGCCGCGTTGAGCATCGCGACGATCAGCCGCTCCCGCTGGATCGCGCGGATCAGTTCCGAGGGAAGCTTCCGAACCCCGGAAGGGAATCTGCCGCTGCTGTTGGCGAGCAACTCGAGGGCGGCTTGAACCTGATCGGGAGGCCAGTCGTCACCGATCGCCGCAAGGAGGGCCTCTTGGCTCAGCTTAATTCGGTCGAGGGGTGCCAAAGAACTCACAGGTTTCCATTAAAAACATTGCAAGTTTTCTCACGGTACCAGAATATTGGCGGGGCGCATGGGCCCTCGGCGGCAGCCTCCTCGCACATGGCTCGCAGCGGAGGCGGCGTTCGATGACTATCCGCCCGGAGCTACCCCGCGAGTTCATCGCCGACCACAAGCGGCGCCGCATGATGGGCGCGATTGCGGAGCTCACCGCCGCCCAAGGATACGAGGCGACGAAGATCGCCGATATCGTTCGCCGCGCCGCTGTCGCCCGCAAGACTTTGTATGACAACTTCGACGGCAAGGAGGATCTGTTCCTCTCCGCGGTCGACTCGGTCTTGACCGAAATGCGGGTCGTCGTCGAGGAGGCCTGCGCGGCTCAGGACGGATCCCAGGGAGACGGAATCGTCGCTGGTCTGGAGGCTTTGCTCGAGTTCATCGCCGCAAACCCCGAGGCCTCGCGAATGTGCATGGTAGAGGCGATCTCGGCCACTCCGAGCTCGGCCCGGCTGTACGACGCGGCGATGCACGACTTCGTCGAGCTCCTGCGCAGAAGCGCTCCCACGGACGCCGATCTGCCGGAGACGATCGAGGAATCGCTGGTGGGCGGCGTCGCCTGGATTCTGCAGTTGCAGATCAGGCGAGGGGACACCGAGCGGGCCGTGGAACTGCTCCCAGAATTGTCCCAGTTCGTCCTATCGCCCTACTTGGGTGTGGGAAAGGTGGTTGATACCGGGAGGCGAAAGTGACAGTACGGTGCCAGACTTCGATGCTGAAATGGACCGATTACCGCGGGGACGCCACGGCCTTTCACCAGAGTTTGTCGCGCGAAATCAGCGTGAGCGGCTGATCGCTGGCCTCACCCAGACTCTCTACGAGGTTGGGTATCAAGAAACCACTGTGTCACTTATCGGGAAACGCGCGGCCGTTTCCAAGAGTGACTTCTATAAACACTTCCAGAGCAAGGACGAGTGTTTTATCGCCGCCTACGACGCGGCGATCGAGCGAATTCGCGAGCAGGTGGTCATGGCCTGCGAGGAACGGGCGGGCGAAGGTTGGGCGTGGCGCGTGCGCGGCGCGATCGACGCGCTGCTGAGGCTGCTGACCGCAGAACCGGCGCTGGCGAGCATCGCTCTGGTCGAGGGGCTCCGGGCTGGACGCGGTGTCTATGACCGCTACCAAGCCGCGGTGGAGTCCTTCGTCAGATACCTGCGCCAGGACGCGCCCGCCCCGACGGGGGGAGAAGTGCCCGAGGCGACCGGTGAAGCGGTGGTCGGCGGCATCGCATCTTTACTCGGGCGCCGGGTCCTGGCCGGCGAAGCCGACCGGTTGAGCGAGCTCTTTCCGGAGATCCTCGAGTTCGCTCTCGCTGCCTATATGGGCGAGGAAGAGGTTCGGCGAATAGTCTCCTCGGAATGAGCGAGCCGAAGAGCGGCGTCCTTCCTTCCCAGGCACTGAACCAAGCGATCGAGGCCGAATGGGTCAGCTCCGGCGACTACCGGATCCGGCCGGAGGCCGTGCAGCCGGCCAGCATCGACCTGCGCCTCGGCGACTTCGCCTGGGCCCTGCGTTGCTCGTTCCTTCCCGACGTCGATTCGACCGTCGAGGAGAAGATCGATGGTCTCGCCTTCCAGCGCGTCGACCTGCGCGACGGGGCCGTCCTCGAGCGCGACCGCCCCTACCTGGTGCCCCTGATCGAGGAGCTGAACCTGCCGCAGGAGATGCGGGCGAAGGCGAACCCGAAGAGCTCCACCGGCCGCCTGGACGTCTTCACCCGGGTGATCACCGATCGCCACCATCGCTTCGACGACATCCGCGCCGGTTACCAGGGGAGGCTGTACCTGGAGATCGTGCCCCGCTCGTTTGCGATCCAGGTGAAGACCGGACTCTCGCTCAACCAGCTGCGGCTTGCGCGCGGTGACGTGCGGCTCTCCGACGACGAGATCCGCAGCTTGCAGGACGAGTTCCCGCTGCTCTACCTCGACTCGCACGCGCTGCGCCAGTCGGAGATGGCGGTCTCCGACGGACTTTTCCTCAGCCTCGACCTCTCGGGCCCGACCGATCGAGTGGTGGGCTACAGGGCGAAGAAGAACAGCCTCCCTGTCGACCTCTCCCGCATCCGCGCCTACCGCTGGACCGACTACTGGGATCCGGTGTACCCGGAGCCGGGTGGTCGCGTCGTGCTCGAGCCGGAGATCTTCTACCTCCTGCTCTCGGCCGAGGGCGTCTGCATCCCGCCGCAGATCGCCGCCGAGATGATGGCCTACGACCCGACCGCCGGCGAGCTCCGAACCCACTACGCGGGCTTCTTCGACCCCGGTTTCGGCTACGACCCCGAGGGCGGCCGCCACGGCAGCCGCGCCGCGCTCGAGGTTCGGGCGCGCGACGTCTCGTTCATGGTCGAGCACCGCCAGCCGGTCTGCAAGCTCGGCCTCGAGCGGGTGTCGGAGCCGGCGGAGCGGCTCTACGGGACCGACCTTGGGTCGAATTACCAGGGCCAGGTGACGATGCTCAGCAAGCACTTCGAGGAGCAGACCGCCGGGGCCGCTGTTCCGGCCGACACCGCTTGACGGCGCTTGTAGTAACAACAAACCGATTTGACGCCGCGCCCCCCGAGGTTCAGTGGCGCCTCAATAGGATGTCGTCCCGATGCTTCGCACCTTTCGATCACCGCTCGCCATAGCCTTGGCCCTAGGCCTCGCTCTCCTCGCCGGCTGTGGCTCCGGCGAGGAATCAGATACCTCGGCGGAGGGCTTGCCGGAGGAAATCGTGATCGGCGCCGCGATCGCCAAGAGCGGCTACCTCGTCCCCTACGACGCCAACATCGCCGCGGTGGAACAGCTGGTCAAGGAAACCAACGCCCGTGGTGGCATCGACGGTTCCAAGCTCCGCATCGTCTCCGTCGACAACCACTCCGAACCCCAGCGGCAGCCCGTCGCCGTGCAGGAGGTGATCGAAGATGGCGCCGACGTCCTTCTCTTCAGCTGCGAAGTTCCGATCGCCGCCGCCGGCGCCCCGATCGCGGAGGAACACAACCAGCTCAACTTCACCCTCTGTGCCAGCGAACCCGGCTATGGCCCGCCCTACACCGGGCGACTCTCCTTCAGCCCCAACCGCAGCCTGATCAGTGAGGCCGCCGCCCGCGCCACCTTCCTCTGGGAGCGTGGCGTCCGCCGCCCCTTCGAGCTGCGCGACACTTCGATCCTGCTCGGCGAGATCGACCAGTTCGGCTTCCAGGAGACCTGGGAACACCTCGGCGGCAAGCTTGCCGGCCAAGCCGACTTCAAGAACGAAGACCTGTCGATCGCCTCCCAGATCGCCGAGATCAAGCGCTCCGGCGCCGACGCGATCAACCTCAGCTCCTACCCGCCGGGAGGAGCCTCGGCGATCAAGCAGATCCGCGCCGCCGGCATCGACCTGCCGATCACCACGGTGAGCGCCTTCGACGGCACCTTCTGGCTGAAGGGCGTCCCCGACACGAGGAACGTGTACGCAACGCTCAACGGCTCTGCCTATGACCCGACCGATGCCCAGACGGCCGAGCTATTCGAAAGGATGAAGCGCGCCGGGGTCAGCACCGACGTCTCCGGCAACCTGCTCGCCTCCTACGCCGCCGGTCAGCTGATCCTCGACGCGATTCGCGAAACCGGTACCACCGATGGCGCCAAGCTCGCCACCTTCCTCGAGGCAAAGCCACGCCCGACGGTGATGGGACCGCTCAGCTATACGCCCGATAATCACTTACCCTCGGGTCCGTGGTACATCTACGAATACCCCGATCGCAAGCCGAAGCTCCTCGAGCGGGTCAAGCCCGCATACGTACCCGAATACGAACAGTAGTAGCCGTTCGGTGAGTTGATTGGAGTCGGAGAAGCCCGCTTCGGGCGGCCGTCGCAAACGGCCATCCATGATCGGCCTGGAGGGACTTCGTCGGCCCGAGCGCGGTGGCAAAGTCCCCCTCTACTACCAGCTCGGTGAGATCCTCAAGCAGAGGCTCGAGGGGGGCGGATGGGAGCCCGGCACCTTGTTTCCCTCAGAGCGCGAGATCGAAGAACACTTTGGTGTCTCGCGCGCGGTCGTTCGCCCCGCCCTCAGCCTGCTCGAACGCGACGGGGACATCTATCGCCGCCGCGGCTCGGGGACCTACGTCGCCGCGCCGAAGCGTCGCGTGCCGATCAGGGGGCTGATTCGCTCCCTGCTGGAGGATCACTTTGGCGACTCGCGGATCGTCGTCCTGCGTATTCGTGAGCAGACGAATGACCCGACGATCGCCGACTTTCTCAAAGTCTCCTCCGGCGAGACCGTCGCTCAGGTCACCTCGATCCTCCGCCTCGACAAACCGATCTGTCTGATCGACTCTTTCTTCCCCGTCGAGCGGGTGCCCTGGCTACTGGCCGCCGCCGCCTCGCTCAAAGGGGGTGAACAGCCTGTCCTTGGCGTGCCGCCGATGCTCACCCGGATCGACGTTTCGTTCGAGGGCTCCTCCTGCGGGCCCTGGACCGCCAAAATCCTCGGCGTCCGCACCGGCGATCCGGCCCTGGTCGGCCGCCTCCTCCAGTACGGTGCCCCCGATGGCGTTCTCGGGGGCCAGAGCCGTGAGCGTCCTGTCGAGCTGACCCGCATCGTCGCCCGCAGCGACATCTCCCAATTTCACTTCAAGGCGGCCGGCTCGCTCGACCGGCGGCGCGGAGGGGGTGGGGTTTAGGAGGGCCTAACCAGCCGCTGCGCCGGCTCGAGTCGAGTGCTCGGCGAGGGCTTGGCTTACGAAGTCCGCAAACGCCTGACGGTAAGCGAGCGTGAACTTGTCGGCAGGGGTATGGACCTCTGCGCTCAGATCCAGCGACAGTTCCGGCGGCTCGACTTTCGAGATCACGGCCACGTCCTCGGCGTAGATGCCGGCGTCGTAGGCGATCACCTCCTCGAGCTGCTCCTTGTCGAAATTCTCGAGACCCGCCTCGATCCAGTAGTGGATTGACTCGGTTGCGCTGATCGCGCGTGCGGCGTGAAGCAGGCAGCGTTCGCCTTCGTCGGTGAACATCCTCGCCGAGGTGAAGTTGGGAGCGATCGTGTGGTAGCCCATTTCTCGCAACGGACCCCATACCTCGCTGGCGCCATCTCCCCATTCCATGTTTCGGCGGAGCGTTACCTCAAACCCGTTCCTCTCCGGCATCAGTGGCTCGATCTCCGCCGGCTGGACCCCGAGGGTGCCCTGGTGGACGAAGGCAAAATGGGCGACGTCGCGGAAGTTCTCGAGCATCAACCCGAAGGCGACCGGCAGCTCGAAAGGGGTGCCATGGCCCCAGGTCCACTTGTCCGGGTCGAACCACGGAACGTCGGGCACGTCGGTCAGCGGCTCCTCGAGCGTCGTCCAGACAAGCCCCCATTGCACGCGGACGGGATATGACGGAATCCGGGCGAGGGGTGGGATCTGACGTTGATCGGCAAGCGAGGGAATCCGGATGCAGGAGCCGTCGCCCGCCCACTCCCAGCCGTGGTAGGGACACTGAATGCTCTCGCCGCAGACCTTGCCCATCGAGAGCAGGGCGCCACGGTGGGCGCAGCGGTCGGCGACTACGGCCGCCTCACCGTTCTCGGTGAGAAAGACCGCGAGAGGCTCCTCGAGCAGGACCGCTCGCTGGGGCCCGTTTTTCAGGTCCTCCAACCTCGCGACCGGCTGCCAGCAGTGGCGCAGTGCCAGCATTACGTCCTCGCTGCTCGGCGGCAAGGAGGGGTGATCGTCAGTCATTTTTACCTCCGACACTCATAGCTGTCTCCCCATGTAAGCACGCAGGACCTCGGGATTGCGTTGCAATTCCTCGCGCAATCCGCTCGCACGGATCTTGCCACCGGCGAGCACCAGGCTGCGCTGGCAGAAGTCGATCGTCCGTGCCGCGTTCTGCTCGACGAGGAGCATCGTCGCTCCTTCCGCGCGAAGTTCCTCGAGCAGCCCGTAGATGACGTCGATCATCTTCGGAGCGAGGCCGAGCGAGGGCTCGTCGAGGATCAACAGCCGCGGCTTGCGCAACAGCGCGCGGGCCACTGCGAGTTGCTGTTGCTCGCCGCCCGAGAGGCGGTCGGCACGCTGTCCGGCTCGCTCCCGCAGGATCGGCATCCGCTCCAGCACCTGCTCCATCGCTTCGCTCCTGTTGCCCTGGGCGGCCAGGCGCAGGTTCTCCGCCACGGTCAGCGTGCCGAAGATCTGACGACCCTCCGGCACCAGCGCGATTCCCAGCCTCGCGATCTCCTCCGGCGCGAGGCCGCGCAGAGGTCTGCCTCCGAAGTTGATCTCGCCCGCGCTCGAACGGGTGAGGCCACAGATCGCACGCAGGAGCGAGCTCTTGCCGGCGCCGTTGGGGCCGACCATGCCGACCACTTCCCCCTCGTCGAGGCTGATCTCGACGCCGTGGAGAACCTCGACTCCGCCGTAGGCGACCTTCAGCCCGCGCAGCTCAAGCATTTGCGCCCACCGCGTACGACGTGCCGAGGTAAGCCTCGACCACGGCAGGATCGGCCTGGACCTCCTCGGGGCTCCCGAGGGCGACCGTGTTGCCGTCGTCGAGCACCTGCACCTGCGAGCAGAGGTCCATCACCACGTTCATGTCGTGCTCGATCAACAGGATCGCGCAGCCGAAGTCCCGGATCACCCCGCGGAGGATCGCGACCAGCTCCCGGCACTCCTCGTCATTCAGCCCTGCGGCGGGCTCGTCGAGCAGCATGTAGCGCGGTCCGGTGGCGAGGGCGCGGGCGATGCCCAGCAGCCTCTGGCTCCCCGGCGGCTGCAGGCCGGCGGGGCTCTGTGCCTGCTCGCCCAGGCCGAGGCGCTCGAGCACGTCCGCGGCGACGCTCACCGCCCGTCGCCGGCCGACCCCGACGCCCATCGCCCCGACGGCGACGCTCTCCGCCACGGTCAGCCCCGCGAATGGGAGCGCCGCCTGGAACGTACGGCCGAGCCCCGCCCGCGCGAGCCGCGGCGGCGACCAGCCGGTCACCTCGACTTCGCCGAGGAAGACGCTTCCGGAATCGGGAGCCTGGAAACCGCTGAGGACGTTGACGAGCGTCGTCTTGCCCGCCCCGTTCGGGCCGATCAACCCCAGAGCCTCGCCAGGAGACAGCTCGAGCTCCACTCCTCTCAGCACGTGCAGCCCGGAGAAGGCGAGAGAGACTCCCTCGGCGTGAAGGCTCCCAGTCGATCCGCGTGGGTGCCGCGGCCGTGCCGCGTCGGTCGCCGCCACCGCGGGCGAGGCCGATGGACCACGGGGACGCAGCCAGCGGCGGATCGGCCCGATCTCGCCCGCCTCGCGGCCGCCGACCAGTCCCTGCGGCCGCATGACCATCGTCACCAGCAGGATCAGGCCGAGACCGGCGGCTGCGAGGCCCGGCGCTGCGCCGATCGAGATCAGCCCGAGCACGCTGGTGCCTTCCTCGAAGTCGCGCAGCAGCTCGTTGACCGTCGCCACCGCAAGGGTCCCGACGACGGCCCCGAGCACGCTGCGGGCGCCGCCCACCACCAGCATGGTGATCGTCGTCACCGAGGCGGCGAAGTAGAAGGTGGTGGGGGAGAGGGTGCCGGACTGGTGCACGGCCAAGGCGCCGCCGATCCCGCAGAGCATCCCGCTGATCGTGAACGCTATGAGCCGCTCCCGCATCAAGCCGATGCCGAGCGAGCGCGCCGCCACCTCGCCCTCGCGGGTCGCCTGCAGCCGGTAGCCACTTGCCGACCACTTGAAGACGAGCGCCACGACGACTGCCACGCCCGCCCAAAGCCCCGCCGATGCGACGTCGGTGGTTCTGGGGATGCTGACGAGCCCGCTGCTTCCACCGGTCACCGGGTCCCAGTTGGCGAGGACGTTGTAGGCGACGATCAGGAAGGCGAAGGTCGAGATCGGGATCGCCAGCGTCGAGGTCCTCATCAGGGGGAAGCCGACCACCCCCGCCAGCAAGCCACTCGCCCCCGCGGCGATCAGGGTGGAGAGCAAAGGGCTGAGCTGTGCATCGGCGATCAGCTTCGGCAGCTCGGGCGTCTGCAGGGCCGTGAAAGCCGGGGAGATCGTGAGCAGGGCCGCGACATACGCGCCGGCAGCCGCAAAGCCGAGCTGCCCGAACGAGTAGACGCCGCTGTTGCCGATGAAGACCTGCAGGCCGAGGACGACGATCAGGTTGCAGAGGATCAGCGTGACGGTGCCTTCGAAAGAGGGCGTGCCACTCGCCCCGATCGCAACGGTCAGCGCAACCAGGACGAGCGGCACGACCAGGGAGGCGGCCGCGGCGGCGGGGGAGCGCAGTCCCCGGCCGGTCATATGCGCGCCTCCCCGGACGCCGAGCCGAGCAGGCCCTGCGGCCGCACGATCAGGATCGCTACGGGGAGGGAGAAGACGATCGCGTCGCGGAACGGAACCAGCCCGTCCGGCAGGTAGGTGCCGAGCAGCGACGAGATGACCCCGAGCACGAGTCCGCCGACCACGGCGCCGGAGATCCTCCCGAAGCCGCCGATCACCACGGCGATGAAGCCGACCAGCACCGGGGTCAGACCCATCGTCGGCGAGACCTGGCCCGTCTGCATGACGATCAGCACTCCCACGGTGGCCGCGAGCGCGCCGCTGATCGCGAAGGCGATCGCGATCACGCGGTTGGCGCGGACGCCGAGCAGCCGGGCCATCTCGAAGTTCTCCGCCGCCGCCCGCATCTCGAGGCCGATGCGAGTCCGGTAGAGCAGCCAGCCGAGGCCGCCGAGGACGATCGCGGTCAGCGCCAGGGTGAGGATCTCGAGGTTCGGGATCGAGAGGGCGCCGATCTGGCTCGATTCGCTCAGAAGCTCAGGCGTCGCCACCGACTGGGCGCGGGCGTCCACCGACGCGCTGACGACGCTTTGCAGGATGGTCGCCACCGCAAGCGAGGTGACGAGCTGAGCGGCCAGGTCGGCGTTCCGCACCGGGCGAAAGGCCACCCGCTCGGCCAGGACCGCGAGCGCGACCCCCGTGGCGAGCGCGGCGCAGACCGCAACTGCGAACGGCAGCCCGGCCAGCACGTAGAGGGCGTAGGCGGGCAGCATGATGAACTCGCCGTGGGCGAAGTTCATCATCCCCATCACGGTGAAGATCAAGGCGACGCCGACGGCGATCAGCGCATAAAGGCCGCCCAGGGCGAATGCGTCGATCAGGCTCTGAGCAAGGTCGGTCATCGGCTCGGGCGCTGCCGGGCGGCCCTCGCCCAAGACTTACACAGCGGGCGCTCGCTTCCGCCGGGTCCCGCCGGGGCAGGGATAACCACTTGGCATCGCGTACCGCGAATCTGTCTCAGTCCCCGTATGTGGGGGACTGAGACAGATTCGACGATCTCTAGGATCAGATCGATGAGCGAGCGGACCTGGCGCGTCTACCTCTCCGGCGAGATCCACAGCGACTGGCGCGAGCGGATCGAGGTGGGCGTGCGGGAGGCGGGGCTGCCGGTGTCCTTCTCGGCGCCGGTGACCGACCACGCCGCCTCCGACGATGCCGGCACCGGCACCCTGGGGGAGGAGAGCGAGTCCTTCTGGCGCGACCACAAGGGCGCCGGGGTCAACGCGATCCGCACCCAGACGCTGATCCGCGACGCCGACGTGGTGGTCGTCCGCTTCGGCGACAAGTACCGCCAGTGGAACGCGGCCTTCGACGCCGGCTGTGCCGCCGCCCTCGGCAAGCCGATCGTCACCCTCCACGACGAGGGCTTGGACCACGCTCTGAAGGAGGTCGACCGCGCCGCCCAGGCCACGGCGAGGACCGCCGAGCAGGTGGTCGACGTCCTTCGCTACGTGATCGAGGGCAAGCTTCCCGCTGGCTAGACGGGCTCCTGGGGCGTAGGGTGGGCGCATGTCCGCCGAGGCCAACCGGGCGACGATCGAGCGCTTCTACGAGGCGTTCGGCCGTTGCGACGGCAGCGCGATGACCGCCTGCTACACCCCGGACGCCCACTTCCGCGACCCGGCGTTCGGTGACCTCCATGGTGAGGAGGTCGGGGCGATGTGGCGGATGCTGACCGGCCGCGCCACCGATCTCGAGATCGAGCTGCGCGAGCACGAGGCCGGCGAGGAGACCGGCAGTGCCCACTGGATCGCCCGCTACACCTTCTCCACCGGGCGGCCCGTGGTCAACGACGTCCAAGCGAGCTTCCGCTTCGCTCCCGATGGCCGGATCGCCGACCACGTCGACGAGTTCGACTTCCGCAACTGGGCGAAGCAGGCACTCGGCCCGAGCGGTCACCTGGTGGCCCTGCTGCCGCCGCTGCGCTCGAAGGCCAGAGAGAAAGCGCTGGCGCAGCTCGCCTCCTTTCGCATGGAAGAGACCGGCTCCAGCGTCTAGCGCTTTCCCGTTCTCGCAGCGGGGCGATGCGGGCCTCGTCGCCGCTGGCTCCTTGCCCGGCATACTTCTCTCGCATGGAGTTCGAGAACGCCCTTCCTGAACTCTCCGAGAATCCTCAGGATGCCCGCGGTGATTGGGGAGCGGCGGAAGCCGATGAGGTCGTGTATCGCCTCGGTTTGTCCTGCGCCTTGGTTCCGGGTCTACCCGAGGAGCTTTGGATTGGCGACGTGCAGGTCAGGTTCGTACGAGGTCCGGTGAGGGCACAAAGGACCGAAATCCGACAGCGATTTGGGTTACCTGTCGTCTTCGACAAGTCAATGAAGCGTGTTGAGATTGGAGATGACGAGGTCATTGCTCTCCTCTCCCTCTCAACCACGCCAGTTCCAGACGATCTTGAGGCAGGATTCGCCGGCTGGAGGGCCCATGCTTTAGCGGCTGCTGGAATGCTTGCTTCGGTTCTCGATGAGCGGGTGGCTGGAGCCGAGTTGTTCGAGGACGCCATTTTCCTACGCCGGGGAACCTTTGTCGGAGCCGCCGACATACGCGAAAAGGTCAGGACGTACTTGCCCTTTGAAGTGAATCCCGCTGATAAACGCGCCTTGGAGCGGCTGAATGATCTTTCCGCCTCCGAGTCATCCGCAGTCGCTCGTGCTGCCCGCCTCTATCGCCGAGCCGCCCTCGAGGGCCCCACGGCAGATGCCTACGCGATGCTGTGGGTTGCCGCAGAGTGCTTCAGCGAGCATCGAAGCCCCTCCCGCAAGGACATTGAAGCTGCGCTCTCCGCGGCAGGGCTAAACCCCGAGGGATTGCCTATCAGTGTCGGCCGCCTGATCGAATTGAGGGGCAAGATCCAGCATCATGGGGTGGAGTCAGACGACAGGCTGACTACGGCCTTTTATGAGATGGAGGCCGTAGTACGTACCTTGATCCGCCAAGAGGCGGGTCTCGAGGGAGGGTGGTGGGCGGCATCCGACAACCCGGCGGGCTTCGCGGCTCCGTTCGATGCTGCGGTGGCTCAGTTGCACGGGCGCGGAATAAGCGAATGGCACGTTGACCAATTACCTTCCCCCGAGACTCCGAGGCCGCTACGGATACCCAGAACCATCCCGAATCCGCAGAACGATCCAAGAATTGATCTTGCCGAGGGTTTTGGGGACACAGCCCACCTCATCGCAGGAGTCGTGCTTGACGCAATCGAATGGATTGATCCTGGCTTTTCTTTACAAATTCGCTTAGGACGTCCTCCAGAGGCTCCTCCAAGCGCACCATTTGGCGCGAATGCCGATTCTCTCTGGATCTCGAAGGAGGGACTTGATGGCGTCGGCGATCCAGAAAAACCACATCTGCTGGTAAACCTCGTTTGGGATTTGGTGGGTCTCGTAGGTTTCGCTGTCGCTCAGCGTGTCGGGGCAGCGAGCCGCGGAAATGGGGTGCCGTTCGTTCAGGCCTTCGGCTCCTGGCTCCAATATGAGCGGCTTGTCAAGCACGGCGATTTCGAGGCGGAGGCCTTGTCGATTCCAAGTGCCAACGACCCGATTTCCCTGGGAAAGCTCTGCGGCTGGGCCGCGGCCGGCGACCTGCGAGCAGAGGCATCAGTTCAAAGCCTGGAAGGCGAGACGTATGAGCTGGGGATTTCGATCCTTGAGACGCTTAGGGAAATTCCCCTCGCAGCCCCACTTCATTTACTTGATTCCTCAGAGGAACCGGCCGGGACGGAGCGCTAGAGCAGACGAAGATTGCTTCCTTCAATCCATTCCCATGGATCAGCTAAGTCACTTCGCTAGCTGGGCTTCTGCCCATTCGCCGACTTCATTGAACAGCGCGACCGTCGCCTCACGGTCCAGCGGCTCGGCATCTAGGAGATCCGCATAGCGCAGCGGGACCGCATAGATCGACAGGTCATCGAGCTGGTCAGCGCCCGGGGGTGGATCGATCCCGGCGCTGTCGAGAATTTCAAGCAGCCGTCCAAGGTCGTGAATACGAGCCTCTTCCAGGCCGTGGAACGCCATCACCGCCTTGAGCCACTTCTCGACCGCCTGTTGGGCGTGGAAGCCGATGGCCTCGTCATCGATCTCGGGGTCGGGCGCCAACTTGCGCGCAACCCTGGCATCGCCCGTTGCCTTGCGTGCAAGAACCTTCGCGAGGTCCCCAGCATCAGGCATCGACAAGAACCCGGCCCTCACTCAGCGCCTCGTTGAGCATCGTGCCGTCGAAGTGACCCCATTCTTCGACGTCTTTAGCGCTCACGACGATTACATCAAGGGCCACTTCCAGCCCTCGCAACTCTCGCCTCAGGCGTGCCGTCTCGGCTCGACGCTTTGACACGTCATCCGGCTCGATTACCAGGAGATCAAGATCGGAATCTGGGCGGGCCTCTCCACGGGCGCGAGAACCAAAGAGAATCACTTTGGCTCCGGGCGCGGCGCTGGCGAGTCGCCGGCCAGCCTCTGCGATTAGAGCCTCGTCGGTCATGCGCCATAGGGTAGCCGTCACTTTTGACAGCCACGGAAACCGAGCCCGAATCCTTTAGAGGTTGACCGGTTGACCCAGTTTGGGCCGCATGCGAACATATGTTCGTATGAGGTGGGATGAGCAACGAGTCGAGAACGACCTGCGACTGCCGGGGGTGGGGGACGGCACCGTCGTCCGCACCTTCGACGCCCCGGAGGCGATGGGGATCAACTTCCACGAGGTCCGCGCCCGCTCGGCGCTGAACCACGTTCCCGGCAGCCGCTACGGCTTCAGCTGGACGATCAACCCCTTCAGAGGATGCACCCATGCCTGTAAATACTGTTTTGCTCGAAGAACTCATAACTATTTAGATTTTGGTCCTGGTAAAGACTTCGAGCGGGAAATCGTCGTCAAGGTCAACGTGCCGGAGCTGCTGCGGGCGGAGCTGCGGCGGCCGAGCTGGAAGCGGGAGCTGGTGGCGCTGGGGACGAACACCGACCCCTATCAGTGGGTCGAGAGCCGCTACCGGATGATGCCCGAGATCCTCGCGGCGCTGGAGGCGGCGGAGACGCCGGTCTCGGTGCTGACCAAGTCGCCCCTGGTGCTGCGCGACGTCGAGATCTACGAGCGGATGGCGAAGGTGCTGCCGATCTCGGTCAACCTCTCGATTCCGACCCTGGACGAGGAGGCCTGGCGGGCGACCGAGCCGCACACCCCAAGCCCAGCCGCCCGCCTCGAAGCCGTCGCCGAGCTCCGCTCCCGCGGCATCGACTCCGGAGTCCTGATCGCGCCGCTGATGCCGGGGATCAACGACGACCCCGACCAGGTCCGCCCGCTCGTAGAACAAGCCAAAGCCGCCGGCGCCACCTTCCTGGGCAGCGTCGCCCTCCACCTCCGCGGCGAGGTAAAGGACGTCTTCTTCGCCTGGCTAGAGGCCAAACGCCCCGACCTCCTCCCCCGCTACGAAGCTCTCTACCGCGACCGCGCCTACATGCGGCCTGAGCAGCGCCGTCACGCAACGAGAGCTGTCAAAGGCTGGGGCAGAGGAAGAGCGTCAAGACAAAGGGATTCACGGGCGGGTGGCGACGATCGGGAGGACTCTCCCGATAGGGAGAGCCCCCGATCGGAGACAGGACCCGCCCGCCAGAGCTCCCCCGTCCACCAGGGTTCCCTCTTCTAGCCCGCCCCTTCATCAAGCTGATCGAACTTGCACTCTTTCGGCGCTTTGTCGTCCCTGAACCGATGAAACCGAGCCCCATGCCGAATCCGCCCCGAAGCCGCATGGTCATACCCAACCTCGATCACCAGCTCCGGCCGCAACTCAACCCACTCGAGGTCGCGGCCCCCGGTCCAGCGACTGGGCTCCGCGGTGCCGGCCTTGCCGGTCTCCAGCGGCGCCAGCATCGAGCGCATGCTCTGTTTCGCCGCTTTCGAGAACCCTGAGATGTGGCCGACCGTGCAGAGCTCGCCGTCTTTGTAGAGGCCGAGGATCAGCGAGCCGACGGTGCCCTCTTCTTTGCCCGGGCGCCAGCCCATCACCACGCAATCGATCGTCCGCTCGCGCTTGACCTTCGCCATCCCCTTCCGCTTGCCGGGAACGTAGGGCGCGGAGAGGTTCTTGGCCATCACCCCCTCGATGCTGTTCAGCCACCGCTCCGCCTGCTCGGCGTCGGCGCTCAGCGTCGTCAGCTCGAGGCCCGCCGTCTCGGCGATCGCCTCCAGCCGTTCGCGGCGCTCGCGCAGCGGCTTCTCGCACAGCACCTCGTCTCCTTCCGCCAGCAGGTCGAAGACGACGTAGCTGGCCGGGATCTCCTTCGAGAGCAGCTCGATCCGCGACTGCGCCGGGTGGATCCGTTCCTGCAGGGAGTCGAATTCGAGGTTGCCGTCGGCGTCGCGGATCACCAGCTCGCCGTCGAGCACCCAGCGGCCGGGGGCGAACTCGAGCTCGGGGAAGTAGCGGTTGAAGGGTTTGCCGCCGCGCGACTGCACGTAGAAGTCCTCGCCGTCGACGAAGACGATCGCGCGGAAGCCGTCGAGCTTCGGCTCGTACGCCCAGTCCTCGCCCTCCGGCAGCGCTTTGCGGGTAAGCGCAAGTTGCGGCTTGATCGGAGGGGAGAGGGGTAGCGCCACCTAGTTGACGCTACCGGCGCGGCGCTCGCGACTCTCCCTCGGATCGGGGATCGGCACTGCTCCCAGCAGCTTTTTCGTGTACTCGTCACGCGGGTTCTCGCAGACCTGGTCGGCGCTCCCCTGCTCGACGATCTTGCCCTCGTTCATCACCGCGATCCGGTCGGAGATGTGGCGGACGACGCCGATGTCGTGGGCGACGAAGAGGTAGGCGAGGCCGAACTCGTCCTGGAGGTCGTCGAGCAGGTTGACGATCTGCGCCTGGATCGAGACGTCGAGGGCGGAGACGGGCTCGTCGCAGATCACCAGCTTCGGCTTCAGTGCGAGCGCGCGGGCGATCCCGATCCGCTGCCGCTGGCCGCCGGAGAACTCGTGCGGGAAGCGGTTGTAGTGCTCGGAGGAGAGCCCGACCCGCTCCAGCAGCTCCTGCACCTGCCGCCGCAGCTCCGAGCCGGAAGCGACCCCCTGCCGCTTGAGCGGGTCGCCGACGATCTGGCCGACCCGTTTGCGCGGGTTGAGCGAGGCCTGGGGGTCCTGGAAGATCATCTGCATCTCGCGGCGCAGCGGCCGCATCTGGCGGCGGCCCAGCCCGGCGATCTCCCGCCCTTCGAACTTCACCGACCCCGAGGTCGGCTTGATCAGCTGCAGCACCGCCCGGCAGGCGGTCGACTTGCCGCTGCCGGACTCCCCGACCAGCCCCAGCGTTTCCCCGCGCTCGACCTTGAAGCTGACCCCGTCGACCGCGCGCACCTGATCGACCTCGCGGTCGATCAGGATCCCGCGCTTGATCGGGAAGTGCTTGACGAGGTCGGTGACCTCGAGCAACGGGGCGCTGCCGGCGGTCTCGGTGCCGTTCATGCCCGCGGAGCCTCCAGTCCGATCTGCCCTTCGACCAGCCGCTTCTCGCGCTTCTCCTCCGGACTCAGCCAGCAGCGATCGCAGTGGCCGGGGGACTCAGGCAGTTTCGCCTCCAGCGGCGGGTACTGCGGGCACTTCGAGAACTCGTGCGGGCAGCGCGGCCGGAACGGGCAGCCCTCCGGCAGGTCCAGCAGCGAGGGCGGCTGCCCGGCGATCTGCGGCAGCCTCCGCGGCCGCGGCCGGTCGATCCGGGTCAGCGACCCCATCAGGCCCCAGGTGTAAGGGTGCTGGGGGTCGTAGAAGATCTCGTCCAGCGTCCCCTGCTCGACCACTTTGCCGGCGTACATCACGAGCACCCGGTCGGCGACCTCGGCGACGACGCCGAGGTCGTGGGTGATCAGGATCGTCGCCAGGTTGCGCTCCCGGTTCAGCTGCTCGAGCAGGCGCAGGATCTGCGCCTGGATCGTCACGTCGAGCGCGGTCGTCGGCTCGTCGGCGATCAGCACCTCGGGCTCCAGCGCCAGCGCCATCGCGATCATCGCCCGCTGGCGCATGCCGCCGGAGAACTCGTGCGGGTAGTCGTCGACGCGGCGCTTGGCGTCGGGGATGCCGACGGCCTCGAACAGCTCCACCGCCCGCGCCCGCCCCTGCTCCTTGGAGACGTCGCCCCGGTGGGCGCGGATCGCCTCGACGATCTGATTGCCAAGCCTGTAGACCGGGTTGAACGAGGTCATCGGATCCTGGAAGACCATCCCGATCCGCTCGCCGCGCAGGCGCCGCATCTCGGCGTCGCCGGCGCTCAGCAGGTCCTCGCCGCCCAACTGCACCGACCCCTCGATCCGGGCGTTCTTGGCGCGGGTGAGGCCGATCAGCGTCTGCGCGGTGACGCTCTTGCCACTGCCGGACTCGCCGACGATCGCCAGCACCTCGCCTGGGGAGAGGTCGAAGCTGACGCCGTCGACCGCCTGCACGACCCCGTCTTCGGTGGCGAAGCCGACACGCAGATCACTGACGCTGAGAAGGCTCATTCCGAAGCGCTTTCCCCGAGTCGGACCCGTGGGTCGAGGTAGGCGTAGGCGATGTCGACCAGGGTGTTCATGAAGACGACGAAGAAGGAGCCGTAGAGCGCCACCCCCATGATCGGCGGCAGTTCGAATTTTTCGACGGCTTCGGCGGCGTAGAGGCCGACGCCGTCGATGTCGTAGATCGCTTCGGTGATGATCGCGGTGCCGGCGATCGTGGCGCCGAAGTCGAGGCCGAAGAGGGTGATCACCGGGATCAGCGAGTTGCGCAGCACGTGCCGGGTCATCACCTGGCGCTCGCCCAGCCCCTTGGCGCGGGCGGTGCGGACGTAGTCCTCGTTCATCACGTCGAGCATGTTCGAGCGCACGACCCGGCTGTAGAAGCCGATCGAGATCGCGGCGAGCGTGACCCAGGGCAGGATCAGGTGCTTCGCCCATTCCCACGGGTCCTCGCTGAAGGGGACGTACTGGCCGTTGGGGAAGATTTCGAGCTGGTTGGCGAAGAGGTAGATGAGGACGGGGGCGAGCAGGAAGACCGGGATCGAGATGCCGGCGATGGAGACGCCGGTGAGGAGGCGGTCGAGCCAGCCACCGGCCCTGATCGCGGAGAGGTAGCCGAGCAGGAGGCCGAAGAAGAGCCAGATCACCGCCGCGCCGATCGTCAGCGAGAAGGTCGCCGGGATCCCTTCGATGATCTTGTCGTCGACCTCGATCCGCGGTTCGTACTGGACCAGCTCGCCGGTGAAGAGCTTCTCCATCATCGTCAGGTACTGCTGCGGCAGCGGGTCGTCGAAGCCCCATTCGGCTTCGATGTTCTCGACCAGCAGCGGGGTCGCGTTCTTGCCCGCGAGGCTCTGCGCCGGGTTCTGCTTCGGCAGGACCATGAAGACGACGAAGACGACCACCGAGACCGCGAACAGCACCGCGACCATCCCGACGAGCCGGCGGACGATGAAGCGGGTCATGAGAGAGCGGCTCCCCCCTGGGTGCCGGTGGCGCCGGCCTGGGCCTCGAACTGCAGCGCCGCGTCCAGCCTCTGCTTGCCGCGTGGGTCAAGGGCGTCGCGGAGAGCGTCGCCGATGATGTTCAGCGACAGCACCGTCAGCATGATCATCGCCCCGGGGAGGATCGCCAGCAGCGGCTGGACTTTGAGCAGCTCGACCCCGGTGGTGATCATCGCCCCCCAGGAGGAGTTCGGCGGCTGCACGCCGGCGCCGAGAAAGGAGAGGCCGGCCTCGAAGATCATCGCGTTGGCGATCATCAGGGTGAAGAAGACGATCACCGTCGAGGCGAGGTTGGGGAGGATCTCGCCGAACATCACCCGCAGCGGCCCCGCTCCCTGCGCGACCGCCGCCTCGACGAACTCTTTCTCGCTCAGCGCCAGCACCTGACCGCGGATCGGCCGGGCGATATAGGGGACGGTGAAGATGCTGATGATCCCGATCGGGATGATCAGCGAGCCGCCGGAGAGTTCCAGCGGCCCGAGCTTGAAGCCGCCGGTCGCGAGCGCGACCCCGATAGAAAGCGCGATCAGGAAGACCGGCAGCGACCAGATCGCGTCGAGGACGCGAGCGATCACGGTGTCCGTCCAGCCGCGGAAGTAGCCGGCCAGCAGGCCCAGGACCACCGCCAGCATGGTGGAGATCAAGGCGGCGCTGATCGCCACCAGCAGGGAGATGCGGCCGCCGTACATCAGCCGCACCATCTCGTCGCGGCCGAGGCGGCCGTCCGCCCCGAGGAAGAACTTGCCGTCGGCGGCGAACCACTGCGGCCCGATCGGTTTCCCTTCGACGCTGACGACGTCGAGTTTCTCGCCGTCGACGGTGATCTGTTCGACGATGTGCTCCTCGTTCGGGCCGGTTTCGGCGACGTGCTCGGCCCACAGCGGAGCCGCGAGGACGAAGAGGACTATGAGAACGAAGACGCCGAGGAAGGCGACGGCGAGGCGGTTGCGGAAGAACCGCCGCAGAGCGAGGGACCAGGGCCCCCGCTCTGCGCTCGGTTCGTTAGGCACGAGGCTCTTCTACCCCTGGCGCTTTACTTGAATTCGAAACTGCTCAGGTAGTGGCCGAAGGTTGGGTTGAAGATGACGTTGTCGAATTCGATTTCGTCGGAGACGAAGGTCGTCAGGTTCCGGTTCCCGTAGGGAGCCCAAGGCGCCTGTTTCATGATTTCTTCGTCGAGTTCCGCGTAGGCCGCTTCCTCCTCCGGCCCGAGCTGCTCTTCACCCAGTTCGGAGATCTTTTTGTTGACCGCCGGGTCGTCGAAGTTGGCGAAGTTGCCGTTGTTGGTCGGCAGGATGCTTTCGCCGGCCAGCAGCGGCTGGAAGAAGTCGTTCGGGTGCGGGTAGTCCTGGAACCAGTTGGCCCAGCCGGCATCGAGGTCCGGGGTGCTCTGGTTGCCGATCACCGTGAAGTAGTTGTCGGCGTTGAGGATTTTCAGGTTCGTGTTGAAGCCGAGTTCCTTGAGGACCTCGTTGAAGTATTCGCCGGCTTCGTTGTTGGGGCTTTCGGTGTCGGTCCAGACGGTGATGTCCATATCCGACGGATTTGCCTCTTTGATCATCTGCTTGGCTTTGGCAAGGTCGTACGGGTAGAGCTCGAACTCCTCGTGGCCCGGCATCCCCGGCGGCAGGATCTGCTGGGAGCCGGTGAGCTGGCCGGCGTAGATCCGTTCCAGCGCCCGGTCGTCGACCGCGTAGTTCACCGCCTGCCGGACTTTGAGGTCGTCGAACGGCGGCTGCTGGTTGTTCATCCAGAAGAAGTAGGTGCTGATGGTCGGCTCGACCCGGAACTGGGTGCCCTCGAAGTTTTCCTTCACTTCCGCGTAGCGGGAAGCGGGCGGCGGGTTCTGCATCCACTGGTAGGTGCCGTTTTCGACGTCGTCCACCTGCGACTGCTCGTTGCGGACAACGGTGATTTTGGCTCCGTCGACGCTGCCGTCAGGCAGGTCGGGCATCGCTTTGCCGTTGGCTTTGGCCCAGTAGGGGTTGCGCTCGTATTCCCAGCCTTTGCCCGGCTGCGATTTGGTGATCACGTAGGGGCCGGTGGCGGGCGGCGGGTTCGCCGACATGTCTTCGATCGGGGTGTCCTGGGGCAGCGGCGCGACGAACATCAGGCCGAGCTCGTTGGTGAAGGTGCCTCGCGGTTTTTCGAGGCTGATGACGATCTCGCCGGTTTTGTCGTTGGTTTTGATCCCCGGGATCGGGCCTTTTTTCGTTTCGGCGAATTTTTCGGCGCCTTCGATCGCCGCGATGTAGAAGGGCGAGCCGCCTGAGTTGAGCTGGATCATCCGTTCGACCGCGAAGCGGAAGTCGGAGGCTTTGACCGGGGTCCCGTCCGAGTATTTGAGGCCGGGGCGGAGTTTGAGGGTGTAGGTCTTTTCGTCTTTGCCGATCTCCGGCAGATCTTCGGCCAGGCCCGGGATCACTTCGCTGCCTTCATCGCCGCTGGCGTGCTTGTAGGTCAACAGGGGGACGTAGATGTCGGCCATCGCGGTCCAGCCTTCGGCCGTGTAGGAGAGGGCCGGGTCCATGTAGTCGGGGAACGAGGCATAGGTCCCTTTCAGGATCCCGCCTTGCTTGCCTTGACCACCGCCGGAGGTCTCGTCGTCACCGCCCCCGCAGGAGGCCAGTCCAATCGCTGCGACCGCTGCAAGTACCAGAACCGCAATCAGTGATCCAAGCTTCTTCAAGGTGTTCCCTCCGTCCCGGGATTGCCGGATAGGCCGATTTTGCTGGTTACGCCCTGTTTTTAGTCCCTGGTAACAACTCCACCACAATGTCGTCCCGCCCGTCAAGCGAGGGAGCTTCAGCCACTTCGCCGCTTTCCATCCATTTCCCTTTAAGCAGGGGCGTCATGACGACAACGATGCCGACTACCCCCACCCCCGCGACGAGAAACGTCATCCGGGGGCTGATCAGGGCGGCGATCACGCCGCCCAGGGCGAAGCCGATGCCCGGCGTCGCCGCGCCGATCGACTCGAGCACGCTCATCACCCGCGCCTGCATCGATTCCGCGGTCAGCTCCTGGACGGCGCTGATCATCGTCACCCACTGAACCCCGTTGCCGGCACCGCCGATGACCGAGGCAAGGCAGGCGAACGCCAGGGTCGGAGCCGCGGCAAGCCCCAGATAGCCGCCGCCGACGGCCAGGGTGCTGAACAGCAGCAGGTAGCCGAGGGAGCCCTGGCGGAGGCGGGCGAAGAGGAGGCTGCCGAACACCATGCCGGTCCCCCAGCTGGCCAGCATCAGGCCGTAGCCCGTGTCGCTCGATTCCAGCGTGTCCTTGACATAGACCACCTCCACCGGAATGACGGCGGCAAAGAAGATGAACGCCAGCCCCTCGGCGATCAGCAGGCGCCGCAGGATGGTCTGCTCGCGGATGTAGGCGATCCCGGCTTTGAGCCGTGCTCTCATGTGCCCGGGTTCCGGCTCCCCCCGCGGCATCGCTCCTGCGGTGAGCAGGATCCAGGCGATCGCATAAAAAGACACGGCGTCTAGTAACAGGGCGGTCGGGATCCCGAACTGCGCGACGACGAGGCCGGCGATCGCCGGGCCGAGGGCGGCGCCGCCGGTGAAGGCGACGTTGAGGATCGCGTTGCCGGCCCGCAGCTCCCCGACCGGCTCCAGCAGCGAAGCGGCAACGGAGCGGGTGAGGGCGCGGGCCGCCAGCATCAAGGTGCCGTCGATCGCCCCGAGCACGATTACCCCGGCGAGGGAGAAGTTGACCGAGAGCAGGGCGAGGCCACCGAAGGCCGCCGCCTCGGCGGCGTAGAGGACTGGCAGGGCAAAACGGGGAGATGGCAGCTCGACGCGGGCCACCAGTGCTGGCGCCAGCAGGGCGGGCATGAAGCCGGTCCCGATGAAGAGCGCCGCCGTCGCCAGGGCGCTTTCGGTCTGGTCATAGACGAGGACCGAGAGGGCGATCAGGCCCATCCAGTCCCCCAGCTCGTTGATCGCGTAGGTGATCGCCAGCCGTCGGAAGAGAGGGCGGCGGAGCGGTGCGGCTAGACCTTGGCCAGGCATGAACTCAATGGATGTCCTACCTCAAATTTGCACAACTTCTCGTGCAATTGCACAGGTTTTGGACAATCTGTGCTACAAACTGAGCAAGCAACTGCACGAGATTCAGACGGTCTTGGGACGTCTGAGGGCTTCAATCTAAGAGAAGGGGCATTTAAAAATGGGTTTCCGTCGCTAATTCAGAACTTCAGAGCGAGTCCAACTAAGGCCTCGCCAAGCTTTACCGAAAGGCGCTCGCGAGGGCGCCTTTCGTCTGTTCGGGACTAGATCGCCGCGACCTCCCCTGGGGGCGAGGCAGCCGCGAAGGCCCGTGCAAGATTGCTTTCTCCCTGGAATATCTGCCGAACTCGCGCCTACACCAGCGTTTTTGGGCGCTAACGTGCCATTGAGCAATAACGCAGAGCGGATGGGTCCGAGCGTGCGAGCGCAGGGAACTCGCCGCCCTTGCGGAACCCATTGCCGTAACGGGCCATTCGGCAGAACCCCACCATCCACAGCGAGCAATGTACGACGACCGCCCCACCCCTAGAGCCATCGCCCTGCAGGTCGGGGCGCTGGTGCTGATCGCCGCGGTCGCCATCTACGAGGCGCCGCAGGGGAATTGGGACATCGGGCTGCTGCTGGTCCTCTTCTCCTTCGCCGCGTTCAGCGACCTGACCGCGATCACCACCAACGCGCAGCTGAAGATCTCCGGCAGCTTCCTCGCCCTGGTCCTGGCGATGGTCTTCCTCGGCGGACCGCCGGCGGCATTGGTCGGGGTGTTGACGATCCTCGTCGGCTGGCTGCGCTGGCGCGACGAGCCGCACGATCTGCTCAACAACCTCGTCACCTACGCGACCTTCCCGCTGCTCGGAGGCCTCGCCTTCACCGCCATCGCCGACCAGGCCAACGTGCAGTCGAGCGAACCGATGTTCTACGTGATGGTCTTCGTCCTCTTCCAGGTCGTCCTCGCGCTCAACTTCGTGATGACCGCCGGCTACGGCTGCTACCTGGAGCGGGTCCCGTTCCGCGAGAAGCTGCGGGTGCTGCCGCCGGTGCTGCCCTCCGAGTTCGCCAGCGCGATGCTGGCGCTCGCGGTCGCCTTCATCTACCACGTGATCGGGATCGCGGCGATCGCCCTCTTCGGCGTCGTCTTGATCACCTTCCAGTACCTGCTCGGCCAGCTGTTGCTGTCCCAGCAGCGGGCGGAGGAACTGGAGCTGCGCAGCAAGCAGCTGGCCAGCTTCCAGGTCGGGATGTTGAGCGCGATGCTGCGCACCCTCGATCTGCGGGACAAGATGACCGCCCGCCACAGCGCCGCCGTGGCGCGGTACTCGCGGGCGATCGCCCAGCGCGCCGGCTACTCGCGCCGCGAGGAGGAGTTGGTCCACATCGCCGCGCTGCTGCACGACATCGGCAAGTTCATCCTTCCCGACCGCATCCTCAAGGCCAACGTGCCGCTCACCGACGAGGACTGGATGCTGATCAAGCGTCACCCGCAGCAGGGCGCCCGCGTCGTCTCCTCGCTCGACGGCTACGGGCCGGTGGCGGAGATCATCCTCGCCCACCACGAGCGGATCGACGGCAAAGGCTATCCGCGCGGTCTGGCGGGAGACGAAATCCCAGAGCTGGCGCGGATCATCTCCGTCGCCGACACCTACGACGTGATGACCGCGCGAGATTCCTACCGGACGCCGATGTCGAGCTACGACGCGATCGTCGAGCTCCGCCGCGTCGCCGGCAAACAGCTCGACGCTCGCTTCGTCGAGATCTTCATCGAGCTGCTCGAGGGCAAAGACGTCTCCTTCCAGCACGGCGAGGCGGCCGACTTCGAGAAGGAGCTGGCGCTGGAGGCGCGGATCGAAGAGACCGCCAGCCCCGGCAGCGAGTCGAACCGCTTCCAGGCCGCCGGCGTCAGCAGCTGAACCGGTAGCGTTGCGCGCGCATGCGCGCTGTCACTTTCCAGGCGCCCGAGCAGGTGCGGGTCGAGGAGAAGGCCGATCCCGAGATCGCCGCTGCCGACGACGCGGTGGTGCGGGTCGAGGCGAGCGGCATCTGCGGCTCCGACCTCCACATCTACCACGGGCGGGTGCCGGTGGAGCCGGGCTTCACGATCGGGCACGAGTTCGTCGGTACGGTCGTGGCGGCCGGGGACGACGTCGAACGGGTGGCGGTCGGAGACCGCGTCCTCGGCACCTTCCACACCGCCTGCTCGACTTGCGTCTCCTGCCTGCGCGGCGACTACCACCGCTGCCGCAACGGCCAGACCTTCGGTCACGGGGCGAACCTCGGCGACCTGCAGGGGGCGCAGGCGGAGCTGCTGCTGGTTCCCCGCGCCAACCTGACCCTGCGCCGGGTGCCGGAGGGGATGTCGGCCGAGGTCGCCCTCTTCGCCGGCGACGTGATGGGGACCGGCTACCACGCGATCGCCCACGCGGAGATGAAGGCGGGGGACACTGTCGCGGTACTTGGCCTTGGTCCCGTCGGGCTCTGCGCGGTGCAGGCGGCGCTCGCCGGCGGCGCAGTCAAGGTGTTCGCGGTAGATACGGTCGAGGAACGGCTGCAGGTGGCCGAGCGCTTCGGGGCGACGCCGTTGCACCTGACCGAGCAGGAGCCGAAGAAGGCCGTGCGCGCCGCCACCGAGGGTCTCGGGGTCGACGTCGTCGTCGACGCGGTCGGCGATCCGGGGCCGCTGGCACTCGCGATCAGCCTCGCCCGCGACGCCGGCACGGTTTCGGGAATCGGCGCCTACGCCGGCAAGGGGGAGGTGCCGCTTGGCCTGGCCTGGCTGAAGGGGCTGCAGCTGCGCCTCGGTCTCGCCAACGTGATCGCCCACGTCGACCGCGTCCTCGCCCTGATGGAGGTCGGCAAGCTCGACCCGAGCCCGCTCGTCACCCACCACATGCCGCTCGACCAGGCGGACGAGGCCTACCGGGTCTACGACAACCGCGAAGCGCTGAAGATCGTCCTCACGCCTTAGGAACTGCTGTATCAGTTGACTCGAACAGATGGTGGGGATACTGTGCGAGCTGGTGGCACAGCTGGAGGAGAACCCTTTCCGCATCGATCCCGATGACGAGGTACCCGTCGGGCTGCAGCTGTCCTGGCGCCTGCGGGCTCTTATCCACACGGGTGAGCTGGGGGCCGGGGAGCGGTTGCCGAGCTTCCGTCGCCTGGCCGAGTGGGCGGGAGTGAACGTGGGCACGGTGCGCGCCGTCTACGAGGCGCTGGAGCGGGACGGCCTGGTGGTCACCCGCCACGGCCAGGGGACCTTCGTTGCCGAGGAGGTGGAGGCGACGCCGCAGCTGGAAGAGATCGCATCCGAGGCTTTGCGGCGAGCCGAGGAAGCCGGGATCGGCCCCCGCGAGCTGGCGATCGTCGCCATGGCCAGCGCCGGCCTTGCTCCCGCCGCCGAGAGCGACGTGCCCGAGGTGCGGCAGGAGCTGCGCCGGCAGATCGCCCGGCTCGAGGCCGAGCTCTCCAGCTACACCGGCCATCTCCAGGCGGACCTGCCGACGGCCCCGAAGCGGGCGGTGGCTCATGTGGCCGGAGTCGAGGAGCTGGAGCAGACGCGCGACACCCTGATCGCGCAGCTGGCGGAGGCGCAGCGGGAGACCGAGCAGGAGGTGCGGCAGCAAGCGCAGCGGCGGGGGCCGCTGGGGAGGGCGATGAGCCGGTGGCGGGCCAGACGCTAGAACGCGGGCTCTTGCCCGTGAAGAACGTCTTCGAGGAGGTGGGGGTGATGATGATCCTCACCGTCAAGACGCTGATGTCAGCGGTGAGGCCCCCTTATCCCTACGGGGAGGAGCTCGTCTGGCAGTTCCTCTTCGTCTTGAAACTTGCCTGGTTTCCGCTGGTGGTCTCCACCTTCGCGCTGAACCTCGGCGCGCCCGGCTTGCAGGCTGCCGGGGTGCTCTCCCTGTTCGGCGCGCTCGACCGCCTCGGCGGCTTCTTCGTCGTGATCGCGATTCGCTGGATCGGGCCGCTGGTCACCGCGGTGGTGGTGGCGGGCGTCGCCGGCACCGCGATCACCGCCGACCTCGGCGCCCGCAAGATCCGCGAGGAGCTCGACGCCCTGCAGGTGCTCGGCGTCGACCCGGTGAAGAACCTCGTGGTCCCGCGCTTCCTGGCGCTGATGATCGTCACCGCCCTGCTCGACATCTTCGCGATCGTCTTCGGTCTCTTCGCCGGTATCGCCGCGATGCTCCTCTACAACCAGCCGCTCGGCGGCTTCTTCGCGACCCTCTTCTCCAACGCCACGGTCACCGATCTCTGGTCCTCGGTGATGATGTGCACGATGTTCGGGGCGATCGTCGCCGTCGTCTGCTCCTACAAAGGGATGTCGGCCTCGGGGGGCGCCGCCGGGGTCGGCCGCGCCGTCAACCAGGCGGTGGTGATCTCCCTCGTCGCGGTCTTCTTCTTCCAGTTCGTCGTCAGCTCGATCCTGCTGGCCACCAACCCCGAATTGCAGGCGGTCCGGTGATCGGCTGGCTCGACGCCCCGCGCTCCTGGCTCGACGCCTTCGGGGAGATCGCCCGTTTCGGCGTCCGGATCATGGGCCAGGTCTACTCGGGCCGGGTGTTCAAGTTCTTCGGCGAGGGCCTGCGGCAGGCGGGCATCCTGATCTTCGGCTCGGCCCTGATCATCTGGGCCTTCGTCTTCATCCTCGGCCTCCAGTGCGGCCTTCAGGGCGCCTACTTCAATCGCTCGATCGGAGCTCCGTCGCTGGCCGGCCTCTTCTCGGCCTACTGCGATCTGCGCGAGGGCTTGCCCTACGCCTTCGGCTACATCCTCGCCGCCAAGGTCGGGACCGGGATCGTCGCCGAGCTCGGGGCGATGCGGATCTCCGACGAGATCGACGCGCTCGAGGTGATGGGGATCCAGCCGCTGACCTTCCTCTGCGCGACCCGCCTGCTGGGAGCGTGGATCGCGATCCCGTTCCTCTATCTGGTCGGGATCGGGCTGATCTACGCCGCCAGCTACTTCTCGGTGGTCAACCAGGTCGGCGACGTCTCGTCCGGTGGCTACTTATTGATCTTCTGGATGTATCAAGACCCCACCGACCTGGTCTTCAGCATGATCAAGGGGCTGACGATGGCGACCGTGATCGTGCTGGTCGGCTGCTACTACGGCTACACGGCCTCGGGCGGCCCGGTCGGGGTCGGCACCGCCACCGCGAAATCGATGGTCTTCAACATCGTCGCCGTCCACATCATCGGCATGCTCGGCACGGTCGTCTTCTGGGGCGCCAACCCCAGAGCACCTATCGGCGGCTAGCCGCCCTTGATGAGAATCGTGCCGATCAGGCCGAGCATCGCGGCTAACAGGGTGTAGTTGCCGCGTTGGACGGTGGCATGGAGGGCGGTCATCTCTTGTCTCAAGGCCCTCATTTCGGCGGAGACTTCATTGAAGCAGCGGTGCGTCTCCTCTCTCCCCTCGGTGATTCGCCGGTTGACCTCGTCGAACCGTTCATCGACTCGCGCGAACCGTTCCTTTTGGACTTCGTCGGGCGGGGCCATGGTCGGCATGGTTGCAGCCTAGCGAAGCAAATGCAACATTTTGTCTGAGAACGTAAATTCTCTGAAACTTCTGCTCAGCGACGGCGGTGCTTGCGGAAGGTCTCCTCGACCCACTTGTAGCCGCGGCGGCCGCTGAGGCTCTCGCGGAAGCGCTCCATCGCCGGCGGGCGCGGCAGGTTCGGGTTGAGCGGGCCCTCGGGCGGGACGACCAGCGGGTAGAAGAGCGAGGCGGCGGTGACGTCGGCGACGGAGAGGCCATCGCCGACGAGGAACTCGCCGTTGCCCTTCTCCAGCTCGGCCTCGAGCTTGTCCAGCGCGGCGACGATTCCCTCGCGGGCGCGTTCGGCGTCCTCGTCGCTGTCGGCGTTCCAGCGCAGTCGCGTGTAGGTCCTGGCGTAGGCGCCCACCACGGGCTTGGCCTTGCCCAGCGGGCCCGGCACCGATTCGGCCGCCACCTCGGCGAACAGCGCGGGCTCCTGAGTCAGCTCGTAGAAGGGGAGCAGGCGCGCGTGCGGCCCGAGGTTCTCGTCGAACCAGTCCTCCAGCTCGATCGCGCGGGCTCGCTCCTCGGCGTCGATCGGGTAGAGCGGCGGGTCGGGGTACTTGGCCTCCAGCGCGGCGATGATCTCGGTCGAGTCGCCGATCGCGCGCCCGTCGATCGTCAGTACCGGCAGGGTGACCTGGGAGCCGCGGGTGAGGGCGAAGGCGATCGGGATGTGGGTCCCGGGCAGCGGCGAGCGTCGCCGGTGGTCGATGCCCTTGTACTCGAGCGCCCAGCGGACCTTCTCGCTGTAGTGCGAGATGTCGATCTGCCAGAGCGTCGGCCTCTGTCCTGATTGCGCCGTCATCGCCTGCCTGGCAGCATAAGCGCCGTGGCCCTCTTGAGCGAGGCGGAGATCGAGCAGAGGCTGAGCGACCTCTCCGGGTGGGAGCGCGCCGGTGAGGCGATCCGCAAGAGCTTCAAGCGCGACGACTTCGTCGGCAGCGTCCGCTTCGTCTCCAGCCTGGTCGAGCCGGCGGAGGGGATGAACCACCACCCCGACGTCTCAATCTCCTGGGACACGGTGACGGTGACGATCTCGACCCACTCAGAGGGCGGCCTGACCGCGGCCGACTTCGAGCTTGCCGAGAAGATCGACGCCTTGGCGTAGGTCCTCGGTGGCGAAGCGGAAGAAACAGCGTCGGGCGCGCGAGAAGGCGCCGACGGTCGACTACGTCGACCCGGAGGGGAACGTCCTCACCCTGCGAGAGACGCTGAGCGCGGGGACGATTGCCAAGGTCGGCGAGCCGCCGGCGGGGGAGGCGACTTCGCTCGACGACGCCTGGCGGCGGCGCTCGGAGGTTCTCTTCGAGCGGTTGGCGGTGCGCTGGGAGATCGCCGAGCTCCCCCTCACCGACCAGAAGATGCTGCTCGGTCGCTACCGGATGGCCGATGCGGAGACGCAGCGGTGGGTCCGGCAGACGATCGCCGAGCACCTCGAACGCCACATCCCCGAGCTCAGCGGCTGAGATCGTGGCCGAGGCGCTGCGGATCGACGAGCGGCTCTCGATTCCGCTGGCGGAGATCGAGCTGCGGACCAGCCGCTCCTCCGGCCCCGGCGGTCAGCACGCCAACGTCACCGCTTCGCGAGTCGAAGCCGTCTTCGACGTCGAGGCTTCGGCGAGCCTCGACGAGGCGCAGCGGGCGCGGCTGCTGGAGCGGCTCGGCCCGGTCGTCACGGCGGTCGCCCAGGACGCCCGCGGCCAGTCCCGCAACCGCGACCTGGCCCTGGAGCGGCTGGCGGCGAAGATCGCCGCCGGCCTGCGGGTGCAGCGGAAGCGCCGGCCGACGCGCCCTACCCGCGCCTCTCGCAAGCGCCGGCTTGAGCAGAAGCGAATAAGGGGAGAGAGGAAGCGGGGTCGGCAACGGCCATCGCCGGATGAATGAGAGGAGAAGGGCATGCTCGGCACGACCAAGGCGACCAGCGGGTTCGCCGTGAAGGACCTGAAAGAGGCGAGGGATTTCTACGAGGCAACTCTGGGAGTGGGGGTCGAGGTGCTGGACGAGGAGAACGGGGTGGCGAGGCTGAAGCTCGCTGACGGCTATGACGTCCTCATGTACCTCAGCCCCGAGATGACCTCGCCGAGCTACACGATGCTCAACTTCGAGGTCGACGACGTCGACGCTGCCGTGGACGGCCTCGTCGAGCGAGGGATCGCCATCGAGCGCTATGACGGCTTCGACCACGACGAGAAGGGCATCGTCCGCGGCCCCGGGCCGCAGATCGCCTGGTTCGAGGACCCGTCGGGGAACACCATCGCGGTGATGCAGCAGTAAAGGCCGCGGCTGGAATACTGCGCGGGGTGCCTGCGCTACGCCGCTTCGCCGGCCGCCGACGAAGTCGCGCCGACAGCCCCCGGCTCTCCCTGTGCGCGATGACCGCTGCCGGGCCGGCGCAAGCGCGGGCCTTCCTCGAACAGTGGCGCCCCGTGGTCGACGAGATCGTCGTCGCCGTGGACGAGCGCGCCCATCCGGCCACGACGAACGAGTGCGCGCGCCTCGCCGATCAGGTCTACGTCGTGCCGGCGGCGATGTCGAACATCGAACCCTACGTCGGATGGCTGCACAGTCACTGCTCCGGCGAGTGGATCCTGCGGGTCGACGACGACGAGCTGCCGAGCAAGGAGCTGAGGCAGGCGCTGCCGTCCCTTCTCGACGAGCGCGAACCCACGCATTACTTCCTGCCGCGCCGGTGGATGTACCCCACGCCGAAGACGTACATAACCGAGGGGATCTGGCTGCGGGACGTGCAGCTGCGCCTGGTGCGCAACCTTCCCGGTCTCTGGCGCTTCTCCGGCCGCTTGCATCTGAACATCGAAGTGGAAGGCGCCGGCCGCATCGTCGACGCGCCGCTGCTGCACCTCTCGCTTCTCGTGGCCGATCTGGAGAAGCGGCGGGCCAAGGTGGAGGCCTACGAGCGGATCAGACCCGGGCTCCGCACCGGGTCGGGCGTGCCCCTCAACAGCGTCTTCCTCCCCGAGGACATGGAAGTGACCTCCCTGAACCGGTCGGGGAGGTCCGACGCCTCGGCTGCCGACCGCTTCCTGCAGGCGGTTCACGGTCCCGAGACGGAGCCGGCGCCACCGGCTGGCGGGGTGCCGAGCGTCCCCCTGGGGGAGATCCTGCGCTGGAGCGGAGACCGGCCGGTCTCCGCCGGTGCCTACCGGGCGCGCGTCACGCTCCCGAACGGAGTCGCGCCGATGCCGGCCGAGGCCATCCAGCACGTGCAGGTCGAGGTCAGCAACCTGGGGGACGAATGGTTCCCCAGAGGACCGCATCCGCAGCCGCCGATCCAGATCGGCTACCGCTGGCAACGGGAGGACGGCACGGAGATCGAGCTACCGACGCTGCGCACGCCCTTCACGGAGGCCGTCGCACCCGGCGCGACGACGCGGTTGGCGATGGCGATCCAGGCCCCGCCGGACCACGGGCGCTTGCAGCTCCGCGTCGATCTGGTCCACGAGAACGTGCGCTGGTTCGAGTGCGAGGCGCGCCTCGAGGTCGACATCTCCCCTCCGTAGGCCCTGACGGCCTACGCCGAGGTCCGCTCCAGCTCCCGGGCGACAGCGTCGTGGCGGTAGTCGAAGATCGTTCGCAGGTCGCGCTGGACGAAGAGCCGGTTGGCGATCTCCCCCAGCGGCCCGAAGGGGATCGAGTAGCGGATGCGGTCGTGGATGATCGTCGCCTCCGGTCCGTCCTCCTCGAACACGTGCGTGTGCTCCCACAGCGTGTAGGGGCCTCTTACCTGGGTGTCGACGAACCCGTGGGGCCGTTCCCAGGTCTCGATCCGCGTCTGCCAGCGGATCGGGATCCGGTGCAGCTGCAACCGGTAGTCGAGCAGGGTCCCCGGTCCCATCTCGATCGGGCCGGGGGTGAGCACTTTGAAGCGCAGCCACGGCGGCGTCAGCAGCTCGAGGTTGCCCGCGTCGCCGTAGAAGTCGAAAGCCCGCTCGACGGGGAGCTCGACCCGCTGCTGGCGTTCGAGGAGGTGGACGCGGGGCATTCGAGGCAGCCTAGAGGGTCGTCGATCCCGTCCTGGGGCTTTCGCTCTGGGCTCCCACTCCATAAGGGTGCATTACCCGTTCCGATGTCATACTCCGCGGAGTGCCCGCGCTACGCCGCTTCGCCGGCCGCCGACGAAGTCGCGGCGACAGCCCACGGCTCTCCCTGTGCGCGATGACCGCAGCCGAGCCGTCGCAAGCGCGGGCCTTCCTCGAGCAGTGGCGCCCCCTGGCCGACGAGGTCGTCGTCGCCGTGGACGAGCGCGCTCATCCGGAGACGACGAACGAGTGCGCGCGCCTCGCCGACCGGGTCTACGTCGTGCCGGCGGCGATGGCCCACATGGAGCGCTATCTCGGGTGGCTGCACAGCCGCTGCTCCGGCGAGTGGATCCTGCGGGCCGACGACGACGAACTGCCGAGCGAGGCACTGAAGAAGGTGCTGCGGCCTCTGCTCGACGAGCGCGAGCCGACGCACTACTGGTTGCCGCGCAGCTGGATGTACCCGACGCCGGAGACGTACATAACCGAGGGGATCTGGCACCGGGACATCCAGCTGCGCCTGGTGCGCAACCTCCCCGGCCTCTGGCGCTTCTCCGGCCGTTTGCACTCGAACGTCGAGGTGGCGGGCGCCGGCCGCATCGTCGACGCGCCGCTCCTGCACCTCGCGCTTCTCGTCTCCGACCTGGAGAAGCGGCGGGCCAAGGTCGAGGCATACGAGCGTGTTGCGCCTGGACTTCGCGCGCCGTCGGGTGTGCCCCTCAACAGCGTCTTCGTCCCCGAGGAGATGGGAGTCACCTCCCTGGACCGGTCGAGCAAGCGCGACGTCGCCGGCGCCGCCCGCTACCTGCAGGTGGCCCGCGAGCCCGGGGAGGAGCCGGCGCCAAAGGCCGGCGGTGTGCCGACCGTCGCGCTGGAGGAGATCGTGCGCTGGAACGGGGAGCGGCCGGTCTCCACCGACGCGTACCGGGTGCGGGTCACGCTCCCGCGGGGCATCAGGCCAATGCGAGCCGAGAGCGTCCAGCACGTGCAGGTCGAGGTCGCCAACCTGGGAGACGAATGGCTGCCGAGAGGACCGCGGCCGGAGCCGCCCATCCAGGTCGGCTACCGCTGGTGGCGGGAGGACGGCACGGAGATCGTGCAGCCCACGCTGCGCACCCCCTTCACGGAGACCGTCGCGCCCGGCGCGACGACGCGGTTGGCGATGGCGATCCAGGCCCCGCCGGACCACGGGCGCTTGCAGCTCCGCGTCGACGTCGTCCATGAGAACGTGCGCTGGTTCGAGTGCGAGGAGCGCCTCGAGGTCGACATCTCCCCTCCGTATGCCGAGGGGTTCTTCGCATCCCTCGACGAGGGTGGCCGGGCGTCCGCGGACGCCGTGATTCCCTGGCTCTTCGAGCATCTCGCACCGAGGAGCATCGTCGACGTCGGCTGCGGCACCGGCACGTGGTTGGGGATCGCACGGGAGAAGGGAATCGACGACGTGTTCGGCCTCGACGGGCCATGGGTCAGTCCCGACGCTCTCGAGATACCCCCGGAGCGCTTCCTCGCGGCGGATCTCACCGTGCCACCGGAATTGGGCCGGACGTTCGACCTCGTCCTCTCGCTCGAGGTCGCAGAGCACCTGCCGCCTGCGAAAGCGGAGGGCTTCGTCGACTGTCTGACGTCCCTGGGGCCGCTGGTCGTCTTCTCGGCCGCCATCCCCGGGCAGGGCGGCATCGGTCATACGAACGAGCAGTGGCCCGAGTACTGGTCCGAGCTCTTCGCGCGCCGCGGCTACGAACCGGTCGACTGCCTGCGGGAGGTCTTCTGGGACGACGAGGGTGTCGACTGGTGGTACGCGCAGAACCTCCTTCTGTTCGCGTCCCCCGCGGCGCTCGATGCGGTCCCGAGCCTGCGCGAGCACCCGAGCCGGGGGCAGGTCCCGCGGTCACTCGTCCACCCCCGCCGACTCTCCCTGGCTCCATGACGATCGCGGATCGCGTCAGCGAGATGGACACCTCGCTCTTCAGGCCGATCGAGAGTCAGACGACCGAGCCCGACCGCCAGTCGTTGCTCGCGCTTCACGCCGCGATCGCCGAGCGCGGTCCTTTCGACTATCTCGAGATCGGGTCGCACCTCGGGGGGTCGCTGCAGGCGCTGGTGGCCGACCCGCGCTGCCGGAGCATCGTCTCGATCGACACGCGGCCTCTGTCGCAGCCCGACGACCGCGGCGACGCCGCCGCTTACCCTGACAACAGCACCGAGCGCATGCTGGAGCTGCTCTCTTCGCTCCCCGGCGCGGACCTCGCGAAGGTGGAGACGTTCGAGCGCGGCACGGACCGGCTGTCGGTCGCAGAGTTGCCGACCCGGCCGCAGTTCTGCTTCATCGACGCGGAGCACACCCGCGCCGCGGCGTTGCGCGACGCCCGCTTCTGCCTGAAAGCAGTGTCACCCGACGGCGTCATCGCCTTCCACGACAGCAACGTCGTCCTCCCGGGCATCGAAGACTTCCTCGCAGAGCTCGACCGTCCCCACCACGCGTTTCAAATGCCGGATTCGGTCTTCGTGGTCGAGCTCGGCCCGGCACGCCTGTGGGACACGTCGTACGTCCAGCAAGCTCTCGTCCCCATCGCTTGACAGTCACCCCGGCCGCCTCGACCGGTTCTTACTCGACGACATGGGCACGGCTGGTTTCGAACCAGCGACCTCTCGCGTGTGAAGCGAGCGCTCTCCCACTGAGCTACGCGCCCGGGATTGGGGATTGTACGACGGCCGGAGGGGCAGGGTGTCGGTAGGGCATTTGTCCATTACTCCACAATTTTTGGTAGGCCGGGGTATTCGGGCTCCGACCCCCTCCGGTTGGCGGGGAGACGACCACTTTGAAAGGAGCTTCGAATGCGAACCTGGAAAGGAGGGATCCTGCTTGCCCTGGCGGCGGTGATGGCCTCGGGCGCGCTGGCGGTACCGGCGGGGGCGGCCACGGCGGTCTACCCACCGGGCGGCGGTCAGTTCAGCGGCGGGCCCGAAGGCTGGGAAGTGACCAGCGCGGAGTGCAACGTCCCCGCTCTCTGCACGGCGAGTGGAGGCTATGACGGGGCCGACGGGGTGCCGGCCGGCTCGTTGGGGGCCGACACCAACATCAGCCTCAACCTGCTCACGCTCTTCCGGTCGGCCGTGACTCTGCAGTCCCCCGACTTCAGGGCCTCCACCGGAGGCGCCGCGACCCTTCACCTGGAGCGACGCTTCTCGCAGGGTTCGCTGGTGGACCTGGCGCCCCAGCTCGACTACCGCGTCCAGCTCGTCGACCGGACCAGCGGCAAGCGCTCGAGCTTGATCACCGAGACCCTCGACGGCGCCTCGGGCTGGAGCGGCGAAGACGGGGCGGCGACCCTGAAAGCAGGCCACACCTACGCGCTTGCCATCACCGCCGAGACCTCCTCGAACGTGGCAGGAGCCGGTCTCCTCTCCGGTACGACCAGCGCCCGCTTCGACAACGTCGCGCTCACCGTCGGCAGCGGTGGGGCGGGCGGAAAAGGCGATGCCAACGGTAAAGGCGGAAGCGGTACCGACGGCACGATCGCGGCCCGTGTCGCGGCGCTCGCCCCGGCGACCCTTGCCGGGCCGGTCCAGATGAAAGGCAAGCGCCTCTTCGTCAAGGCGCGCTGCCCGAAGAGGATCGGCCGCAACTGCCGGATCTCGGTCCTCGGGCTGTTGAAGAAGGGCAAGCCGGCGACTGCGAACCGCACGGTCAAGGTCGCCAAGGGCAAGACCAAGCGCCTCGTCCTCAGGGTCAAGCCGCGGGCGAAAGGCAAGGTCGTGAACCGCAAGCGCCTCCTCTTCAAGGTGCGGGTGCGGGCCGGGAAGGCCAACGCGACCGCGTTCAAGCGGCTGAAGCTGATTCGCCGCTAGGGCGCTCCTGCCGCAAGGCCATGCCGACGAACGGATAGATCAAGGTGGACAGCATCGCCGCCCCCACCAGGCCGGCGGCGGTGCTGCTCTTCATGTGTCCCTGCTCGACGGCGATCGTCGTGATCGCCACCACCAGGGGCAGCTCGGTGGCCGAGTAGAAGGCGAGCGCGGCGCGTTCGCGTGCGCTGAGCAGGCCTCGGTAGAGGAGCATCGCCGGCGCCCCGCGCACGATCAGGAAGAGGGCGAAGAAGAGGAAGAGCTTGGCGATCGCTTCCGCGGAGCCGAGCGCGGCGAGGTCGAACTCGATCCCGCTGGCGACGAAGAAGAAGGGGACGAAGAAGCCGAAGCCGACCGCGGTCAGCTTCGACTCGAACACCTGCAGCTCCTGTCCCCTGAGCGCGAGGCGGGTGATCATTCCGGCGACGAAGCCGCCGAGGAGGATGTCGAGCCCGAGCTCCCCGGCGAGCAGGACGAGGCCGAAGACGAGGACCACCGTCACCCGCACCGCCAGCTGGCTGCTCGCCTCGAAGGTCCGTTCGAGCGCCGGCCAGCCGCGCCAGGCGAAGCGGACCGAGGCCAGGGCGAGGACAAGTGCGAGGGCGACGAAGGCGAGCAGGATCACCGCCTCGTGCAGCGGGTTGGTGGTGGAGAGGACCAGCGTCACCAGCAGGATCGGACCGAACTCGCCGGCGGCTCCGGCGGCCAGCAGGTAGGTGCCGAAGCGGGTCTTCAGCTCGCCGTTGTCGCGCAGGATCGGGATCAGGGTCCCGATCGCCGTCGTCGCCATCGCCGAGCCGGTGTAGAGGAAGGAGACGACGACGCCGGCGGCCGCGAGCGCCCCGCCGATTCCGTAGGCGAGGCCGACCGAGACGAACCAGCCCAGCGCCCCGAGCTTCATCGGCGCCCCTTTGATCCGCTCGAAGTCGATCTCGTAGCCGGCGAAGAAGAAGAGCATCCCGAGGCCGAGGTTGGCGAAGAAGTCGACGAAGTCGCTCGACTCCGCGAGGTCGAGGACTTCCGGCCCGATCACGATTCCGAGCATGAGCTCGAGCACGACCACGGGGGGGGCCAAGCGCTTCGGCAGGTAGGCGACGGTGATCGCAGCGAGGGCGGCGACGGCGACGATCGCGAAGAACGAGTCCGTGTCGACCGTGATCACGGGCGTGATCCTATGTCTGGCCGGCTAAGATCAGCGGTGGACCGTGCTAGGCGGGGAATTAGCGGTGCCCTGTAACCCGCAATCCGCTTTAGCGGGGCCGACTACCGTTCCGAGGGACTGGCCGTCGGGGTCAGTGCGTCGCGGCGGGCGTTGACGGCCGGGTCCTGCGCGACGTGGGCACGCGAATCAGGTCAGGTCCGGAAGGAAGCAGCCTTAAGCGGATGCCGCGGGTGCCGCAGGAGAGCCCGACCCGAGCCTCAAGCGACGGACACGCCCGGTGACCTCGTTTCAAAGAACGGGTGCACGGTCCATATTTCGCTGGTGATCAGTCGATCAGGCGCTTGCGCATCTGGTGGATCGCGATCCGCCAGGTGACGAAGGCGAAGGCGACGAGGAAGGCGAAGCGCAGCAGGTCCTCCGCCTCGAAGCCGAAGGCGGCGCCGCGGACCAGTTCGACCAGCTGGTGCAGCGGGTTGAACTGCGCCGCCACCTGCACGCCCTCGGGCAGCCCGTCGATCGGGAAGAAGGTGCCGGCGACGAGGAAGAGCGGGGTGATGAAGAGCGCGGTCACGTAGTTGAACTGGTCGATCTTGGCGACCGTCGCCGCCATCGCCACGCCGAAGCCGGAGAAACCGAGGGCGGTGAAGAAGCAGAAGATCGGCACCAGCAGCATCCCCGGCTCGGGGTCGAGTCCGAAGCCGATCGTCACCAGCAGGGGCACGCAGCCGTAGGTGCCGGAGCGGATCGCGATCCAGAGCATCTCGGCGGTGACCAGCTCCTCGACGTCGACCGGCGCGGCGAGGATCGCGTCGTAGGTGTTCTGGAAGCGGTGCTTGACGAAGGTGCCGAACATCGACGGCAGGGCGCTGGAGAAGATCACCGCGGTGGCGACCATGCCGGTGCCGACGAACTCGATGTAGGGGATGCCGTCGACTTCGTCGACCAGGGTGGCGCTGAGGCCGAGGCCGAAGGCAAGCATGTAGACGAGCGGTTCGAGCACGCTGGAGAAGGTCGTCCCCTTCCAGTAGGTGCGGAAGTTGGAGACCTCGCGGCTCATCACCCCGGCGATCGCCGCCCGTTCGAGCCGGCGCAGCTTGCGGGGCGCCTGCGCCGCCGGTGCGGTCTGCGCTGAGGACTCCATCACTCCGCCTCCTCGCCGGTCAGCAGCACGAACACGTCCTCGAGCGAGGCGGCGCGGACGACCGCGTCCTCGGGGACGATGCCGTCGCCCCGCTCGGAGCCGACGATCGCGATCGCCGGCCCGGCCGGTCGCACCGGGAGGCCCTTCGATTCGGCTTCCGCCCGCGCCTCCGCCAGGCGTTCCGGGGGACCGTAGACCTCGGCCGTCTGGCGGCCGGCGTGCTCGGTGATCAGCTCGACCGGACGGCCGCGGCTGATGATCTTGCCCTGGTGCATCACCGCCACCTCGTCGGCGAGCCGCTCGGCCTCCTCGATGTAGTGGGTCGACATCAGGATCGTCGTCCCGCGCGCTTTCAGGTCGCCGATCAGCGTCCAGAGCTCGGTCCGGATCTGCGGGTCCAGGCCCACCGTCGGCTCGTCGAGCAGGACCAGGCGCGGCTCGTGGACGAGGCCGCGGGCCAGCAGCAGTCGCCGCCGCATGCCGCCGGAGAGCTCGTCGACGGCGTCGCGCCGGCGCTCGGTGAGGCGGGCGATCTGGAGCGCTTTCTCGACCGCGGCACCGATGTCGGGCACGCGGTAGAGGCGGGCGAAGATCGCCAGGTTGTCTTCGACGGTGACGTCGACGTCGAGGTTGTCGAGCTGGGGGACGACGCCCATCAGCCCGCGCGCGGTCTTCGCTTCGTCGGGCAACTCGTGGCCGAGGACGCGCAGCTGGCCGGAGTCGGCGATCGCCTGCCCGGTCAGCAGTCGCATCGTCGTCGACTTGCCGGCGCCGTTGGGGCCGAGCAGGCCGAGGCAGATGCCTTCCGGCACCTCGAGGTCGAGACCGTCGACCGCGGTGATCGGGCCGAAGGTCTTGACCACGTCGCGAAGCTCGATGGCAGCCATGCGCCTGATGCTGCCAGACTGCCGCCGATGCTGGACGAGCGCTGGATCCGGTCGCTGCACGTGGAGTCGATGCGCCACGCCGATCTGCACCGCGAGCGCGACCCGCACGTCCTCTTCCAGGCCTCAACGATCGGCGCGCTGCTCGACGGCGCCTTCGAGGGCGACCTCAGCTTCGCCGAGCTTGCCGAGCACGGTGACCTCGGCCTCGGCACGCTCAACCACCTCGACGGCGAGATGATCGCGGTCGACGGGGAGTTCTTCCGCGCCGACGTCGACGGGCGGATCGAGCGGGTGCCGCCCGAGGAGAAGACGCCTTTTGCCGTCGTCACCCGATTTGAGCCCACCGTCGAGGAGCAGCTGCCCGGCGAGGAGCGATCCCACGAGGAGCTGCTTGCACGGCTCGACCGCCTGGTTCCGGAGGGCGCTTCCTCATGCGCGGTTCGCCTTGACGGGGGCTTCAAGCTCGTCCGCGCCCGCTCGGTGCCGCGGCAGAGCCCGCCCTACCGGCCGCTGACCGAGGTCGTCGCCGACCAGCACGTCTTCGAGCTCCAGGAGGTAGAGGGGACGATGCTCGGCTTCCGCTTCCCCACCTACGTCGAGGGGATCGAGGTGCCCGGCTACCACTTGCACTTCATCAGCGCCGACCGCAGCCGCGGCGGCCACGTTCTCGACTCGCGCTCAGCCGAGCTGCGGGTGCAAATCGATCCTTCCGACGACCTCCACATCGAGCTGCCGCCGCAGGTCGAGCTCGGCGACCCGGACCTCGCCGCCGAGACCCACGCCGCGGTCGCCGCCGTCGAGCACAGCGGCTAGCAGCGGCGGTAAATGACCCAGGAGTCGTTCGCGGCGACGCGCTCGAACCCGTCCGGGACCGGGAAGGAGGGGTCGGTCGGGTCGTTGGGGTCGAGGATGAAGTTGTGGATGACGAAGTCGCTGGCGGGGGCGACGAAGTAACCGCGCTCGGGTACCCCTTCCTCGGATGCGCTGATCACCTGGGTTGGCTTGATGTCGAGGCCGAAGGCGAGACGGGGGACGGCGCGGTGGTTGGGCACGGCGATCTCGCCGCAGAGCGGCTCGAAGGCGCCGGCGTCGACGAGGTCTGAGAGGTCACCCTCGATCCGGGCCTGGTTGGTGAGGTCGGTGTCGACGCGGGAGTCGAGGTCCCACTGGTTCGGCAACCAGACCAGGGACATCGCGAAGACGATCGCGGCGAAGACCTGCCAGCGGCGGCGCCAGGGATGGTCGGAGTCCAGCAGGCGCCAGCCGAGCAGGGCGAGGGCGGCGAAGATCGCCAGCACCGCCGCGGCGAGCATCGTGTAGCGGGGGAGGATCGCGAGGCCGCCGCAGGCGAGGATCGCGAAGGCGAGCAGCGCCAGCGCGGCGGCGGCGACTCCCAGGACCGAGCGTCGGCGGAGGAAGGCGAGACCGAGGACGACGCCGCCTAAGGCGCCGACCATTCCGGGCCATTGCAGGACCTCGCCGAGGCGGCGGGGGCCGTAGAGGACGAGGTCGATCGGTCCCGTCTGCCGTTCGAGCGTCTCGACCGTCTCTTTGGTCCCGGTCCACGAGTAAGTGGGACTACCGGTGGTGATCAGGTCAAACAAGACCCACAAGATCGGCCCAGCCACTGCCAGGAATCCCAACCAAGCCAGCTCGACCTTCGATCGCTCCTCCCGTAGGCGTCGTTGCTGCGGATCGAAAGCCAGATAAAGCCAGTAGACCCCGGCGAAGAGCCAGGCCTCTGGTCTCAGCAGGCCGGCCAGGGCAAGCAGGAAGAGCACAGGCCAGCCGGCCCTGGGGCGTTTGGCCTCTACCAGGAGCGCGGCCAGGCAGAGGGCGATGTAGGGGAGGTCGATGTAGGCGCGGAGGCCGTTGGAGAGGAAGGGGGCGCGGGTGAGGACGATGAGGGCGGCGACTCCGCCGACCCAGCGGTCGAACCAGATCGCGCCGAGCCGGTAGACGAAGTAGCCGATCAGCCCCAGGGCGACGTAGGCGCCGATCATCGTCAGCGTGATCGCGCCGTCGCCCAGCGGCGTCAGCAGCGCTCCCCAGAGCTCGGTCAGCGGGTGCGGCGTCGGTGGCAGCGAGGCGCCGTGGTCGGGGCTTTCGAGGTGGGCGATTTCGCGCCCCCAGACGAGCGCGTAGATCGTGTCGTAGTTGGGGAAGCCGACCGGGAAGAGGAGCAGCAGCACGCCACTCACCGCGGCGACCCAGGCGGCGGGCGTCAGCCAGTTGCGGGCCCCCTTCGGCACGGGCGGCACGGTATCGGGGTGGCTCCCGGGACGGCGGGTGGCCGTGGATACACTGGCTCTAAGTGAGCGAGTCGACTTCCCTCTACCGCCGCCATCGCCCGGGTTCCTTCGACGAGGTCGTGGGCCAGACCCACGTCGTCCGCACCCTGCGCAACGCGGTCGAGCAGGGCAAGGTCCACCACGCCTACCTCTTCGTCGGCTCCCGCGGCACCGGCAAGACCTCGATGGCGAAGATCCTCGCCCGCTCGCTGAACTGCGAGCGCGGTGGCCCGACCGTCACCCCCTGCGGCGAATGCGAGTCCTGCGTGACGATCGCCGCCGGCACCTCGGTCGACGTGATCGAGATGGACGCGGCCTCGAACCGCTCGGTCGACGACGTCCGCGACCTCCGAGAGCGGGTCGCCTACGCCCCCGCCGGCGGCCACTGGAAGGTCTACATCCTCGACGAGGCGCACATGCTGACCAAAGAGGCTTGGAACGCCTTCCTGAAGACGCTCGAGGAGCCGCCGCCGAACACCGTCTTCGTCCTCGCCACCACCGAGTCGCACAAGGTGATGGCGACGATCGCCGACCGCTGCCAGCGCTTCGACTTCCAGCGCCCCTCGCTGGAGCAGATCTCCGAGGTGCTGACCCGGGTCGCCGCCACCGAGCAAATTGAGGTCGACGAGGGGGCGGTGGCGATGATCGCCCGCTCGGCCTCGGGCAGCTTCCGCGATGCCCTTGGCACTCTCGACCAGCTGGTCGCCTTCGGCGGCAACCACGTCAAGCTCGAAGACGTGCTGGAGATGCTCGGCGCCGCTGACGCCGACCTCCTCTTCGAGGCGGTCGATGCGGTGGTCGCCGAGGACCCCAAGGGCGTCCTGCTCGGGGTCGAGAGGATGGCCCGCTCCGGTCGCGACCCCTCGCAGTTCGCCCGCGACCTCCTCGCCCACCTGCGCCATCTGCTGATCACCCAGACGACCGGCGAAGTCCCGACCGGCTTCGTGGTAACCGCCACCGACACCGCCCGCATGCAGGCCCAGGCCACTGCGATCCGCCCCGGCAACCTTGTCCGCACGATCGACGAGCTCGCGGATGCCCTCACCGCCGTCCGCGAGGGCGACGACGCCCGCCTGGCCGTCGAGATCGCGCTGCTCAAGGCTGCCCGTCCGGATCTCGACCCGGACACCGCTGGGCTGCTGAGGAGGATCGAGCGACTGGAGCAGCAGGACGGAGGCGCCCGGCCCGCGGGCCCTGTCTCCGGTACGTCCCTCTCGCCTGCCGGCGAGAGTCCCGCACCGTCGCCACCCGGGGCAGATCCGCCCCCAGCAGACGACCCACCGATCGAACCTTCACCGAACGATCCCCCCGCTCCGGCCCCTCAGGAGGACCCCCCTCCCGCCGAAGAAGAAGAGGCTGAGGTTGCCCCGCCCCCCGAGTCTGAGCCGTCAGCGGAAGCCGCTCCTCCGGCGGGTGGCGACGATCGGGAGGACTCTCCCGGTAGGGAGAGCCCCCGATCGGAGACAGGACCCGCCGGCCAGAGCCCGCCCGCCCCCCCCGCGGAGCTGTCCCTCGACGAGATCCAGCGAGTCTGGCCCGCTGTCCTTCAGAAGCTGGAGGAGACCGCTCCGGCTCTCGCTGGTGCGCTCGAGGGCGCGCGGCCGGTCAGTTTCGGTGAGAGCGGACTCGAGGTGGGCTTCCCCCCCGACATGACCTTCCTGAAGAAAAACGCCGACAGCCCAGAGAAGCGAGACACGGTGGCCGCTGCCTTTGCTGCCGTGACCGGCACGGGGTTGCGGCCCACTTATGTGGTGCTGGACGGAGAGGCGCCGCCGGATACGCCGGCGCCGGGTAGTGATCAGGTCAACGAGGAAGAGCTGCTGGAGCGGCTGAAGAGCGAGTTCGACGCGGAGGAGGTCGGTTAGGTGGCACGAGGAGGCGGACCGGGAGGCTTTGACATCCAGGGTCTGATGAAACAGGCGCAGCAGATGCAGGCCGAGATGCTGGAGGCGCAGGAGAAACTGAAAGACGAGGTCGTCGAGGCGAGCGCCGGTGGCGGCATGGTCAAAGTGAAGATGGGCGGCGACCTGACCCTGCGGGAGATCGTGATCGATCCCGAGGCGATCGACCCCGAGGAGGCGGAGCTGCTGCAGGAGATGGTCCAGGCGGCCGTCAACGAGGGTCTGCGCGCCGCACAGGAGCTGGCCAGCTCGAAAATGGGCGGGATCACCGGGGGCGGCGACCTCGGCGGCCTGGGGGGCATGCTCGGTTGAGCGAAGGCCCGGCACCGCTCGCGCGCCTGGTCGCTGAGCTATCGCGGTTGCCGGGCATCGGCCAGCGGACCGCGCAGCGGCTCGCTTTCCACCTCCTGCGCGCGCCCGACGAAGAGGCCTTCGCCCTCGGCGACGCGATCCGCGAAGTGAAGGAGAAGGTCGGCCTCTGCGAGGAATGCTTCAACCTCGCCGAGGGTCCGCTCTGCCGGATCTGCGCCGACCAGAACCGGGATCGGGCGACGATCTGCGTCGTCGAGGAGCCCGCCGACGTGATCCCGATCGAGCGCACCCACGAATACCGTGGGCTCTACCACGTGCTCGGCGGCGCGCTGTCGCCGATCGACGGAGTCGACGCCGAAGACCTGAAGATCGGTGAGCTGCGGCGACGGGTCGAGCGCGGCGGCATCGACGAGGTGGTGCTGGCGACCAACCCCACCACCACCGGTGAGGCGACCGCTCTCCACATCGCCGACATGCTGCGCGGGCAGGTGACGGTGACGCGGCTGGCCAGCGGCCTGCCGGTCGGCGCGGACCTCGAGCACGCCGACGAGGTGACCCTGGGCAAGGCCCTCGCGGGCCGAAGAAGCCTGGAATAAGCGGGACTGAACATCCGTCCTGGACGACTGTCACCTCGCAAATAGCGGCTTTTTGAGAATCGATTGTCCGGCGCCTTCGCCAAGGTCACTGTGTGCCCGACCAACCTCAAGCGGATCGCCGCCGGGAAGACCGTTCGCCCTCTGGCCGGCTCGCCCTCAAGGTCTCCCAGCTGCACGCCGATCTCTTAGGCAGCTTGCACGAGGAGATTGGGACCAATGGAGTGGACTTCGCCCAAGCGGCGCAGCGGCTGGCTGGAGAGTTCGGCTCGGTAACCGCTGCGGCAATCGAGGCCGCTGAGGGAAGCCCCCCGGTCCCATCCAACGGCCACGCCCTCGAAGGGCAGCTCGAAGAACTTCCCAGCCTCTACCAGCCAGGTCATATGCGCCGGCGGTTGGAGCAACTGTTGGAGACGAACCGCCGCTACGGCCATCCCTTCGGTCTCGCCGTCTTCGACGCTTCCGGGCCCGGGGTCCGTCCCGGCGACGCTGCCGGCGGGCAGGAGACGGTGCTCTCGATCGTTGGCGCCGCCCTCCGCGACAGCATCCGCATCGTCGACGAATGCTTCCGCCTCGAGGAGGACGCGCTCTGCGTTCTCGCCCCCTGCATCGGCACGGTGGAAGGGGTGCAGATGTGCGAGCGGCTGCTGGGTCAGCTCGACGACCTGGAGCGGGCGGGGGGGCTGCGAATCTCGGTCTCAGCCGGAGTCGTCGCCTGTCCGGACCATGGCACCGATGCCGAGGAGCTTCTGCACAAGGCCGACGCGGCAATGTGGAGAGCTCGGGCCCTGGGGCAGCCGGTGGGCGTCGGCGCTTTGCAAGATCGCTGACAGATCCCCGTAAATCCGTCCAAAAGCTCCATCCCTGGTGGGAGAATCTGCGGGCGCTGTCGAATAGACACGCAGTCCACCGATTCACGTTCTTTATCCGATGCCAGGAATCCGCACCAACGCCGCCGCCGAAGTTCTGGGCGTAAGCCCCAACACCCTGCGTAGTTGGGAGCGTCGCTACGGCTACCCGACGCCGAAGCGGACCGTCGGCAACCACCGCAACTACGAGCTGCTCGAGCTGCAGGCGTTGCGCGACGCCCTCGCCGAGACGGGCAACATCTCCTCGGCGATCGAGCTGGCGCGCCAGCGTCAGGCCGCGCCGGCCAGCGACGACAGCCTTCTCAGCGCCTTCGAGAGCTTCGACGAGCCCGCCGCCGACCGCGCGGTCGAGGAGAGCCTCGCCCTGCGCTCATTGGAGCGCACGGTGGAGGAGCTGCTGCTGCCGGCGATCGACAAGCTTGCCGCCGACCCCGAGCGCGAGGCAGAGCTCGAGTTCGCCTCCCGCTGGGCCACCGGCTGGCTCCACGGCGCCCGTCGCCTCGCCTCCACCGCGGCGCGACCGGCCGGGATCCTGCTGCTCGACTCCAGCCACGGCCAGGGCGCCGAGGAGGTCTACACCCAAGCCCTCGACCTCGCCCTCCGCCGTGCCGGCTTCCGCGTCCTCGTCCTCTCCAACGAGCTCGGCGACGACCGCCTCGGCCGCGCCCTCGGTGCGCTCGACCCGACCGCGATCGTCCTCTGCGGCCCCGAGGCCGACACCCAGAGCGCCGTCAAGCTGGTCCGCAAGATCCGCGAGCTCGGCTTCGTCGCCCCGCTCTACGGCTTCCGCGCCGACGGCCTGATCGGCGCCGCCGTCCCCTCCGCGGGCAACCGCCCCAGCGAAGTCACCGGCATGCTGAACGCTGATCTCCGCCGCCGGGCGTCCCAGGCTTTCGCCTAATCACCGAAACCGTGTCAGTGTCCGCATAGCGGCCCTTTTTACGGTCTCGCGGGGATCTCCGCGCTCTCGCTGATTCCCCAGCGTTCGTGCAGCCGCCGCAGCGGCGCCGGCGCCCACCAGTTCCACTTGCCGAGCAGCTCCATCAGCGAGGGGACGAGCAGGGCGCGGATGATGCTGGCGTCGATCAGGACGGCCAGGGCCGTGCCGACGCCGTTCTCCTTGATGAAGATGATCTCCGAGGTGGCGAAGGCGCCCATCGCGACCGCGAACAGGAGAGCCGCTGCGGTGACGATGCGGCCGGTCCGCTCCAGCCCGATCGCGACCGACTCCGACTCCGAGGCGCCGCTGTCGCGTGCCTCCTTGATCCGCGAGAGCAGGAAGACGGCGTAGTCGGTGGAGAGGCCGAAGGCGACGGCGAAGAGCAGGATCGGCATCGTCTGCTCGATCGCGCCGGGGCTGGAGTAGTCGAGGAAGCTCTCGAGCCGGCCGTCCTGGAAGATCAGCACCAGCAGGCCGAAGACGGCGCTGAGGTTGAGGAAGTTCATGATCAGCGACTTGATCGGCAAGATCACCGAGCCGGTCATCAGGAAGAGGATCACCAGCGTCGAGAGGATCACGATCGCGAGGGCGATCGGCAGGTGCTCCTCGAGGCTCGACTGGAAGTCGACGAAGTCGGCGGTGGCGCCGCCGACCAGGACGGTCGCGCCGGGAGGTGCCGACAGAGCGCGGATCGCCTTCACCGTCTCCTGGCTTTCGTCGGAGACGAAGGGATGGGCGGAGGTCACCTGCAGCGCCGTCACCCCTGACGTCAGTTGCTGCGGCGGCGCCACCTCGGCGACGCCGTCGACCTTGCGCACCTGCGCCGCGAACCCCGCCGCCCCCGGCTTCCCCTCGTAGGCAATCCAGATCGGGGTGTCGTGGTAGGGCGGGAACTCCTCGCTGACGGTGTCGTAGGCGACGCGCGCGCTCGCCGACTCCGGCAGCACGGTCGGGTCGACGGTGTTGAACTTGATCTGCAGGAAGGGGAGGCCGAGCACGATCAGAAACAGCGCGCTGAGGGTCGCGACCGGGATCGGCCGCCGCATCACGAAGCGGGAGAGCCGGTACCAGAAGCCCTCGTGCGCCGGCCGCGCGTCGGCCTCGGCGCGGCGCTGGAGGAACTTCGGCGCCCCGGCGTTGACCCGGTTGCCGAGCAGGGTCAGCACCGCCGGCAGCACGGTCAGCGAGATCAGCGCCGCGAACAGCGCCACCAGCGCTCCGCCCAGCCCCATCGAGTAGAGGAAGCGCTGGGGGAAGACCAGCAGCGAGGCCATCGCCGCCGCCACCGTCAGCGAGGAGAAGAAGACGGTCCGCCCCGAGGTGGCCAGCACCCGTCGCATCGCTTCCAGCCCCGGCCCGCGCTGAGCGATCTCCTCGCGGTAGCGGGAGACGATGAAGAGGCTGTAGTCGATCGCCAGCCCCAGCCCCAGCGCCGTGGTCAGGTTGAGGGCGAAGATCGAGATCGAGCCGAATTCGCTCGCCACTCGCAGGATGAGGAAAGTGCCGACGATCGCCAGGGCGCCGATCATCAGCGGCAGCAGCGCGGCGACCAGGCTGCGGAAGAAGAGCAGCGAGAGCAGGAAGAGCAGGGGGAAGGCGAGCAGCTCCGCCTTTTTCAGGTCTTCCTCGACCTGCTTGTTGACCTGCTCCTGGGCGACCGCCGGACCGCCGGCGAGGACGCCGGGCTGGGAGGAGAGCTCATCGGCGATCTCGGCGCCGGCCTCCTGCCACGCCTTGTCCTCGGTCGGCTTCAGCGCCACCGCGAAGTAGGTGGACTGGCCGTCGCGCGAGACGAATGCCCGCGAGCCGGTGTCGTAGTAGCCGGTGACGGAGGCGACGTCGGGACGCTTCCTGACCTCCTGCTCGAGCGCCATCACCCGCTGCTTGGTGGCGGGATCGGCGAGCGGCGCGTCCTGAACGACAGCGATCACCGCCGTCCCCCGCAGGCCCGCTTCCTCCAGCCGGTCCGTCGCCTTCACCGTCTCGGTGTCGGGGTCGTCGGCGCCGTAGGGGTCGAGCCGGTCGGCGACCGAGCCGCCGACCGCGCCCGCGAGCAGGAAGAAGACGATCGCGGAGAGGCCGACCCGCTTGGCCCTTCTATTTGCGAGTGTGGCGAGAGAGTCGAACATCAGTTGCTCCTTTCCTCGAGAGCGGAGTCGAGGATTCGGGCCTCCATCCGCTCGCACCAGTCGGCAAACCACTCGCTGAACTCGAGCCCGCCTTCCAGCACGATCAGGGGGAAGGGGTCCTCGACTTCACCGCTCAGCTTCAAGTCTTTGATTGCCTGCAACTGCTGGTGGGCGGCGAGCCGCCGCGCCCGCATCTCGCGCAGGATTACCAGCGCCTCCTCGCGCGGCAGCGCATCGGCGAAGAACAGCTTCAGCAGCCCTTCGTCGCGCATCTCGAAGACGTCGGGCCGCTGCCGCAGCCAGCTCCGCAGCTCCTCCTCGCCGTCGGCGGTGATCTCGTACACCGTCCGCTTGCGCCCGCCGGTGGGGGAGTCGGAGCCGACGATCAACCCCGCCTCCGCGAGCCGTTTCAGCTCGGGGTAGATCTGCCCGTAGCTCGCCGCCCAGAAGAACCGGGTCGAGTTGTCGACCAGGGCTTTGATCTCGTAGCCGGACTTGGGCCCTTTGCGGACGAACCCGAGGATCACGTAGGCGGTGGCGCTCAGCGTCTCCATATCTCTGGCTTATATATCTAACAGATATATCGAGAAGTGTGATTACGATCACGCTCTCCGGCCGCCGCCGGAGTCGATCGATCTGTCCAGAGATGCGAGAGGGCCGGGAAAGATCCCGGCCCTCTCTCGGCAGAGGCCTGCCGCGATGCGGCGCCTCGTGTGTATGGCTTTAGTCGATCGAGATGCTCGTGCCTCCGCTTACCGGTTTAGCGGTGACTGCCGATTCCTGGGTGTATTCAGCGCCTTCTTTTTCGCCGGTCCCGCTGAAGGGGCACAGGAACCCATCTTTTGTGACGTTGTATTTGATTTTTTTGGCGGTGGCGAAGATGTCCAGCCAGGGGCTGTTGTTGGTGAATTTGACCCCTGTCAGGTTGTTCTGCGGCGGAACGTCTACCACGCAGTTACCGGCTGTAATTTCTATTACTTTGGTCGGGGGGCACCCGATATCGATTTTCTCGTTGCTGTACATGATGTACCAGCATCCGTTCACATGCACCGTTGCGCTGACGAACCCGAAGGCTTTGCATTCGGTGTAGGTCGGGAATATTTTGATCGAGGTCGAGGCTTCCGACAAAGTGCCTTCGAAATGACCAGCGCATTCGACGGTGCCGCCTTCCGTCGTGAAGATGTCGTTGCCGAGAGGGCTGGTCGCTGTGACCGTGGTCGGGTACGAGCTCGCTGTGAATTGCGCTTGGGCCGCGGAGGCGACGACTGCGCTCATCGCGAGGACGGCGACCAGAGTCGGCCCCAAGATCTTGAGTTTGCGAATCATTTGAATCTCCCTTTCTTGTTGCGTGATGCCGCTCCCCGAGTTTGTTGGGGAGCTGACCCGCAGGTCAAGAAATATTGGGCGTTGCTCTACTTGCGGTGATCCGGCTTCCAGAATTCTCCTGCAAGCACAGTGCGGCACAGATCTGTGATGCACGGAGCCGCGCACGCAGCAAAGGGCCTCAGGTGGGATGCCCGTCCGCGGAAGCAGGCGGGTGGAGTGCGATCCCGTAAGGTCAGCGGTCCATGTTCGAAGGCGAGGAGAGAGGAGCTTGGGATGTCGCTTGACCAGAGCAAGGTCGGCCGGGTCGTGGCCGAACAGATGGAGGCGATCGAGAACGACTACGGCGACGACTGCGAAATCGGCGACGTCTGCACGATCGTCGAGGTGGTCGGTCCGCACGGCTCGCACGTGCGGGTGCGCAGCAGCGACATGCGTCCCCACAGCGGCCTCGGCCTGATCCGGATGGCCGAACAGGCGATGCTCGGCAACCTCGGAGGCGCGGCCGAGTAGGAGCCCTCCCGAGGGAGGGGCCCCAACCGGTTCCCGACTATCCTCAGACATCGATGACTGGGGATGGGTCCGACATCGTCGTGATGAAGTTCGGCGGCACCTCCGTGGCGGGTGCCGAGCAGATCAAGCGCGCCGCGGGGCGGATCGTCGCCGCCCGCGAGGCCGGCAGCCGCGTCGTCGCCGTGCTCTCCGCCCGCGGCAAGACGACCGACGAACTGGTCGAGCAGGCGCACGAGATCTCCGCGCGCCCGGTCGCCCGCGAGATGGACATGCTGCTCTCGACTGGCGAGCGGATCTCCTGTGCGCTGTGCGCGATGGCGATCCACGACATGGGCCACGAGGCGATCTCGCTGACCGGCTCGCAGGCGGGGATCGTCACCGACTCCTCCCACACCAAGGCGCGGATCATCGACGTCCGCGCCGATCGCATCTCCGAGGCGCTGCAGCAGGACCGGATCGTCCTCGTCGCCGGCTTCCAGGGTGTCTCCACCGACAGCCGCGACGTCACCACCCTCGGCCGCGGCGGCTCCGACACCACCGCCGTCGCCCTCGCCGCGGCACTCCGCGCCAGCGTCTGCGAGATCTACACCGACGTCTCCGGCGTCTACAGCGCCGATCCGCGGATCGTCCCCAGCGCCCACAAGCTCGACCGCGTCTCCTTCGAGGAGATGCTGGAGATGTCGGCTTCCGGCGCGGGGGTGCTGCAGCTGCGCTCGGTCGAGTACGCGCGTAACCACGGCGTCCGCATCCACTGCCGCAGCAGCTTCGAGGACGGTCCCGGTACCCTCGTCGTCTCAGAGGAAGAGACCATGGAGAACCCCTTCGTAACCGCAGTCACCCATTCCAGCTCGGAGGCCCGGGTGACGCTCAACGGCCTCCGCGACGAGCCGGGCGTCGCCGGGCGCGTCTTCGGCGCCCTCGCCGATGCCAACGTCAACGTCGACGTGATCATCCAGAACGAGCCGGTTGGCGACGACCAGCTCGCCGACCTCTCATTCACCGTCGACCGTTCCGATCTGACCACCGCCAAGGACACGATCACTGCCCTCGGCGACGTCTCGCTGAAAATCCTCACCGATGAGCAGATCGGCAAGGTCTCGATCGTCGGCGCCGGCATGCGCTCCCACCCGGGTGTCGCCGCCAAGGTCTTCCAGGTGCTCGGCGAGGCGAAGATCAACATCGAGATGATCTCCACCTCGCCGATCAAGATCTCGTGCGTCATCGCCGCCGACCGCGTCGCCGACGCCGTCAACCTCCTCCACAAGGCGTTCGATCTCGGCGAGGACGCGATCCAGCCCGAGGACCCGACCGGCCCGGATCACCGGCCGACGGTTGCCAACTGAGCGGCCGTCATACTCGACCGATGGCCGCTGACGGATACAGAGTCGGGGTGCTGGGCGCGACGGGGCTCGTCGGCTCGACGATCCTCGAGCTGCTCGCCGCCCGGGACTTCCCGGCGCGCGAGGTCGTCCCCTTCGCCTCCGAGCGCTCGGCCGGCAAGGAGATCGAGTGGGAGGGCAAGGTTCTCACGGTCCAGTCGCTGAACGAGGACTCGATCCAGGGCCTCGACCTCGTCCTCTCCTCCGCCGGCGGTGCGATCAGCGCCGAGTGGACGCCGAAGCTGGTCGAGGCCGGCGCGACCGTGGTTGACAACACCAGCTACTGGCGCATGCACGACGATGTGCCGCTGGTCGTCTCCGAGGTCAACCCCGACGCTCTATCTGGTCACAACGGGATCGTCGCCAACCCCAACTGCTCGACGATGCAGATGGTCGTCGCCCTGAAACCGCTCTACGACGCGGCCGGGATCGAGCGGCTGGTGATCTCCACCTACCAGGCGGTCTCCGGTACCGGTAAGGCGGCGATCGACGCGCTGAATGCCGAGGCCCGGGCGGTGGTCGGCGGCTACGAGTTGCCCGAGCCGCAGATCTACCCGCACCAGATCGCCTTCAACGTTCTCGCCCACGCCGGCAGCTTCCCCGACGGGGACGACCACACCGACGAGGAGCGCAAGCTGATCAACGAGACCCGCAAGATCCTCGGCGACCCCGAGATCAAGGTCAGCGCGACCTGCGTGCGGGTGCCGGTGGTGACCGGCCACTCCGAGGCGGTCAACGTCGAAACCCGCGAGCCGCTCGAGCCCGCGCAGGCGCGCGAGCTGCTGGAAGCCGCCCCCGGGGTGACGGTCGTCGACGACCCCGCTGCCGCCCGGTACCCGATGGCGGTCGACGCCGCCGGCAAGGACGAGGTCTACGTTGGCCGGATCCGCCGCGACGCCGGCAACGAGCGGGCGCTCGACATGTGGGTCGTCTCCGACAACCTGCGCAAGGGCGCCGCGACCAACACGGTCCAGCTGGGCGAGCTGCTCATTGAGCGCGGCTTGCTGAACCGCGGCTGAGCCGGCGCAAGACGAACGGCGCCATCAGCGTCGTCAGCACCGCCATCCCGACGACCACGGCGAACAGCTCCGCGTCGACGACCCCCTCGGCGGCGCCGATCGAGGCGATGACGATTCCGACCTCACCGCGCGGAACCATGCCGACGCCGATGATCGCCGCCTCTTCGCGTCCCAGGCGGCGCGCCGCGAGGTAAGCGGGCACGAGCTTGGTCGCCGCGGCGAGGACAGTGATCGCCGCCAGTAGCCAGAGGGCGTGACCATCGGCCAGCGCGCCGAGGTCGAGCTCGATCCCGATGTAGGCGAAGAAGAAGGGAGGGAAGAACCAGTAGAGCGGCCGCACTTCTTCCTCGATCGAGGTCTGGTCTTTGGTCTCGGCGACGATCATCCCCGCGAGGAAGGCGCCGATCAGCGCCGCGAGACCGATGCTGGCGGAGAAGGCTGCGAGCCCGAGGCAGAGGATCACCGCTGGCAGCAGCGGCGATTCGGCGAACTGCGGCGCCTCCAGCAGCCGGGGCCGGCTCTGCAGGAGCCGCGTCCCCCCGAGCGCGACGAAGGCGACGAAGGCAATCGCCACGCCAAGCGCCAGGGCGATCTTGTCGGCCTCGACACCACCCTCGGCCGCCATCCCGACCGCGACCGAGAGCAGGAGCAGGGCGAGGACGTCGTCGACGACCGCGGCGCCAAGGACAGTGCGGGCGGCCCGCGAACGCGCGATCCCGAGGTCGAGGAAGGTCGCCGAGGTGATCCCGGCGCTGGTTGCCGCCAGCGCCGCGCCGAGGAAGACGCTGGTCTCAGTGCTCTCGCCCAAGGCCAGTCCAAAGCCGGTACCGGCGAGGAAGGGGACGACGACCCCGGCGCTGCCGACCGCGACCGCGATCCGCCCCACCGCCCGCATCTCCGAGAGGCGGGTCTCCAGCCCGACCCAGAAGAGCAGGAACACAACTCCCAGCTCGGAGAAGACGCGAAGCACCTCCCCGACCGCGACCAGGCCCAGCACCGAAGGCCCGACCAGCACGCCGCCGAGGATCTCGCCGACGATCGCCGGCTGCCCGATCCGCTTGAAGACCTCGTCACCCAGCTTGGCCGCGAGCAGGACCAGAAAGAGGTCGGTGAGAACCTCGGCGGTATCGCCGGCGGCGGCAAGGGGGAGGGCTGAGGTGAGGTCCACGGAAGCTTTCGGGGTCGGTTAAACGAGTGCCGACCAGTCTTCCCGGCTCACCTGACGTCAGGCTAGCGAACGAGCCGGCAATCGAGCACCGTATAGGTGCCTTATTGCCGCCTCGATTAAGCGGCGACGCTGGTAAGCCGCTCCTCGACCCAGCCGGTCGAGGCGATGTGCTTGCCCATCCCCAGTTCCTTCGGGTCGGCGCCGAGGGCGAGGCCGACCAGCTGCGGCAGGTGGAGGACGGCGAGGCCGAGGTCGCGGTTGACGACCTTGGCTGCCTCCGGCTGCTGCATGTCGAGGTTGAGGTGGCAGAGCGGGCAGGGGGTGACGAGGCAGTCGGCGCCGGCGTCGATCGCGTCGCCGACGTGGGTGCCGGCCTGGCGCAGCGAGGTCTCGCGGGCCATCGTGATCACCGGGAAGCCGCAGCACTTGCGGGCGCCGTCGTACTCGACGACCTGGCCGCCGAGCGCCTCGATCACCTTCTCGAGGTAGATGTCCCGGTCGGGGTAGTCGGCGTAGCCGAGCCGTTCCTTCGGCCGCACGATGTAGCAGCCGTAGAAGGGGCCGACGCGGAGGCCGCTGAGCGGGCGCTGGACCTTCTCGCGAAGGTTGTCGAGGCCGTAGTCCTCGACCAGCAGCCAGAGGAAGTTCTTGTTGGTGAAGCTGTTCTTGTCCTTCTCGTAGGAGAGGCCCTGGCCGGAGAGCACCTCGTTGATGTGGGCGCGGTAAGCCGAATCAGCATCCAGTCTCTGCTGGCACTCGGACTGGGCGCCCTGGCAGGTCGAGCAGATGTTCATCATCGAGAGACCGGTCTGCTGGGCGAGCGCGAAGGTGCGGGCGTTGAGGGTGTCGGCAAGCTCCTGGTTGTGCTCGGCGATGACGCCGGCGCCGCAGCAGTTGGCGCGGTCCAGTTCGACCAGCTCGATCCCGAGTCGCTCGGCGACCAGCGCCATCGAGCCATGCAGCTCCGGGGTGAAGCCGCGGGAGACGCAGCCGGGCCAGTAGGCGACCTTGATGTTCTCAGCCATTGGTGACCTCCTCGGCGGCAGCGCCGTCGGGCTGGGCGTCCTCGCCCTCCTCGCCCCGGATGTACAGATTCAGTTCCTCGTTGTGCTCCTCGGCGTGTTTGTAGATCGCCTTCACGTCGTCCTGGTCGGGGAGCTTCGGGTGGACACCCGGGATCAGCTTGTGGAGCGAGCGCATCTTGCCGGTTTTGATCCCGCGGATCGCCGTCGGGATCGAGCCGATCATTTCCCTGATCGCCCGCTTGTTCGGTTTCAGCTTGCCCTTGAAGCCGGGGGCGAAGGACTCCTGCAGTAGCAGCGACTCGTCCAGGGTCCCCTTCTTTTCGATGATCTTGACGAAGGCGATCTCGTGGTCGTGGCCGCTGTTGGGGTCTTCGATCCCCTCCTCGCCGGCCTTGCGGCGCAGGCGCATGATCTGGTCCATCGGGGCCACGCCCTTCGGGCAGGCGTCGATGCAGCTGAAGCAGTGGGTGCAGTCGTAGATCCCGTGCGGGTCGTGGGCGAGGTCGTGGAGGCGCTCTTTGGTCTCCGCGTCGCGCGGGTCGCCGACGAAGCGGTAGGCCTTGGCCAGGGCCGCCGGGCCGATGAAGCCGGGGTCGGCTTCCATCGAGAGGCAGGAGGAGACGCAGGCGCCGCACTGGATGCAGGCCATCGACTGGGTGATGTCGATCATCGATTCCGGCTCGACGACGTACTCGCGCTCGGGCGGCTCGCCGTGGGGCAGCAGCCAGGGAGTGACGCGGCGAATCTTGGTCCAGTGGGTCGACTCCATGTCGGTGATCAGGTCCTTGATCACCGGCATGTTCCCCATCGGCTCGATCACGATCGGGGTGGCGGCGTCGGTGGTCGCGGTGATCGGGCCCGGGCCGGCCTCTTCCTGGCCGGTGGCGCGGACGGCGTCCTGGGCTTCCGGAGCCTGGGCGCCGATCGGGCTGCTGGCCTCGGCGGCGGTGGCGCCGGTGGCGGCCACCATCTTGTTGGCCTGCTCCTGCGCCTCGCCGATCTGGGTCTTGCAGCCGAGCCCCGACTGGCCGTTGATCTTCATCCCGCAGGAGCCGCAGATCGCGGCCCGGCAGGAGCAGCGCACGGCGAGCGAGCCATCCTCATTGTCCTTCGCCTGCAGCAGCCCGTCGAGGACCGAGAGCGAGGGATCGAGATCGACGTTGAACTCCTCCCAGTAGGGCCCCTCGCCGCTCTCGGGCTGGAACCGGCGGACTTTGATCGTGTACTCGGCCATTAGTAGGTCCTCTCTTGCGGTTCCCACTGGGTGATCGTGACCTCGGAGTAAGAAAGCTGGGGGCCGTCCCCGTTCAGCTCGAGGTCGATGTGTTTGAGCCACTCCTCGTCGTTGCGCTCCGGGTAATCGGTGCGGTACTGAGCGCCGCGGCTCTCCTTGCGCTCCAGCGCGGCGACGCAGGTGCACTCGGCGTTGTCGAGCATGTACCCCAGCTCGATCGCGGCAATCAAGTCCTGGTTGAAGACGCTGCCGTGGTCGTCGATGTAGGCGGTCTTCGCCTCCTCCTTGAGGCGTTTGACGGTCTCCAGCGCCTCCTGGATCCCGGCCTCGTCGCGGAAGACGGCGACTTTCGAGTCCATCGTCTGGCCCAGCTCGCGCTTGATCTCGGAGATGCGGCGGCCGGAGCCCTTCTCGCGGGAGATGATGTCGGCGACCAGGTTCTCCTCGTCCTCGAGGACTTTCTTCGAGGGGCGGGAGGCCTCCATCCGCTTTGCCCGCGCGGCGGCGTCGCGGCCGGAGCGCTTGCCGAAGATCAGGGTGTCGAGCAGCGAGTTGGCGCCGAGGCGGTTGCCGCCGTGGACCGAGACGCAGGCGGTCTCGCCGGCGCTGTAGAGGCCGGGGATGTCGGTGCGGCCGTCGACGTCGGTCTTGACCCCGCCCATCGTGTAGTGGTTGCCCGGCTTGATGTGGATCGGTTCGCGGGTGATGTCGACGCCGGCGAAGTCGCGGCCGACGAGGACGATCTCGCGCAGCGCCTCGTGCACGCGCTTCTTCGGGACGACGGTGATGTCGAGCGCGACCGTGCCGTCGGGGAAGCCGCGGCCCTCGTTGATCTCGGTCTGCTCGGCGCGGGAGACGACGTCGCGCGAGGCGAGCTCCATCTTGTTCGGCGCGTACTTCTCCATGAAGCGTTCGCCCTTGGCGTTGAGCAGGTGCGCGCCCTCGCCGCGGGCGCCCTCGGTGATCAGGAAGCCCTTGCCCGCCAGCGTCGTCGGGTGGTACTGGATCATCTCCATGTCCATCAGCTTCGCCCCGACCCGGTAGGCCATCGCGATGCCGTCACCGGTGCAGATCAGGGCGTTGGTGGTCGGCTGCCAGACCTGGCCGTTGCCGCCGGTGCAGAGGATCACCGACTTCGCCTGGAAGAGCTCCATCGAGCCGTCGGCGACGTTGCGGGTGACGACGCCGCAGCACTCGCCGTTCTCGTCCATCGCCAGCGAGCTGCAGAACCACTCCTCGTAGCGGGCGATCTGCTCGGAGTACTTCATCAGCTGCTCGTAGAGCACGTGCATGATCGCCTGGCCGGTGATGTCGGCGACGTAGTAGGTGCGGGCGGCGGAGGCGCCGCCGAAGGCGCGGGTGCCGAGCTTGCCTTCCTCGTTGCGGTGGAAGGTGACGCCGAGGTGCTCGAGGTGGAGGATTTCCTCCGGCGCCTCGCGGGTCATGATTTCGATCGCGTCCTGGTCGCCGAGGTAGTCGGAGCCCTTGATCGTGTCGAACGCGTGGGACTCCCAGGAGTCGCCGGGATTCAGCGCCGCGTTGATGCCGCCCTGGGCGGCGTTGGAATGGGAGCGGACCGGGTGAACCTTGCTGATGATTCCGACCGACACGCCTTCCTCGGCGGCGGCGAGGGCGGCCCGCTGGCCGGCGAGCCCGGCCCCGATTACGAGAACGTCATGGGATGGCACGGGGGCGGATGCTATACCGGGAAATCCCGAGCACGTACTCGGGATTCATCACATTGCAATCGGTCACTTAAGCCAGTACTGGCCGAGGTGGCGAACTGCCTTGTCAGAGAGATGGATTGCTCGCTCTACGGTGCCGAAGTTCACGTTCTCCGCGGTGTCGTTGGGCCAGTGGTAGCGGCCCGGTTGCTTGAGGTCGGTGCAGCTGCAGAGGGCGACCGTCTCGTAGCCGGCGACCTGGGACTCGAGGCCGTCGGTGCCGTTGTAGGTGCGGAGGTTGGGGTAGAGCCAGATGTCCTCTTCTCCCGCCACCCGCTCGATGAAGGCGAGCGCGCGGGGTGGGTAGTCGCGCATCTTCAGGAACCCCTCGCCGCGCAGCGCCAGCAGGTGGGTGGCGCCGAGCGTCTCCAGGCAGAGGAAGAAGGTGCTCTCCCTGGGGAGCTCGTCGAAGTGTCGCTCGCCGAAGGCTTTCATTCCCTCGCTGAAGCTCTCCTCCGACCCGGTCGAGAGCATGATCACCCGAATCCCCTCGGGCGGGTCGGCGAGGAAACGGCGGGCGAGCGCGAGCAGGGCGACGACGGCGGTGCCGTTGTCGTTGGCGGCCGGCACCGACTTGCGCATGCCGATGTCGGTCATCGCGGCGATCGTCCCCAGCCCGAGGAAGAGGCCGAGCTTGGTGAGCGACCGGCGACCGCTTGCCGCCCCGAGCGCGGCGAGGACAGGACCGCCGACGACCGGCGCCATCAGCGGCGGGCTGGTGTCGCTGCGCTCGACCAGGCCGAGGCGGTCGGCGATCTCCGGCAGGGCCGGGTGGAAGACGAGGCCCGAGTGGGCAGCGTCGTGGTGAGAGATCAAGACCACCGTGCGCTCGGCGCTCGGATCGCCGAGCTCGCAGACGACGTTGTAGGTGGTGCGCTTGGGGAGGACCCGGCGCAGGCGGCGCTTGCCGGGCGGGAAGTCGTCGGCGATGCCCGCCGCTCCGACGGCGCCGAGCAAAGCGCCAAGAAAGCGCCGGCCACGCAGGGCGAGGGCGGCTCCGAGCGCCCCCAAGGCGGCGCCAACCCCGAGCGGCCACCAGTAGGTGCCGTGCGCCGACTCCGCCTCGATCCGGGCCTCGGCCCCGAGCTGGGAGAACTGGTCGACCAGCCACTCGGCCGCCTCCCGCTCGCCCTCTGAGGCCGAGGGTCGCTCGATCCGCTCCAGTTCCTCGAGCCGCTCTCGCAGCCAATCCGCTTCGCCGGCCATCTGATCGGGACGCTAGCCGCTTACCATGGGCAGATGCTCGGTGGTGGGTCGATCACCCTCTTCCACTTCCGCGGGATCAAGGTCAGCGTCGACTGGTCCTGGTTCGTCGTGCTGTTCGTGGTCATCCTCTGGATGGCTGGGTTCTTCGAAGACCTGCTGGGCGAATCGGGCACCACCCCGTTCCTGCTGGCGGTGCTCAGCGCCATCGGCTTCTTCGGCTCGATCCTCCTGCACGAGTTCGGGCACGCGGTGGTGGCGATGCGCAACGGGATCGGCATCTCCAGCATCCAGCTCTGGATCTTCGGCGGGATGGCACGGATGGACCGCGAAGCCGACTCGCCGGGCACCGAACTGAAGGTGGCGTTGGCCGGGCCGGCGGTGACGGCGGCGATCGTCGTCGTCTGCGCGGCGATCGGGATCGGGGCGGCCGGCTGGACCGAGTTCCGGGAGGCCGCCCTGCGCGAAGCGCAGTCAGGCGCCTCGGGCCTGATGGCATTGCTGGCCTGGCTCGCGGCGATCAACCTCTTCATCCTCGTTTTCAATCTGCTCCCGGCCTTCCCCATGGACGGCGGCCGCGTCGCCCGCGCCGTTGCCTGGTGGAAAACCGGCAACCGCAACTCGGCGACCCGCTTCGCCGCCAACCTCGGCCGTGGCTTTGGCTACCTCTTCATCGGGATCGGCATCGCCCTCGCCTTCGCGGGGGACCTGTTTAGTGGCGTCTGGCTCGCCCTGATCGGGATGGTGATCAACGGCTCCGCCCGCGGCGCCGCGATGCAGACCGCGCTCACCAGCCGCATCGGCGACGTCCGCGTCGCCGACGTGATGGATCGCGAGCCGGTGGCGATCCCAGGAGATCTCAGCGTCGAGCGCGCCCTCGACGAGTACTTCCTCCGCTACCGCTGGCCCTGGTTCCCGGTCGTCGACGCCGCCCACCGTTTCCTCGGGCTGGTCGACCGCGACAAAGCCGACGAGGTGCCCGAGGTCTCCCGCGCCACCTCTCACGTCTCCGACCTCGTCGACCACGACATCGGCCTCTTCGTCCGCGAGGACACCCCCCTCGACGCGCTACTCGCCAACCAGAACCTGCGCCGCCTGGGAGCGCTGATGGCAGTCGACGCCGAGGGCCGCCTCAGCGGCGTGATCACGATCGAGCAAGTCGGCCGGGCCTTGCGCGACGGCGCCAGGTGACGCCCCCTGGCTAGGAGGCGGGCGAGTGCCGCTCGATGATGCGGCCGAAATCGGTGCCTGCGGGGAGCGTCCCGAAGGCCTGGCCCCAGTCGCCGGAGAGGCGGGAGGCGCAGAAGGCGGCGGCGACGGCCTCGTCGCCGTAGCGGACGAGGAGGGAGGCCTGTAGGGCGAGAGCCATCTTCTCGACCACGCGGCGGGCGCGGGCCTCGATCGTCTCCAGGTCGCCGGGGAGTTCCTCACGCAGCGAGTCGGTGAAGGCCTGCAGGCGGGGCTCGGCTGCGGCGCCGTCGGCGACCTCGGCGAAGAAGGCCTCGACCGAGGCCGGGCTCTTGATCATGGCGCGGAGGACGTCGAGGCACTGGACGTTGCCCGAGCCCTCCCAGATCGAGTTCAGCGGGCTCTCGCGGAAGAGTCGCGGCATCCCCGACTCCTCGACGTAGCCGTTGCCGCCGAGGCACTCGAGCGCCTCGCCGGCGTGCATCGGCGCGCGCTTGCAGATCCAGTACTTGAGGACGGCGTTGGCGATCCGCTTCAGGTGCTGGGCTTCCTCGTCGCCGGCGATTGCTTCGTCGTAGGCGCGGGCCAGGCGCAGCGCCGAGATCGTCGCCGCCTCCGACTCGATCGCGAGGTCGGCGAGGACGTTGCGCATCAGCGGCTGCTCGCTCAGCTCGCGGCCGAAGACCGAGCGGTGGCTGGCGTGGTGGATCGCCTGGGCGACTCCCGCCCGCATCCCCGTCGCCCCGCCGAGGACGCAATCGAGGCGGGTGTGGTTGACCATCTCGATGATCGTGCGGACGCCGGCGCCCTCCTCGCCGACCAGCCAGGCCGAGGCGGAGTCGAACTCGATCTCGCTGGAGGCGTTGGAGCGGTTGCCGAGCTTGTCCTTGAGGCGCTGCAGGCGGAAGCGGTTGCGCTCGCCGTCGGGGGTCCAGCGGGGGAAGAGGAAGCAGGAGATGCCGCCGTCGGCCTGGGCGAGGACGAGGAAGGCGTCGCACTGGGGCGCCGACATGAACCACTTGTGGCCGCTCAGCTCGTACTCGGCGCCGGGGCCGCCGCCGTTGACGGGCCGGGCGACGGTGGTGTTGGCGCGGACGTCGGTGCCGCCCTGCTTCTCGGTCATCCCCATCCCCGCCAGCGCCCCCAACTTCTGCGGGGCGGGGGCGTTGCGTGGGTCGTACTCGGCCGAGAGGAAGCGCGGCTCCCACTCGGCGGCCAGCTCCGGCTGCGTGCGCAGCGCCGGGATCACCGAGTAGGTCATCGAGATCGGGCAGCCGATCCCGGCCTCGGCCTGTGACATGCACATGAAGGCGGCGCCGCGGGCGACGTGGGCTCCGGGCCGCGGATCCTTCCAGGGCGAGGAGTGCAGTTCGTTGGCGACGGCCACGGCCATCAGCTCGTCCCAGGCGGGATGGAACTCGGGGATGTCCACCCGGTTTCCGAAGCGGTCGTGCGTGCGCAGCTTCGGCCCGTTCTCGTTGGCGAGGCGCCCCAGCTCCTGAGCCGCCTCGCTGCCGGCATACTCGCCGACGGCGGTGATGCGCTCCAGGTCCCACTCGGCTCCCTCGCGCCGCGCCGCCTCGCCGAGCACCGTGTCGGCCTCGAAGACGTTGTAGTCGACCAGCGGCGGCGGCTGGTTTGCCACCTCGTGGTTGCCGAAGGTGCGTCGCTCGACGGTTGCCATCCCGCTGGTGATTGTGGCATGCCCCTGGCCGGTCAGCCAGGGCCCGGGCCAGATAGCATCGCCCGTCGGTGGCCAAGATCAAGGTGAAGAACCCAGTCGTCGAGCTCGACGGCGACGAGATGACCCGGATCATCTGGTCGTTCATCAAAGAGCAGCTGATCCTGCCCTACCTCGACGTCGAGCTCGAGTACTACGACCTCGGGATCGAGAGCCGCGACGCGACCGGGGACCAGATCACCGTCGATGCGGCCGAAGCGATCAAACGCCACGGGGTCGGCGTCAAGTGCGCGACGATCACCCCCGACGAGGCGCGGGTCGAGGAGTTCGGCTTGAAGGAGATGTACCGCTCGCCGAACGGGACCATCCGCAACATCCTCGGCGGCGTCATCTTCCGCGAGCCGATCGTAATCTCCAACATCCCGCGGCTGGTGCCGGGCTGGACGAAGCCGATCGTGATCGGCCGCCACGCCTTCGGCGACCAGTACCGCGCTACCGACCTGGTGGTGCCCGGCGAGGGCACGTTGACCCTCACCTATACGCCCAAGGATGGCTCCGAGCCGGTCGAGCTCGACGTCTACGACTTCCCCGGCGGCGGCATCGCGATGGCGATGTACAACCTCGACGAGTCGATCCGCGAGTTCGCCCGCGCCTCGATGCGCTACGGCCTCGACCGCGGCTTCCCGGTCTACATGTCGACCAAGAACACGATCCTCAAGCGCTACGACGGCCGCTTCAAGGACCTCTTCGCCGAGGTCTACGAGGCCGAGTTCAAAGCCGACTTCGAGGCCGCCGGGCTGACCTATGAACATCGCCTGATCGACGACATGGTCGCCGCCGCCCTGAAGTGGGAGGGCGGGTACGTGTGGGCCTGCAAAAACTACGACGGCGACGTGCAGTCGGACACCGTCGCCCAGGGCTTCGGCTCCCTCGGGCTGATGACGAGCGTGCTGATGAGCGCCGACGGGAAAACCGTCGAGGCCGAGGCCGCCCACGGCACCGTCACCCGCCACTACCGCCAGCACCAGCAGGGCAAACCGACTTCGACCAACCCGATCGCTTCGATCTTCGCCTGGACCCGCGGGCTCGCCGCCCGCGGCCGGATGGACGAAACCCCAGAGGTCTCGCAGTTCGCAGACGCGCTCGAGCGCGTCTGTATTGAGACCGTCGAAAGCGGGAAGATGACGAAAGACCTGGCGCTGCTGGTCGGTGGCGGCCAGGAGTACCAGACCACGCAGGAGTTCCTCGCCTCGATCGACGAGAACCTCCAGCGCGCGATGGCATAGCGATCTTCCCCAAACCCCCAACTCCGAGGAGAGGATTTAGTGAGCACCCCTGTCAAGGTCACCGTTACCGGCGCCGCCGGCCAAATCGGCTACGCGCTCCTGTTCCGCATCGCCAGCGGACAGATGCTGGGCGCCGACACGCCGGTCAAGTTGAGCCTGCTGGAGATTCCCCAGGCGATCAAAGCCGCCGAGGGCACTGCGATGGAGCTCGACGACTGCGCCTTCCCATTGCTGCGGGAGATCGAGATCTCAGACGATCCCAAGCGGGCCTTCGACGGCTGCAGCGTCGGTCTCCTGGTCGGCGCGCGGCCGCGCGGTCCGGGCATGGAGCGCGCCGATCTGCTCGAGGCCAACGGCGGCATCTTCAAGCCCCAGGGCGAAGCGATCAACGCTGGGGCCGCCGATGACATCAAGGTGCTGGTGGTCGGAAACCCGGCCAACACCAACTGCCTGATCGCGATGTCGAATGCGCCCGACGTCCCGCGCGAGCGGTTCACGGCGATGATGCGGCTGGATCACAACCGCGCGATCTCCCAGCTCGCCAACAAGCTCGGTAAACCCGTTTCCGCGGTGACCAATATGACCGCCTGGGGCAACCACTCCCCGACCCAGTACCCCGACCTGGTCAACGCCAAGGTCGATGGTGGCAGCGCCTGGGACGCGGTGGATGACGAGGCCTGGATCGCCGACGAGTACATCCCCCGAGTGGCCAAACGCGGGGCCGAGATCATCGACGCGCGTGGTGCGTCCAGCGCCGCCTCAGCCGCCAACGCCGCGATCGACCACATTCATGACTGGGTACTGGGCACGCCCGACGGTGACTGGGTCTCGATGGCAGTTCCGGCCGATGGTTCTTACGGCATTGGCGAGGGAATTGTCTGCGGTATGCCGTGCACCTGCAGCGGCGGCGAGTGGAACATCGTGCAAGGGCTCGACGTACCCGAGTTTTCACGCGAGCGGATCGATCGCAGCGTGATGGAGCTGCAGGAGGAGCGCGACGCGGTCAGCCAGTTGGGGCTGGTCTAAACAAGCTAGAAAAGGTTCCACTAAAAAAAAGAGGCCGGCAGAATGCCGGCCTCTTTTATGGGTAACTATCGGTACCTATCAGCCGCCGGCCGGGTAGTACTGGCGCCCGTCCTTCTTCACTCGACCCTCTTTCTCGAGGTCGCCCAGGACCCGGTAGAGGTAGTTCGGCTTGATTTTCATCGTCTTCGCAACGTCCGAGGCGCTGATGCCGGGTTGCGACTCGATCAGTTTCACCGCCTGCTCGCCGCGGGTACCGCCACGACGTTTACGGCGACGGCGCGGCGCACCGGTACTGGCTTTGGTGGCTTTGTTGGAGCTGCCGCGGGGGCGACCGGGGCCACGGCGGGTGGCTTTACCGCCGAGCTCGGCAAGGGCTCGCTCCAGGCGTTTGCGCTCATCCTCGAGGTCGGCAAGGCGCCGCTCTACGAGCTGCCTGGCCTCATCGAGCACGTTGTTGGTGGGGGGCATCTAGTTCCTTTCCATCCAAAGTTCAGAAGTTACCCTGGGGAGAGTTTGCCAGAGCAACTCACACTGTGACAGTCGGGGCCGACAAATGAAAGAAATTTTCGGCTAGGCGGCGCGCTCGGCTTGTCGCTCGGGGGAAATACGAATCACATTTCGTGCCAGGCCGAGCTTCTCCATCCCAGCGATGATCAGGCCAGAAGGGTCCGGCTGCCACCGTTTCAAACCATGCACTGCAGAACGCGGGAAGGCGTGGTGGTTGTGGTGCCAGGACTCCCCGAGGGAGGGCAGGGCCAGCCAGAAAACATTCGTGGAATGGTCGTCCGTGTCAAAGTGGCGGCTGCCAAGGAAGTGACAGACCGAGTTGACGCTCCAGGTGACATGGTGGACAAAGAAGATCCGCACGAACCCTCCCCAGAGAAGAGCGGTCAGCGCCCCGGTGATGGTCCCCGTGACCAGGTAGCCGGCCAGGGTAGGCAGGGCAAGGCTCGCCAGTACGAGCAGGGGGAACTGACGGCTGATCATTCGCATGCCCCGGTCCTCGTAGAGGTCAGGCGCGTACTTCTTCCAGTCGGCGCGTCCTTGCGACGTCATCAGCCAACCGGAGTGGGCGTGCCAGAGGCCTGAGAAGACACCCTTGACCCCGCCGTCGGGGCTGACGTGGGGGCTGTGCGGATCGCCCTCTTCGTCGGTGTGGGCATGGTGCTTGCGGTGATCGGCGACCCAGGCGATGACCGGTCCTTGCACCGCCATCGAGCCAAGAATTGCGAACAGGTACTCGAGTGGCTTGTAGGTCTGGAAGGAGCGATGGGTGAGGAGGCGGTGAAAGCCGACCGTGATTCCGATCGCGGTCACCAGGTACATCGCCGCCGCGATCGCGAGATCGGCAGCGCTCACCCAGCTGTTCCAGAGGAGGACGATCGCCACCAGCGTGGCGATGAACGGAACGACGACGGCCCCCAGGTTGACGATCTTCTCGGCGCGGCTCATCTCGTGTTCGTGCATAAAGCGAAGATACGCGGAGATAGAGAAGATGTTTGGGCTATAAGTGCAAGTTGATGGCTCTGAACTTGTTATTCAAATGCCAAAAACTCTGGATCTAGAGCCCTGGCGGGGGTTGCCTGCGGAGGTCGCAGACCTGATCGAGCCGGAGCTGCCGGCGATCACCGAGGAGATCGTCGAGACGATCGCCCGCCAGGTGCCCGAGTACGAACGGCCGTTGGAGGGGCGGTTCGGGCAGGGAATCCGCACCGGGGTCAACCAGGCGCTGCTCCAGTTCGTGGCCCTGATCCGCAACCCCGACGCCGGCCGCGAGCCAGGTCGGGAGGTCTACGTGGCGCTGGGGCGGGGCGAGCAGAGGGTGGGCAGGACCCTCGACTCGCTGCAGGCGGCCTATCGGATCGGGGCCCGAGTGGCATGGCGGCGGATTGCCGAGGTGGGCAGGGAGGCCGGCCTCGAGCCCGAGCCCTTGACCCTGCTGGCGGAGGCGATCTTCGCCTACATCGACGAGCTCTCCGCCGACTCGGTCGAAGGCTATGCGGAGGCGCAGGCGGCGGTGGAGGACCTGCGTCGGCGTCGCCGGCAGGAGTTGGCAATCCTGCTCCTCCGGGATCCACCGACGGCGGCAGCCGACCTCGCCGCCGCTGCGCAGGCGGCCGGCTGGCAGCTTCCGGAGAGGTTGGCGGCGATCGCCTGCGCCGACGAAGACCTCGGCGCGATCGCCGCCCGTCTTCCCGCCGAGGCTTTGGTGACCGTTTTCGACGGCGCCGGCTGCGTTCTCTTTCCCGACCCCGAAGGCCCAGGGCGTCTGGATCAGTTGCGGCGGGCAGCGTCGAAAGCGCTGCTGGCGGCTGGTCCTATGACCGAGCTTTCGCAGGCGTCGCAGTCGTGGCAGTTGGCCAAAGACCTCCTGCTTGCCGCGCAGACCGGCGCTGTCGAGGGAGGCGGCCTGCTCCGTGCCGAGGACCACCTCGCCGACCTCCTACTCGTAGCCAATCCCCAGCTGACCGCGCTCCTCGCCACCCGGCACCTCGCCCCTCTCGAGGGTCTTACCGCCCGAGCACGAGAGCGCATGCAGGAAACGGCGCTCGCCCACGTCCGCCACCACGGCAACGCCGTCGCCATGGCCGCCGAGCTCCACGTCCACCCCCAAACCGCCCGCTATCGCATCGCCCGTCTGAGGGAGCTCTTCGGCGACGACCTCGACGATCCAGACGCCCGCTTCGAGCTGGAGCTGGCGCTGCGGGCGTCGGGGTCGTCCCTCAGCCCCGGCTCGGGAACGTGACCGGGAACCGCTCCGGGTTGTTGAAGAAGCGGATGCTCTGCACGGCGCCGTCCGCCACCTCGACGGCGACGATGCTGAGGAAGCCCTCGGTGGCGCTGTCCATCCGCACCCCAGGGTCGCCGTTGACGAGCACCGGCGTGTAGATCGGATCGTCGGGAAACGCAGATTTGCTCTGCACCCGAACCATGAAGCGGGCGATCTTCTCGGCGCCGTAGATCGGCTTGCGCGCCGCCGTCACCACGCCACCGCCATCCGTGTACATGATCGCGTCGGCGGCCAGCAGATCGCGGACGCGATCGATCTCGCCGGAGGCGACTGCGGTGAGGAAGGCGGTGGTCAGCCGTTCCCGTTCCTCGTCGCTGACGGGACGGCGGCGGCTCGAATCGCCGGCGTGGTCGCGGGCGCGCTTGGCGATCTGGCGCACGTTGGCGGGCGTCTTCTCGAGGACGTCGGCGATTTCGGCGTACTCGAGGTCGAAGACGTCGCGGAGGACGAGGACGGCGCGTTCCACCGGGTTGAGCCGCTCCAAGGTTCCGAGCAGCGCCAGGCTCAGCCTCTCCGCCTCGATCGCCGCCGCCTCCGGCGTCTCAGGGTCGGTGACCAGCGGCTCCGGCAACCAGGGGCCGACGTAGACCTCGCGGTGGGCGCGGGCCGAGCGCAGCCGGTCCAGGGCCAGCCGGGTCGTCACCGTCACCAGGAATGGTTCGGCATTGCGGACAGCGTCGCGGTCGGCCCGGTTCCAGCGCAGCCACGCATCTTGGACGACGTCCTCGGCCTCGGTCAGCTCGCCCAGCAGCCCGTAGGCGATGCCCAGCAGCCGCGGCCGGCAGGCGGCGAAAGCGTCCTCCGTCATGCCGGCGCGGCCACCGGTGCGCGCAAGGCAGCGGCTGCCGCGGCAGCGCCGCTGGAGATCGCCGCGTCGACCAGCCAGCCCTCCGGCCCGATCCAGTCGCCGGCGAGGTAGAGGCCCTCCCCGCGCTCGACGGCGGGCCGTCCGGCGAGCCCGCCGTTCGCCGCCGTCGCGATCGCCGAGACGGCGGGCATTCGCGGCAGGAAGCGTTCCAGGGTCACTCGCTCGCGCCAGCCCGGCTGCACGGTGTCCGCGAGCGCCTCCAGCGCCTGCCGCGGCTGCCGGGCGTAGCTGGCGAGGCTGAGCAGGACGCCGTCCCGGTGGCGGGGAGGAGAGTGGCGGGAGAGGTAGGTCGGCTCGTCTACGCCGAGGGCGAAACGTCGGCCGCGGCGCGGCAGGCTTTCGAGGCCGAGGTCGAGCACGCTCAGCTCGGCGGCCGGTCCGGGAGCCCCGGGAGCCTTCTCGCCGAGCAGCTTCGCCACCGCCTCGGGACCGCCCGTCGCGACGACGAGAGCGTCGGTGCGCAACGTCTCCTGGTCGAGCGCGACCGCCCAGCCGCCGCCGTCGCGTTCGATCGCGCGTACGCCGGCCCGGGTGCGAAGGGTCGCGCCGCTCTCCCCGGCCCGATCGGCGAGCGCGTCGACCAGCGACTGCCACCCGCCCCGCAGGTAGCGAACCCCGGGGACGAGGACGGTCTTCAACTGGGTGGCGGCGGCGTCGGCGCTGAAGCTCTCGTGGTCGGCGACGAAGGTCGACACCCGCACCAGTGCGCCGGCGCCGGCGCGCGCCTTCTGGGAGCGGAGGCTGCGCCCGATCCACTCGGCGACCGAGGTCTCGCGCAGGTCCCGCGGATCGCAGCGGGCGATCTCGAAGAGCCACCGCGCCAACTCCGGCTCACCTCCCAGCATCCGCCTCGGCTTGCCGTTGCGCACGAAGACGGAGGCTGGCGAAGCCGGGTTCCACCGCGGCAGGTCGATCCCCAGCGCTCGCAGCTCTCGCATCGCTGGGCCGCCCACATAGAGCGCGTGCGGCCCTTGGTTGAGGTCGAACCCGTCCCGGCGCTCAGACGCGGCCCGCCCGCCCAGTCGCTCGCTGGCCTCGAGCAGCGTCGTCTCGACCCCGCCAACTGCCAGCCGTCCCGCGGCGACCAGCCCAGCCGGCCCACCGCCCACCACTATGGCTTTGCGTGAAGTGTCCATGTCCTCCAGACGAGGAAGCATGGCGCCATGTGACAGCCCCGGCTACTTCCTGTACTTGCTGCGCTTCTTCGGATAAGTCCGGAAGACGTGGTCCCAGAGCGGCGAGGAGACGCCGTAACCGGCGCTGTGGTCCTGGAAGTGGTGGCGCATGTGGTGTTCGCGCAGTTGCTTGCCGAAGTCGCTCTTGGGGACGAAGTGGTGCACGTAGTAGTGCGTGTAGTCGTAGAAGAGGTAGCCGACGAGGAAGCCGGCGAAGAGGGGGAAGGCGGCGTCGCCGAGGATCGCCCAGAAGCCGAGGAAGAAGAGCGCGGCCAGCGGGATCGAGACCGACGGCGGCATCACCAGCCGCATCTTGTCGTTGGGATGGTCGTGGTGGATGCCGTGGATGATGAAGTGCATGCGGCGGCCGAAGGCGTTGTCCGGCTCCCAGTGGAAGACGAGGCGATGCAGCCAGTACTCGGTCAGCGTCCAGACCGCGACCCCGGCCAGGGTCAGCAGCGCCAGTTGCCAGGCGGCGTAGCCGCGATCGGCCCCAAGCCACTCCATCGCCACCACCACCGGTACGAAGATGATCGCCGGGACCGCGGGGTGGACGCGGGAGAAGAAGTTGAGGAAGTCGCTCTTGAAAAGTGGGGGAGAAGCGGAGAGCTTCTCCGTCCGGGAATGACTCTCCATCGGCGGAAATACTAGCGCTGGCGACCCGCGTTCTCGCAAGACGCAGGGAAGCTGTGACGAAGCTGTTTCAAAGAGGTAGCGATTTGCGGAATCGGCCCTCGCGCCTACCCCGCGAGGTTGCAAATATGCCCGCCGTGCCGCGCAAGCCAAAGCCGCCGACGTGTGAGGACTGCTATTTCCGCAAAAACCTCCTCTGCGCCCTGGAGCTGAACGAGGCCTGCACCACCTTCCGCCCCAACCGACCAGAGGGCCTGGTCCCTCCCCGTCAGCCGGTTCTTCTAATGCGAGCCCCCCGCTGGGCCTCGCGTCCCGCATAGGCGCCCCTCCGGAGACAGGACCCGCGGGCCGGCGCGCAGCGCATTATGTTTGTGCCGATGCCCCAACGCGACATATACGTGGACTGGAGCCGGACCAGGTACGTAACGCGCCGCTCCACCGGTTTCTCCCCCAACGTCGACGTCTACTACTGCGGCGAACCGCAGCGGGCGATCGTCAAGGTCGACCTCGCCGGGATTGAGCTCTCCCAGGTCGGGATCGAGGTCAGCGGTCGTCAGCTGGCGATCGTCGGCGAACGCCACGTGCAGGAGACCGAAGGCCGCGTCTACCAGCAGATCGAGATTCCCTCGGGTCACTTCCGTCGCGTCGTCGAGCTGCAGGTCGAGGTTGACGCCGAGCGCGCCAGCGCGACCTATGAAGAGGGGATCCTGCGGATCGAGCTGCCGCTGCGCGATCCGAACGAAACCACCCGCCGGGTACCGATAGGCCGTAAGTGATGGAGGGCACCCCGGTCCTCGAGGTGGTCGACGCTCCGCTCGACGCGGACGACGCGATCCTCGCCAACCAGCCGCTGCCGGAGGCACTGCCGGTCCTGCCGCTGCGCGACACCGTCGCCTTCCCGGAAACGCTGGCGCCGCTCGCCGTCGGGCAGGAGCGCTCGATCCACTTGATCGACGACGTCCTCGGCACCAACCGGATGCTGGCGATGGTCACCGCCCGCGACCCCGAGGACGAGCTGCCAGGGCCTGAGGACCTCTACGACGTCGGCGTGGTCGGCGCCGTGGCGCGGATGGTGAAGGTGCCCGATGGCTCGCTGCGGATCCTCGTCCAGGGAATGCAGCGGGTGAAGCTGGGCAGCTTCGTCTCCGAGCAGCCCTACATGGTCGCCCGGATCAGCCCGATGCCCGACGTGATCGAGCCCACGCCTGAGCTGGAGGCGCTGAACCGCAACGTCCAGCGCACCTTCTCGGAGATCGTCGAGCAGATCCCGTACCTGCCGGAGGAGCTGCAGATGGCGGTCGCCAACATCGACGACCCGGCGACGCTCGCCCACCTGATCGGCGGCGCCCTGCGGATCGGCACCGAGGAGAAGCAGAAACTGCTGGAAGAGGTCGACGTCGCCAAGCGGCTCCGCCACCTCTCGCGGATCCTCGCCCGCGAGCTCGAGGTGGTCCAGCTCGGAACCCAGATCCAGACCCAGGTCCAGTCGGAGATCGACAAAGGCCAGCGCGAGTTCTTCCTCCGCCAGCAGCTGAAAGCGATCCAGGACGAGCTGGGGGAAGAGGACGAGCAGCAGGCCGAAGCGAACGAACTGCGCGAGAAAATCGAGGCGGCGAAACTGCCCGAGCACGCCCTCAAAGCCGCCGAGCGCGAGCTCTCGCGGCTGGAGAAACTGCCGCCGGCCGCCGCCGAGCACGGGGTCATCCGCACCTACCTCGAGTGGCTGGTCGAGCTCCCATGGTCAGTCGAGACCGAGGACGACCTCGACCTCAAGCACGCCCGCAGGGTGCTCGACGCCGACCACTACGACCTGGAGAAGATCAAGGAGCGGATCCTCGAGTACCTGGCGGTGCGCAAGCTCAACCCCGACTCGCCGGGCCCGATCCTCTGCTTCGTCGGCCCGCCCGGCGTCGGCAAGACGAGCCTCGGCAAATCGATCGCGAAGGCGCTCGGGCGCGAGTTCGAGCGGATCTCCGTCGGCGGCGTCCGCGACGAGGCCGAGATCCGCGGCCACCGCCGCACCTACATCGGCGCCATGCCCGGGACGATCGTCCGCGCGCTGCGCGACGCCGGCTCCCGCAACCCCGTCTTCATGATCGACGAGATCGACAAGATGGGGGCCGACTTCCGCGGCGACCCCGCCTCGGCGATGCTCGAGGTTCTCGACCCGGCGCAGAACGACAGCTTTCGCGACCACTACCTCGACCTCGAGTTCGACCTCTCCGACGTCGTCTTCATCGCCACCGCCAACGTCCTCGACACGATCCCGGGGCCGCTGCTCGACCGGATGGAGACGATCGAGCTCGCCGGCTACACGCTGGAGGAGAAGCGCCACATCGCCCGCCGCTACCTGGTCGGCCGCCAGATCGAGGCCAACGGCCTCAAGCCCTCGCAGATCGAGTTCGCCGACGCGGCGCTGACGGCGATCATCGAGGAGTACACCCGCGAGGCCGGCGTCCGCAACCTCGAGCGCCAGATCGGCACCGTCTGCCGCAAAGTCGCCCGCGAAGTCGCCGAGGGGAAGGTGACGGGCAAGGTCAAGATCTCCGGCAAAAAGGCGCGCGAGCTGCTCGGGCGCCGCCGCGTCTTCGCCGAGCAGCGGCGGCGGACCAAAGATCCCGGCGTGGCGACGGGGTTGGCCTGGACCCCGACCGGCGGCGACGTCCTCTTCATCGAGGCGACCGCGATGCCCGGCTCCGGCAAGCTGACGATCACCGGCCAGCTCGGCGAGGTGATGAAGGAGTCGGCGCAGGCTGCGCTCTCCTACGTGCGCGGCCACTACGCGGAGATCGCGCCGAAGCTCGCCGACGACTGGTTCGCCGAGCACGACCTCCACATCCACGTCCCGGCCGGGGCGGTGCCCAAGGACGGTCCCTCGGCCGGGGTGGCGATGACCGTCGCGCTCTCCTCCCTGATCCGCGGCCGGCCGGTCCGCAACAACGTGGCGATGACCGGCGAGGTGACGTTGACCGGGCAGGTGCTGCCGATCGGCGGCGTCAAGGAGAAGTCGCTGGCCGCGCAGCGGGCGGGGATCAAGAAGGTGATCCTTCCCAGCCGCAACGAGGCCGACGTCTCGGAGATCCCCAAGCATGAGCTCGGCAACCTCGAGTTCGCCTACGTCGACGAGGTCTCCCAGGCCCTCGACGTCGCCCTCCGCTAGTGCGCAACCGCTCCCGCGCCTTCTGGCTCGTCGCCGGGCTGACCGCCCTCGGCGCCGTCCTCCGCTTCGCCACCCTCGAGCTGCAGGCCTATCACCACGACGAGATCGTCACCGCCAGCCGGCTCCTGAGGACCACCTTCTGGCACGCGATGGACGCGGTCGGGTTCTCCGAGTCGGCGCCGCCGCTGTACTACGCGCTCGCCTGGCTCTGGACCCAGGTCGCCGGCACCGGTGAGGTGGGGCTGCGCTCGCTCTCGGCGCTGGCCGGGGTGCTGACGATCCCGGTTGCCTACTTCATCGGTCGTGAACTGCGCGGCTGCCGCACGGGGGTCCTGGCCGCCGCGCTGGTCGCCGTCAACCCGATGCTGCTCTGGTACTCGCAGGAGGCGCGGGCCTACGCCCTGCTCGGCCTCTTCTGCGCGCTCTCGCTGCTTTTCTGCGTGCGGGCGCTGCAGGGTGGGGGGCGCCGCGACTTCACCTGGTGGGGCGTCTTCTCGGCGCTGGCCCTCGCGACGCACTACTTCGCCGTCTTCCCGCTCGTCGCCGAGGTCCTGCTGCTGGCGCGCCGACGCGGCCGCGCGATCCTCTCCGGCCTCTGGATCCTCGGCCTCGCCGCGCTCCTGCTGGCGCCGCTCGCCTATCACCAGATGTCCTACGGCCACGCCGAATGGATCGGCAAGTTCAGCCTCGGCCACCGGCTGGGGGAAATGGCGATCACCTTCGTCGTCGGCGAGACCGGCGACATCATCGGCCGCGCCGAGAATGTCTGGCCGGCGCTTGTGCCGCTGGCACTCGTCTTCGTGGCCTTCGTCCTGCTGGCGGTGCGGGGGAGCCGCGGGGAGCGCCGGGCCGCCGCGATCCCGTTGGCGGTCGGCGCCGCTGCGATCGGCATCCCCCTGCTGCTGGCGATCGGTCCCGGCGGCAAGGACTTCGTCCTCGCCCGCAACCTGCTGCCGGCGCTGGTTCCGCTCCTGCTCGTCGTCGCCGTTGCCCTGACGGTTGAGCGCGCCCGCCGTCTCGGCAGCGGGGTCGGCGCGCTGCTGCTCGCCTACTCCCTTGGCTTCTGCATCTGGGCCTCCGCTTCGCCGGACCTGCACCGCCCCGACTGGGAGGCGGTCGCCGAGCGGCTCGGCGAGCCGGACGGGCCGCGGGCGACGGTGACCTGGGTGATCGGCGAGGCGCCCCTGCGCTACTACCTCTCGACCGGGGCGATCCAGGTCAAACCGTCGGAAGGCTACGAGTGGCTGGTGCGCGAGGTGAACTTCGTCTCGATCGGCTCGGCGCCACCGCCGCCGCAGCGACTGATCGGCCCCCGCTTCCGCGAAACCGGCTACGAACAGGTCGGCGAGCTTTTCATCCGCCGCTACCGGGTGCCGGGGCCCGAACTGGCGCCGCTGCAGCTGCGAACGCTCCGCTACGCCGACACCAACTTCCGCAACAACGGCGTCTTGTTAGACGGAGTGGGACCGGGCTGATCGTCCGCTGGGCTGCTTGGCCCAGTCCAGTCGGGGTAGGGTTATGGTTGGAGTCGGCTACGGAATCCAGCGAGGAGAAGGCATGAGCAAGACGAAGGCGGCGCGCGCCGGTGACATGTACGAGACTGCCCGTGAAAACCCCTACGTGCAGCGCTTGATCGAAGACGAAGAGCTGCGCGACAGCCTCAAGGACGCCTTCGAAGCGGCCAAGGGCGCCTACGGCCGGGCGACCGGCAACGGCAAGGGTGCGGTCAAGGCCGTGACCAGCGACAAGAAGGTTCAGAAGGAAATGCGCAAGGCGGCCGAGAGCCTGCAGGAAGCCAACGAGCGCCTGCAGAGCAAGCCGAAGAAGCGCAAGGGCGGCATCGGCCGACTCCTGCTCATCGCAGTGATCGGCGGAGCGATTGCCCTGGCGGTCAGCGAGGGCGCCCGCAAGGCGGTTCTCGACGCCCTCTTCGGCGCCGAAGAGGAGTTCGAGTACACGAGCACCACCAGCATCAACGGGTCCTGAGCTAGGACTGGATGGAGGCGGCCACCAAAGAGCGGGAGCTGAGCGGCGACAAGGCGCAGCGGATCGTCGACGCGATGCGTGATTCGGTTGCTGCCCGCGGCGCCGCTGGCTCCACTTTCGAGCACGTCGCCCGCGAGGCGGGCGTCAGCCGTGGCCTCCTCCACTACTACTTCGGGACCAAGGAGCGGCTCCTGGTCGAGGTCGTCCGCCGCGATACCGAGCTGCGGGTCGAGCGGCTCGACGAGCGGTTGGCGCCGGCGAAGAACGTCGACGACGTGATCGGGGCGCTGGTCGCCAGCCTCACCGACATGATCGAGAACGAACCGGGCTTCTTCCTGCTTCTCTACGAGCTGTTCAGCGCCGGCCGCCGCAACCCCGACATCCAGCGCGAGGTCGGCCAGCTCTTCGAGAAGACCCGCTCCCACGTCGCTGACGTCCTCCGCAGCAAGGACGAGGAGGGCGTGCTGAGCCTGCGCTTCTCGGCCGAGGACGTCGTCTCCTACCTCTTCGCCCTCGGCGACGGGTTCGCGCTGCAGGCTCTTTCAGACCCGACGCGCGACACCGCCGGGGCCTTCTCGGTCGGCGTCGCTTCGGCGCGCTACCTGCTCGGCTCCGAGTAGCGCTACAGCCAGCCGGAGCGCTTGAAGCGCCAGTAGAGGTAAAGGCAGACCGCGAGCACGGTGCCGAGCACCAGCGGGTAGCCGTAGCGCCATTCCAGCTCTGGCATGTGGTCGAAATTCATGCCGTAGATCCCCGCCACCATCGTCGGCACGGCGGCGATCGCGACCCAGGCGGAGATCTTCCGCATGTCTTCGTTCTGCCGCATCGAGACCTGGGTCAGGTTCGCTTCCAGGGCGCTGTCGAGCAGTTGACGGAAGCTCTCGATCCGGATGGTGACGCGCCGCAGGTGGTCTTCGACGTCGCGGAAGTACTCGTGCAGGGCCTCGGGGATGACGGGGTAGTCGTGGCGACAGAGGTCTTCCAGCTCTTCTCCGAGCGGAACGGTCGCCGCCTGGAACTCGAGCACCTCGCGCTCGAGTTTGTAGATCCGCTCGGTCGGGTTCTGGCCTTCGCCGAAGACCTGCAGCTCGACTTCGCGCACGTCCTCGTCGAAGCCGTGCAGCGCCTCCATGTAGCCGTCGACGCCGTGGTCGACGATCGCGTAGAGGACCGCGCCGGGACCGTGTTCGAGCAGATCGGGGCGGCGCTCGATGCGCCGGCGAACCGGAGCGAGGTCGGCGCTGCCGTGGCGGACGCTGATCACGAAGCCGGGAGCGAGGAAGATCGAGATCTCGCCGACCTCGATCATCTCTTGGGAGTCGACGTAGCGCGCGGTCTTGACAACCACGTGGAGCATCTCGCCGTACTCCTCCACCTTCGGCCGCTGGTGCGCCCGCACCGCGTCCTCCTGCGCCAGCTCGTGCAACCCGAACTCGGCCGAGATCGCCGCGATCTCCTCCGCGCTCGGTTCGACCACCCCGAGCCAGACGAACGTCCCCGCTTCCCGGGCCGCCTCCCCGGCCCGCTCCATCGACAGCTCGCCTTCCCGCCGCCGTCCCCCCTCGTAAGCCGCGCAATCGACGATCATCGGCCCAGCCTAGTGCCAGCACGTGACGGCCGTTCGAGCAGGGGTGATGAGGAATTCTGGTGGTACGCTGTCTTCACAGGATGGTGCCCGACGTCACTTTGGGCATTGATTTGAGAAGGGGGTTTGGGCCGGATGCTCAAGCCCCTTTCTCGTGTGAAGTTGGTGGCCGGCGACACCCGAAGGTGCCGCCGGCGCTCTGTTGACTCTGCCCTACTTGGTCAAGCGGTCGATGATCAATATCGCCGCTAGCAGCGCAAGAGCCAGGATGGTGACTTCAGCCACTTTGGCCTCCTTTCCGAAGCGGCTATGCCGCCTCTTTTCTCGTCCGAGGCCGGGATTGGCCCCGAGCCCTCATTCAGGGCCTCACCCTTTTCGGACGGGAAAGAAGCCAATTTCTAGGCTTCGGTCACCAGACCTCAGAGTAACTGATTGTCTGCATATGTTCATGGCTCTCCCCGTGCAGCGCAAGAGAAAATCCTGGGGGGTTCTCCGAGTAGCCCTGACAGAATCCGCCCGTGGCCGAGCCCGCGTCCCTAGCTCCCTTTGAAACCCGCGTCAGGTGGGCACGCAAGTACGCCGAGGAATTGAAAGAGGCCTGCGACGGTTTCATGAAGGACAACGAGGCAGGATCGGCCATGAAGGTTGAACGCGATTCGGACGTGGGGCGTCTTCTGGTCACCGTGCATCTGCCCGATGGCTTCCCCGAAGATCTCGGGCGCATCGTCGGCGGCGGTCTCCATCAGCTGCGCTCCGCCCTCGACAACCTCGCCTACCAACTGGTCCTCACCAACGGCGGCACCCCCACCAAATCGACCGCCTTCCCCATCCTCCTCCAGCCCCCCGATGGTGGCTTCGCCGCGAATACGAAGAAGCGGCTCGAAGGGATGAGCGGGACGGCACGGGCAGCTATCGAGGGGTTGCAGCCGTACAACGCTTGGCCGGAGCACCCGGACAACTCCACTATCTGGCTCATCCATGAGTTGAACAACATCGACAAGCACCGAATCTCCCACTTGGCCTGCCTGTGGATCTCCACCTTCCAAGGCAGACTCCTCTTGGACGGGAGCGATCCTGAGGACATTGGCGTCTGGGTCGCTCAGGAGCCCTGGCGGGGCATAGCGGAGCACGGCGCAATGCTCTTGGACGTTCGGTGGGACCCCGCCCTTCTGGCTAAGCGTCCCAGCCAGAAAATGATGATGAATGTCGATAGCTCCTCCGATGTAGCGCTCCGCAATCCCGAGCGCGGCGGGTTCCTCGACTTCGACATGAAAACGATCGACGCGATGCCCATCCAGTACTTCTTCCACATGGCTATTGACTACTGCGAAACCGTTGTAACCCCGGCGTTCGCAGGCGAGTTTCAGTAGCGCCTCGCGGGCAGGGCTGCGGGTTGCGGTGGCCTGATCAGCCACGGCCTGCCGCGGCCTCAGACGATTTCGCTTCTACATGGAGGGATAGGCGTGACGCCGCTCACGTAGTGATGCGCCTCACAGACTCGGTCGTTCCCGAAGGGGGAGGCTCGTTGGGGCAAACCCGGCACAACCCTGCGACTAGGAGGCGGTAATGAGGGACTCGATGAGGGCACTGGCAGGTTTCCTGGGACGGAGGCGCCGCTGGGTCGTCGGGGTTTGGGTCCTGATCGTCTTTCTTGCTCTGCCCTTCGCCTCCAAGCAGACCGAGCACCTGACCGGCGGTGGCTTCGACGTGCCCGGTAGCCAGTCGATGAAGGTGACCGAATCGCTGCAGGATGACTTCGGCTCGCAGGCCGACGGGATCGCGGTGGTCCTGAAGGCGGACCCCGGCGCGACGGCGGCGGAGCGCAGCGAGGCCGTGGCAGGGCTGCAGGAGCAGGTCGCCACCGTCGACGACGTCACCCTGACGCCCGCGGTGGCCGCCCAGGCGCGCCGGCAGTTGCAGGGAACCGACGTGGTGCTGGTGCCGCTGCGCAGCGGCCTCTCCTCCGACGAGCTGATCGACCCGGCGACGGACCTGCGCGAAGAGCTCAGCCCCGGTGACGCATCCGGCGGCGTCACTCCCTACCTGGTCGGGCAGCCGACGATCTGGGCGGGGATGCAGGAGATCTCCAAGGAAGACCTGACCAAGGCCGAGGTCACCGGCTTCCCGATCGTCGCGATCATCCTCCTCCTCGTCTTCGGCTCGCTCGCCGCGGCGGCGCTGCCGCTGGCGCTCGGCTTCTTCAGCGTCCTCGTCACGGGGGCGCTGATCTATTTCATCTCGCTGGAGATGACGACCTCGGTCTTCGTCACCAACATGGCCTCGATGATCGGGATCGGGGTCGCGATCGACTACTCCCTCTTCATCCTCGCCCGCTACCGGGAGGAGCGCCAGGCGGGACACGACATGGCGGAGTCGCGGGCGCTGGCGCTCTCGACCTCCGGCCTCGCCGTCACCTTCTCCGGCCTGGCGGTGATCATCTCCCTGGCCGGCCTCTGGATGGTCGACAACCAGGCGCTGCGGTCGATGGCGCTGGGGGCGATGACCGTGGTCGCCGTCTCGATCCTGACCGCAACGACCTTGCTGCCGGCGCTGATCGCGATGCTCGGCGACCGCGTGATGCCGGGCGGGATCGTCGGCCGGGTCGAGCGGTTCTTCCAGCGCCGCTTCTACCGCCGCCGCACGGCCGAGCAGGCCGCGGCTGACAACAACCGCTTCTGGCGCGCCTGGACCGCGCGGGTGATGGCGCGGCCGTGGCTGGCAATCGCCGGTGTCTCCGCGGTGCTGCTCCTCCTCGCCAGCCCGCTGCTCTCGATGAAGACCGGGGCCGAGGCGCTCGCCCAGTTCCCCAAGGACAGTGACGTCCGCGTCGGCACCGAACTCGCCTCCGACCAGCTCGGCGGCGGCACCGATCCGATCCAGATCGTCGCCGGATTCGGCGGTCCGCCCGACGGGCTCGACCGCGCCGCCACCTTCGAGTTCGTGCGCGAGCTCCAGGGGACGGCCGGGATCAGCTCGGTCGCGCTGCCCGTCTACGCCGGCGACAGCGCCCTGATCCAGGCGACCCCGAACGCACCGAGCGAGTCGGACGCGGCCACCGCCCTGATGGACCGCCTGCGGGACAGCTTCGTCCCCGCCTCGACCCTCGCCGAGCGAGCCAGCGTCGACGTCGGCGGCGAGACCGCCCGCAACGAGGACGTGCGCGATCAGATCAGCGGCTCGATGTGGAAGATCATCCTCTTCGTCCTCGCCCTCAGCTTCGTCGTGCTGATGGTGATGCTGCGCTCGCTGTTGCTGCCGCTGAAGGCGGTGCTGATGAACCTGCTCTCGATCGGTGCCGCCTACGGCGTCATCATCGCGATCTTCCAGTGGGGCTGGTTCGACAGCCTGCTCGGCTTCGAAAGCCAGGGGGCGCTGGACACGATCAACATCCCGCTGATCTTCGCCATCGTCTTCGGTCTCTCGATGGACTACGAGGTGTTCCTGATGTCGCGGATCCGCGAGCGCTACATGGTCCACGGCGACAACGAGCGCGCGGTCGCCGAGGGCCTCTCCTCGAGCGCCCGCACGATCTCCTCGGCGGCGCTGATCATGTCGGCCGTCTTCGCGGTCTTCGTCCTCACCGGCGTTCCCTCGATCAAGGAGCTCGGCGTCGGCTGCGCCGTCGCGATCGCCCTCGACGCCACCCTCGTCCGCCTGATCCTCGTCCCGGCGGCGATGAAGCTGATGGGCGACTGGAACTGGTGGATGCCCTCCTGGCTTGATCGGGTCATCCCCGACCTCAGCTTCGAGGCGGGCGATCCCGAGGCGGAGCCCGCGAAGGCTTAGCGGTAGGGAGGGGGCGGGACACCCCCTCCAGACACCACTCGCTATGGCTCGTGGTTGAGTGTCTGGAGGGGGTACCCCTCCCTCCCTCCCTACCGGGCGACTTTGGCTGGATAGCCAATAGGATGCGGGCATGGGTGGAGATGACATTGCTTTTGCTGGTGCGGCGCGGCAGGCGGAGATGGTTCGGAGCGGGGAGGTCTCGCCGACCGAGCTGGTGAAGCTGAGCCTGGATCGAATCCAGCGCCTCGATTCGCAGCTGAACTCGTTTCGCAAGGTGTTCGCCGAGAAGGCGCTGCTGGAAGCCGAGCAGGCCGAGGCGCGGGTGAAGGCTGGGGAGGAGCGGCCGCTGCTGGGGGTGCCGATCGCGATCAAGGACGAAGTCGACGTCGCCGGCGAGGTCAACACCCACGGCACCGATGCCTTCAGCGAGCCGGCGAAGGCCGACTCGGAGGTGGTGCGGCGGCTGCGCGAGGCGGGGGCGATCATCGTCGGCCTCACCCTGCTGCCGGAGATGGCGATCTGCGGCTTCAGCGAGTCGGCCACCTACGGCGTCACCCGCAATCCCTGGAACCCGCAGCGGACCCCGGGCGGGTCGAGCGGCGGCTCGGCTTCGGCTGTGGCCGCCGGTCTGGTTCCGATCGCCTCCGCCGGTGACGGCGCCGGCTCGATCCGGATCCCCGCCGCCTCCTGCGGCCTCTTCGGGCTCAAGCCTTCGCGGGGACGCGTTTCGCTGTCCCCTCAGGTCGAGGGCTGGCGCGGACTGGCGGTCGAAGGCTGCGTCAGCCGCTCGGTGCTCGACACCGCCCTCTGGCTCGACATCGTCTCCGGGGGCTCCCAGGAGGACGAGGCGCCGCCGCCGCCCGAGCGCCCGTTCGTGGAGGCGACGAAGCGTCCCCCCGGCAACCTCCGCGTCGGCTACTCCACTCTGGCGCCGCGGGCGCTGCTGCCGCCGACCGTCTCCGCCGAGGCGAAGCAGGCCGTCGCCGACGGGGCGGAGCTGCTGCGCTCTCTCGGCCATGAAGTCACTCCCCGCGACCCCGAGTGGGGCGGCATCGGAGACACGATCTCCGCCCGCTTCCTCAAAGGGGTCTCCGAGACCGTCGAAGAAGTCCCGCACCCGGAGCGGCTGGAAAGCCGCACCCGCGGCTTCGGCCGCCTGGGGAAGATCCTCCCCGAGGCCCTCTACGAGAAGGCGATGTCGCGGCGCCCCGCCGAACAGGCGCGGATCAACGCGATCTTCGACTCGGTCGACGTCCTGGTGATGCCGGTGATGGGCGGGACGGCGCTGCCGATCCGCCGCTGGGAGGGCAAGGGCGCCCTGCAGACCGTGCTCGGGATGAGCCGCTTCTATCCCTACTGCGTCCCCTGGAACCACCTCGGCAACCCGGCGATGGCGGTCCCGGCCGGCTTCTCGGCCGAGGGGATGCCGCTCTCGATCCAGATCGTCGGCCGCCCCGGCGAGGAGGAGACGCTGCTCTCGCTTGCCGCGCAGATCGAGGCCGAGCGGCCCTGGTCGGACCGCCGGCCGCCGATCTCCTGACGCCTGGCTAGTGGAAGACCTTGCGCAGGCGCGCGATGTCGCGCACCTTGCCGCGCGGGCGGATCCGCCGCTGCAGCATCATCTTCAGCTGGTTGGCGTCCGGTTTGCCGGAGGCGATCCAGTCGTTCCAGCTGGACTCGATGACGACGTTCGGGCTCGGCGCTTCGCCCGGCTCGGCACGGGTCGAGCCGTTGTCGAGGACCAGGTGCCACGGGTCGGCGTCGGTGAACCGCCACTGCAGCACGAAGGGGGAGCCGTTGGCGGCCTTCGGGTCGGCGACGCGGCTGATCAGGTCGAAGTAGAGGCGCTGGATCTCCGGGTCCTTGCTCGGCGGCGGCCCTTCCGGGGAGCCGATCACGCCGGCCATCATCATCTCCACCTGCCGCTTCGCGACCACGTCCTCGGGCTCGTCGGGCGGGAAGGGGAAGACACCGGGCGGCATCTCCTCGGTCGGGAAGCCGATCGTCCGCCAACGCTGGCGGATCAGTTTCATCCCGAAGGCGTAGATGTCCTCGAGCGAGAAGCCGTAGCACTCGGTGTAGGAGCGGTCCATGTTCGGGGGCGAGAAGACCGCCGGCCCGTAGGGAAGCGTTTCCCGCAGCAGCTCGACCACCGCGGCCCGGTTCTCCTCCCACCCCGGGGTCGGCTCGTTCAGCAGCTCGGAGAGGACCTTGACCCCGAAGCCGATGTGGCGCTGCTCGTCGCGGGAGACGTTCTCCATCCCCTCGCTGAAGCCCGGCATCGACTCTTTGGAGGCGAAGAAGTCCTCGATGAAGTGCTGACCGGGCTGGGCGAGGCTGCCCTCGACGATCAGGTGGTAGAGGGTGATCGCCTGCGCGAACTTCGGCACCGAGCGGTCCTTGCGCAGTTCCTCGGCCATCCGGTCGAGGCGGTCGAAGACGCCGCGATAGCCCCAGTTCAGCTGGGGCAGGGTGGAGGAGAGCGTCTGCTCGATCGAGTCGCCGCCGACGCCGATCACCTCCTTGAAGAAGCGGTGGAAGAAGATCGAGTGGCGGACCTCGTCGACCTGCTGGGTGGCGAGGAAGTAGGACATCTCCTCGGTCGGGGCGGCGGTGACGTAGGGGGCGAGGGTGTCGGCGACCCGGTCCTCGCCGTAATAGAACATCGAGTAGATCCACATCGCCGAGCGCCGCTGGATGTCGCTCAGCCCCTCCCAGCCCGCGCGGTCCCCGGAGAAGTCGATGTCGTAGGCGCTCCAGTTCCCCTGCTCCCAACGGTGGTAGAGGTCCTCATAGGTGATGTTGTCCATCAGGCGCTGGGAAGCGACGCTCATCTCGTCTCCTTTTGGTGTCGCAATGGGTGCACGAGGAGACTACCGCGATCCTGGCCAGCTGGCCAGGATCGCGGCGAGAACTTCATGTTTGCCCTGCTATTTGATGAATTCCCGAACTTCTTTGTAGACCGCTTCGTCGCTCACCAGAGCGAGGTGCGAGATGCACGCGGTTTTCGTGTTCGTCGCGCCGGTGAGGATCGTGTTTTCCGGCGGGTTGATGAATTCGTCGCACGGCGACCACCAGGTCCCGTAGTTGACCGTCCCCGGCGTTTCGTCCCCGGCGTTCAATTCGGTGAGGAATTTGGAGCCGATCCGCATCTCCACGCAGGTGGTGGTGAAGCAGATGTTGGCGACTTTGGTGCCTTTGTTCGGGCCCCCGAAGGAGACCCAGTCATCGACTTTTTCCTGGGCACCCGGAACGAACTTGAGGTACCAGCGGCTGTTGAGGCTGCCCATCGAGTGGGCGAGGATGTCGACCTTCGTCGCGCCCGTCGCTTTCAGCAGGCTTTCGACGCGGGATTTGACTTCGGTTTCACCCAGCGTTTTGTTCGAGGTGCTGCTGTTGTAGGTGTAGGTGCTCAAGTACGAGGCGGGGTAGCCGTCTTTTTCGAACCGGGCTTTCATCGTGCTCCAGTTCGAGGCGCTCCCGTTCCAGCCGTGCACGAACAGGATCGGGTCGAGGGCCATCGAGCTGGCGGGCACGAAGGCCGCGCCGGTGAGGCAGAGGGCGATCGCGGCGGCGAACGCCGTCAGTCGCTTACGGACCATTTCTTCCTCCTTGAAAGAGAAGCGGGGCCCCGGGTCGTGGCCAGGGCCCCGCTGGACTGGACTTATTTGACGAATTCGCGCACTTGGGCGTAGACCGTCGAGTCAGTCCTCAGTGCGGCGTGCGAGATGCACGCGGTTTGCGTATTCGTCGCGCCGCTGAGCGGCACGCTCGAGTCCGGGTTGATGATTTCGTCGCAGGGCGACCACCAGGTACCGTAGTTGACGGCCCCGGGCGTCTCGTCACCGGCGTTCAGTTCTCCAAGGAATTTGGAGCCGACCCGCATCTCGACGCAGGCGGTGCTGAAGCAGAAGTTGGCGAAATCGGTGCCGTGATTCGGCCCGCCGAGCGAGACCCAGTCATCGACGTTCGCTTCGCCACCCGCGACGAACTTGATGTACCAGCGGGTGTTGAGGCTGCCCATCGAGTGGGCGATGATGTCGACCTTGGTGGCGCCGGTCGCTTTCTTCAGCGCTTCGACGCGCGATTTGACTTCGGTTTCGGCCGTCGTTTTGTTCGAGGTCGAGGTGTTGTAGCTGTAGGCGCTGAGTTCCGATTTCGCGTACCCGTCTTTTTCGAAGTTCGCGATCATCGTTTTCCAGGCCGATGAGCTTTCCGACCAGCCGTGGACGAACAGGATCGGCTCTTTCGCGAGCGCGGCGGGCGCGAATGCCGCACCGGCAGTGCATAGGGCGACCGCGACGACGATCGCCGTCAGGCGTCTGCTGACCATCTATTTCTCCCTTGTTGAGCGCAGGGCGCCTCCCTAAGCGCGCTGCTGTAGATGACCCGAGCAGACTGGTTAAGTACTCGGGAGCGCCTGAGTAAAGCAGATTTCAGCCGCCGGCGCCAGGCTCCGCGGGCGAAGGCGCCTCGATCTCCCGCTTGAGGATCTTCCCCGTCGGGCCCTTGGGAAGGTCGTCCATGAACCAGACGATCCGCGGGTACTTGTAGGCGGCGATCCGCTCCTTCACGTATTCGCTGACTTCCTCCGGCGCCAGCTCCTCGCCCTCGTGGGGGACGACGGCGGCGCCGATCTCCTCGCCCCACTCGGGATGGGGAACGCCGAGGACGGCGGCTTCGCGGATCTTCGGGTGCTCGTAGAGCACCTCCTCGACCTCGCGCGGGTAGACGTTGTAGCCGCCGCGGATGATCATGTCCTTCTTGCGGTCGACGATGAAGAAGTAGCCGTCCTCGTCGACTTTGGCCATGTCGCCGCTGTGGAACCAGCCGCCGCGCATCGCCTCCTCGGTCGCGTCGGGCCGCTGCCAGTAGCCCTTCATGATGTTGTGGCCGCGGATCACGATCTCGCCGACCTCGCCCTGCGGCACCTCGTTGTCGTTCTCGTCGACGACCTTCATCTCGACTTCTTTCAGCGGCGTCCCGATCGAGCCGGGCTTGCGCGGGCGGCCGGGGTGGTTGCTGCTGGCGACCGGCGAGGTCTCCGAGAGGCCGTAGCCCTCCAGCACTTCGCAGCCGAAGGCCTCCTCGAAGCCGCGCAGCACCTCGACCGGCATCGCGGCGCCGCCGGTGACGCAGATCCGCAGGGAGGAGGTGTCGTGGCTCTCCCGCTCGGGATGGTGGAGGAGCGCCCCGTACATCGTCGGCACCCCGTAGAAGTGGGTGACGCCGTCGCGCTGGAGGATCTCCAGCGCCTCGCCCGGCTCGAATTTCGGCAGCAGGGTGAGGGTCGCCCCGACTTGTAGCGAGGCATTCATGCTGACCGTCTGGCCAAAGGAGTGAAAGAGCGGCAGCGAGCCGAGGACGACGTCGCCCTCCGTGATCTCGCAGGTGGTCTGGGAGGCGATCTCGGCGTTGCGGGAGAGGTTGAAGTGGGTCAGCTCGGCCCCCTTCGGTTTGCCGGTGGTGCCCGAGGTGTAGAGGATCACCGCCGTGTCCCCTTCATCGGTGTCGGCGAGCTCGGTGCTCGGCCCGTGGTTGCCCAACAGCTCGGCGAAGGATTCCGGCTCCACCTCGATCAGTTCGGCGCCGGCCTCGGCGGCGCCGGCGCGCGCCTCCTCGCCGAAACCGTGCCAGGCGAGCAGCAGCTTGGCGCCGGAGTCCTCGAGGTAGAAGGCGATCTCACGTCGCTTCAGCAGCACGTTCATCGGCACCACCACGCCGCCGGCGCGGAGAACGCCGTAGTAGGCCACCGGGAACTCGAGGACGTTCGGCAGCATCACCCCGACCCGGTCGCCCTGCTGCAGGCCCTTCTCGCGCAGCAGCGCCGCCAGCCTGGCGCTGTGGTCGTCGAGGTCGCCGTAGGTCAGCTCGAGCGGGCCGAGCCGGACGGCGACCGCGGCCGGTTCCCTGGCGGCGCTCTCGGTGACGATCGAAGCGAGATTCAAGCCCATGATTTCCTCCCGTTGCGAGTTGCTCTCCCGCGGCCAGTGTAGGCGGCCGCCCTTCGCTAGGCTCGCCGGGATGGAGGATCTCGGCCACCCCGTCTCCTACCTGGTTGCGAAGCGCGGGACCCCGGTCTTCTCCAGCGACGGCGAGAAGATCGGACGGGTGGTCAAGGTGCTGGCGGCGCCGGAGGCGAACATGTTCGACGGCATCATCTTCGAGACCAGCTGGGGTCCCGGCGGCCGCCGCTTCGTCGACGCGCCGGAGGTCGGCGAGATCTACGAGCGGGGCGTGATCCTGACGATCGCCGCCGCCGAGGTGGAGTCGCTGCCGAAGCGATGGCGCTAGGATGCCCTCGATGCGGGGAGCGCTCTTGACCATTGCGGCTTGTCTTGCGCTGGTTTTTGCCGGCTGCGGGGACGACGACTCGTCCACCACGTCGGCCACCGGCGACGAAACCGCTCCGGCCAAACAGGCTGAATCCCCGGCCGAATCGTCGAACGAGAAGACGAAACCGAAAGTCACCGTGCCGAACGGCGCACCGCCCAAGCAGCTGGTGACGAAAGACCTGGAAACCGGTACCGGCCCGGCGGCCAAAGCCGGCGACGAAGTGACGGTCCAGTACGTCGGCGTCGGTTACGACACGAAGAAAGAGTTCGACTCCTCCTGGAGCCGCAGCGAACCGTTCACCTACAACCTTGGCTCCGGCGAAGTCATCCCCGGCTGGGAACAGGGCATCGAAGGGATGAAGGCCGGCGGCCGCCGTGAACTGGTCATCCCGCCGAACCTCGCCTACGGTCCCGCCGGCTCCCCGCCCGTGATCGGGAAGAACGAAACGCTGATCTTCGTAGTCGACCTCGAAGCGGTCAAATAGACCGCCCGCTGGCCGAACGACTCACCGCACAAGCCCTGGCGGGCGAGCCGCTGCGCTCGCCGGAGGACGTCGCCGAGCGCTTGCTCGCGGTGCAGGGGCAGGACCCGCGCGGGGCGCGGCTGGCGGTGCGGGCCCGCACCGAGGGGTTGACGGCGGCCGACGTCGACCGGGCGCTGACCGACGATCGCTCGCTGCTGATCACCTGGCTGAACCGGGGGACCCTCCACCTGGTGCGCAGCGAGGACTACCCCTGGCTGCACCTGCTGACGGCGCCGACTCATTTCGCCAGCTGCCGGCGCCGGCTGCAACAGGAAGGGATGTCCGAGGTGGCCGGTGAGCGGGCGATGAAGGTCATCGAGAAGACCCTCGCCGACGAGGGGCCGTTGAGCGGGAAGGACCTGCGAGCGCGGCTCGCGGATGCTGACGTCCCGACCGAGGGTCAGCTGTTCATTCACCTGATGTTCATGGCCGCTGCGCGGGGAATCCTGGTCCGCGGGCCGATGGTCGGCAAGGAACACGCCTACGTCCTCGTTCGCGACTGGCTGGGCGAGCAGAAGCGGGTGGACCGCGAGAAGGCCGTGGTGGAGCTGGCGCGTCGCTACCTGGTCGGGCACGGGCCGGCGAACGACCGCGATCTCGCCCGCTGGGCTGGGCTGCCGTTGCGCGACGCACGCGCCGGGCTGGAGGCGATCGCCGGCGAGCTGGAGCAGCGCGAGGACGGGTTGGTCGACCTGAAGAAGCGGCCGGCAGCCGCGCCGCTGCCCCCGCCGCGGCTGTTGGGCTCCTTCGAGCCTGTGCTGCTCGGCTGGACCTCCCGCGACGAAGTCGTCGGCCCGCACAAGCTGCTGGTGACGATCAACGGGATCTTCAAGCCCTTCGCCATGGTGGACGGCCGCGCCGTCGCCACCTGGGGCCTCGCCGCCGGCAAGGTGACGATCGAGCCGCTCGTCAAGGTGACGAAGAAGGCGATGAAAGCGCTCGACGCCGAAGCCGGCGACGTCGAGCGCTTCTTCGCCTGAAGGGATGGCTAGGCGCGGGGCGGCATCGCGTCGCTGGGCGCGGGCGGGGCGGCCTGGCCCTCCAGCGGTTCGGCCTCCTGCTCCCAGACGTTGTTGAGCGAGATCTGCAGGTAGGCGAACATCGCCGGCGAGAGCAGCAGGTAGAGGATCAGCGCGATCCAGCCGCTGACCGGCTCGCGGCCGGCGACCTTCGACGCGCCCTGGACGCGTTCGGTACCGCGCCAGTAGCTGACGAGCGGCGGGATGATGATCAGGAAGCCGGGGACGATCGCCAGCAGCGAGTTGGTCGGGTTCTTGCCGAGGTCGTAGCCCTTGGCTTCGCCGTAGGCTTTCAGCTCCTTGTTGATCTTGTACCACCAGACCACGTGGTAGACGCCGAGGGTGATGATCGGCAGCAGGGCCACGGCCCAGGGGCTGCGCACCTTCACCTCGTGCTGGGTGCCGCGAATTTTCATCTCGTAGGCCATGGATCTCCGTTTCTAGTTCGGGGGCACTGAGGCCATTTTGGGTTCGGGCTCGGACTCCTTTAGCCGCAACAAAGCGAGCAGACCGATAAAGCCGGCGAGGGCGGAGAGCCCGCCGGCGTAGGCGAGGGTGCCGCGGGCGCCGATCGCGGTGACGAGGAAGCCGCCGGCGGCGAAGGCGCCGAGCTCGGCGGTGTTGCGGATCGCGTTGTAAGCGGCGAAGGCGCGGCCGTGGAGGTCCTCGGAGATGCGGGTGTGGATGAGGCTGCGGTACATCACGTTCTTGACCCCGTGGGCGGTGCCGCCGACGAAGGCGCAGGCGAGGTAGAAGGCGAAGCTGAGCCAGAGGGCGGGGAGAGCGAGCGAGGCGCCCTGGATCGTCGCCGCGGCGAGGCCCACCACCGCCAGTGCGGTCACGGCGACGCGGCGGGAGAGCAGCATCGCCCCGAGCGCCATCCCCACCGTCCAGACCGAGAACATCGAGGCGTAGGCGACGTCGCCCATCCCCAGCACGTCTTCGACGAAGAAGAGCTCGCCGACCCAGACCGCGGACATGAAGAAGAGCGAGCCGAAGGCGACGGTCATCACCAGCGCCAGGGTGCGGTCGCGGTAGAGGCAGGCGATGCCGTCGCGGGCGCGGGGCGCGGGCTCGCCCTCGCGCGGCTTGCCGGGCGGCCGCTTGATCCGCAGCGAGCGCGTCGCCAGCGCCACGGCGGCAAAGGTCGCCGCGTCGACCAGCATCGCCAGCTCGAGGCCGCCGATCGCGAAGAGGAGCCCGCCGACCAGGGGGCCGATGCCGAAGCCGATATAGCGCGCCGTCTCCACGTGGCCGTTCGCCTCCTGCACCCGGTCGCCGGCCAGCGGCGGCACCAGCGCGAACTCGGCCGGCTGGGAGACGGCAAAGACGACGCCGAGCAGGGCGGTCAGGGCGAGGGCGGGGGCGACCGCGTCGTTGAAGGCGAGGACGGCGGCGACCACCGCGCCGGCGCCGGAGACCATCGCCAGCAAACGCGTCGTCTCGATCCGGTCGACCAGCAGCCCGGCGAAGCCGGAGACGACGATCGAGGGCCCGAAGAGGCAGATCCACAACGCCGCGACCAGCCAGCCGGAGTCGGTCTGCTCGCCGATGAACAGGCCCAGGGCGACGATCGCCACCCAGTCGCCGGCGGCAGAGAGACCGACCGCGCCGGTGACGAGGCGGAAATCGCGGTCGCGGAAGAGGCTGGTCGAGCCCATGGGGAGAGCGTATGCGGCTTCCCCGGGACCGCAAGTCGATCCTGGCCCGCCCCTCGATCGCCCAGTAGATTCCTAGTGATGAAGTTTTCTATATCGGTACTCGGCGTTGCAGCTGCGGTGGCGCTCCTCGGGTGCGGGGGGAGCGAGGGGGCCGACGGCACGACGGCATCGAGCGCCGATGACCAGCGCCTTGCCGCGAATGCGGCGCTTGAAGCGGAGATCGGCCACCCCGTTCCCAAGGTTCCTCCTCAGGAAGGGAAGCTGACCGAGCTCGTCGTCCGGGACGTGAAGGTGGGCAAGGGCCCGGCGGCCCAATGGGGGGACGAGGTCGACGTTCGCTACGTCGCCCGCGTCTACCAGACCGGAAAGATCTACGCCCGGCACTGGGAGGGAGTCGGCACCTTCCTCTTCAACCTCGACGGCAAATCCTTCGGTGTCGGCTGGCAGCGGGGCATCGAGGGGATGCGGGTCGGCGGCCGGCGGGAAATCCTGGTCCCGAAGCACCTTCTCTTCGAAGACAACGACGTCGCCTACATGGTGACCCTGCTCTGGCTGGAACAGCGGGGCGGCTAGACCAAGCCGTGAAGTCCAGTCGGATTGGGGCGCGCGCGAAATGGATCGTGCGCGGGACTTGAAAAATATCTACGATTACCGATATAAAACCTGTCTAATGAAGTGCTTCCTTCTCATAATTGCTCTCTGCTGTGCTCTCCTTGCCGTCGCCCCTGGCTGCGGGAGCGACGATTCGGCGACCTCCAAGTCGTCGGATGGCTCCGCGACCACCACCAGCGACTCCCCGGCTACCGATGATGAAGGCAAAGAGAAGCCCACGGAGGCCCCCGCGTCCTCGAAAATCCCCATCGGCGACTACGAGGAAGAAGGCCCCTTTTCGGCCGTCTCCGGCCAGGAAGGCGATGAAAAACCGCGCTTCACCCCTACCGGCCAGCCGCCTCCCAAGAAAATTGTCACCAGGGACCTCGAGGTGGGGTCTGGCCCGGCAGCTCAACCTGGAGATGAAGTGAGCGTTTACTTCGCTGGCGCTATATACGAAACCGGCAAGGTCGAACTCTTCGGATGGCCGCCCTCGAAACCGTCGGTTTTTGAGCTCGGGGCCGGTCTCTACGGAAAAAGCTGGGAGAAGGCCATCGAGGGGATGAAAGTCGGGGGCGTTCGCCAGGTGATCCTCCCCTCGAGCGATTTCGCGCAAGGGAAACCAGTCGACTACGTGATCGCGCTGATGGACCTGCAGCCGAAATCGGAGTAGTCGAAGGGGATTGGACCAGCTGGTGAGACACCCATTCCTGGCTTGCGCTCTCTGTCTGGCTCTCCTCGCAGGTGTCTCCGGCTGTGGGAGCGACGATGCGACGAACTCTGAGACGCAGACCTCTGCGGCCACCGCGGACAGGGAGGGGGGCGCAAAACTGGATGACGGGCCCCTCGAACTTGAAGCTCGGGCCTCGAAGGTCGTCATCGGCGACTACGAGGGGGAAGGGCCCTTCTCGGCCGTCTCCGGCAGAAAGGGCAACAAGAAACCGCTCTTCAAACCCTCTGGCCAACCAGCTCCCAGGAAAACCGTCATCAGGGACCTCGAGGTGGGATCGGGGCCGGCCGCCCAGCGCGGAGACGAAGTGAGCTATTACTACGCTGGCGCTGACCATGGCACCGGTGAGATCCAGTACTTCGGGTGGCCGCCAAATCTCCCGGCGACCATCCGGCTCGGGCTCGGCACCTTCGGAAAAAGCTGGGAAAAGACCATCGAGGGAATGAAGGTCGGAGGCGTTCGCCAGGTGATCATCACCGCGGACTACCTCTCAGAAGAAGACCCCCTCGACTACGTGATCGTGCTGACGGCGTTGCAGCCGCAGTCGGCCGCGTCGTAGGCTCAGCCCAGCTTCGGCGTGCGCCAAGGCGCTTCCAGGCGCCCGACCAGCTCGTCGCCCAGGCCCTCGATCGGGACACGGACCTGCTCCAGGGAGTCGCGGTCGCGGAGGGTGACGGTGTCGTCGTCCATCGTCTGGTGGTCGACGGTGATGCCCCAGGGGGTGCCGATCTCGTCCTGGCGGCGGTAGCGCTTGCCGATCGAGCCGCCCTCGTCGAACTCGGCGGGGAGGCGGCGGCGCAGGTCCTGGAAGATCTCGCGCGCCTTCTCCGGCATCCCCTCCTTGGAGACGAGGGGGAGGACGGCGACCTTGACCGGCGCCAGTCGCGGGTGCAGGCGCAGGACGGTGCGCTGGCGGCCCTCCACTTCCTCGACCTCGTAGGAGTCGACGAGGAAGGCGAGGGTGGCGCGGTCGGCGCCGGCGGCGGGCTCGATCACATGGGGGACGTAGCGTTCTTTCGTCTGCTGGTCGAAGTACTCGAGCTTCTCGCCGGAGAACTTGGCGTGCTGGGTGAGGTCGAAGTCGCCGCGGTTGGCGATCCCCTCCAGCTCCGACCAGCCGATCGGGAACAGGTACTCGATGTCGCTCGTCGCCGAGGAGTAGTGGGAGAGCTCGTCGGCGCCGTGCGCGCGGACCCGCAGGTGGTCGGGGCGGATGCCGAGCTCGGTGTACCAGCGCTCGCGCTCCTGCATCCAGTGCTGGTGCCACTTCTCAGCGTCGGCCGGGGGCGTGAAGTACTCCATCTCCATCTGCTCGAACTCGCGGGTGCGGAAGATGAAGTTGCCCGGGGTGATCTCGTTGCGGAAGGACTTGCCGACCTGGGCGATCCCGAACGGCGGCTTCTTGCGGGCGAAGCCGAGCACGTTCTTGAAGTTGATGAAGATCCCCTGCGCCGTCTCCGGCCGCAGATAGACGGTCGAGCCCTCCTCGGCGACCGGGCCGACGTGGGTTTCGAACATCAGGTTGAACTGGCGGGGCTCGGAGAGCTCGCCGCCGCACTCGGGGCAGCGCAGCTCCGCGTTGGGGTCGCCGCCTTCGGCTTCGACCGCCTCGCGCAGGTGGTCCTCGCGCCAGCGCCTCTTGCACTTGCCGAGGCACTGGACGAGCGGATCGGTGAAGCCCGCGAGGTGGCCCGAGGCCTCCCAGACGCGCGGGTGCTGGAGGATCGCCGAGTCCAGCGCGACGATGTCGTCGCGCTCCTGCAGCATCGCCTTCCACCACTCGGCCTTGACGTTGTTCTTCAGCAGCACGCCGTAGTGGCCGTAGTCATAGGTCGAGCCGAGCCCGCCGTAGATCTCCGAGGAGGGAAAGACGAAGCCGCGCCGTTTGCACAGCGCGACGATCTCCTCCATCGTCACCTCGGTCGGACGGGTTCCCTGCTCGGTCGCCATGGCGGGAACGGTAGCGGCTGCGATAATCCCGCAGCCTTATGCCGATCTACGAGTACAAATGCGAGAACGGGCACGTCTTCGAGGTGATCCAGAAGATGAGCGACGAGCCGCTGCGCGAGTGCCAGGAGTGCGGCGCCCCCGCCTCGCGGGTTTTCACGCCGCCGGCGATCCACTTCAAGGGCTCCGGTTTCCACAACACCGACTACGGGACGAAGCGGGGCGGCGGCGGCAACGGCGGCTCGGAGAGCGGCGGCGAGAAGGGCTCCGACTCCGGCTCGTCGAAGTCGGACTCCGGCAAGAGCGAGTCGAAGTCCGACTCAAAGCCGGCCGCGTCCACGGCCGACTGAGCCAGGTATGTCGACCGAGGTGCGGGTGAGCCTGGTCTGGAGGTTTGCCCTCGGGGTGGCCGCGATCGCGGCGCCGGTGGTCGCTTACGCGATCGCGGCGTTGCTGGTCGAGGGGCAGGCCGAGAAGGAGTACTTCGAAGCGGTCTCGCAGATCCTGCCGGTGCTGCTGCTGGCGCTGGCGATCGAGCAGCGCTACTTCGACAGAGCGGGACGCGAACGAGCGCCGGAGTCGCCGTTGCAGCTGGAGCTCGCGGGTCGGCGATTGGATGACCGGACGATGGCCCGCTGGTACACGCTGGCGGCGCGGATCTACGCCCTGGTGGTGCTGATCGCGCTCGGCTTCGGCGAGTGGATCGCGGTCGAAGTGCTGGCCACGGGCGAATCCACCGGCGCCGACCTGAAGAACACCGCCGGCTCGCTGGCGGCGGGCTTCACCGCCCTGATCGTCTCGGCCCTGGTCGGAACGAAACAGACGGCCGACTAGCCGTTCAGCAGCTTGTTGACGGCCCTTTGACGGACCGACTCGGGGACCTCGATCGAGCCCCCGGGGCCTTCGAGGCTGCAGCCTTCCTCGAATTCCTTGGGAGTGCCGCAGAGGACGTCGGTCGGGGCGGAGCCGCCGATGCCTGCGGCGAGGACCAGCTGCGGCATCGTCAGGAAGCCCATGTCGCTGACGAAGGCTTTGGGTGCCTCCCAGCCGATGATCGGTCCCTTGACGAAGTTGTAGGGGAGGCGCAGGGGGTCGGTCAGCCGGCCTTTGATCCCGTTGATCACCGCCTGCTGCGCCTTCGCGCGGTCGAAGTCGTCGTAGCCGAGGGAGAAGGCGCTGGGGCCGGGACCGGGGCATTCGACGGGCTTGCGGGCGCGGGCGTAGGCGAGCGCCTTTTCCCCGTTCAGCGTGTTCTCGCCCTTGCGGAGGCGGAGGGTGACGCCGCCCTGGCCGCCGCCGGCGCCGCCGGAGATGTCGGCGCAGAGCTTGACCGGAACGTCGACCTCGACTCCGCCGACGGCGTCGATCAGCTCTTCGAAGCCGGTGAAGTCGACGATCGCGATGTGGTCGATCTCGATCCCGAGGAACTGCTCGACCGCGCGGATCTGCAGGGCGGCGCCGCCGTGGGAGAAGGCGGCGTTGATCTTTTCCGGCGCCTGGCCGGGGATCTCGGCGAAGACGTCGCGGGGGATCGAGAGTTTGCGGAAGGCGCCGCCGCCGGCCCGGATCAGCATCAGGGTGTCGGCGCGGAATTCACCTTCTTCACAGGGGTCGTGCGGTTTCTCGCCCTTCGACTGCTGTTCGAAGCACTCCTCGGAGGTGTTGCCGTCACCGGCACCGGGCGGCCGCGCGTCGGTGCCGAGGACGAGGATCGTCTGCGCGCTCGGCAGCAGCATCGCGTTGCCGCTCAGCTCCTCCGCCGCTTCGCCGGAGAGCTTGAAGGACTGGATCTGGGCGGAGACGGCGAAGGCGAGGAAGCTGAGCAGGATCCAGCCCAGCGCCGCCAGCGCCAGCCATTTGAAGAGTCGCTTGACGTTGAACGGCGCCCGCGGGGCGCCCGGACGCCGTGGCTCGCGGTCCTTGCGCTTGCGTGAAGGCAACCTTGCACGGTCCCGCAAACCCGACAGATCGGCGCCTTTCAGGCGCGAAAACAGCCCCTTGCGGGAGCGGTAGACCTTGTACTCGGGCTCGTATTCGGGCGGCTCTTGGGGCCGCTGCTCGTCGTCGGGGGTCATGAAAGGCTAGAAATCATGGCGATGCAGCCGGTTATTCGCCTCCCAGCCTCCCGCTCCTCGTGAGCGCGAGCGAGACGATCGGGGTCGACCTCGGGGGCACGAAGATGCTCGTCGGAGTCCTCTCCGGCACCGAGCCCCTCTACGAGCAGCGCGAGACTTCCCGCGGCCAGACCGAGGACGAGCTGGTCGAGCTGCTGGTCCGCGAGGTGGAAGAGGCGCGCGAAGCGCGGCCTGACGTGGCGGCCGTGGGGCTCGGGATCCCGGCGACGATCGATCACGAGCGCGGGATCGCGGTCGCCGCCGTCAACCTGCCGCTCTCCGAGGTGCCGATCAAGGAAGTGGTCTCCGAGCGGACCGGCCTGCCCGTTTTCGTCGATAACGACGCCAACGTCGCCGCCTACGCCGAGTACCTCTACGGCGCCGCCCAGGGCAAGCCGCACATGGTGATGCTGACCGTCGGGACCGGGATCGGCGGCGGCCTCGTCCTCGGCGGCGAGGTCTACCGCGGCTCGACCGGGGCCGGGGCCGAGCTCGGCCACACCGTGATCCAGGCTGACGGGCCGCCCTGCCAGGGCAACTGCCCCAACCACGGCTGCGTCGAGGCGTTGGCTTCGGGGACGGCGCTGGAGCGCGAGGGGTGCGCGGCGGCAGAAAGCGCGCCGGACTCGGCGCTGGGCAGGGCCTTCGCCGCAGGCAAGGAGATCGACGGCAAGGCGGTCACCGAAGCCGCCCTCGCCGGCGACGAAATCGCGATCGGCGTCTTCGACCTGATCGGGAGCAGGCTCGGGGTCGCTTGCGCAACCTTCGCCAACGTCTTCCAGCCCGACGCGATCGTCGTCGGCGGCGGCGTCATCGCCGCCGGTGACCTGCTGCTGGAGCCCGCCCGCCGCGAGCTGCGCCGGCGGGCGCTGAACCCGATGAACCGGACCCCGATCCTCGAGGCGACCCTCGGCAACGACGCCGGGATGATCGGTGCCGCGGCGATGGCGCGGGATGAGCTGGCGAAGGTGGCCGGCTGATGCCGGGCCAGCTGGTCGTCTGCCCGACGCCGATCGGAAACCTCGACGACGTCTCACCGCGGGTGCGCGAGGCGCTGGTCAGCGCCGACTACATCGCCTGCGAGGACACCCGCCGCACCGGCTCGCTGCTGGACAAGCTGGGGATCCGGCCGGCGCCGCGGCTGGTCTCCTTCCACGAGGGCAACGAATCGGCGCGGGCGCTGGAGTTGGCGCAGCGGATCGAGCGCGGCGACATCGTCGCTCTGGTCTCCGACGCGGGGATGCCGGGAATCTCCGACCCCGGCTACAAGCTGATCCGCCGCTGCATCGACCGGGCGCTGGAGGTGACGGTCCTGCCGGGCCCCTCGGTCGTGCCGGTGGCGCTGGTCGCCTCCGGCCTGCCGACCGACAAATGGCGCTTCGAGGGGTTCCTGCCGCGGCGGGCGGGGGAGATGGAGCGGGTCCTGCGCTCGGCCGAGACCGTGATCGCCTTCGAGTCGCCGCGGCGGGTGGGGGAGTCGCTTGCGGCACTCGCCTCGCTTGCCCCCGACCGCGACGCCGCCGTCTGCCGCGAGCTGACCAAGGTCCACGAGGAGGTCGCCCGCGGCACCCTCGCCGAGCTCGCCCGCCGCTTCCGCGGCGACGTCAAAGGCGAGATCGTCCTCGTCATCGCCCCCGCCGCCTCCAGCGAGCACGACAAAGACGTCGGCTTCGCCGTCGACGCCCTCCGCCACCTCGTCCAGTCCGGCGCCCGCCCCCGCGCCGCCGCCTCCGTCGTCGCGGCGCTCACCGGCACGCGCGCGAACGACCTCTACAAGGCGCTGACCGGGCGCGAGGCGCGGCGGTAAGGACATGCTGAAAGCCCTGCGCTCCCATCTCACCTATTCCAACGTCGTCTCGACGCTCTGTCTGTTCATCCTGCTCGGCGGCGTTGCCTACGCGGCCGGTCAGCTGGCGCCGAACTCGGTTGGCACCAAGCAGCTGAAAGACGGCGCGGTGACGCTGAAGAAGATCAACAAAAGAACGCAGAGGGAACTGAGGGTTAGGGGTCCGGTGGGGCCGAAAGGCGAGGACGGCGCGCGGGGGCCAACGGGTCCCGCGGGCCCCGCGCCCGTGCCCGGACCACCCATCGGGCCGGGACCCCCGGGCCCCGTCGGGCCGGCCGGCGCGACCGTCGCCGCTCTCTTCGGCTCTGGCGCCGACGGCGACGCGACGATCGACAGCCGCGTCACCCTCGAAGGGGACGCCTACTTCGACGACCTCACCCTCGAACCGGGCGCGGAGCTCCGGACCAACGGCTTCAGGTTGTTCGTCGCCGGGACGCTGACGATGGCCGACGGCTCGAACATCAACCGCGACGGCCCCGGCACCGCCTCAGAATGCGAAGCGCCGGCGCTCTCGCCGCGCACGCTCGGAGGATCCGGGGCGGGGGGCTGCGACTCGGTCGAGGGTGGCAACGGCGGCGACGTCGCCAACTCTTTGGGCGGGGAAGGCGGCGGCTCCGGTGGGCGCGGCAGCGCGGCGACTCCGGGCGTCAACGTCGGCGGCGAGGGGATCTTCGAGTCCGCGACCCAGGCGCTGACGGGGCGCACCCTCGACGGCGCCCTGGTCAACGGCGGCGCCGGCGGCGAGGGCTCCAACCCGGGCCTCGGCGGCGGAGCGGGCGGGGGCGTGGTCCTCGTCGCGGCCCGCAACGTCGTCGTCAGCGGCGCGGCCTCGATCGGCGCCGACGGTGGCAGCGGCCACTACGGCGGCGGGGGCGGCGTCGTGGTCGTCGTCTCCAGCGTCCCGCAACCCGCCGGGCTCACGCTCAGCGTCGCGCCCGGCGCCAGCGAGGCGACCAGCGCCCCCGCGGAGCAGGCCGAGCCCGGCTTCGCCGCTTGGCTGGGCTGAACCGCTGCCGTTCGCCCCGGCGGCGGCGCTTTGTCTTCGGCTAGCGTGGGCACTTCGATGAGCCCGGCCAGCTGGTACGTCACCACCCCGATCTATTACGTCAACGCCGAGCCCCACCTTGGGCACGCGTACTCGACGATGGCTGCCGACGTCCTCGCCCGGCACCACCGGCAGCGGGGGGACGACGTCTTCTTCCTCACCGGCACCGACGAGCACGGCGAGCCGGTGGAGAACGCGGCGAAGAAAGCCGGCGTCTCGCCGCAGGAGCTGGCCGACACCAACGCGGCGAAGTTCGAGGGGCTGATGCCGATCATCGACGCCACCAACGACTTCTTCATCCGCACCTCCGACCCGCGCCACACCGAGAAGGTCGCCGAGATCATGCAGCGGGTCTACGACAACGGCTGGGTGACCAAGGGGGTCTACGAAGGCTGGTACTGCCCCCGCTGCGCCGACTTCAAAACCGAGCGCGAGCTCGGCCCCGGCAACACCTGCCCGATCCACGAGATCCCGCTCGAAAAAGAACGCGAGGAGAACTACTTCTTCCAGCTTTCCGCCTTCCAGGCGCAGCTCGAAAGCCTCTACGAGGAGCGACCGGACTTCGTCGTCCCCGAGTTCCGCCGCAACGAGGCGCTCTCGTTCATCAAGGGCGGCCTCGAAGACGTCTCGCTCTCGCGTCCGCACCTGAGGTGGGGCCTGCCGCTGCCCTGGGACCCCGAGCAGCGGATGTACGTCTGGTTCGACGCCCTCCTCAACTACGTCACGGCGCTGGGCTTCGCCCGCGAGGGGGAGGACCTGACCGATCGCTACTGGCCCGCCGACCTGCACGTGATGGCCAAGGACATCCTCAAGTTCCACGCGGTGATCTGGCCGGCGCTCTGCTTCGCCGCCGACTTGGAGCCGCCGCAACGGATGGTGATCCACGGCTACCTGCTGATGGGCGAGAAAAAGATGTCGAAGAGCCTCGGCAACGTGCTCGACCCGTTCGAGGTGATCGAGCGCTTCGGCGCCGACGCGCTGCGCTTCTACCTCTTCCGCGAGGTCAGCTTCGGCCAGGACGGCTCGATCTCCACGGCGGGCTTCGAGCAGCGCTACGAGACCGAGCTCGCCAACGACTACGGCAACCTCGCCAGCCGGGTGCTGGCGATGGTCGACCGCTACCGCGACGGCGTCGTGCCGGTGGCCCAGGTCGACGCGACGCTGGCCGAGGACTTCGAAGGGGCGATCGAGCGCTTCAGCTCGCTGCTCGACCGAGCCGAGCTGAGCCAGGCGCTCGATCTCGTCTGGGCCCTGGTCCGCCGCCTCAACCGCTTCGTTGAGGAGACGCAGCCGTGGGTCCTCGCCAAGGACGAGGCCGACCCCGAGCGGCTCGACGAAGTCCTCTACAACTTGGTCGAGGGGCTGCGGGTAGTGACGCTGCTGCTCGTTCCCTACCTGCCGCGGACGAGCGAGACGCTGCTGGCGGCGCTGGAGGAAGAGGGACGCGCCCTGGCCGAGCTGGGCTCGCGCGAAGGGGGCCAGAAGGTCGAGCGGGTGCCGCCGCTCTTCCCGAAGATCGACACCCCGGCTTGATGGCGGCGCCGGTCCTCGCCGTCAAAGAGCTGAGCAAGCGCTACGGAAAGCAGCAGGCGCTCGCCGGCGTCGACCTCGCGGTGGAGCCGGGCCAGCTGGTCGGGTTGCTCGGGCCCAACGGCGCCGGCAAGTCGACGCTGACGAAGATCGCCTGCGGCCTGGTCCGTCCCAGCGGCGGCGGGGTCGAGGTGCTGGGACGGCCGGCGGGGTCGCCCGAAGCGCGCGCCGCGCTCGGCTACCTGGCCGAGCTCTTTCGCTTCCCGGGCTGGTGCACGGCCGACGAGCTGCTGCGCCTGCACCAGCGCCTCGCCGGCTCCGCCGGGGGCGAGGCGGAGCGGCGCGAGCTGCTCGACCTGGTCGAGCTCGGCGCCGCGGCCGACAAGCGGATCGAGGCGATGTCGAAGGGAATGCAGCAGCGGCTGGGGGTGGCGCAGGCGCTGGTCGGGTCGCCGCGCCTGCTCCTGCTCGACGAGCCGACGAGTGCGCTCGATCCCGTCGGGCGGCGGATCGTCCGCGAACTGCTGGAGGAGCTGCGCCGCCGCGACGTCGCCGTCCTGCTCAACTCGCACCTGCTGAGCGAGGTCGAGCTGATCTGCGACCACGTCGCGATCATCGCCGGCGGGCGCCTGATCAAGGCCGGGACCCCGGTGGAGCTGGCGGGGCCGGCGGCGGTCGAGGTCGAGACCGGCTCCGGGGTGAGGACCTTCGAGGGGGCGACCCGCGAGGATGCGCCGCGGATCGTCGCCGAGCTGGTCGCGGCCGGCGAGCGGGTCTACCGGGTCGAGGTCCGCCACAGCTCGCTCGAAGACGTCTACCTCGAGGCGGTCGGGGGACAGACGGGATGAGCGGCAGCCGGCTGCGCTCGGTGGCGACGGTGATCGGCCTCTCGATCCAGGAGGGGCTGCGCAAGCGCGTCTTCCTCGCGGTGCTGGTGCTGACCGCGGGCTTCCTCGCGCTCTACGGGCTCGGCGCCCACTTCGCCTTCAGGGACGTCGACGGGTTCGCCACCGGCGAAACGGAGATCCTCGACCCGCGCGCCTTCACCGGGGCGACGATCTTCGGCCTGGCGATGTTCGCGACCCTCTTCCTCGGCGCGGTGCTGGCGGTCTTCCTCACCCTCGGCGTCGTTCGCGGCGACGCCGAATCGGGCCTGCTGCAGCCGATCGTCGTCCGCCCGATCGGCCGCACGACGATGCTGATCGCCCGCTTCGCCGGCGCCGCCGCGCTCTCGGCGGCCTACGTGCTGATCGTCTACGCCGCCGCCTGCGCGATCACCGCCGCGGCCGGCGACTGGACCCCGGACCACCTCGTCACCCCGGCGCTCGCCCTGGCGCTGGGGGTGGCGATCATCGCGGCGCTGTCGCTGCTCGCCTCGACCCTGCTCTCGGTGACGGCGCAGGGCATCGTCGTCTTCATGGTCTTCGGCGCCGGCCTCACGGCGGGGTTGCTGGCGCAGATCGGCAACGCGATCAACTCCGATTCGCTGCACACGATCGGCCGCGTCGCAAGCTGGGCGCTCCCCTTCGAGGGCCTCTACACCGCCAGCCTGCACGCGCTGATCTCCGACACTACCGGCCTGACCGGGGTGGTCCTGGAACTCGGGCCCTTCGGGGGCTCGGAGGCCGCCGGGCCGGGGCTGATCGCCTGGGCCTTCGTCTACCTGCTCGGGGTTCTCGCCCTGGCCGCCTTCGTCTTCTCGCGGCGCGACCTCTGAGTCAGCGGTGCGCCTTTTCCTCGCTATGCGGTGATAAGGCGCACCGATCTTCAGGCCAGCAGCTCCGGCCCGATCTCTTCGTGACGGGTCAGGCCGCAGAGGGCCATCGTCAGATCAAGCTCGGCGAGGACCATCTTCAGCACCGCTTCGACGCCGGCCTGGCCGTCGAGGGCCAGCCCCCAGATGTAGGGGCGGCCGAGGCAGACGGCGTCGGCGCCGAGGGCGAGCGCCTTTAGCGCGTCGCCGCCGCCGCGGATGCCGCTGTCGAAGAGGATCGCCAGCTCGCCGCCGACCGCCTCGGCGATTGCCGGCAGGGCGTCGACCGAGGCGATCGCGCCGTCGACCTGGCGGCCGCCGTGGTTGGAGACGACGATCCCGTCGCAGCCGCGACGCACCGCCTCGCGCGCGTCCTCGGGGTGCTGGATGCCCTTGACGACGATCGGCAGCGAGGTCATCTCGCGCAGCTGCGCCAGGTCCTCCCAGTTCAGCGCCGGGTTCGCCTGGATGCCGAGGAACTGGCCGGTAGCCATGCCGACGTCCTCCTCCGGCGGCTTCTCCAGGCGCGAGCGGAAGACCGGGTCCTGGAAGTAGTTGGCGACGCCTTTCCCTTCGAGAAATGGAAGCCAAGCTTGTTCGAGGTCGCGCGGCTTCCAGCCGGGGATGAAGGTGTCGACGGTGAGGACGATCGCGCCGTAGCCGGCCCGCTCGGCGCGCTCGACCATGCTGCGGGCGAGCTCCGGGTCGTTCGGCCAGTAGAGCTGGAACCAGCGCGGGGCATCGCCGCCGGCCTCGGCGATCTCCTCGAGGCTGAAGTGGGAGGCGGTGCTGGCGATCATCGGCACCCCGACCGCGGCGGCGGCGCGGGCGGTCGCCAGCTCGCCGTCGGGGTGGACGACCTGCTGGACGCCGATCGGGGCGAGCAGCAGCGGCGCCGGCATCGCCGTGCCGAGCACGGTCGTCGAGAGGTCGCGGCTGGAGACGTCGCGCAGCATCCGCGGCACGATCCGGTGGCGCTTGAACGCTTCGACGTTGGCGTCGACCGTGTCCTCGGTTCCGGCGCCGGCCCAGACGTAGTTGGCGGCTTTGGGATCCATCGCCGCCATCGCCTGCGCCTCGAGTTCGGCGACGGGGACCGGGATCGCCGGCGTCTCGCCGCCGAGGCCGCGGGCGTAGATCTCGCGGTAGTAGTCGGCGAAGTCCGGCACGAGGCGAAGGATAGGCTGAGCCTGCCGATGATCGACTCCCACACCCACCTGATGCTCTGCGACGGCAGCGAGGAGGAGCTGGTCGCCGCCGCCCTCGGCGCCGGCGTCAAACGGATGCTGACGATCGGGATGGGGACGGACTCGAACCCTGTTGCAGTGGCGAGCGCCGAGCGCCACGAGGCGGTTTTCGCCTCGGTCGGCCGCCACCCCAACGACGCGACCGGCTTCGATGCCGCCGCGATCGAAGAAATCACCACCCTCGGCGGCCACGAGAAGGTGCGGGCGATCGGCGAGACCGGCCTCGACTTCTACCGCGACACCGCCTCGCCGGAGGACCAGCGGCGCGCCTTCGCGGCGCAGATCGAGATCGCCCGCGCGCTCGAGCTGCCGATCGTGATCCACGCCCGCGACCCCGAGGGCGAGACCAGCGCCAGCGACGAGATCTTCGCCACGCTCGACGCCAAGGCCGGCGAGGTGCCGGTGATCCTCCACTGCTTCTCGGCGCCGCACCGGGTCGGCGACGCGGCCGAGCGCGGCTGGTACTGCTCGTTCGCCGGCAACGCCACCTACCCGAGCGCCAAGGAGCTGCGCTTCGCGGCGGCGAAGGTGCCGGAGGACCGGATCCTGGTCGAGACCGACGCGCCCTACCTGGCGCCGCAGCCCAAGCGCGGCAAGCGCAACCAGCCCGCCTACGTGGTCGAGACGGCGCGGGGGATCGCCGAGGTTCGCGGCGTCTCCTACGAGGAGCTGGAGCGCACGGTCGAGGCCAACGCCCGGGCGCTGTTCGGCTGGTAGCCGTGGTCCGGCTCGGCCAGAACTTCCTCGCCGACCCCAACCTGCTCGACGCGATCGTCCGCGACGCCGAGCTGGCGCCCGAGGACGTGGTGCTCGAGGTCGGGGCGGGTGAAGGAGTCCTGAGCGAGCGGCTGGCCGCGGCCGCGGCGCACCTGCATACGGTCGAGATCGACCGCGGGCTGGAGCCGGCGCTGGAGCCGGTTGCCGCCCTGCCGAACGTCGACCTGCACTGGGGCGACGCGATGAAGCTCGACCTCGCCGGGCTGGAGCCGGCGCCGAGCGCGATGGTCGCCAACCTGCCCTACTCGGTGGCGACGCCGTTGATCCTGCGCACGATCGAGCAGCTGCCCTCGCTGCGGCGCTGGACGGTGATGGTGCAGAGGGAGATCGCCGACCGGCTGCGGGCGACGCCGAGCGGCCGCGTCTACGGGTCGCCGAGCGTCGTCGCCCAACTCGCCTGCGAGGTGGAGCTGGTGCGCCCGGTCGACCCCGCCGTGTTCAAGCCCCGCCCCCGCGTCGACTCGGCGATCCTGCGGCTGCGGCGCCGGGGCCCGGGCGCCGATGCGGAGACGCGGCAGCTCGTCCGCGCCGCCTTCGCCCACCGCCGCAAGTCGCTGGCGCGCTCGCTCGAGCACGCCTCGCCGGGAAGCCTGGCGCCGGCGCGGGCGGCGCTGGCCGAGCTCGGGCTGCCGGAAGACGCCCGCGCCGAGGCGCTGGCGCCGGAGCAGTTCGCGGCCCTCTCCGGCAAGCTGCGCGGCTGATGCTGCTCCGCGCCCCGGCCAAGCTCAACCTCTGCCTCTACCTGGGGCGCCGCCGCGACGACGGCCTCCACGATCTCTGCTCGCTGTTCGAGCCGCTCGAGCTGGCGGACCTGATCACGGTCTCGCCGGCCGAGCGGGACGAAGTGATCTGCCCGGGGGTGGAGGGCGAAAACCTCGCTATGCAGGCGTTGACGGAACTGCGCGAGCGAGGTTGGGAGCACGAGCCGCTGCGGGTCGAGATCGAGAAGCGGGTGCCGGTGGCGGCCGGGCTCGGCGGCGGCAGCGGCGACGCCGCCGCGATCCTGCGCCTGGCGGCGGGGGAGGTTGCCGACCTGCCGCAGCTGGCGGCCGAGCTCGGCGCCGACGTTCCCTCGCAGCTGCGACCGGCGCTGGCGCTGGTCCAGGGCGCGGGCGAGAGGGTCGAGCCGCTGCCGCCGCCGGCCGCGCACGCGGCGGTCCTGCTGCCTGGGGGTGGCGGCCTCAGCACGGCGGCGGTCTTCGCCGAGGCCGACCGGCTCGGCCTCGGCCGCGATGCCGGGGAGCTGGCGGACCTGGCGGCTCGGCTGCGCGAGGTCGCCGGCGCCGGCTCCTCGCCGCTCGACTACCGCGAGCTGCTCGTCAACGACCTCGAGCCGGCGGCGCTCTCGCTGCGTCCCGACATCGGCGAGGCGCTGGAGAAGCTGCGCGCGGCCGGGGCGCCGATCGCGATCCTCAGCGGCTCCGGTCCCACCGCCGTCGGTCTCTTCTCCGACCTCGCCGCCGCCAAGACCGCCGCTGAAGCCCTCGACACCGGGGAAGCGATCGTTTGCCCCGCTGGACACGCGAGACTGACGTCATGAGGATGCCGGGGGAGGGAGAGGAGCGCGGCAAGCGCAAAAAGCTGCTGATCGGAGTCGCGGTCGTGGCGGTCGCGGCCGTCTACTACTTCATCAGCCGCCAGCTCGGGCACCTCGACCTGCAGCAGCTGCTCCAGGACGTCTCCAACACCCTCGGTGCCTGGACCTACCTGCTGGTCGGCTTCTTCGCCTTCGCCGAGACCGGCGCCTTCATCGGCCTCGTCGTGCCGGGGGAGACGACGATGCTGATCGGCGGTGCCGTCGCCGGCCAGGGGGCGGTCGACCTCTACCTGCTGATGGCGATCGCCTGGTTCGCCGCCTGGCTCGGCGACACCACCAGCTTCTTCCTCGGGCGGCGCCTCGGCCGCGACTTCGTCCTCAAATACGGCGCCAAGGTCGGGATCAGCAACGAGCGCTTCGAGAAGGTCGAGGCCTACTTCGACCGCCACGGCGGCAAGACGATCTTCATCGGCCGCTGGATCAGCCTCGTCCGCGCCCTCGCCCCCTTCATCGCCGGCAGCTCCGGGATGCAGTACCGCGCCTTCGTCCCCTACAGCGTCCTCGGCACCGGGCTCTGGGCGACGCTCCACATCCTCATCGGCTACTTCTTCTCGCGCAGCATCGAGACCGCCGGCCACTACGCCGCCCGCGGCGCCTTCGCGCTGGCGACGCTGATCGCGCTGGTGATCGGGACGGTCTACCTCGTCCGCTGGCTCAAAGTCGAGGAGAACCGGCGCAAGGCGGTGCGCTGGATGGAGGAGCACCGGGCGACGGCCTGGCTCGTCGCGCTCTCCCGCCAGCCCCAGTTCCGCTTCCTCTGGGACCGGGTCACCCCCGGCGGCACCTTCGGCCTCGAATTCACCACGTTGATGGCGGTGCTCTCGGTGTCCCTCTTCGTCCTCATCGCCTACGCGGTGGCGATCGGCGGCGACCCGGGGCCGACGCCAGGCGACGAAACCGCGATCGAAGTCGCCGAATGGCTGCAGACGAGCTTCCTCACCAGCGTCGCCAAGGTCGTCACCTTCCTCGGCTCGGGGGCGTTCACCTGGGGGCTGGCGCTGGTCTGCGCGGCGCTGCTTGCCTGGCGGCGGCGCTGGGTCGAGTTCTGGGTTCTGCTGGGGGGGATGACCATCACCCAGGTCGGGATCTGGGAGCTCAAGGACGCGGTCGACCGGCCGCGCCCGCCCGAGCCGCTCGCCGCGAGCGAGGGCTCCTCCTACCCCAGCGGCCACGCCGCCCACTCGGTGATCTACCTCTGGCTGGCGGTGACGATCGTGCTGCGGCTGCGGCCGGGCATGGCCCGCGGCACCGCGGTCGTAGTCACCGGTCTTGTTCTCACCGCCCTGGTCGGCCTCTCCCGGGTCTACCTCGAGGTCCACTACCTCAGCGACGTCAGCGGCGGCTGGGCGTTGGGGGCGGCGGCCTTCTCGCTCTGCGCCGCCGTCGGCCTGGTCGTCTCGCAAGTGCGCCAGAATCCAGAGCAGTGACGGCTCTCGCGCTGACCAAGCTGACCGAGCAGTACCTGCTCTTCGGGGTCGCGGGGCTTGTCTGCCTCGTCATCTTCGTCGCCCTGATCCTCAGCCCGGCGCTGAGCGCTTACGGGCGGGTCTGGGAGAAAGCGGCGGCCGGATTCCTCTCGCTCTTCGTCCTCGCCGCGCTGGTTCTCGGCGGCGTCGTCGTCGGCCTGGTGATCGTCTACTACTACAACGACATCTCCGATCTGCTCTAGCTAGAGCTGGGTTCCCGGCGCAGCCGGAATAATGCGGAGATGCCCGCGACCTCGAAACACGGGGCCGCCGATCCTGGGGCTGCCGACCGGGCCGAGCTGCTCGGGGCGCTCTCGGAGGCGGTCGAGTCCGGCGCCGGCCTGCCCGCGGTGGCCCGCGCGGCGGCGCGCCTGCTCGACGCCAGCGTCGCCCTGATCGACCGCTCCAGTGCCGTTCTCGCCGTCGCCGGCGCCTCCTCCGACCAGGAGCAGAAGCTGCTTTCCGGCGGCGAGGGAGTGACGACGGTCGAGCTGCGCGTGGCCGACGCCGCGGTGGGGGAGCTGCGCTACCGGGCGAAGGCGCCGCCGGAGCCGGCGATCGCGCGGATGGTGACGACGCTGCTGGCGCTGGAGCTGGAGCGCTCGCGCTCGCCCGAGTGGGAGAGCGAGGAGGCGGCCGGCGCCTTCGTCACGGCGGTGCTGCGGCGCCAGGTGACCGACCGCCGCGACATCGTCGCCCAGGCCTCGGAGCTCGGCGCCGACCTCGATCGCGGCGCGGGGGTCGTGGTGCTGCGGGCGGCGCCGCGGGCGGCGCAGACGGGCGAGTGGCGGGAGCGGGTGCTGGTCCTGGCACAGCGGGCGCTGCGCTCGCTGGCCCCCGGTTCGCTGGCGGCCAGCGACGGCGGCGAGGCGGCCGAGATCGCCGCGATCGTCCCCGCCGAGGACGACGAGCGGCTGGCCCGTGCCGCCGCCGGCCTGGCGCGCGAGCTCGAGGACAGCCTGCAGGGGTTCCACCTGACCACCGGCCGCAGCCGCCGCTGCGCCGACCCGGTCGACCTCTACCGCGCCGGCAACGAGGCACAGCTGGCGGTCAACGTCGGCGAGGCCGAGGGCCGCTCGCTGCTGGCCTTCGAGGACACCGGCGCCTACCGCCTGCTGCTGCCGGCGATGAGCGAGGACCCGGCCGAGCTCGAGCGCTTCTACGCGGAGACGGTCCAGCCGCTGGTCGCCTACGACGACCAGTACGAGACCGAGCTGGTCACCACCGTCGAGGCCTACCTCGACAACGACGGCAACGTCGCCGCCACCGCCAAACAGCTCTTCACCCACCGCCACACGATCCGCTACCGCCTCGAGCGCGTCCGCGAGCTCTGCGGCCACGACGTCAGCGCCACCGAGGGCCGCGAGAAGCTCGGGTTGGGCCTGAAGGCGATGCGGGTGCTGGGCATTGCCTCGCCCCGTGGCCCGGCCTCGGAGCCGGGGGCGAAGGGCGGCAAAGTCGCGCGGGCGACGGAGGAGTAGACGGACAACGCTTAAGCTTTGGTGGCTCCTTGGGGAGTGGTGTAAGCGGCAACACGCGACACTTTGAATGTCGAATTTCCGGTTCAAGCCCGGGCTCCCCAGTAGTAACTTTCTGTCTGCGGCACTTGCAATGCTTCTTTTGTGGCAGGCAGACCTCTGAGCTATACCCAGGAGCAGGCGAAGGAGGCAATCGCTACCTCTTATTCATGGGCAGAAAGCCTGCGAAAGCTTGGTCTTTGCTCTACCGGGGGTGGTTGGCGGGTGCTTAAGAAATATTCAGAGATATGGGAGATCTCAACCGAGCATTTCGATTCCGCCCGGGCCCGAGAAGCTAATCCGCGATATGAGAAGCAGCCGATTAACGAGCTGCTGGTCGAGAACTCGAGTGCCTCACGTCAGAACGTGAAGCGGCGGCTCCTCAAGGAGGGTCTGAAGAAGCCCGAGTGCGAGATGTGCGGCCAAGGCGAAATCTGGCGAGGCGAGCGCATGGCGATGATTCTCGACCACATCAATGGCGTCCGGAACGACAATCGAATTGAGAACCTGAGGATCGTCTGCCCGAACTGTGCCGCGACTTTGTCAACGCACTGCGGTCGCAAGAACCGGATCACCCGAGACAAGATGCGGTGCCGCCGTTGCGAGCGCGAATTTCTGCCCAGCTCTTCGAAGCAGCGCTACTGCTCTCGCGAGTGCGGAACTCGCTGGGATCGCTCAAAGCTTCGGGAGAGGCCGAAGCCGGCAACTAGGCGAACTAGGCGACCGTCCTACGAGCAACTGCTCACCGAGATCGAGGCCACCAGCTACTGCGCCGTCGGTCGCAAGTACGGCGTCTCCGACAACGCCGTCCGCAAGTGGGTGAGGTTCTACGAGCGCGAACGGGAGCGGGAGGCGTCCGCGTAGGGGGTTAGCTTCTTCTTCATGGAGATTGGAGGAGCGTCGCTGGACCCTGAAGTTCGCGAGGGGCTGCGGAAGAGCTGGAAGGCATTGATGTTTGTCGGGGTCGCGGCGATCGTGCTCGGCTGCATCGCGATCCTGGTGCCGGCGGTGGCCGCGGTCGGGACCGCGATCTTCATCGGCTGGCTGCTGGTCGGCGTCAGCGCGGTCCTGATCGCGGCGGCGTTCTCGGCGCATTCGATCGGGACGGTGGCCCTGCGGCTGGTGTGGGCGATCCTGACGCTGATCGTCGGCATCTGGCTGATCGTCGAACCGCACAACGGCACCCTCACCTTGACGCTGGTGCTGGGGATCTACTTCCTCTTCATGGGCCTGACCCGAACCGCGGTCGCCTTCGCCGTCCGGGGCCAACCAAACGCTGGCCTGCTCGGCCTCAACGGCGTCGCCAGCCTCCTGATCGGCATCCTCATCCTCGCCAAGTTCCCCAGCAGCGCAGACTGGGCGATCGGCCTGCTGGTGGGAATAGACCTGATATTCGCCGGCTGGACCCTCACCTCCGTAGCCCTCCTCGGCAAAGACCTCTCGAAGCGGGCCTAACCACCTCAGGACCAAGGAGCTCCGGCCCGCGGGTCCTGTCTCCGATACGTCCCCCGCCCCTACCGGGGCGGGTCCCGCATCGTCGCCACCCGCGGGAGGAACGTCTGCGCCCGAGGAACGATCGTCTGGCTGATCCGCTCCCCCGGCGGGTGGCGACGATCGGGAGGACTCTCCCGGTAGGGAGAGCCCCCGATCGGAGACAGGACCCGCCGGCCGGAGCTCCTTTGCTCCCGCGACAGGACCCGTGCGCCAGGAGCTTTCGCCTTACAGATGAACAGCATCCGCAATACGATTCGTGAGTGAGTTCGCCTCTGGTGTTGGTGATGGCGGCGGGCGAGGGCAAACGTATGCGCTCGTCGACGCCGAAGATGCTGCACCCCGTCTGTGGCCGTCCGATGGTGGCCTGGCCGATCCTTGCTGCGCGCGAGGCCGGTGCCGGGCGGGTGGCGGCGATCGTCTCCCCTGGGCGGGACCTCTCCGCCGGCCTGCCGGAGGGGGTCGAGACGGTCGAGCAGCCGCGGTCCGACGGCACCGGCGGCGCGGTTCGCGCCGCGCTGCCGCTGATCGAGGAAAGCGAGACGGTGCTGGTCCTCTCCGGCGACGTGCCGCTGATCTCGACCGAGACGATCGCCGCCCTCCTCGCGGCCCACGAGGGCTCGGACGCGGCGACGACGATGCTGACGATCGAGCTCGACGACCCCGGCTCCTACGGCCGCGTCGTCCGCGACGCATCCGGCGGCGTCGAGCGCGTGGTCGAGGCCAAAGCCGCCGGCGACGCCGACCCCGAGCAGCTGGCGATCCGCGAGATCAACGCCGGCACCTACGTCTTCGACGCCGCCCCGCTCGCGGCGGCTCTCGCCACGCTCTCCAACGACAACGCCCAGGGCGAGTACTACCTCCCCGACGTCTTCCCGGCCCTGCGCGAGGCCGGCCACTCCGTCGCCGCCCACCTCGCCGACGACATCGCGGTGACGATGGGGGTCAACGACCGCGTCGATCTCGCCGCGGTCGAGGCCGAGGCCCGCCGCCGCCTGCTCGAGGCGCACATGCGCGCCGGCGTCACCGTCGTCGACCCGGCCTCGACCTGGATCGACGCCGGCGTCGAGATCGGCGCCGACGCCCGCATCGAGCCCGGCACCACCCTCCGCGGCCGGACCTCGATCGCCGCTGGCGCCATCGTCGGCCCGCTCAGCACCCTGATCGACTGCTCCGTCGGCGCCGGCTCCCAGGTCCTGCATTCCTACCTGGTCGAGTGCGACGTGCGCGAGCGCTGCTCGGTCGGCCCCTTCGCCTACCTGCGCCCGGGCGCCCTGCTCGAGGACGGCGCCAAGGTCGGCACCTTCGTCGAGATCAAGAACTCGCAGGTGGGGGAGGGGACCAAGGTCCCGCACCTCTCCTACGTCGGCGACGCCGACATCGGCCCCGGCAGCAACCTCGGCGCCGGCACGATCACCGCAAACTACGACGGTTTTCGCAAGCACCGCACCGTTATCGGCCGCGACGTGCGGATCGGCGTTGACACGATGCTGATCGCACCGGTAGAAGTCGGCGCCGCCGCCTACACTGGCGCTGGCGCAGTGATCAAAGACGACGTGCCCGAGGGGGCGCTGGCCGTCAGCGAGAACGCGCAACGGAACATCGACGGATACGCCGCTCGCAAGGCGGCCGAGATGCGAGAGGACAAAGACGCGTGAGCATGATCGAGGAGCGCCCGCAGGTGGGTACGGCCATCGACCACGACTACACGAAACGGATGATGGTCTTCGGCGGCCGTTGTTCGATGGACCTGGCCGCCAAGGTCGCCGGCAAGCTCGACCTCGACCTCGGTCAGGTCACCCTCAAGACCTTCGCCGACGGCGAGGTCTACTGCCGCTACGAGGAGTCGATCCGCGGTGCCGACGTCTTCCTCGTCCAGTCGACCTGCGCCAACGAGCAGGAAGGGATGACCCCCAACGACGCCCTGATGGAGCTGTTGACGATGATCGACGCCGCCCAGGGCGCCTCGGCGCACAGGATCATCGCCGTCCTCCCCTGGTACGGCTACGCCCGTCAGGACAAGAAGTCGGCCCCGCGCGAGCCGATCTCCGCCCGCATCGTCGCCAAGTGCCTCGAGGGCGTCGGCGTCGACCGCGTCCTCACCATGGACCTCCACGCCGGCCAGGTCCAGGGCTTCTTCCACGTACCCGTAGACCACATGACCGCGATGCCGATGCTGACCCAGTGGTTCATCGATCAGGAACTGAAAGACGAGCTGGTGATCGTCTCCCCGGACGCCGGCCGGGTCAAGACCGCCCGCAACTTCGCCCGCCGCATCGGCACCCAGTGGGCGGTGATGGAGAAGGAGCGCCCAGCTCAAGCGGTGGCCGAGATCGGCTACGTGGTCGGCGACGTCAAGGGCAAAACCGCGGTCCTGGTCGACGACATGATCGCCACCGCCGGCACCCTCTGCGCCGCCGCCCAGACGGTGATCGACGAGGGTGCCGCCAGGGTGATCGCCTGCGCCACCCACGGCGTCTTCTCCGGCCCCGCCTACGAACGGCTGGAGAACTCGGCGATCGAGCAGATCGTCGTCACCGACACCCTGCCGCTGCGCCCCGGTGCGCCGGACAAGATCACCGTGCTCTCCACCGCCGGCACCTTCGCCGACTCGATCCGCCGCATCTTCACCGACGACTCGGTGAGCGAGATCTTCGCCGGCGAGAACCAGCTCTTCTGAGCGCCGAGCGCAAACTCCGCCTGGTCGGCCACAAGGGGGCCGACCTGATCGCGCCCGGGAACACGGTCGAGAGCTTCCGCGCCGCGGCCGAGGCCGGCGTCGACACGATCGAGATGGACGTGCTCTGGCTGCCGGACTCCCACCTGCCGCTGGAGCAGCGCCACCCGCTGGTGATCGCCCACGACTGGGGGGACGCCGAGCGGCGCACGCCGCTGAAGCTGACCGAGGCGCTCGACGCCTTCCTCGAGCCGCCGCTGGACCGGGTCGAGATCGACCTCGACATCAAGCTGCCGGGCAGGGAGGAGGAGGTCGTCGAGGCGCTGGGGACCCGGGGCCTGATCGAGCGGGCGATGATCTCGACGATGGAGCTGCACACGCTGGGACGCATCCTCGAACTGCAGCCGGCACTGCGCCGCGGCTGGACCTATCCCAAAGTGACCAAGGACTGGACCTCGAAGCGCTGGGCGAAGGGGCCGATGCTGGCGGCGCTGGTGGCGATGCGCCACCGCCTCCCCGGCCTGGCGGCGCAGAAACTGCCCCAGTTCGGGGTCGAGGCGATGTGGGTCTACCACCCGCTGGTCACGCCGCGCCTGGCGCGGATCTGCAACCTCGCCAAGGTCGAGCTGATCGCCTGGACCGTCGACGACCTGCCACGGATGCGGAAGCTCGCCGCGATGGGCGTCGACGGGATCTGCTCGAACGACCCGCGCCTGTTCGCGCGGCTGTAGCGTCCCCGGCCATGACGCGGCGTCGGGGGTTGATCGTTTCCGGGATCGCCATTGTTGCGCTGCTTCTGGCGATGGCGCCGGCCGAACAGCAGATGCAGGACAACGGGGCGGGGATAGTCGCCTTCGAGCTGGCCGGCGGCCAGGAGCGCGCCGACGAGATCCTCGACGAATGGGGCGACGCCGGTCAGGACGCGGCGCGGGAGCAACTGCTGATCGACTTCGCCTTCCTGATCGCCTACGGGACGTTCCTCGTCCTCGCGGTGGCCGCGGTTCGCGACCGCTTGGACCGACGAGGCCGGACCCGCCTCGCCGAGATCGGCGCGGCCGTGGTCCCGTTCGGGGCCATCGCCGCTGCCTGCGACGCGGCGGAGAACGCCTGTCTGCTGGCGGTTCTGGACGACGCCGGGCAGGCTTTCCCGGTCTTGGCCTTCATCTTCGCCGCGACCAAGTTCGCCCTGCTTGCGGCGGCGCTCGCTTACCTCCTGGTTGGAATCGGGCTCAGTCTGCGCCGCCGACCGGCCTAAGGAGGGCTACTCGCTGACATCGCGGCTGCAGACCAGCAGGGTGCCGAGGGCGACCAGCCCGGCCGCCCAGGCCGCGAGGACGAACCCGCCTTCGAGCTGGTTGAGCGTGCCGTCGCCTTCGACGTGGCCATGCAGCGAGCCGAGGGCCTGGGCCGGGAAGTATTCGCCGATCGATCCGGGCAGCAGTTCGGGCAGCGCCGAGACGATGAAGAAGAAGGCGATCGCGGCGATCATCGCGCCGACCTGGTTGCGGACGATCGCCCCGATGCCCATGCCGAAGGCGGCGAGCAGGGCGAAGGAGACGACGACGCCGGCGTAGATCTCGACCAGGCGGTCGGTCGCGGGGAGCTCGGCGCCCCGGCCCTCGAACAGGGGGATCGAGAGGCCGCCGTTGACGAGGACGAAGGCGAGGCCGGCGACGACTCCCACGGCCAGCGCGATGCCCAGCTTCGCGAGCAGGTCGGGCCAGCGCTTCGGCGTCGCCAGGAAGGTCGAGCTCGAGGTGCCGTGGCGGAACTCGCTGGTGATGATGAGGACGCCGAGGATCAGGACCAGGACCATCAGCAGGCCGGTCCCGGTCGGAACCGGTTCGGTCGTTTCCAGCTCTTCGAGCTCGGTCAGCCCATCGAGCGAGACCAGGCCGGAGAAGAGGCCGGCGAAGAGCCCCTCGCAGAGGAGCCCGATCCCGAGCATCGCCCAGGTGGTCCTGGTCGTGAACAGCTTGATCCACTCGCTCTGCAGCAAATTCACGCCTCGTCCTCCTCTTCGCCCATCAGCTCGAAGAAGCTCTCCTCGAGAGTGGAGCCCTGGGGAGCGAGCTCGTAGATCGCGATTCCCTGTCGCAGGGCCTCCTCGCCGATCTGCTCGCCGCTGGCGCCGCGCACCTCGAAGCCACCCTCCCCGACGTCGCCGACCGTCGCCCCCTGCTCGGCGAGCGCGGTGGCCAGCTGGTCGGGCTGCGAGGCCCGCACCCTGATTCGCACGCCTCCTTTGGCCGTCAGCTCGGCCATCGAGCCCTGGGCGACGAGGCTGCCGTCGCGGATCACGACCAGCTCATCCGCCGTCTGCGCCACCTCGCTGAGCAGGTGGCTGGAGACGAGCACGGTCCGCCCTTCCGCCGCCTGGGCGCGCAGCAGGTCGCGCAGCCAGCGCATCCCTTTCGGGTCGAGCCCGTTGGCCGGCTCGTCGAGGATCAGGATCCGCGGTTCGCCCAGCAGCGCCGCCGCCAGCGCCAGCCGCTGGCGCATGCCCAGCGAGTAGCCCTTCACCCGCCGCCGCTCGGCTCCGGTCAGCTCGACCAGCTCCAGCACCTCGTCGACCCGGGAGCGGGGGATCCGCGCCGCGGCGGCCAGCGTGCGCAGGTGGTTGCGCCCGTTGCGACCCGGGTGGAAGGCGGTCGCCTCCAGCGCCGCCCCGATCGTGCGCAGCGGGTCCGCCATCTCGGTCGGCCGCCTGCCCTCGACCAGCGCCTGCCCCCGGGTCGGCCGCAGGAGCCCGAGCAGGGCCCGCATCGTCGTCGTCTTCCCCGACCCGTTGGGGCCGAGGAAGCCGGTGACCCGCCCCGCCTCGACCTCGAAGGAGAGGTCGTCGACGGCGAGGGTCTTGCCGTAGCGCTTGCTCAGGTTGCGAACCTCGAGCTCGGGCATCGCTGCGCCTCGGTGCCGGTTGGGCTTGTCGGACGCTTAGATCGTGCCCGGCGTCGCCGTCGGCGGCGCGTTGCGGCCGCCCTTCACCTTCACCGCCGACTCCATGTCCTCCTGGGTGAAGCCGGGGACGACCTCGCCGTCGAGGGCGTAGCGATAGAGGGCGACGCCGAAGATGCCGCTGAGGGCGCGGGAGACCAGCAACGCGATCGCCAGCACCAGCGCTCCGATCACGACCAGCAGCGCGCCGAGGAAAGAAGCCGAGGACCAGATGACGATCCCGCCGACGATCAGGGCCGCAGCGGGCAGCACGCCGAGCAGGAAGACGGCGGCGCCGATCGCGATGTTGCCGGTGATCTGCTGACCCCAGCGCTCGCGGAACAGCGCGCCGGAGCGCTTGATCGTCTCGAACGGGCCGGTGCCCTCGATCGCGATCACCGGCACCGCGAGGAAGGTGACCAGCGTCCAGGCCATCCCGACCAGGCGGGCGGCGAGGGTGCCCAGGGCGCCGCCCTGGTTTTCCAGCACGCCCATCACCAGGCTGATCGCGGCCGAGACCGCGGCCCAGCCGCTGATCTGGCGGAAGCGGCTGCGGGCGACGGCGAGGCCGTCGGAGACGGTCGCTTCCTCGCCGCGGAAGATCTTGTCGGCGCAGGCGGCGAGGCCGACGCTGAAGTAGAAGCCGACGAGGCTGAGGACGTAGACGCCGATCGCGATCAGCGGGATCGCGCCGGCGAGCTGGTCGTCGTCCCACAGGTACAGCCCCGGGCCGAGGAAGACGATCGCCAGCAGCGTCGTCGCCACCGCGCCGTAGAGGGGGAACCGGATCAGCGACGGGTGTTCCCGCAGCAGCGCCCAGCTTTTCTTCGTCAAACCCCAACCGCGTTTGATCCTGCGCATGGTTCCTCCTCGAGTGACTGGCTCTTCAGAGCGTTTCGGCCAAACCGGGCGTGCGCTTGACCCCTCGCTCCTCGAAATAGTCCCACTCGAGCTCGCCGAGCTCGGTCGCCGGCGGGTCTGCATAAACCCACTCACGGGCGATCCGGTGCCAGTTGCGCTTCGCCCGCAGCTGCCCGAGTACGGCGACGACGCCGATTTCCATCCGCCGGCCCATCAGCTCGTCGGCGGGCAGCGAGGCGCGCCGCATCACGTCGTAGTACTCCGAGCGCGGGTCGTTGGTCGACTCGATGATCTTCATCACCCGTCGCGGCGTGATCTCCAGCTCCCGGTCCTCGGTTACGAACCAGCCGCCGACCACGCGCATGTGTTCGAGCAGCCGCTCGGCGTCGAGCTTGGAGGGCTTCTTGACGAAGCCGAGGTCGTGGAGGGCCTGGCGGTAGGCCTCGGGGTCGTCGCGCGAGGCGGCGTCGAAGGCGCGCTGCTCGAGCAGGATCTGCTCGCGGTCGATCTTCTTCGTCATCCCGAAGTCGAGGAAGGCGACCCGGCCGTCCTCCATGAGGATGTAGTTGCCGGGGTGGGGGTCGGCGTTGAAGTGCTGCAGGTGGTAGATCGAGCCGAAGCTGCCGCGGAAGACGATCTCGCCGAAGCGGCTGCGCTCCTCGTGAGGCAGCTCCTTGATCTCCTCGAAGCCCTTCCCCTGGACCAGCTCGGTGACGAGGACGCGGCGGCGGGAGAGCCGCGTCACCACTTCCGGCACGTAGATGAAGGGGTGGCCGCGGTAGGCGCGGGCGAAGGAGCGCTGGTTCTGCGCCTCGTACTCGTAGTCGAGCTCCTCCATCACCCGCTCGCGCAGCTCCTCGGCGATCTCCTTCGCGTCCAGGCCCGGCGCGAGGGCGCGGGCCAGCCGCACGATCGTGCCGGCGTTGCGGAGGTCGGCGTCGAGCGCCTCGGCGATCCCCGGGTACTGGATCTTCACCGCCACCCGGCGGCCGTCGAGCAGCTCGGCGCGGTGGACCTGGCCGATCGAGGCGGCGGCGAAGGCCTCCTCCTCGAACTCGGCGAAGAGCTCGGAGAGGGGTTCGCCGTCGTACTCCTCCTCGAGCACCTTGACCACTTTTTCCCAGGGCATCGCCGGTGCGTCGGTCCGCAGTTTCGCCAGCTGTTCCTGGTAGACCTCGCGGTACTCCTCGGGGATGAACTCGGTGTCGATGAAGGAGGCGAACTGGCCGAGCTTCATCGCTGCGCCCTTCATCTGACCGAGAGCGCCGACCATCTTCATCGCCGTCTCCAGGTGCCGCTGCTCGAGCGCCTCTTTGCTCTGCTCCTCGGAGCGGCCGACGTTGGCGGCTTTGGTGCCGGCGTAGCGGGCGCCCTGGACTCCGACGATCGAGCCGAGCTTGGCGGAGCGCCGTACGCGGCCCTTGGGGATCTTCGATTCGTCGGCCATCGGGGGTCCAAGGGTGTCACAGCAACCGTCTCGTGGGCGAGTTCTCTATCCTCTCCCGTCCGATGGCGAGCTCCCGCTCAACCCTCAAAGCCGCGCCCCGTGACGATTTCGGCTCCCGCTCCTCGCGCCGCATGCGCCGCGAGGGCCTGGTGCCGGGCGTCGTCTACTCGGGCGGCTCGGAGGCGACCCCCTTCCAGGTCTCAGAACGCGACGTGCGCGGCATCCTCAGTGAGGGCGCGGCTCTGTTCGACCTCGAGGTCGAGGGCAGCAAAGCCGTTCCGGTCGTGATCAAGGAGGCGCAGCATCACCCGGTGCGCGGCAGCTTCCAGCACCTCGACCTGATGCAGGTGAACCTCAAAGAGGCGATCCAGGCGGAGGTCGCGATCGAGCTCGAAGGCGTCGAGGACGCTCCCGGCGTCAAGGGCGGCGGCGTGCTCGAGCACGTCACCCGCGAGGTCACCGTCGAAGCGCTGCCCGCCGAGATCCCCGACAACATCTGCGTTGACGTCTCCGCCTTGGAGGTCAACGACACCCTCTCGCTGGCGGCCGTCACCGCGCCGGAGGGCGTCACCTTCGTCGCCGAGGAGCTCGAGGAGATCACGATCGTCACCGTCTCGCCGCCGCGCGTCGAAGAGGCCGCTCCAGAGGTCGAGGAGGATCCCGAGCTGGTCGGCGAGGGCGAGGGCGAGGCCGCCGAGGGCGAGGGCGGCGACGACTCGGGCGACTCCGAGGGCGAGTAACCCCTGTCGCTGTTCCGCCGCCTCGGTGGAGAACGTGGTGAGGGGGGCGATCGGATCCTCATCGTCGGCCTCGGCAACCCGGGTCGCGAGTACGAGAACACCCGCCACAACGTCGGCTTCGCGGTGGCCGGCGAGCTGGCCCGTCGCTGGGACCTGCCGAAGCCGCGGCAGAAGTTCAACGGCCTGATCTCCGAAGGGCGAATCCGGCCCGGGGGGCCGCGGGTGGCGCTGCTGCAACCGCTCACCTACATGAACGAATCCGGCAACTCGGCCGGGCCGGCGCGCGGCTCGCTGAAGGTGCCGCTCGACCGGGTCGTCGTCCTCCACGACGAGATCGACCTGCCGTTCGGCGAGATCCAGGCCAAGCTCGGCGGCGGCCTCGCCGGCCACAACGGGCTCAAGAGCCTCAAACGCGGTTTCGGCGACCCCGAGTTCTGGCGGCTGCGGGTGGGGGTGGGGCGACCCGATTCCACCGATCCGGAGATCGTCTCCGCCCACGTGCTCGGCCGCTTCAGCGAGCCGAAGGCCGAGGTGGAGAGGCTGATCGAGAGCGCCGCCGAAGAGGCCGAGCGGTTGGTCGAACGGATAGCGTCCGAGCAATGAGCGCAGAGAACGGCGGCACCCCCGGCAACGAGGTCACCAGCTACTCGGTCGACGAGCACGGGGTTGCCCTGCTCCGCCTCGAGCGCGGCCAGGCCCGCAACGCGATCAACACGCAGATGCTGGAGGAGCTGCTCGGGCACCTGGCGCTCGCCCGCGACGACGAGGCGGTGCGGGTGCTGGTGATCAGCTCCGCCGACCACCTTGGGCTCTCGGCCGGCGCTGACGTCAGGGAGCAGCTCGACGCCGAGGGCAAGGTCCGGCGCATGCAGCTATTCGCCGACCTCTACGACACCGTGGTCGCCTTCCCGAAGCCGACGATCGCCGCTTGCCACGGCGACGTCGTCGGCGGCGGTGCCGAGGTCGCGATCGCCTGCGACATGCGGGTCGGCGGCTCCAACCTGCGGATGCGCTTCCCCGGGGCCGCCCTCGGCGTCCCGGTCGGCCCGGCGCGGCTGGTCACCCTCTGCGGCCTCGCCACCGCCAAGTACCTGCTGCTCAGCTCGCGCACCGTCGGCGCTGACGAGGCGCTGCGGCTCGGGCTCGTCAACCGCGTCGCCCCCGCCGCCGGCACCGAGCAGGCGGCGCTGGAGCTGGCCGCCGGCGTCACCGCCCACCCGCCGGAGGCAGTCGCCCAGCTGAAGCGGATGCTGCACCAGTGGGACGACATCGAGGGTCGCTCCGCCGCCGAGGGTCGCGGCCAGGTCGAGTGGCAGCGCAGCGGGCCGGGCCTGCCTTCATCCGACTGACCCGATTAGGGTCCGCGCCATGATCAACCGCCCGCGCGTCGCCCTGACGCTTCTCGCTGCCCTGTTCATCCTCGCGTTGCCGGCGTCCGCTTCGGCCGCCACCTACACGGTCGACAGCACCGAGGACCAGGTCGACGAACCGGGGGCGGGCTGCGAAACCTCGGAGAGCACCTGCACCCTGCGGGCAGCGATCGAAGAATCGAACGCCTCCACCGGTGTGGCCGACGAAATCCTCTTCAGCAGCGATTTCGACGGCGAGCTGGCCGACAGCACGATCACGGTCGGGTTCAGCCTGCCGACGATCCAGGACGAGGTGACGATCGACGGCGGCGAGTGCGAAACCGACGCCAACCTCGACGGGCCCTGCGTCGGCGTGAAAGGGGAATCCCGGTTCGAAGTCAGCGCCGCGAACGTGACGATCGAGGGCCTGGCGATCAGCGATGCCCAGATCGCGATCACGGTCGAAGACGACGAATTCGAAGCCGGCAACAACTGGATCGGGTTCGAGCTCGACGGCACCGACGGACCGGGAGAACAGAGCTACGGGATCTTCGTCGGCCCCAACGCCGAAAAAACCGTAATCGGCGGCACCACCGACGCCGAGCGCAACGTGTTCGGCAACACCAACAGCGCTCTGCTCCTCCGCGGGTCGAGTCTCGGCAAGGTGCAGGGCAACTACTTCGGGGTCGGGCCCGATGGGACTACGCCGGCGTCGAACGGGCGCAACCTCGTGGTTGCCAACAAGCTCGAAATCGGCGACGAAGTCGAGGCCACCGAAAACCAGATCGGCGCCGACGTCGGTAGCGCCGGCACCGCGACCGCCGCCTGCGACTTCGGCTGCAACGTCTTCGCCAGCCAGTCGAACACGACCGCCTTGATCGACCTGGTCGGCACGCCCATCGAAGAAGAGGCCCCGGCGACCGGTCCGACGCAGATCGAAGGGAACTACGTCGGGCTCGACGCGGACGGCGAAGAAGCGACGAACGCGGCCACGTTCGACATCCGGGTGAACGGCGCCGGTGGAGTCACGATCGGCGGCGAAGAGAACGGCCAGGCCAATTACATCGTCGGCGGCGGGACGGGGATCTACCACGAAGACGGCAAGGAGTTCGCCGCGATCGGCAACATCATCGGGGACGGTCCGACCCCTGCCGACGTGAAAGCGCCGGGGCTGGGGATGTTCGTCTTCTGCCTGGACATCGGCACCGAAAGCGCCGACTCGGTGGCCGTGAGCGGAAACGTCTTCGACATGGAAGGCGGGACCGGGATCGAGTCGGTCTTCGGCAACGTCGACATCGAAGACAACTTCATCGAAGGCGCTGACACGGGGATCTTCACCCGGGGTGACCCACCCGGAGTGGGCGCCCTGATCCAGGGCAACGTGATCGGCGAATCGATCGTCAACGGGGTCCTGATCGAAAGCGACTTCAACACGGTCCTGGACAACGCGATCTACGGCTCCGGCGAAGCGGGCGTCCTCATCCGGGACCCGACCGCGTTCCCGCTGGTGATCACGACCGGCAACCTGATCGGCGGCACCTCGGCCGGCGAAGAAAACACGATCCGCGAAAGCGGCGAGGCCGCGATCGAAATCATCGACGTCTCCGGCAACACCGAAGAAGACAGCTACAACGCGGTCGGTCGCAACAAAGGCGACTCCAACGCGGGACGCTTCATCGAACTGGGAGGCAATGCCAACGCCGGCATCGAGCCGCCGAGCTTCGCCTCACAGAAAACGAGCGCCAGCGGCAGCGGGGCGGAACCCAACGCCACGATCCGCATTTTCCGCAAGAAAACGAGCGAACTGGGTGAGATCGAATCCTTCCTGGGCGAAACGGAAGCCGACGGCAGCGGCAACTGGAAAGTGACCTATGCCGCCGCGATCCCGGCCGGGACGAACGTCGCCGCGACCCAGACCAGCGTCCTCGGCGGCACCTCCGAGCTCGAGACGACCACGGTCCCCGCGGATCCGAGCGGTGGTGGGGGTGGCGGGAACGGCGGCGGCGGCGGAAACAACAACGGTGTCGGCCCTGCGCCCGACACCACCGCGCCCAAGGTGACGATCACCAAAGCGCCGAAAGCGAAATCGGCCAGCACCACCGCCAAGTTCAAGTTCAAATCGAACGAGGCGGGCTCGAAGTTCCAGTGCAAGCTCGACAAGGGCAAATTCAAGAGCTGCAAATCGCCGAAGACCTACAAGAAGCTGAAGCCGGGCAAACACGTCTTCAAGGTGCGGGCGATCGACAAAGCGGGCAACGTCGGCAAGCCCGCGAAACGCAAGTTCACCATTCTTATTCCTGAGAACTAGGCTGTTCTTGACTAAAGCTGGGTGAGGCGAAGAGAATCGCCTCCGATGACGCCCTCGACAGCGGAGATGCCTCTCGATCCCCCGGACGAGAGGGTTGATTCGGAAGCTCCGGTCCGCTTCATCCCTGGCGACGCCGTTGAGGAGGCGCCGAGGGAAGGAATTGCCCTCTGCCTTTCGGGCGGGGGATATCGGGCGATGCTGTTCCACCTCGGAACCCTGTGGCGGTTGCACGAGCTTGGCTACCTCGGCCAGCTGACCCGTGTTTCCAGTGTCTCCGGCGGCTCGATCACCGCCGCTGTCCTCGGCCTCGCCTGGGGGCGGCTCGAGCTCGACTCCGGCGGCTCGAACGAGGTTTTCAAGGAGGAGGTCGTAAAACCGATCCGGAAGCTGGCGGGAAAGACGATCGACACTCCCTCGGTTCTGGCCGGCGGGCTCCTTCCAGGGACGACGATCGGCGACCGGATCGCCGCCGCCTACCGCAGTCATCTGCTTGGGGACGCGACCCTGCAGGATCTGCCCGGCGAGGAGGGCCCGCGTTTCGTGATCAACGCGACCAACCTGCAGTCGGGAGTCCTCTGGCGCTTTTCCCGTCCCTACATGCGGGACTACCGAGTGGGGAAGATCGAGTGGCCGCAGCTGTCGCTGGCAACCGCCGTCGCCGCTTCTTCTGCTTTTCCGCCGGTCCTCTGTCCCATGCGACTGCGCTTCGACGAGGACCAATACGTGCCGCGGACGGGTGACGACCTGCAGCGGCCGCCCTTCACCACCAATCCCACTTTGGGGGATGGTGGGATCTACGACAACCTTGGGTTGGAGACCGCGTGGAAGAGATGCAAGACGGTCCTGGTCAGCGACGGCGGCGGCGCGATGCCGGCCGATTGCGGCAAGCTCGGGCCGCTGCCGAACTGGCGTTGGCGGGATTGGGGCTCGCAGACGGTGCGGGTTCTTAAAGTCGTCGACAACCAGGTGCGGAGTCTGCGCAAACGACAGGCGATCGCCGGATACAAGGCGACCCAGGGCAGCAAGGAGCACCGCGAGGGGACGTACTGGGGGATCCGCGGCCATGTCGCCGACTACGAGCTCGGCTCCTCGCTGCCGGCGCCCCCCAAGGAGACCAGGAAGCTGGCCGAGGTCCCGACTCGACTGGCGAAGCTGGACGACGCGACCCAGGAGCGACTGATCAACTGGGGCTACGCGATCTGCGACACGGCGATGCGCCGGTGGGTGGTCGGGGAGAACGCCGGCAAACCACAATGGCCCTACCAGGAGAACGCCCTGGGCGTCTCCAGCGGCTCGGACTGAGCTGCTCCCTAGAATCGGTCGTCTGAGCCCGGAGCCCCGCTCCGGGCTCTCTCCCTGCCCATGAGCCTGCGTCCGCTGATCGATATCGCCGCCGAGAACGAGCGCGTCCACGCGCTGATGTCGCGTGTCAGCGGAGCGGCGACGGCGGGCGGGGGGGAGGCCGTTCGCGCCTCGACGATGCTGCGCCCGCTGCTGCTGGCGGCGCTGCTCGAGGACGACCGCGGGCTCGCCGACCGCCCGGCGCTGCTGGTCGCCCCCGACGACCGCTCCGCCCGCGACCTCGCCGCCGACCTGCGCTCCTACCTGGCGCCGCGCCGGGTCCGGCTCTATCCCTCGCGCGGCACCGGCTACGCCTCGCACGTCTCGCCGCCGCCGCACCTGGTCGGGCTGCGGATCGACGCGCTCGACGCGCTCGACGCGCTCGGCTCCGAAGCCGACGCGATCGTCGTCGCCTCGGCGGTGGCGCTGGCGGAGGCGGTCCCGGACACCTCGCTGCGCCCGGCGGGCTTCGCGATCGAGCAGGGCGAGGAGATCGAGCTCGATTCCGTCGCCGACGACCTCGTCGGCGCCGGCTACGAACGGGTCGAGCAGGTCGAGGAGCGCGGCCAGTTCGCCGTCCGCGGCGGCATCCTCGACGTCTTTCCCGCCACCGAGGAGCGGGCGGTGCGGATCGAGCTCTTCGGCGACGAGGTCGAGTCGATGCGCTGGTTCTCGACCTTCACCCAGCGCTCGCTCGGCGACGCCGAGCGGGTCGAGCTGGCGCCGGCGGCCGAGCTCGACGCCGAGCACCGCGAGCTGGCCGAGCTGGCGGCGATGGCGGCCGAGGAGGAGGGGACCGAGTCGCCGAACCTGGCCGAAGCGCTGCCGCTGGAGCACTTCCGGGCGCCGCTGGACCTCGTCCCGGACTCCGCCGCGGTGCTCCTCGTCGGCGCCGAGGAGATCGAGCCGGCGCTGCGCGACCACTGGGAGGACGTGACGACGGCGATGCACGCCGACGACGCCCAGCACCTCTACGTCGACGTCGCCGGGCCGCTCGACGAGCGCGCCGCCCTCTCCCTCACCAGTGCCGGAGACGAAGACGAGGACGCGTTCCGCGCCGCCCGCGCCGAGTCGCCGGCCCGCAGCATCAAAGAGGCTGAGGGAGAGCTGGAGAAACTGATCCGCTCCGGCTATCGCACCGTCGTCGCCTTCGACAGCCGCGGTGAGGCCGACCGCGCCCGCTACGGACTCGACCGGCTCGATGCCCGCATCCTCGAAGGCGGCCGCGTCTCGCCCGACCCCGGCCTCTCCTTCGCCGAGGCGCGCCTGCGCGAGGGCTTCGTCAGCCCCGAGCTGAAGCTCGCCGTCTATCCCTTCCGCCGCCTCGTCCACCGCCGCCGCACCGAGGAGCCGGCCCCCGGCGCCGGCCGCGGCCGGCTCGCCTTCTCCGAGCTTCGCGTCGGCGACTACGTCGTCCACGAGGACCACGGCGTCGCCCGCTTCGCCGGCTTCGAGACGCGCGAGGTCGGCGGCGTCACCCGCGACTACCTCTACCTCGAATACAAGGGCGAGGACCGGGTCTACGTCCCGACCGAGCAGCTGGCGAAGCTGAGCCGCTACGTCGGCGCCGGCGGCTCGCCGACGCTCTCGGCGCTGGGCGGCAAACGCTGGCAGAACATGAAGGCGCGGGCGCGCAAAGCGGCCGGTGCCCTGGCCGGCGAACTGCTCAACCTCTACGCCGAGCGCCGCGCCCGCAAAGGCCACGCCTTCCCGCCCGACGGCGAATGGCAGATCGCGATGGAGACCGCCTTCCCCTATCGCGAGACGGCCGACCAGATCGAAGCGATCGAGGCGGTCAAGGGCGACATGGAATCGGAACGGCCGATGGACCGGCTGGTCTGCGGCGACGTCGGCTTCGGCAAGACCGAGGTGGCGCTGCGCGCCGCGGTCAAGGCCGCCTCCGACGGCAAGCAGGTGATGGTCCTGGTCCCGACCACGATCCTCGCCCAGCAGCACTACGGCACCTTCCGCGAGCGCCTCGCCGACCTCCCCTTCCGGGTCGAGGGCGTCTCCCGCCTGCGCCCGCCGGCCGAGGTGAAAGCGATTCTCAAGGACTTCGAGGCCGGCAAGGTCGACGTCCTGATCGGCACCCACCGGCTGCTCTCGCGCGACGTCCGCGCCAAGGAGCTGGGCCTGGTCGTGGTTGACGAGGAGCAACGCTTCGGGGTCAAGCAGAAGGAGCTGCTGCGCCAGCTGAAACTGAAGGTCGACGTCCTCGCGCTCTCGGCGACGCCGATCCCGCGCACCCTGCAGATGAGCCTCGCCGGCCTGCGCGACATCTCGGTGATCGAGACCCCGCCCGAGGGCCGCCGCCCGGTCCGCACCTACGTCGGCCCCTACGACGAGGACCTGGTCGGCAAGGCGATCAACCGCGAGCTCGAGCGCAAGGGCCAGGCCTTCGTCCTCCACAACCGGATCGACTCGCTGCCGGAAACGACCGAGCGGCTGCGGGCGCTGGTGCCGGGGGCGCGCTTCCTCGAAGCGCACGGGCAGATGGACGAGCACCAGCTGGAGGAGACGATGCTCGCCTTCCTCCGCGGCGACGCCGACTGCCTGGTGACGACGACGATCATCGAGTCGGGGCTCGACATCCCGACCGCGAACACGCTGATCGTCGAGCGCGCCGACCAGCTCGGCCTCTCGCAGGCCTACCAGATCCGCGGCCGCGTCGGGCGCTCTCGCGAGCGCGCCTTCGCCTACCTGCTCTACCCCTCGGCCGAGGCGCTGACCGAGGAGGCGGCGGCGCGGCTCTCGACCCTGGCCGACCACACCGAGCTCGGTTCCGGCTTCCGGATCGCGATGCGGGACCTCGACATCCGCGGCGCCGGCAACCTGCTCGGCGACGAGCAGTCCGGCCACGTCGCCGCGGTCGGCTTCGAGCTCTACTGCCAGATGATCGACGAAGCCGTCGCCGAGGCGGGGGAGATGGAGGAGGAGCGCGAGGAGGCTCCGGAGCCGGTCCGCCTCGACGTCCCCGTCGACGCCTACCTGCCGGCCACCTTCGTCCCCTTCGAGGCGGCGAAGATCGACATCCACCGCCGCGTCGTCGCCGCCCGCGAGCCGGGTCAGCTGCGGGCGATCCGCGACGAGCTCGACGACCGCTTCGGGCCGCTGCCGCCGCAGGCGGAGAACCTGCTGAAGCTGCAGAAGGCGAGGATCGAGCTGGGCCTGGCCGGGGCCCGCAGCGTCGAGTTCCGCGGCGGCCGCCTCAGCGTCACCGGGGTCGAGCTCGACTCCGAGGCGGCCGGAGTGCTGGCCGAGCAGGTCGAGGGTGCGGTCTACGAATGGCGCGAGCAGACCGCCGCCATCAGGGTCGCCGGCGACCCTGAGGAGCGCCTGGCGGCGGTGCTGGCGATGGCCGAGGGGCTGCGCGAGGCGCGCCGCACCGCTGAGCCCGCCGCTGCCTGAGGCCCTGCCTTAAGCCTGGCGTTAGGAGTTTTGACTATGCTGCCGGGCTCGTGGGAGCGAAATCGGGGCAGAGAAGGAAAGCTGGCGCAGACGACCGCTCTGCGGGTCGGCAGCGCTTGGCGCTGATCCTCTTCGGCGCCCTCTTCCTGCTGCTCTTCGCGGGCTACGCGATCGCCGAGGGCCTGAGCGGCCCCAGCGTGCCGTCCGGCGACGTCGCGCACGTCTCGGACATTCAAGACGAGTTCGCGAACATCAGCAAAGAGCAGCTCGACGCCTCCATGGCCCGCCTGGACACCGGCAAAAAACCGACGGAGCCGGGGTCGGACAAATACGAAGAAATCAAGACCGAAGCGATGACGGAACTGGTCGAAGGCATCTGGCTCCGGGGCGAGGCCGAAGAATTCGGGATCGAGGTCACCGACAAACAGGTCGAAGCCGAACTCGAGACGATCAAAGAACAGAACTTCCCGACCGAAGCCGCGTTCAATAAATTCCTCAAAGACTCGAACTTCACGCGAGAGGAAGTAAACGACCTCGTCGAGCTCCAGATCCTCGGCCGGGACATCCAGGAACTGGTCAACGCCCAGGCTCCGCCGCCGAGCAGCTCCGCGATCGAGGCTTACTACGAGGCTGAAAAAGCCTCCCAGTTCACGACCAAAGAAAGCCGCGACGTTCGCACCATCATCAACAAAGACAAAGCGAAAGTCGAAGCGGCCAAGCAGGAGCTCGAAAAAGACAGCTCGCCGGACGCCTGGAAAAAAGCCGCCGCCACTTACTCGATCGATCCCACCAGCAAGAAAAAAGGCGGCCTGCAGGAAGGGATCAGCGAAGAATTCGTGGAAGGCCCGCTGCGGGCGGCGATCTTCGACAGCGCCACCGGGGAACTCGTGGGGCCGGTCAAATTCCAGGAGAACTACATCCTGCTCGAAGTCGTGAAACTGAACCCGGCGAAAGTCCAGACGCTGAAAGAAGCGAAAGGTCAGATCGAACAGACCCTCAGCCAGGAAACGCAGCAGGAATTCTTCACTGAATTCGCCGCCGGATATCGGGAAAAGTGGGCCGGGCGGACCGTTTGCGCCTCCGACTACGAGATTCCCCAGTGCGGCAACTACGTCGGCGATGGCCGTCCCCAGAACGCCCCGCCCGCCTGCTTCGAAGAGGATCCGAAAACGCCTGCGGAAGCATGTCCGGCGCTGGTCACCCCGACCTCGCCCGCGCTGCCGGGAAGCGTGACCGAGCGGAAACCGAAAGGCGAACCCTTCCCGCAGCGACCGCTGCCCGAAGTCCAGCCCGAACAGGGCGAAGAAGTACCGACGGGGGCGCCCCCCGGCACCCCGCCGCCCAGCGGCGCCACGGGCGAATAGTCCCCGAGCCTCGCCGCATACCGCCGGAGCCGGTCAATAGACTGGCGCGCCCGTGAGCACCATCTCCTCCATTCACGCGCGCCAGATCCTCGACTCGCGCGGCAATCCCACCGTCGAGGTGGAAGTCGTGCTGGAGTCGGGTGCGCGCGGTCTCGCGGCCGTTCCCTCGGGGGCCTCGACCGGTGAGTTCGAGGCGGTCGAGCTTCGCGACGGTGGCGAGGCCTGGGCCGGCAAGGGCGTCGGCCGCGCCGTCGCCAACGTCAACGGCGAGATCGCCGCGGCGCTGACCGGCGCCCGCGCCGCCGAGCAGGGTGCGCTCGACCGGACGATGATCGAGCTCGACGGGACGCCGAACAAGGGCCGCCTTGGGGCGAACGCACTGCTGGGGGTGTCGCTGGCGGCCGCCAAGGCCGCGGCAGCGGATTCGCAGCAGCCGCTCTACCGCTACCTGGCGGAGCTCTACGGCGGCGGCGAGCCGACCGTTCTGCCGGTGCCGATGATGAACGTGCTCAACGGCGGCGCCCACGCCGACAACTCGGTCGACTTCCAGGAGTTCATGATCGTCCCCGCCGGCGCCGAGAGCTTCTCCGAGTGCATGCGGGTCGGGGCCGAGGTCTTCCACGCGCTGAAGAAGTCGCTGTCCTCGCAGGGCCTCTCGACCGCAGGGGGCGACGAGGGCGGCTTCGCGCCCAACCTCGACTCCAACGAGGCGGCGCTGCAGGCGGTGCTGGCCGGGGTTGAGGCGGCCGGTTACGAGCCGGGCAAGGACGTCTTCATCGCCCTCGACCCAGCCACCAGCGAGGTCTTCTCGAATGGCTCCTACGAGCTCGAGCACGAGGGCCGCGCGCTCTCCTCGGAGGAGATGGCCGCCTACTGGGAGGACGCCTGCTCCCGCTACCCGATCGTCTCGATCGAGGACGGCATGGACGAGGAGGACTGGGACGGCTGGAAGCTGCTGACCGAGCGCCTCGGCGAGCAGGTGCAGCTGGTCGGCGACGACCTCTTCGTCACCAACCCCGAGCGCCTGCGCCGCGGGATCGAGCTCGGCGTCGGCAACTCGATCCTGGTCAAGGTCAACCAGATCGGCACCCTCTCCGAGACTCTGGAGGCGATTCGTACCGCCCGCGAGGCCGGCTACACCGCTGTCATCTCTCACCGTTCCGGGGAGACCGAGGACACGACGATCGCCGACCTCGCCGTCGCCACCGGCGCCGGGCAGATCAAGACCGGCGCTCCCTCGCGCTCGGACCGGGTCGCCAAGTACAACCGGCTGCTGCGGATCGAGGAGGAGCTGGGCTCGGTGGCCGAGTTCCCCGGCTTGAACGCTTTTGTCCAGCGAGCAGGAAAACCCCTTTAAGGAACAAAGTACAAGGGGTGGCAAGGCGCCCGGCACCCCGCAAACGACGCCCCGCGGCACGCAGGGGTGGCAGCCGGATCAAGTGGGACCGGGTAGGGCGGATCGCCCTCACCGTCGTCCTCTTCGCCGTCCTCTACTCGTACTTGAACCCCTCGCTGGAGTTCTTCAAGACCTACACCGGGACGACCGAGGCGAAAGCGAAGCTGCACGAGCTCCTCGACCAGAACCGCCGCCTCCACAACCGCATCCAGTCCTCGAAAGACCCGCTCGTGATCCAGCGGGAAGCGCGCGGGCAGGGGATGGTCGCCGAAGGCGAGACGCCGGTCGTGATCGACGGCAGCCTCGGCGGGTAGCGCTCCTCGCGGGAGCCCCCCATGGTTGACCTTGGCGGCTACCTCCTGGGTGTCGTCCAGCTGGCCTTGGTCATCGGGCCGATCGGGTTCGGTGCTTATCGGCTGCGACAGCGGCTGCTGCCAAGCTGGGAAGGGGCGTCTGCGCGTCTCGTCGAGTCGATCGTCGGGATTGCGCTGCTGATCTGGATTTCGGAGTTGCTCGGGGCGTTCGGCGTTTTCTACGCAGGGGCGCTGATAGCCGCAGCGCTCTTGGTTGCAGGGACCTTGGTGCTCTGGCCGGCGGGTCCTGTCTCCGATCGGGGGCTCTCCCTACCGGGAGAGTCCTCCCGATCGTCGCCACCCACCGGAGGAGCGTTTTGGGCGTGGTTCGTGATGGTCGCGGTGATCGCCGCCACCGTGTTCGACTACGCGGTGACGACGCAGCACGCGGTGGACAGGGGGATCTTCAACTTCGACAGCCTCTGGTACCACATGCCGTTCGCGGTTGAGATGGCGCAGAGCCACTCCGTGACGGAGATGCACCACACCGACACGGTGTTCACGAATTGGTTCTATCCGCAGAACTCCGAGCTGCTGCACGGGGTGGGGATCCTGCTGACGGGGCGGGACACGCTAAGTCTGTTCCTGAACTTCGGGTGGCTGGCTGTCGCCTTCTTGGCTGCGTACTGCGTAGGGCGTCCCTACGGTCGCGGAGCTGTCACTGCGATCGCTGCCGCGATCCTGCTCGAGTGCCACACGCTGGTTGTTCGCGACCCAGGAGCCGCCAAGAACGATCTGATGGCGGCGGCGCTGATCCTCGCCTCGATCGCGATCCTGGTCGAGGCGTGGTCTCGCCGCGCCCTCTCATCCCAGGGTGTGGTTGAGCTTCGGCCTCTTATGGAGGACAAAGCTCAACCACACTCGCTGGGGTGGGACCGCTGGGCGCTGGCGGCGGCAGGGCTTGCGGCCGGGCTCGCTGTCGGGACGCGGGTTACGGCGCTGGCGATGGCTGCTGCGTTGACGGTTGCGGTGGTGGCACTGGCGCCTCAGGGGCGGCGTTGGGCGGCGGCGGGGTGGTGGTTCCTGCCGGCGTTGGCGGGCGGGGTGTTCTGGTACCTGCGCAACTTGGTTGTCGCCGGGAGCCCGATCCCGGAGGTCGGGTCCCTGGGGCCGATCTCATTGCCGCATCCCGAGCGGCTGCAGGAAGGGAGGCCGGACTTCAACATCGTCCACTACGCGACCGACACCGGCGTCTGGCGCGAGTACTTCGGCCCTGGGCTGAACGAGGCCTTCGGCGTCCTCTGGCCGTTGGTCGTCTTCGGGGCGGCGGCAGCGGCGCTCCTCGCCGTCCTCCGCGGCCGCGACCGGATCGTCCGCTGGATCGGCGCCGTCGCCCTCTTCGGGCTCGTCGCCTACCTCTTCACCCCGCTGAGCGCCGCCGGGGCGGAGGGGGAACCGGTCGGCTTCGGGATCAACATCCGCTACGTGATTCCGGCCCTGCTGGCGGGGATCGTCCTGCTGCCGCTGGAGCGCTGGCTCGACTCGCCCAAGCGGCAGTGGTGGTTGATCGGGGCCCTGGTCCTGGTCTTCCTGGTCACGAACCGGCCCGAGGAGGCCCTCCGCGACCCGGGGCGCGTCTTTGCCTTCTTCTTCGCCCTGCTCCTCGTCACGGCGCCGGCGGCGCTGCTGTTCCTGCGCGCTCGCGGCGGGAAGCCGGCGCTGCTGGCTGCCGGCGTTGCCGCCCTCGTCTTCGGGGTGCTCGCGATCGGCTACCCGGTCCAGCGCCATTACCTGGAGAACCGCTTCGCCAACGACGGGGCCGCGGACAAGCGCATCCCCGGCATGGACCTCGACAGCGCCTACCGCTGGGCGCGCGACGTCGAAGGTGCCCGCATCGGCCTCGCCGGCACCACCGCCGGCTTCGCCGGCTACGGCTTCTACGGCACCGACCTCACCAACCGCGTCCGCTACCTCGGCGAGGAGGGACCGCACGGGGCCTTCAACGCGATCCCCACCTGCGCCGGCTTCCGCGCCGCCGTCAACGACGCCGACCTCGACTACCTGGTCACCGCCCCCTTCCTCAACTTCCTCCATCCCGGCGATCCGGTCCCCTCGCCCGAGGCGCGCTGGCTGCGTGGTGAGCCGGCGGTGCGCCCAATCCTGCGCAGCGGCCCGGTCACCGTCTGGCGGGTGGGTGGGGAGCTGGATCCGGGCGCCTGCGGCCCGCGCCACGCACCGCTGCGCGAGATCCCGCAGACGCCGACCGCCTGACTGCCCGCGAGACCGTCTGGGTAACCTCGGCCAATGGCCTACCCCCTAGAGAACGCGCTCTTCCAGTGGGAGGAGGGGCGGCGGTCGCTGCAGGCGATCGAGGATCCCCGGCAGCGGCGGCTGGCCGACCGGGTGGTCGACGCCCTCCGCGAAGAGCTGCGGCGGCGAATCGGCCCGACGTTTACCGCGGCGGAATTGGCTGATCTCTACGGACAGGGCACCGATTGGGCCCAGCAGGTGGCGCTCGACGTCGCCCCCGCGATCGGGAGCGAGTCGCAGTCGCTGGCCGACGCGGCCTTCTGGCTCTACCTACGCAGCGCCACCGACTTCGCCGGCGGCAGGCAGCTGCCGGTCTGAGTAACTACTCGTCTGAGTCGTCGTCGGAGCCGTTGGACTCGTTTTTCGAGTCCTGGCCCTCGCCGGCGCGGCGGATCACGATCTGGTCGGCCTCGATGCGGACGGTGACGTCGCGCTTGCCGGCCCAGTGCTCGGCGTAGACGGGGTTGTCCTTCACCGCGGCGTCGAGCCAGAGGCCGTAGCCGTCGGTCTCACCGTGGTCGAAGGTCGCCTCCAGCTCTTTGCGGCGGCCGCGTCCACCGCGGCGGCCGCGACGACGACGACGTTTGCGTCCGGCGCCGGTGCCGCCCGCTGAGCGCTCCTCGCGCTCCTCGTCCTCATCACCATCGGCCTCGTCCTGCTCGTCCTGCTCGGCCTCTTCAGCCTCCTCGGCTTCGGTCGCGGCCTCGATCTCCGCTTCGATCTCGTCGCGGAGTTCGATTTCGCTCGAGCCGGCGTTCTCGTCGTCGGGCGAGAGGTCGTACTGCTTGCGGAACTCGCGCAGCTCGTTGGCGCTGACTTCGAGCTGGTGCGCGATCCAGGCATCGGTCCGCCCCTGGTGGACCCAGGCGCGGATCTGGTTCAGCTGCGGCTTCAGCGAGCGACGAGCCATCGGCGCGCGAGTCTATTGAAGGAAGGCATTCGTACGCAGGGAGACCGAGGGGCGCTAGGCCATCAAGAAGGCGAGCGCCTCGAACATCGCGACGACGACGACGATCACGGTCGCGGTGAGGCAGACGGCGAGGACGCTGAAGCGAACCTTCCCGTCCTGCTCGACACGGTTGATTTTGCGCGCCCGGGAACGGTTGGCGGCACGGCGGCGCAGCTGCTCGCGGCGGCGGCGCTCAAGGTAGGTCTCCTGCTCGAAGGCCGTCTCGAACTGGGAGATGCTCTGTCGCATTCTCATAAGGAGGGGGCCCTGGGGCCAGCGGGCACCGTAGCAAAACATCTTGCAAAGCTCACGATTCGCTCACCCCTCAGCAGGCGCCCCAGAGCCCCCGACCGGCCCGCGCAGCCGCTATCTCAAGCCGTTTAAGCCGCTCTTCGAAGCGGACGTTGGGAGGGATGAACAGCGTCCGCGCCAGCCCCCGCCGGACCAGTTCGGCGTTGACGAAGCGATCTCCGAGGTAGACGTAGGCGAGCAGCCGGCCGTACTGGTCGCGACGCTCGGGGCCGAAGACCAGGCGCACCCGCCGCCGCTCGACCAGGCGGTGGTTGAAGCTCGACGCCTGCGGGCCGAAGCAGTCGACCGGCGCCCCCGGCTTCACCGTCTCCGGGGTGTCGACGCCGATGTAGCGGACGTCCTCCTCGCCGCCGGGCAACTGCACCTCGATCGTGTCGCCGTCGACCACTCGCGTCACGAGGGCCGTGGCGCTCGCCGCCGGCTCGTCGCCGAGGTCGAGCTCTTCCCAGGGCCGCAGCAGCACCAAAGCGGCGAGCAGGAGCAGCAGGACGCTGCCCCGCCCACCCAGTCTCATCGTCTTACTGCGTCGCTACGGGGTGCGACGCACGTTGGCGAGCAGCGTCTCTTTGATCTGCTCGACGATCGCGACCGCCTCGTTCCACTCGCGCTGCCAGACGTTGCGGCCGAAGATGACGCCGGAGCCGCCGGCCTGCATCACGTCGCGGGTGTTGGTGAGGACCGTCTCGTCGTCGGTCTTCGAGCCGCCGGAGAGGACCACCAGCGCCCGCCCGGCCGATTCGACGCACTGGCGAATCGCCTCGGTCTGGTCGACCTCCATCTCGTTGTAAGGCGCCGGAGCGTCCTTGTCCTTCGAGGGGTCGGCCTTCGGCATGTTGAGCTTGACCACGTCGGCGCCCATCTCCATCGCCATCCGGGCCGCGTAGTCGATCGCGTAAAAGGAGTTCTGGCCGCCCTTGGCCTCGATCGCTTCGCCGCGCGGGTAGGACCAGACCACCAGCGGCATCCCGAAGCGGTCGCATTCCTCGCGCACGCGGCGCAGCTGGGCGAGGTCCTCGTCCTGGCGCGGGGAGCCGACGTAGAGCGTGTAGCCGATTGCGTCGGCACCGAGGCGGACGCCGTCCTCGACGCTGGCGTTGCAGCTCGAGAAGGCCTTGGAGGAGGAGGGGACGTCGGTCTTGCCGTTGACCTTGAGGATCAGCGGCACCCGGCCGGCGTAGTCGGGGTAGTACTTCTCCGCCATCCCGATCTGGCAGGCGAGGGCCGAGTAACCGGCCTCGGCGGCGAGCCGGAACTGGTAGTCGGGGTCCTTGGAGGCGGGGTTGGGGAAGAAGTCGCGCGGGCCGTGCTCGATGCCCTGGTCGATCGGCAGCAGCATCAGGGTCCCGTTGCCCGGGCCGAACTCGTACAGAAGGCGGTGCAGGCGGGCTCGTTTGCCCGGCGGCAGTACCTCCAGCAGCGATTTCTGCTCGGTCAGACTCTTCAGCTCCACGTCAGTTCCTCCTAGAAGTTTGGGGTCTTGGGAGTATGCCACCGCCAACCCCTGCGGCGCGGCGCCCGCCGCACTGGAAAGGGGAATCGAACGGGTGGGGGTATCCTCGGAACATGAGTGAGACTGAGCTCAGCGTGATCTGCAAGAACTGCGGCTCCGAGGTCAGTCCCTACGTAACCGAGTGCCCCTACTGCGGGGCCCGGCTGCGCAAGCGGGCGCCGAAGCTGGAGCGCCGCGGCGACGGGCTCGAGGCGAAGCAGCCGCGCAAGCGCCGCCGCCGGGTTCCACGGCCGGGCCGGCCGAGCTTCGCCGTCTCCGAGGGTCGGCCCTACGCGACGATCACGATCATCCTCGCCTCGGCGATCCTGCTGCTGGTCCAGAAGGCGACCGGATACGGGCTGATCAGCTTCGGCGGCCTGGTCTACCCGCTCGAGGGCGACTGGTGGCGCTACCTGACCGCGCCCTTCGCCTATATCGACGTCGGCTACCTGTTCGTGGTTGCGATTGCGCTGGCGATCTTCGGGACGGGGCTGGAGCGGCGCCTGGGAACGGCGCCGACGGCGGTCCTGCTGATCGCCTGCGGCTCGCTGGGAATGGTCGCCGCCTGGGCCACCGCCAACGTCCAGGACGACCTGCTGCTGGTCGTCGGTGGCGGCAACGGGATGGCGCTCGGCGCGCTCGGCGCCTGGTTCGTGATCCGCCGCGCCGAGGCGCGGGGGCAGATCGGCGACGACTACGACTGGATCGGGGTCGCGGTCTGCGCCGTGGTCCTGCTCGTCCTGCCGCTCTTCGCGACCACCGCGGACTTCGTCGCCGGGTTCGTCGGCGGCTTGGTCGGCATGCTCTGCGGGTTCCTGGCGATCGCCTTCAACCGGGCCGAATAGGACTCGCGGAGCTAGGCTCTGCCTGTGCCCGACGAGCAGGAGCTCGAGGCCGCGATCGAGCGGCTGCTGGACCCGGAGCGTTTCTCCGAGGCCGAGCGCATCGTCGCCCGGGCGGCGCCGCAGCTGCAGAAGGTCCTCGCGGCGGCGCTGGCGGAGGGCGGCTGGTTCGGCGAGCCGCACGAAAACGAGACCCTCAAGGCCGCGACCCTTCCCGACCCCGACGAGCGGCTCGCCGCCGTCCGCGCCCTGCTCGCCGAGGAGGCGCGGATGGGGATGATGGTTGGGGTCGCCGTCGGCTGGGCACTGAAGGAAGAGTTGAACCAGATCAACGATGCGGGAGGAGAGCGCTGATGGAGATCAAGTTTCACGGGCAGTCGTGCTTCGAGCTGAGCGGGGAGGGGGCGACCGTCCTCGTCGACCCGTTCCTCAAGCCGAACAACCCCGTCGCCGTCCACACCGCCGAGGAAGTCGAGCCGACCCACATCGCGGTCTCCCACGGCCACGCCGACCACATGGCCGACCTGGTCCCCGTCGCCAAGCGCACCGGCGCCCACTGCATCGGCATCGTCGAGCTCGCCGAATGGCTGAAGGGGCAGGGCGTCGAGAACGTCAGCGACCCCAACTTCGGCGGCACCGTCCGGTTCGACTGGGGCTACGTCAGCCTCGTCCCCGCCTGGCACACCAACACCCTGCCCGGCAACCCCGACGCTCCCTTCAGCGCCGAGCACGGGATCGTCCTCGGCCCGCCGGCGGGGCTGGTGATCAAGGTCGGGGAGACGACCGTCTACCACGCCGGCGACACCTGCCTGTTCAGCGACATGAAGCTGATCGCGCAGCGAAGCGACATCGATGTCTTCTGTGTCCCGATCGGCGGCCACTACACGATGGACCGCCATGACGCTGTCGTCGCCTGCGAGTTCGTCGGGGCGAAGACGGTGATCCCGATGCACTACGACACCTTCCCGCCGATCGAGACCAACGCCGAGGCCTTCAAGTCCGACGTCGAGTCCCAGACCTCCTCCCAGGTCGTGATCCTCGAGCCGGGCCAGACGCACACCGTCTGACAGACCGGAAATTCAGCGTCCGCTGAAAATGCCCCCCTATGGGGGCGGAAACTCAGCGAGCGCTGAATTTTCACCGAAACTGGCCAGGCAGCCAGGCCGCTGCTACGCTCGGCTGGGAAAGCCGCACGCGAGCGAGGAGAGGTGTGAGATGGAGGCCAGACAGGCAACCGGGACGCAGTCGAGGACCGAGCGCTCCGACTTCCAGGAAACCGCGGACCCGGCGCTGAACGAGGCCGCGGATCGCACTTCGGAGATCAAGCTGCTCAGCTACTCCGAGCTCTACGACCTCTGGGAGCGGCAGCAGTGGCAGACCCAGGAGCTCGACTTCAGCCGCGACCGCGAGGACTGGCACGAGCGGATCAGCGAGGAGGAGCGGTTCCAGCGCATGTACGGGCTCTCCTCGTTCTTCATCGGCGAGCAGAAGGTGGCCGAGGAATTGGGGCCGATCATGCGGGCGGCGCCGACCGAGGACCAGAAAATCTTCCTCTGCACGCAGATCGCCGACGAGGCCCGCCACGTCCGCTTCTTCGAGCACTTCTACCGCGAGGTCGGGGTGCTGGAGTCAGACGACCTGTCCGAGATGCTGGGCGAGACCTCCTCGCACCTCAACGACAACTTCGGCCGCCTCTTCGACGGGATGCTGAAACAGCGCACCGACCGCCTCTCCAGCGAACCCGAGGACACCGAGGCCCTGGTCGAGGCGGTGACGCTCTACCACATGGTGATCGAGGGAATGCTGGCGCTCACCGGGCAGCACTTCATCATGGACTTCAACGAACGCGAAGGGACGCTGCCGGCCTTCGTCGAGGGCTTCTCCAACGTCGCCCGCGACGAGCACCGCCACGTCGCCTTCGGCTCGGTCTTCCTGCGCGAGAAGGCGCGCGAGGACGACCGCTACAAGCAGGCGATCCAGCGCACGCTGGAGGAAGCGCTACCGGTCGCCGACGGGGTGCTGCAACCGCCGTGGGCCGAGGACGCCGGCGACGACTTCGAGCTGTTCGGCTACTCGCTCGAGGAAACGAGGCAGTTCGCCGGCACCTGTCTGATGCGCCGCCTCAAAGTGATCGGCTTGCAGTAGGGCTATTCCGCCGGTGCGGGCGGCGGCGTCGGTTCGGGGGCCGGCACCGGCGGGATCACGACTTCCACGGGCGGAGGTTCGCTCGGCGGCGGGCTCGAGGGGGGCGCCGGTTCGCTGCTCGGCGGGGGCGGGGTGCCACCGACCGTCACGACCACGGTGCTGCTGCCGCCATGGGCTCCGGCGACCTCGCCTGAGGGTTTCGCGGCGGTGATGCCTTCTTCCTCGGCGTCGCCGATCGTCACCTCTTCGCCGCTGGCGGAGCCGGCGGCTTCCTCGTCCTCGGCGGGAAGGGGAGCGGGGGCGGGTTCAGACGTTTCTTCTGCCGCCGGGGCGGGGGGAGGAACGGGCGGTGCTTCGACGGCTTCGACCGCGGCGGGTGCCGCCTGCGGCTCGACCGCGGGCGCCGGGGTCGCGGCGACGATCTGGGCGGTCGGTTCCGTCGGGGCCTTGCTGATCAGGGCCGGCGTCGCGGGGCTGGGATCGACCGGAGTCCCGCTGGTCTTCTGCTTCACCTCGACCGCGCCGGCGGTGAGGACAGCGGCGGTGACGACGCCGGCGACGGCCTTGCTCCCGATCGCGGCTCCGATGCCGCCGGCGGCCGAGCCGCCGCCGATCGCGGCCGCGGCGCCAACGCTCCCGAGCGCGCCCGCTCCGGCGCCAGCCGCGCCGGCTCCGCCCGCAGCGCCCGCGCCGGCTCCGGCGCCCGCGCCACCGGCTCCGCCGAGCCCGAGCTTGGAGAGGATGAAGCCTTTGAAGGCGATCAGCGGGCCGATCGGCGAGAGGGCGGCCAGCGCCTTGTCGGTCGAGCGCAGCTGGGAGCGGAAGTCGGCGCACTCCTCGCACTCGCGCACGTGGCGGCGCACCGGTGCCGAGGCCTTGCGCAGCCCCTCGGCTGCTTCGGAGAGCTCGATCCGCACCTCACCGCAGGTGAGCAGGCGGGCCTGGCTGCCCTCGGTGAGGGAGATCCGCGCCCGTACCAGCAGCGACTTCACCGAGGGCACGGTGGTGTCCATCGCGGCGGCGATTTCCTCGTAGGAGAGGGCGTCCATCTCGCGCAGCAGCAGGGCGGCGCGCTGGGTCTCGGGAAGTTTGTTGACGTCGCTGAGGATCTGCCGGAACTCCTCGCGGTTGTGGACCTTCTCCGCGGTGGAGGCGGCGTCGACCTCGGGGACCATGTCCATCGTCTCCTGCGCGTCGGCCCTCGGCTTGCGCAGGTAGTTGAGGCAGCGGTTGCGGGCGATCCGGTAGAGCCAGGGGCGGAGGTTGATCTCCCGCTCGTCGGCCAGCATCGCTTTGTAAGCGTTGACGAAGACCTCCTGCAGGACGTCTTCGGCGTCCTCGGTCGAGCCGAGCATCTGGCGGCAGAAGCCGAGCAGGCGGCCCTGGTAGCGGTCGACGATCGTCTCGAAGGCGCCCGGATTGCCGGCGCGCGCCATCGCGATCAGCTTCTCGTCGCCCTGCAGCTTGAGCAACGGCGAACGGCGGGCGAGGAGCCCGCGGCGACTGGCGTGAGTTAGGGCTGAAGCCTCCAAAAAGATCTCCCCGTGGAAGGACTGTTCCGGGACTAGAGACACGGTAACAGCGGCCAAGTTGCGGCCCTGGAACTTTTATTCCCCTTTTAGGAGCCGGAAAACGCGCAGGAGCAGGGTAAATCCCAGAACGAAGGCAGTGCCCGGGGCGGGACTCGAACCCGCAAGCCCCATAAGGGGCAGCGGCTTTTAAGGCCGCCGCTTTTGCCAGTTTCGCCACCCGGGCTCCGCGATGGTAACCCGCGAGTGGCCGGCCAGCCAATAGGCTGCGGGCATGGCTGAGCACGGCGGCAGGCTGGTCGCGAAGGCTTTGAAGTCCCGCGGGGTGGAGCATCTCTTCACGCTCTCGGGCGGGCATCTCTTCTCGATCTACGACGGCTGCAAGGAGGAGGGGATCGCCCTTGTCGACGTTCGCCACGAGCAGACCGCCGCCTTCGCCGCCGAGGGGATCGCCAAGGCGACCCGCAACGTCGGCGTCGCGGCGCTGACCGCGGGGCCCGGCGTCACCAACGGGTTGAGCGCGATCGCCGGCGCCCAGTCCAACAACTCGCCGATCTGCGTCCTCGGCGGGCGGGCCCCGGAGATGCGCTGGGGCTCCGGCTCGCTGCAGGAGATCGACCACCTGCCCTTCGTCTCGCCGCTGGTCAAGTCGGCGGAGACGGTCAAGGACCCGGCGCAGATCGCCGCCGTCACCGCCGCCGCCCTCGACCGCGCCGCCGCGGCGCCGAGCGGGCCGACCTTCGTTGACTATCCGCTCGACGTCGTCTTCACCGAGGCGGAGGTCGAGATCCCCGCCGCGCCGGAGGCCGGCGCGGCTGACCCCGCCGAGGGAGTGGAGGGGGCCGCGGCACTGCTGGCGGCGGCGGAGCGGCCGGCGATCATGGCCGGCACCGGTCTCTACTGGGGGCGCGGGGAGGAGGAGCTGCGGGCGCTGGCCGAAGCCGTCGGCATCCCCGTCTTCCTCAACGGCCTCGGGCGCGGCTGCCTGCCTGCCGACCACGAGCTCTTCTTCAGCCGGGCGCGGGGGACGGCGCTGAAGGGCGCCGACGTCGTCCTGGTGATCGGTGTGCCGATGGACTTCCGGCTCGGCTTCGGCGGCAGCTTCGGGGAGGAGACGAAGATCATCCGCCTCGACGTCGCTCCCAACCGCTTGCTGAAGAACCGCACCCCCGACGTCGACCTGGTCGGCGACGTGCGGGCGACGCTGGCGGCCTTGCGCGAGGCGGCGGGCAGCGAGTCGCGGACCAAGCCCTGGCTGGAGCAGCTGCGCAACGTCGAGAGCGAGAAGCGGGCGGCCGAGCAGGAGGAGCTGGATGACCCGCGCTCGCCGCTGCACCCGGTACGCGTCTACAAGGAGCTGAACGAAGTCCTCGACCGCGACGCGATCGTCGTCGGCGACGGCGGCGACTTCGTCTCCTATGCCGGTCGCTTGATCGAAACCTTCGAGCCGGGCTGCTGGATGGACCCGGGGCCGTTCGGCTGCCTGGGCGCCGGCCCGGGCCAGGCGATCGGCGCCAAGGTCGCCCATCCGGACCGCCAGGTCTGCCTGCTGCTGGGCGACGGCGCCTTCGGCTTCGCCGGCATGGAGTTCGACACGATGTCGCGTCACGGTTTGCCGGTGGTCGGGGTGATGGGCAACAATGGGATCTGGGCGCTCGAGCACCACCCGATGAAGTTCCTCTACGGCTACTCGGTGGCGGCCGAGCTGCAGCCCGAGACCCGCTACGACCAGCTGGTCGAAACGCTCGGCTGCGACGGCATCCTCGTCCGCGAGCCGGGGGAGTTGAAGCCCGCCCTGGAGCGTGCCTTCGCCTCCGGCCGGCCGACCCTGGTCAACGTCCTCACCGATCCCGAGGTCGCCTACCCGCGCAAGTCGAATCTGGCTTAGGTGCCTCCGCTTAGGGGCTTCCGAAAAGAGAATCGGCCACCCAAGGGCGGCCGATTCAGGTGGTCCCTTGGGACGGGCAGGGGTTCGTCTTCGGGGACCTTTATTAGGTGGGCCCAGACGGCGGGAGGCGCCATGATGCGGCAAGTCGCCCAAGCCCTGTATCCCGGTCTTTTGAGGTAGAGCGAACCCCACCTCAACTCCGGTTCATCCAGTATGTACCCGGCTTTTCTTAGCTTCTACCTGCGGGGAGCGAAGTTACCTAGAAAAAGGTATGCAGAGCTACCCATTTATCGTTCTTCCGGGCGGTGACTGACCATTCTGTCCGCTTTGTACAAGACAGGGTGTCCAGTTGGTACTGCGATGCGTTTCGACCGGTCGAGTCGGCTCTACTGGCGGTTGGCGGCGGCGATCGCGGTCCCGTAGAGGATGTCGTGCTCGGAGACCGTGATCTCCTCCAGCTCGAAGGCGCGCATCGTCTCGACGAGGACGACGACGCCGGCGACGATCGTCGGGGCGCGGTCGGGGTGCAGGCCGGGGATCTCGACCCGCTCGGCCAGGGGGGCCGAGGCGAGGCGGGAGAGCATCCGCTGGATCGAAGGCAGGGCGAGGACGTGGCCGTGGACGCGCGAGGGGTCGTAGGGCTCGAGCTCCATCTCCACCGCGGCCAGCGAGGTGGGGGTGCCGGCGACGGCGATCCCGTGGCGGGCTTCGACACCGCCGGGGCCGAGGGATTCTTCGATCAGGCCGCGGACGTCGGTGGCGAGCGCTTCCAGCTCGCTGGCGGTGGGGGGGTCGCTGCTGACGTGGCGCTCGGTGTGCCGGACGACGCCGACCTGGAGGGAGTCGTGGAAGGAGATCTCGCGGCCGCTGCCGACGATCAGCTCGGTCGAGCCGCCGCCGATGTCGACGACCAGGGTCGGCTCGGTCGGCAGATCCTCAGAAGTGGCGCCGAGGTAGGTGGAGCGCGCCTCCTCCTCGCCGTCGAGGACCCGGGCCGAGAGCGCGAACCGCTCGCGCAGCTCGGCGATGAAGGCGCTGCCGTTGTCGGCGTCGCGGACGGCGCTGGTCGCGATCGCATCCACCGTCTCCACCTCAAGCTCCTCGATAATCCCGACGTACTCGCCGATCGCCGCGCAGACGTCCTCGATCGCCTCGCTCGCCAGGCGGCCGGAGAGGTCGACGCCGCGGCCCAGCCGCGTCACCGTGCTCCGCCGCTCCAGCACCGAGACCCGCCCGTCGGCCACGTCGGCCACCAGCAACCGCGTCGAGTTCGTCCCCACGTCGATCACCGCGACCCTCTTCGCCCCTTCAGTCACCCGGCCACTCTAGAGGCAGCCGCCGCCATGAAGCCCCTTCGCAATCAGCCAACACTCCCCGCAAAAAGCCCCGCCTCCACCCGGAGATTGCTACCATCGTCAGTCCGCCGCGGGGTGGAGCAGCCAGGTAGCTCGTCGGGCTCATAACCCGAAGGTCGCAGGTTCGAATCCTGCCCCCGCTATACCTCCATTAGTGACTTTGCGATCCGGCACCATCGCGAGTAGAGGGAACAGTTGGGTCGGGGAAACGAACTGCTAGGGATGGCTCTACTGCGCTGTAGCCGGGAAAGTCTTCGCGAAGTGCTCGCCAATTAAATCGTTACCGCGGAAGTGCAGACCGATGAGGTCGCTCCACTGCTCATCGGTTAGGGATCCATCCACTCGCCAAAGCTTGCGCGAATGACTTGGGGGTCCACAGTCCGCTCTGGGGTCGTGCCGGCTTGGCCCGTAAGTCTCGGCAGGGTAGCGGCGAACCTTGCCATCGATGTGCGTGAAGCGATGTCTTTGCGTATCCCGCTCGGTATGCAGCTCGTTGTTATAGACGGCGATGAGTTGATTTCCGTGACCGTCTTCTGGCGGGCGTATCTCCCGGACATATAGGCGTTTCACAGGGTCCGTGTGATCGTCTCCTCGGCGCGTCCAGTCAAACCAGGTCCCAAGTAGCGGATAGAAAAGCTCCTGCACGGGGGAGCGTTGACCAGCAGCATGAAAGGCAGGGTTGCCAACGTTGTGCGCGTCCAAGGAGTCCAGGTTGGCTTGGGTGGTTTTTATGCCAGACCAGTAGTCCTCCAACAGACGCGGTCTGACATCGGCGAGCTTGCCTTGACGGAAGGGATGCAGCGCAACTGAGACTCTGAGATCGTCCTGCTCGGCGAGTTCCATCAGCAGCCCTACAAGCTCGCGCTTCTGCGCTAGCCGCGGGTGCGGGAAGAGCGCATCTTCTCCAGCGGCAAAGACAGCTTCTGCTCCGAACCATTCCGTTGGGATGTTCTCGGGCGTAATCCGGAAAAGTCCGTCTCGAGTCAGATGCTCGTAGATCGATGGCAGTTGCTCAAAGACAAAGTCGTTGGGTTTGGGAAGGTTGAGCGTTTTTAGCATCAGCCCGGCACGGTCGTCCTCCACTCGATACTGCAAATCTGCAAAGGCCACCAGACGGGCAAGCTCGTCTTCGGCCTGTGCGGCATCGAGTCGCTCGGGCACCCATTCCCGCAGATAAAAGTCATGGCGGTCAAGGGAGGCGGCTAGGCTGCTGGCGTCATAAGTTCCGATTAAGGCAGCAACGTGCGCCTCGACTTCTTCCTTCACGGCACCATGCTCGGGATACGAACCCTCCTCAAAGAACTCCCACACATCGAAGCGGTCCTCTTCTAAAGCAAGACGGAGAAGAGGGGAGGTCCGATAATTCAGAGGGGATAGTGCCATAGCCACGATGTTAGGCCTAGCAGTGGGCGGCCAACTGATCTGACGAGCCGACTTTGAGGACTCTGAATATGAGAGGTTCTCTTCCAACCCTTTGACAAAATCAAGACTCTCTCATTGTGGTGAATCTCGCTGAATGGCTAAAGGTCGAGGCAGTATCCGACCTCAGCTTCGCTGCTGAGCGATGGACCGAGCGGGCAATCGAGGAGAAAGCACGAGCCGATGCTGTTGGACGGGAGGTTCTCACCAACTACGCGAATAGCGATTGGCTCGCAAGGCGCCTTGTGTCAATGGGCTATGAGCGGCTTGCCCAGCACTTGAGAGACACCGTTTTACCGCCGCCTGGCAACACGCGAACGGGGGACTTTGGCGAGATCGTTGGAACGTTTCTACTGCGCCAGCACAAGAACTTTTATGTTCCGGTTCTGCGACTCCGCTACAAGGACGCGCCGAGCGCCACCCAGCGACTCATTGACATCGTCGCATTTCGGTTTCGCAAGCCACCCGACCGGACGGTTGTCGCCCTTTGTGAGGTGAAGACCAGAACCGGCAGCGATCCTTCGATCGCAGTGCGCGCTGCGGACCAATTGGCGGCAGCCATCAAGGACCTCCCGTTGTCGTTGAGCTACATAGATCGGCGTCTGACCGAGGAAGGTAAGCATCAGTTCGCCGATCTTGTTGCCGCCCTACTCGATCCCGACGCCGAGTTCGACCTGGAGGAACACGTCTGCGCGGTCACCGATACCGAGGTTGTACACGCCGAGGTTTTCGATCGATTGGAGGATTCTGAGGGCTATGCCGACGTAAAGGCGTCCGTTGTCCTTCTTGCGGGCTTGGCACAGCTCATTTCAGATTCATACGACTCAGCAAGTCGGCTGGATGGATTCTCGAGCTGAATACGAGCCTGTTGCCGTTGCGCGAGCCGAGGCGGTTCTGGGCCGGAGGAGCTTTGAGACGGACCGCCGCCGCCTCAACGCCGAGGATCTGCTGAGGGAGGTCAATCCTGCTGAACGGGAGATCCTCCAAACCCTGTCCCCAGACCGGCGGGAGCGGCTTCGGTCTGCTGCCTACCTCCTTCGGGGCACGGCGATTTCGCTGGAGCGTCGTAGTGCATCGCGGCAGCGATACCTGAGGACCGCCGCGGAGCTGTTCGAGAATCTCGCCGGAGAGGCAGAAGAGGCGGGCGACCGTCGAACGACGTTCCAGGTGCTGTCGCAGGCAGCGGCGTGCTGGAGCTTGGCGGGGTATCAAGCGAACGCCGTTGTGATGGGCTCCCAGATCAGGATGAGATTTCCGGAGCTCGATGTCAGCGAGCCCATAGTTGAGGTCCCGGGGTCACTTGATTTCTACATAGCCATGACCAGCGTGCTGGAGCGGGATCTTCAGGGGTTGAGCCGCTTGCTGGATGCGCGGCGGGACATCCTCGGTGATCTAGAGGAGTTTGTGCTCGGGGTCATCGACGAGGATGCCGATGCCGTCGACGTAGTCGAACTAGTCGTGCTGGGGCGCCTGCTCTGCGGCCTAGCGCAAGCGCTCGGATTCTGGCAGGCAGGCCATGAGCGCGGTGCGGCCCACGCCGAAGCCCTGCTTGAGGAGGCCGAGCGCCTTGCGTTGCATGCCGAGCTCCCGGATATCTGGCTGGCTGTCAACTCGGTCCGCGAAATCTTCTCCCACAGCGTCCGCTCATCAACCTGGCACACGTTTCGCAAGCACGTCAGCACGTGGGGGCCTCTTTGGACGAGGTATGTGCGATCGCTAGCCGTGCAGAAGCAGCCCGTGGTTGAGCTCTGGCCCTCCCAGGTCTTGGCGCTAGAGGCTGGGCTGCTCAATCCGGAGCGAACCGCGATGGTCATCAGAACGCCAACGAGTTCTGGGAAGACGCGAATGGCCGAGGCGGCGATTCTCGACAGCCTCGCTCGCGATCCGTTTAACGCATGCTGCGTTTACGTAGTCCCCTTTCGCGCCTTGGCTAGTGAGGTGGAGGCTGGCCTGGGCGCAACGCTGGGTGACCTGGGGATCCGAGTCTCCTCTCTGTTCGGCGGCTACGAGAGTTCTGATCTCGAAGACTTCCTCCTTTCCAGCAGCGACGTGTTGATTGTGACGCCCGAGAAGCTCGACCTCGTGCTGAGGGCCGATCCTGCTTTTAGAAATCGGGTGAAGCTTTTCGTGATCGATGAGGGCCAGCTGCTCGGTGACGAGAATGCACGCGCGGTTCGTCTTGAGATGCTGCTAAGTCGTCTCCGTCGTGCGGCGCCGACGGCTCGCGTGCTCTTCATGTCAGCGGTTGTGCCGAATGTGGAGCAAGTCGCTCAGTGGCTGGATCCCGGTGGAGACGATCCCCTGGATCAGGATTGGCGACCGACCCGCCTACTCACCGGGGTCTTCCGCTGGGCGGGAGATCGTGGACGCATCGACTACGAGGGGCAGGAAGAGTTTTTCGTGCCGTATGTCCTCACCAGAGAGAAAAGATCCCTCGGTCTTAGCCCGGTTCGACGTCAACCGACGAAACCCCGGCCCTGGCCGGAAAGCACCGCAGAGACGGCAGCGGAGCTGGCCCTGCATTTTCAGCAAGTCGGTCCCGTCGTGGTATTTGCCGCACAGCCCCGCAATTGCCGGGCTGTGTGCAGTGCATTAGAGATCGGCTTGCGGCTGCGATCGACCGACGGCGAAATCCCCACGGTGGTACCCGATGGGGTCGCTGCCGAGATCGATGAGCTGGTCTCGCTTGCGGCTCGGCAGCTCGGGGCTGACCATGAGCTGATCCCCTGGCTGAGGTTGGGGATCGCGTATCACCATGCCCGTGTTCCAGAGCCTCTCAGAGTGCGTATCGAGGATGCGTTCCGCTCCGGGGCGCTTCAGATCATCGTCTGCACCACCACGCTATCTCAGGGTGTGAACCTGCCGGTCAAGACTTTGATCGTGAGCCACACGCTGCGAAACAAAGACGACCCGGTTTCGGTGCGCGACTTTTGGAACATCGCCGGCCGGGCGGGGCGGGCAAATCGCGAGACGCGTGGGCAAGTGATCCTCATCGAGAGTTCGACGCCGCGAGAAGCCCAGCGCCAGCGCTCCTATCTGGATCCGGCCAACATCGAGCCCCTCCAAAGCCAGCTCCTCGAACTCTTCGCATGGTTAGTGCGTGAACGTTGCCCCAGTATTGAGATTCGAAAAGTCGCGGATGTTGCCGGTATGGCGGTCGACGATGAGATTGATCCCGACATAGACGAGTTACTGGAGCAGGAGCAGCTCGTCGAGCTGGAGGCCCAGATCCTGGCATTGCTATGCGAGGAGATCGTAGACGGGGAAGATCTGGAGAAGGCCGAGCTGATCCTCGGCAGGTCCCTTGCCGGCGTTCAGCTCGTTGATCTCGACGCTCCAATTCGCCCATTTGCGCGGTTTGTCGTCGCACGTGCCCGTCGCGCGGAAGAGCAGGTTCCCGACCTGGAGCGCCGTCTTCTCTACTACCGGACGGGCTTGTCTGCGGCGAGCTGCATCGCCCTCGACGAAACCATGGGCGAGATCGTCGATCGCTATGGCGAGGACCTTTGGAGCAACGACAACCAGCGCCAACTTCGAGCCGATCTGCTGACGGCCGCCTTCTCGATTGTCGAGACTGCCCCTAGCGAGGGGGTTAGCGCTGACCTTGCGGTCGAGATCTCACAAGATTGGATGGGCTATGCCTCAATGGAGGAACCGCGAGCCCGATACGGCGCGCGGCATGAGGATTTAGCGGACCCAACCGTCCTGAACCTGTTCGTACAGGACACGCTTGTGCGTAATGCTCCTTGGGCTCTATCAGCTGCTCTTGCCATGCTTGAGGCTCGCCTGTCCAATGACCTTGCGCTCCCTGAGTCCTTCCGGGCGCTGCCAGCGTTAATGAAGTTTGGAGTGGATTCGCCGCAAGCGGGCTACGCGAGTACGTTGGCGGCAGAGGATCGTGACACGGCTCGGAAGCTGGCTGACCTAGCGGCTGCGGCTGGGGTGGAAGAGGGATTTGCTGCTTTCATGAAATGGCTCTCCGAGCTCCTCGTCGAGGACCTGCGACTTGCGCTTGGAGATGAGCCGGAGACGGATCGCTTGGCACGACGGATCGCGCGGCTATCGAGTTCCGACCTCGCGTTGCAATTGCTGCTCGGCAAAGCAGATGTGGTCGCCGCTGTTCGCGGGCTGGACTATGGGAACCGCCGCGCGGCTCTTTCCGACCTGGCGCCGGAACATGCCGTCCGCTTGGTTCGGGAGCCAGACAATCCGTATGACGCGAACGCGATCCTCGTCCTGAGCAGTGACAATGCCGACCTCGGCTATTTGGCTCGCGAGGTCGCGCGTGGAATCGCCGGCCGCCTCGACGAGGATCCGCTTTCCGCCAATGCCATGGTGTTAGAGGTAGACGCAGAGGTCCCCCTTCTGCGTCTCAAGCTCACGCTTACCTAGACGCGGCAGCCTGCCAAGCCGGCTTCTATCTGACGGCAGTTAAGAAGGGAGGCCTTAAGCATCCTTGGCCGTAAGGAGAATGCGCTCTCTCACTGCGAGCAAGGCTGCTCTGCAAAGGCGAGCACTCTTCCAATGCGCTGGCTGGTTAGCTCGCTCGACGCCTCTTGTGCTGGGCTAAGTCTGCAATACATTCAACAGGCACAATGAGGTCACTAATGGGACCGAATCGTTCCCCCGCTATAGAGCCTGCGCTAGACGTTCCAGAGCTCGACGAGTAGGGATTGGATCGCCGGATTCGCGCTCGACGGTCGCGTGCAAAACCGATCCCGGAAGATGATCGCGAGGTCGCGCGCACGTGATTTCGTTTCCGGCGGGTCGAACAGGCTGTGCTTGAACAGCCACATCAGATACAGGGAGGCATAGGCGTAGCCGCTGCCGGGCTCGAATGCCGGATCCATTCCACCGGGGGTTCCTGCCCCGCCAGTCCAGGAAGTGCAACTCGTGTGTCCGGCGTCCCCGGCCTGGTTGTGCCGGTTCTCGTGCAGGAGGAGATAAAGCGAGTCGACGTAAGGGTTCTGCCAGAGCGCGAAGTTGCGGTTGAGGTTGATGACGCCGCCGCCCGCCATGTTGGCTCCGGTTCCGAGGCCGGCGTTAATCGTGTGGGTGTGAGATTTGACGAAGTCGTAGAGCGTCAGCCCTTCGCTGAACGGCGGCGGCTGGTCGAAGCGCTGATGCCGCAGTACGTCGAGCTTTGCGAGCACCGCCGTGCGGGATGGATCGCTCGAGTTCTGATCGAACGGGAAGCCGGGGAAAGAAGCCCAGGCCTCTGCCGGAACACCGGGCGTCCCGTCCAACCAGTTGAAGGTGAAGTCACGCTGGATGCGGCTGAGCTCAGCCGGCGCCGGCTGAGCGCTGTAGAGCCCTCCGAGGTCGCTGTACACACGGACCGGGTAGGTCTGGCTGAGGCCGTGCCCCGAGAGCGTGACCGAGTGGGTTCCGGCGGTGAGCTTGTGGTCAATCGGGCCTTGGCCGAGAACCCCATCGATATTCGAGCTCCACTCCAAGCCGGTGCTGTTGGCCAGCGTGTTTCCGCTTCCGTCGAGTACCGCAGCATCGAAATGGGGCGTCTCCGCCGTCAGGAAGCGCTCGGAAGGAAGCGGTGAGGTGATCTGGATCCGGCCTCCAAACCACGGCGAGGCCTGCAACGAACCCTCATCGAAGCCAGCCCCCAGGTTCATCACATGGCGGACGTCGCCGTTGAGCCGCAAGGAGTGGAGGTGGGCGTTGGGGTCGGTTTCGGTGTCGTACCCGACGAAGTAGAAGGTGTCCTGGTGGCGCCCGTAGGCCAGCCCCCCCTTGGCGCGGTACCCCACCCCGAACAGTTTGACCAGGGTGCCGCCGAGCGTGAGTTCATAGATCCAGGAGAACTTGCTCGAGTCGGTCCCGAGGGCGAAGAAGCGGTCGCGCAACGGCTCGTAGAACAGGGCGCCCCAGGTTGGACCGGGGGTCTGAAAGAGCGGGAAGCTGGTTCCGTCGAGGTTGATCTGGTGGAGCATCGAAGGCGCTCCGGGCACCTGGTTGCTCAGCGCGAAAAGACGATCAGATGGGTTGTGGTAGGCGAGGCCGCCGTCCAACCCAACCGGCAGCGATCCCAGCGTCTGCGCCTGTCCAGTCAGGCTGATCGTCTGCAGGGCCGGCTCAGCGGGACCGCGGCGGATCGCGTACATCGTTGACGAGGCCGGCCTGTAAGCCAACCCGGCCCCACCACCGTTTCCGAGGTTCGCCACCGAGGCGATCGAGCCACCGAGGTTGATGCTGGTCAGCTGGCCCTGCCCACCGGTCGCCGAGATCGCGAACAGATCGGTCATCGCCAAGTCCCCCTGTGCTTCGCCGTCGCATTCCCTTGCACGGTGACCTCCGCTGCCCGCATTCCGCAGACCGTATCCCGCCCTCACCATTTGTCAATAGGACCTGAGTGCTAGGCACATTTAGCGGTTACTAGGACTGGAGACCTCGGTGTCCCGGTCAGCTGTGTCCTGTGGACCTTGTGGGTCTCGCAGGGCTGTCGCCAGGAACTGCTCGATCTCGGACCAGAATCCGGCGGCTTGAATCGCCGCTTCGCGCTCGTACTCGGAGAGCGGCCCGGTCTTCTCGCACGAGGTTGTCGCCGTCCCGACGCGGATTCCATGCTCCGCGAAGCTGGTCCGGTTCCGCAGGTCTTCGAGGCAGGTCTTCGGAGGGTGTTTTGCGGTGAGCCGGTGCTCACGCTTCTCGCGGGCGAAGGCAACCGTTGGCTCGTGTGCGGCGTTCCAACTCTCCAGCGCTTTGAAGCCCTCGAGCCGGCGGCGCCAGTTTCGATGCTCGCGGCAGATCATCTTCAGCCGTTCCCAGATTTCCAGCTCCTCGGTCCACCAGTCGCGCCGGCTCGACGGCTCTACCGCGTCCGTCGCCGCGCGCCCGCGCCAGGATGCCGCGAACGCGGCGGCGCTGCGCTTGAGGATCAGGACCGTGTGGCGATCGACCTCGCCCTGCGGCGGACGCACATCCGGCAACCCGAAGCCAAAGCGCTGGCTTCCCCAGAGCTTGAATAGATCCTCCTGGTAGAGATCCTTGAGGTCGGGGTCTTCGAAGGCGATCCAGTCGGCCATCGCGGCGACCCGGGCGCTACCTGCGTGGTAGGAAAACGACTCCAGCTGTTCGATTGCAGCTTCGACCCAGTGAGCGGTTTCGACCTTTGTCCGGTCGAGTCGGACCGAGTCGCCGGGGAGCTGGGTGGCGATCGTGCAGGCGGCGTTGTAGTGGAGCTGCCAGGCGTCGTCACGGCGATCTTCCAGCCAAACTCTGGCCTTCCTCCCCAGCTTCGAGGGCCACCTGCCTTTTGTCCAGCCCGGAAACGGCCAGCGTTTGAGGAGCGAGCGGTGAGCGCACCTGACGTCGTGAGCGTCCTTCTGCTGCGTGCGGGCCTCGACGTTCTTGGCGAGCTGTCCCCGCAACAGGACCTCCGATGCCTCGATTGCCAGCGGTGGCAGCTCGCTTTTGCACAGCCACCGGCGCAGCGGCCGCCGCCGACATTTCCGGTTCGGCCAGCGCTTGCCGCCGCGAAGCCGGAGGCGGCTCATCCGCTCCTTCAGCTCTTCGATCCGGTCGAGGCTGACGATCTGCAGCATTTCGGCGATCCGCTCGGTCCGGTCGTGACATGGGCAGCCGTCTTCGAACGGCTTGACGAGCGTTTCGACCCTGCTCGTCTCCCCGGCGATAGATCCCAACAGCTTGGAGGCCGAGGCGAACGCAGCGTCGACCTTGGCACTCGCGTTCTCCCGTCCCTCGATCACGGCCTCGCGCCGCAGGACGTTCCGCAGGTCCTTCCGTAGGAGCTCTAGTTCGTGGCTCTCGAAACGGTCCTCGTGAAAGTTCTTGGTCGCCCCCCACTCCTTGGCGAGCTGGGGGTTCCAGAGGTGGATCGCGAGGCGGTAGAGAGCGACGAGGCGGGTCCGGCGGTGGGGTCCCTTCCAGAGCCTGCGGTCGCTCTCGGCGACGATCGCCCAGTAGGTGAACCAGGCCCCGAGGTGGAGGTTCAGGCGTTCCTCGACCATCGCGACCTTGAGGCGCAGCTGCGGATTCAGCGGGTCCATCTCCACGGTTTCGCGAAACTCGCAGAGCGCCTGCTCGAATTGGTGGTCCCGTTCGTGCTCGAGGCCGCTCTGGTAAAGACCGAGGAGGTCCGGGGGCACCGGCTGGTCCCACTCGACCCAGGGGCCCTTGTGGCGTTTGGACAGGTGCGGGTAGAGGGCTCCGGCGGCGGCCATGGCCGCTTCCCGGGCGCAGATGTTCCAGTCGACTGTCTCGGAGGTGAAGCTGACCAGCGTCTGATTGCCGCGGCCGCGCTTGATCAGCTGGATCGAGATCGACCCGGACTCCTTGCCGCTCGGGCGCAGGGTCGCCCACACTTCGTAGGCGCTGTCGGGAACGGCGGCGCGCCAGAGCCGTCCCATGACCTTGCCCCATTCGACCCCTTGCCCGACCCCCTGCGCGACTCCTTCGACGATCTCCACCAGCGGAGCCCCCGGTGCTTGATCGGGCACCGCGGCCAAGCCGTCCAGCCGCAGTTGCTTCAGGTGGTCGCGGAACAAAGAAGTGACCCAGAGCGACTCCTGCTCCCCCTCTTCTGCGGCCCAACTGAACGGGGAGATCTGCACTCGGGGAGAGCGGCTGCGCCAATACAGGACCGCGATCCGCACGACGAACCCCAGCGCCACCAGAAGTGCGCCAAGCGCAAGCAGAGAGAGGACGCTCTTGAAGAGTGCGTTGTCGAAGAACACAACGGCCGTTCCGGGACCATACCTTCCCAGAGGCTGAATGAACAAATTTCCTCCTTCGGTCGGCCGAATGCCGGAAGGCCGTCGGCCCGACGCGCTTCACTGTCTCCCCGTGATCACGTTTTCCATGACCCTGTCGGCCGACGGCTACGTTGCCGGGCCGGACGGGAGCTTCGACTGGGCGGTGCCCAGCGAGGAGCTGCACCGGTTCCACAACGAGCGGGTTGGGGAGGTCGACGCCCAGCTGCTCGGCCGGCGCCTCTACGAGACGATGCTGGTCTGGGACACCGAGGAGTTCTCCGACCCGGTGATGGCCGAGTTCGCCGAGATCTGGCGTCCGCTCGAGAAGATCGTCTTCTCGACCACGCTGACGAGCGTCGAGGGCAGCAACCGCCTCGCGACGGGGACGCTCGAGGAGGAGATCGCCGCGCTCGGGGACCGGAGGATCGCGGTCGGCGGTGCCGGCCTGGCGGCGGAATGCATGCGGCGCGGGTTGGTCGACGAGTTCGAGCTGTTCGTCGCCCCGGTCGCGATCGGCGGCGGCACGCCGTACTTCCCGCCGGACGTGCAGGTCGACCTCGAGCTGGTCGAGACCCGCACCTTCGACGGGACCGTGTACCTGCACTACCGCCGGCGCGGCTAGGCAACGGACGTTTCGGGTAGTTCTCGAGGATGAGCCCTGGCCCCATGCCCGACCGTCCCTACTGGCGGGAGGCGGTCGCTCGCTACGAGCGACCCTCCGTCCGTCGCAGCCTGCTCGACCTCGCCACCTCGGTGGTGCCCTACCTCGCCCTGACCGTGGCCATGTACCTCAGCCTCCAGATCTCGGTCTGGATCAGCCTGGCCCTTGCGATTCCGGCGGCGGGCTTCCTGCTTCGCACCTTCATCGTCTTCCACGACTGCGCCCACGGCTCCTTCCTGCCGAACCGGCGGGCGAACCTCTGGGTGGGCAGGTTCGCCGGCCTGCTCGTCTTCCAGCCCTTTGCCAACTGGCGCCACAACCACGCCGTCCACCACGGCAGCTCCGGCGATCTCGACCGCCGCGGCACCGGGGACGTCCAGACCCTGACGGTCGACGAGTACCTGGCCCGTCCCTGGAAATCGCGGCTGGGCTACCGGCTCTTCCGCAGCCCGGTCGTGATGTTCGGGATCGGGCCGATCTGGTCGCTGATGATCGGCCCGCGTCTGTGGTCGAGCGGGATGCGCCCGCGCCAGCGCCGCAGCGTGATCGTGACGAACGTCGTCCTGGCGATCGCGATCGCGGCGCTGATCTCGATCGTCGGCCTGCAGGGATGGCTGCTGGTGCAGATGCCGACCGCGATCCTCGCCGGCACCCTCGGGGTCTTCATGTTCTACGTCCAGCACCAGTTCGAGGACGCCTACTGGGAGACGTCGGATCGGTGGAGCTACGCGGACGCCGCCCTGCAGGGGAGCTCATACCTGAAGCTGCCGAAGCTCCTCCAGTTCTTCACCGGCAACATCGGCCTCCATCACGTTCATCACCTCAGCGCCAAGATCCCCAACTACAACCTGCAGCGCGCCCACGACGAGAGCGCGATCTTCCGTGACGTGCCGGTGCTCGGCCTGGGGGAGGCCCTGCGGGCGGTTCGCCTCAAGCTGATCGACCGCCAGAGCGGTCGCTTGCTCACTTGGCGCGAGGTCAAAGCTCTCGGCTAAGGCGCCTGGGGTGGGCGTAGCGCGACCAGGACTATTCGCGTAGCCCTTTGGCGGGGGCCTGCGGCGGGGGTTCGGCCGGAGGGGCGGCCGCTTCGGGGGCCGGCACGCCTTCCGGCGGTCCGGCCGATTCCGGCGGGCCCCCGCCTGCGGCTTGCGGCGGCGGCGCCGGGGCGTCGACCGGTGGGCCCTTCGGCTCGGGGCCGGTCACCGGCGCCGGGTCGGCCGGCTTCGGGGGCGGCGTTTCGGTCGTGGCGACGGCCGGCGAGGGGGCGGCGCCCGTCCGTCCGCCATCGCCATCCGGCCCTGCCGCTCCGCTCGGCGCTTCGGCGGGGGTCCCGGTCGGGGCCGGGGCCGAGGAGAGGTCGTCCTGCGCTTGCCCGCGAGGTTTGGCGACAGCCGGCTGCGGCGCGGCGCCGGCATCCTGCTCGGTCCCGGTGGCCTGCTCGCGCTGCGGCCGCTCCAGCGGGCTGAGCTCTGAGGCTCCGGCGACGAGCAGCGCGATCCAGGCGACTGCCGCGGCGGCGCCAAGCGTGGCCGCCCGGAGCGGGGCGACCCGCGGCAGGGCTTCGGGCACCCGCGGAAGCTCGCCGCCGCGCGCCCGCAGGGCCAGTTCGGCCAGCTTCGCGCCGCAGAGCACGAGGACCAGGAGGGCGGTGGTGATCCCGATCAGGTTCAGGGGGAGGACGGTCGCCTCGTCGGCGGCGGGGGGGTCCCCGACCCCGGCGGCTGACAGCACCACATAGGCGAGGCGGAGCGTCAGGTCGATCGCGGCGACCATCGCCAGCGCCTGCGCCAGCTGACGCCCGATCGTCCTCCACCTGGCGAGGTCGCTGCGGCCGCGCAGCGTTCGCCACAGCTCCGGAAAGGGCGCCAGCAGCGCCGAGAAGATGAAGAACAGCCCTCCGAGACCGAGCCCGGGCAGTCCCGCTGACATCAGTGCCCCTTCTCGTAGACGAGCAGGGGGCGCCCGGCGACGAACTCGTCCCAGAGCGCCTTGAGCATGAAGGCGCCGTTGACGACGCGCAGCACGAAGAAGCTCGGCATCGAGGCCAGGGCGCGGCGGACTTCACCGCGCTCGGCGGCCTGCCAGAGCACCGGCACCATCACCACCGGGGCGTCGATCAGGTAGGCGATCAGGATCAGCGGGTCGATCGCGATCGCCAGGGCGGGGATCAGGACGAGGTAGGCCAGCGAGGCCAGCAGCGCATCCCAGAAGGCGACGGCGACGATCGAGCGCAGGTAGCCGAGGCGCAGCAGCGAGCGCTTGTGCAGGCGCACGTTCTGGACGAAGCCATGCGACCAGCGGCGCAGCTGCTTGCTGATGAAGGCGTAGTTGTGCGGCTCGATCGGATAGGAGACCGCCTCGGGGAGGAAGCGGACCTTGTGGCCGGCCTCGTAGACGGTCCAGGTCAGGTCCATGTCCTCGGCCATCGTCCGCGTCGACCAGCCGCCGAGAGCGCGCAGCTCCTCGGTCCGGTAGATCGAGAAGCAGCCCGAGGAGATCAGCGGCTTTCCGTAGTGGTCCTGGACCCGCTTGAAGAACCCGAAGGCGAGCAGGTACTCGACGTAGCGGCCCCGCTCCCAGATCGAGTGCACGAAGCGCGGCAGGACCGAGCCGCAGGCGGCCGTCACCTCGCGGTCCTCGAAGGCGGGCAGCAGCCGCTCGATCGCCTCGGGGTCGAGCGTGGTGTCGGCGTCGATCGCCATCACCATCTCGGTCCGGACCTGCTCCAGCGCGAAGCTCTGGGCGCCGGCCTTCGAGCCCGTGTTCTGGGGCGGGCGCAGGACCTTCACCCCGAGGGCTTCGGCGACCTCGGCCGTGGCGTCGGTCGAGCAGTCGTCGATCGCGACGATCTCGTCCGGGACGCGGGTCTGCCCCTGCAGGGAGCGGATCGTGTCGGCGATCGAGTCCGCCTCGTTGTAGGCGGGGATGATCACCGTCAGCTCGCCCCCATGCCCGGTGGCTCTTGCGCTCTCGTTCATCCCGGCTACAACGATCCGCTGCGGGAGGCGTCAGCCCATTGCGGTCGGCCTTGGACGGGAAATCGACCCTCAGCGAGGGCGGACGCGGAAGCGGGCCAGGGCGGGCGAGCGGTCGCGGTTGCCGGCGCCGTCGATCGCGAAGACGCGGAAGGTGTGGCGGCCGGGCGCCACGAGGTAGGCACGGGGTGAGCGGCAGGGGCGGAAGGGCTGCCGGTCGAGGCGGCAGCGGAAGCGGGCCCCGGGCTCAGAGGCGCTGAAGGCGAAGGTGACGCGGCGGCGCGGGACGGAGGCGAAGAGCAGGGCCGCCGGGCGACGGCGGAAGGTGGTCACGGGAGGCGTACGGTCGGGACGAGGCGGCCGGGACACCCGCGGGGGCACGACCTGAGGCGGCAGCGGTGGCGGGGGGCCGGTTTCGGGTTCCGGCTCGGGGTCGGGCGGCGTGCTGGGCGGGCGGAAGCTGTTCGGGGCGCGTTCTTCGACCGACTCGCAGCCGATCGGCGGGCCGTCGGTATGCGGCGCGAAGTCGATCAGCGCCGTGTCGAAGCCCTCGCCGCAATCGACGGTCGGGTCGGAGTCGCCGGAGTTGACGAGCAGGTGGTCGTTGCCGGCGCGGGCGAGGTAGTTGTCCGGCCCGGCCCGGCCCAGCAGCTGGTTCGGGCCGGCGTCGCCGAGGAGGTTGTCGCCGAGGCTGGTGCCCTCGACGTCCTCTATTTCCTGCAGCGTCGTCAGCTGGGCGGCACTCGCGCAGCTCGGTTCGCCCTGCGGTCCGATCAGGCCGGCTCTCTCCTGCAGCATGTCGATCGCGACTCCGGTTCCGAAGTTGGCCCAGTTGGCGTTGTCGCGGTCGGGGCCGCCGTCGATCAGGTCACCGTCGCAGACGGCGTTGGAGATGAAGAGGTCCTCACCGGGCCCGGCGTCGAGCTGGTCGTCGCCGCCGTTGTTCGGCAGTGCGTCGTCACGGCCTCCGGCGGCCACGGTGTCGTTCCCCGCGCCGTCGATGAGCGTGTCTTCGGTCTCGCCGCCGGTGAGCGAATCGCCATCCTGGTTCCCGAGCAGCACGATCGAGACGGTCTCGGGGAAGCCCGGGGCGAGGAGGACGTCGTCGCCCGCGTGGCCGGCGAGGAGGACCGAGTCGGGGGCCTCCGGCACCGCGCAGGTTACGGTGCTCCCCGTAGGCGCGGCGCAGCCTCCGGCGGTGCCGGGCTCGAATGCTCCCTCGCCGCCGGCTGCCAGCGAGAAGGTGACCGCGCCGGGCGAGTAGCTCGCCGTGACCCGGTCGTCTACGTCGCTGCCCGTCAGGTACAGGGCGGGGCCGGCGCTCGAGCTCGGCGCCATGATCCCGACGGCGATCGCCCCGGGGTCGCGGGGGTCGATTTCCTCGCCGCCCAGCTCGCAGTCCTCGGTGGTGACGTCGACGCAGCCGTCGCCGTCCGCGCCACCGCGGGCGACGTCGCCGCCGCCTTCCCCGTCGATCAGATCGGCGCCGCCCCCGCCGTGGAAGGTCTCCGCGCCCGCGGTGCCGACGAGGTAGTCGGGGAAGGGAGTGCCGATCACCGCCTCGAAGGCGCTGAAGTCGGTTGCCGGCGCGAGCGGCATGTCGACTCCACCGCCGGAGGGGGCGAGGCCGTTGTTGGCGAAGTCGTCGCCGAGGTCGACGTAGACGCCGCGTCCCTCGGCGCCCGCCGGGAAGCCCGCGTCGGTGAAGAAGGAGCCGGCGTTGGGAAAGCCCGGCGTCGCGCCGGTCGCGAAGCTGAGGGTGTCGGTGCCGCCGCCCGAGTCGCCGAGGGCGTCGACCGTCGCGTCGCCGCGGGCCAGGTCGTCGCCCCCTTCGCCGTCGAGGGAGTCGGCGCCGAAGCCGCCGAACAGCCTGTCGCCGCCCGGGCCGCCGCGCAACCGGTCGTCGCCGACGCCGCCGAAGAGGCGGTCGGCTCCTTCGCCGCCGAAGAGGCTCTCGTTGCCGCGCTGGCCGTAGAGCAGGTCGTCGCCGCCTTCGCCGTAGGCGGTGGTGACGCCGCGCGGCAGCCGGATCACGTCGGCGCACGGCGTGCCGACGATCGTCGCCCCGACCATTTCGGGCCCTTCGGCGCAGCTCGGCGCGGCGCCCGCGGCGCCGGGGAGGGTCAGAAACACGACAAGCGGCAGCGCCGCCAGGGTGAGGAGCCGGCGATATCCCATGCTCACAACTACCCACCCAGATTGGCCCTACTCCGCCCTAACGAGCCAGGTAGCCCCCGTCGACGGGGAGGATCGCCCCGGTTATGAAGGAGGCGGCGTCGGAGGCCAGGAAGCAGATCGCCTCCGCGACCTCGCTGGGCTCGCCCAGCCTCCCCATCGGGTGCGCGGCCTGCATCGGCTCGACGTAGTCCTCGGGCAGCGCCGCGACGGCCTCGGTTCGGATCGTCCCCGGGGCGACCGCGTTGACCCGGATCCCGCGCGGCGCCAGTTCGACCGCGAGGTGCTTGGTCAGGCCGGAGGCGACGAACTTGGCGGGGCCGTAGGCGGCCTGGCTGGACTGGCCGGCGACGCCGGAGATCGAGGAGAGGCAGACGATCGAACCGCCTCCGGAGCCCATCGCTTCGACCGCGAACTTGCACGTGAGGAACATCCCGCGGCCGTCGATCGCCATCACCTCGTCCCATTCCTCGGCGCTGGCCCCCTCGATTCCGCTCAGCGGGATGATCCCGGCGTTGGCGACGAGGGTGTCGAGGGCGCCGAAGCTCTCGACTGCGGCGGCGACGATCCTGCGCGCGTCCTCCTCGGTGGAAACGTCGCCGAGCACGGTCACGACCTCGACTCCCGCGCCCAGGCTCGCGGCGGCCTGCTGCAGGCCCGGCTCGTCGACGTCGTTGAGGACCAGCCGCGCTCCCTCGCGGGCGAAGAGCTCGGCGCACGCTCTGCCGATCCCCTTGGCGGCGCCGGTGACGATCACCGACCTCCCCTCCACTCGTCCCCGCTTCATCTTGCGCTAACGCTATTCGCTTTACCGGCTATAGCCTTGAGCGGTGCATCGCGCTCTAACTTCCCTGATCGCAGTTCTCGCCCTCGCGCTTCCCGCCGGCGCCGGCGCCCATGTGACGTTGGAGCCCCGGGAAGCGCCGGCCGGCGCCTTCACCGCCCTCGACGTGAGGGTTCCCAACGAGAGCGATGAACTGGCGACGACGAAGGTGGTCGTCGAGTTTCCGCCCGGCTTCACCTACGCCCTCTACCAGCCGATAGCGGGCTGGTCGGTGGAGGTGGAGACGTCGAAACTCACCGAACAGGTCGGTCGGGTTGTCTGGACCGCCCAAAGCGATAGAGCGGCGATCCAGCCGCAGCAGTTCAAGGACTTCCCGATCGGGGTGCAGCTTCCCGGGCGGGCCGGGAACACGCTGACGTTCAAAGCGACGCAGACCTACGAGGGCGGGGAGGTGGTCCGCTGGACCGGTGGCCCGAGCTCGGAATCACCGGCGCCGCAGGTCCTCCTCACCGACGATCGGGAGGGGCGCCCTGGCGCCACGGGGGAAGGGCAATCCGCAGAGGACTCCGGCGGTGACGGCGACGGCCTTGCCATCGCGGCTTTGATCGTCGCCATCCTTGGCCTCCTGGTCGGCGGCGCGGCACTGGCTCGTACGCTGCGAACGACCAGGGGAACCCCGAACACGAACGAAGGGAGCACGATGGCAACGCAGGTCATAAGCGGCACCGACTTCATCACCGTGTCCACGCAGGACTACGAGCGGGCGGCGAGGTTCTACGGCGAGACGCTGGGCCTCGAGCTCTCGAAGCGGTGGGGGGAGATGCCCGCCGGCGAGTTCGAGACGGGGAACCTGACGATCGCGGTGATGCAGTCGGACGCCTTCGGGATCGAGTTCCGCGCCAACAACCACCCGATCGAGTTCCACGTCGACGACTTCGAGGCGGCGAAGGCGGAGCTGGAATCGCGCGGCATCGAGTTCCGGGGCGACACCCTCGACTCGGGCGTCTGCTTCCAGGCCTTCTTCGAGGATCCGGATGGCAATGCGCTGGCGATCCACCACCGCTACGCGGCGCCCTAGTCGGTCCACCAGTCGCGCTGGCCTTCGACGTCGTCGCGCGGGTTCTCGCCGAGGTTGGGCGCGCCGATGACGAAGATCTCGAGGCCCTCCGGCCCGGCCTCGTAGCCTCGCCAGGTGCCGGGCGGGACGCGGACCGCGTCCCATTCGGAGAGCTCGACGATCTCGTCGTCGAGCTTCATCCGCCCGCTCCCGCGCAGGACCACGTACAGCTCCTCCTGCTCCTCGTGCGTGTGGCCGTAGGGAAAGCGATAGTTGGGCGGGATCCGCTGGTAGCCCAGGCCGGACTTCTCGAGCTCGAGCGCCTTGGTCGCCAGGCGGAACTCCAGGTCCGGCGCGCCGTCGAAGTTGGACCCGACGTCCTCCAGATCCTCCTTGAGGTTCCTGCGGGTGAACGGCACGGGGCGATCCTATGCTCCGGCGCCCCCCTACACCATGCGGGCTCCGGGTTGCCCGTACACGGCATAGGCGAGCCAGGTCGGATCTCCGGGCACTTCGCGAATCGCCGCGCGCGCCGCCTGCAGCGCCTCGCCGAGGGTTACCCCCTGCCTAAAAAGGCTGTCGTAGAAGGCTTCGGCGAAGGTGCTGGCGGAGGAATCCCGCACCTCCCACAAGGGGCCGACGAAGGCACTCGACCCGGCGGCGACGAACTGGCTCGCCCAGCCGAGCAGCTGCGTGTAGTGCGGCGCGCTGCTGGCGGCCGAGCAGGCGTTCATGAAGATCAGCGGCCGGTTTCGCTCTAGCGCCTTGGTCTTCGCCAGCTCGTTGAGGAAGGTTGGCTGAAACGGCCCGCCCGAGAGATCGATCTCGGTCGTGTCGGGCTGGTCGGGGCGGAAGGTGTTGTGGCAGGCGAAGTGCAGGACGCCGAATTCAGACGCCCTGAGGAGCGCGTTCAGCCCGGCCAGGTCATGGACCGGCTGCTGGGGAGTGGCGTTCAGCGCTTTCCCCACCGACGCGATCTCGGCTGCCGCCTGCGGGGGTGAGCGGTCGGGGAGGACGAATGCCACCGGTTCCCTTGGCAGCAGCGGCCCCCGCCGGCCGCGGAAGGTCCACCTCAGGACCGGGAACTGCTCGGCGAGGAACCCCTCGTCCCGGGTGTTGCTCAGCGGGTAGAGCAGCTCCCAGGGGACGAGGTCGTCGGCGGACATCACCGTCAGGCTGCCGATGCGGTCGCGGCGTTCCCAGAAGAGGCTCTGGAGCGCTTCGGGGATGAAGCTGTCCCAGAGTCCGATGCCCTTCTGGCGGAGCCATTCCCGGGTCTCGACGGGTCCGAAGCGCCCGCGTCCCCGGACCGTCGCGTTGAGCTGCTCGATCAACCCCTCAACCGCTTCCTTCGGGGTCCGGGCGAGCCGATGCGAGTCGCGCTCCTCGTCGGGCTCTTCGCTGTCGAAGAGCTGGAAGCGGTACACGGCCTTTTCCGGGTCATAGCGGACAAGCAGCGAGACGTCGCCCGGCGCGCTCTCCCACGATTCGATCTCCTGGCGCCGGTCAGCCATCTTGCTCTGCCTCGCGCCGCTGTCGATCGTGATCTGAACGGTGAGGTCTCCCACGCTGGTCCCGCCGACGAAGGCGATGACCGTGACCTCGTGGATGCCTTCCCGCGCTCCCGACAACTCGAACAGCGCCCAATTGCTCGGCCCGTCCGGCGGCAGGTGCACGGTGAACTGGGAGGGGCCGGCCACCGCGAGGCTCTGGCAATTGAGGACGAGGATCACGTCGAGGCCCTCCGGTGGAACGTCGAACGGCATCAGGGGAGATGAGGCGCCGGCGGCTTCCAGGTCGATCCGGGCCTGTACCGCGAAGGGACCGGGGGACGCAGCCGACGGAGCGCGGACACGGAGGTACCTGAGCGGCGGCTCGGTCATCTCGTCCGGGGAGGGCAGCTCGGGCACGCCGGGGAGAACGGCGAACCCCGCCCCGCCGGACCCCGAGGCGGACGGGCTGAGGCTTGATTTGAGGCGCATGACCGCCCTCGTGTGCAGCCCCGAGGCGCGCGACTCGGTCACCCCCAGGACCTCGCCGATCTCGCGCAGGGTGAGGTTCTCGTAGTAGTAGAGCGCGACGACGAGCTGCTCGCGCTCGGGCAAGGACCCGACCGCCTCGGTAAGGCGGGTTCCCACCTCGTCGGCCCAAGGCTCGTCCAGCGCGTAGACCGAGGAGTTGGCGATCTCCAGCAGCGCCCCCTGCAGTTCTTCCTCGGTCATGTTCAGTTTCGAGGCCAGCTCGGCCTCGGTCGGGGCTCGCTGCAGCTCGTGCTCGAG